>JADMIO011294126.1_pt1 | contig 104283 bp, 75 predicted proteins | sample 8958161 | NCBI WGS metagenome assembly JADMIO01 (sample SAMN16585339, study PRJNA669376) | soil metagenome | isolation source: Crop rotation soil | place: USA: Cullars Rotation, Alabama | collected 2011 | reverse complement strand
CGCGACAACTTGTCCACGTGGAATTCTAAGCTTAGGATCCCAATGTGCTGGAAAGCTGTTGCCGGAACGCATGGGAAAACTACCACATCAAGTATGGTAGCTCATGTTTTAAAGAGCAGTGGGTTAAATGTGGCAGCGTTTCTTGGAGGCATTGCTAAAAATTACGACAGTAATTTTATTTTGCCACAAGGCAAATCTGAAATTGTAAACGTAGTGGAAGCCGATGAGTTCGATCGTTCGTTCCTGACTTTGTTCCCCCGGTACGGCATTATAACCAGCATGGATGCTGATCATCTGGATATATATGGTGATAGTAATTCCCTGACGGAATCATACAACCTCTTTGCTAACCAGGTTAAAGATGACGGACTTATCATTTATAAAAAAGGATTGCCTTTAGAAAAAACAAAAACTAAGGCACAAACCTATTCGATAACTGAGAAAGCCGACTATTACACAACATCCATCACCATTCAAAATAATGAATATTGTTTTGATATGGTAGCCGGTGATAAAACTATAACGGGCTTGACACTGGGACTTCCCGGAAGACATAATGTTGAAAATGCAGTAGCAGCTACAGCCGTTGCATTGCAATTAGGTGTGAATGCCGATGCTATTAAACATGCGCTAAAAACATATTCAGGCGTTAAGAGGCGTTTTGATACACACATAAAAAATAAAGAAGTAATTTTTATAGATGACTATGCTCATCATCCCGAAGAGTTACGGGCTGCCATTTCATCGGTAAAGGAACTGTATCATGGCAAAAAAATTACAGGTATCTTCCAACCGCACCTTTTCTCCCGTACCCGTGATTTTGTGGATGGCTTTGCTCAAAGTTTATCGTTGCTTGATGAGGTCATTCTATTGGATATTTATCCTGCCCGTGAACTTCCTATGGAAGGTGTCACATCCAATATAATTCTCGATAAGATCACTACAAAGAATAAAAAGCTTCTTTCCAAAGAGGAGTTAATGACTTATATCAGCAACAGCAACTTTGAAGTAGTGGTCACATTAGGTGCAGGAGATATTGATGCACTTGTCAATCCGATCAAACAAATCCTGTTAGCAAAAACCTTAACAACTCCTTAAACAAAAGCGATTTACTGCATATTTCCAGCCGTAATTTCGCACAGATTCATAACACACAGGTAATATGAAATTCAATCCCAAAATCAAACACATCTTCACCATCAGTGCATGGGTGTTGGTAGTTGGTACAGTACTGGTGCTGATGAGTTTTGCGGGGAAACAAAATGGTGCTATCATCTGCAAAGGTGTGCTTGTAAATATTGAAGACGAAAACATAAAAGGCTTTATCGATCGCAATGATATTATGGATATCATCAAAGCGAAAGGCAACAAAGTGTTGGGAAAACCAATGGCTGATATTAACATAAACGTGTTGGAAAAAATTATGGACTCTAATCCTTACGTTTTTAAAGCCGAAGTATATTCAACGATTGATGGATGGCTGCATGTGGATATTAAACAGCGTAGCCCATTGGTGCGAATAATCAATACAAAAGACGAAAGTTTTTACATAGACGAGCAGGGAAAATTTATGCCATTGTCGGAAAAATTTACAGAGCCGGTGTTAGTTGCAACAGGTGCGATATTCGATAATTATGTGCAAAAGCAAGTACATGATTCAGCATATTATGCTGCGCAATACAAAGATTCTGTTGTAAGCCTTCGCACTATTGACCAGGTATACCTGTTGGCAAATCGTATTGCAAAGGATACGATGTGGGATGCAATTATTGAGCAGATATATGTTAACCAGAACCAGGAAATAGAATTGGTTCCACGTTTAGGCAATCAAATAATATTGTTTGGTGATGCATCAGATATGGAAGACAAGTTGAGCCGCCTTAAAACTATTTACACACAAGGTCTCAATGCTACAGGATGGGAGCAATACGATATCATCAACCTGAAATTTAAAGGACAGGTTGTTTGCAGAAAGAAAGATTTCAAATCACAATCATAAAACTAACACTGCGTGGCAGAAAATATTACGGGAAACGAAATAATTGTTGGGCTTGATATAGGTACCACAAAAATTGCTGCCATTGTAGGACGCAAAAACGAATTCGGCAAGATCGAAATTCTGGGGATGGGCCGTGCTGAATCAGTAGGTGTTACGCGTGGTGTGGTTGCTAATATTGAAAAAACAGTAGCATCTATTAAGCAGGCTGTAGCCGAAGCTGAAGCTAAGAGTGGTGTGAACATAAAAGCTGTGCATGTAGGTATTGCAGGGCAACACATCAAAAGTTTGCAACACCGTGGTATGATTACACGCAACAGCACACATGATGAGATCAGTCAGCGCGATATTGATGCATTGATCGATGATATGTACAAGTTAGCGATGCCTCCGGGAGAAGAGATCATCCACGTTATCCCTCAGGAGTTTATTGTAGATAACGAGCAGGGCATTAAAGAACCTATCGGTATGTCAGGTATTCGCCTCGAAGCAAATTGTCACATTATTACCGGATTGATGACTGCTGCCAATAACATTAATAAATGTGTTTCTAAAGCAGGGTTAACTCCTGTTGATTTAATATTAGAACCATTAGCCAGTGCCGAAGCAGTTTTGACAGACGAAGAAAAAGAAGCGGGAATTGTTTTGGTGGATATTGGTGGTGGCACAACTGATGTAGCTATTTTCCAGGACAACATCATTCGTCATACTGCCGTTATCCCTTTTGGAGGTAACGTGATCACCGATGATATTAAAGAAGGATGCAGTATTATCCGCAACCAGGCGGAGTTGTTAAAAATAAAATTTGGTTCTGCTTTAGCAAGCCAGATGAAAGATAACGAAATCGTTTCCATCCCCGGATTACGTGGACGTGAGCCCAAAGAAATTTCTGTAAAGAATCTCGCCAACATCATTCAGGCGCGTATGGAAGAAATTATCGAGCATGTTTATTACGAAATAAAATCTTCAGGTTTCGAGCGTAAACTTATTGCAGGTATTGTGGTAACCGGTGGAGGATCTCAGTTGCGACACATTACACAGCTTATCGAATATATTACCGGTATGGATACGCGTATTGGCTATCCTAATGAACACTTAGCTAAAGGTGCTGATGAAACCAAAAGCCCCATGTTTGCAACGGGTGTTGGTTTAGTAATAAAGGGGTTGAACGAATTTGAAAAACGCAGATCAAAGGATGTAAAAATTACTCCTGAAGACAGAGTACAGCACAAAGGCTCCTGGTTCAGCAGTTTCTTTGACAACACCAAAAAAATATTTACTGACGACAGTGACGATAAAATGATATAAAACAATGTAAGATTTGAGATGTGCGATTTAAGAATTAAATCCAGATACTCTTCTCAAAACTAAATACTCAATTACCAAATTGCTCTTTAACCAATAATCAAATTAAAAAATAATACAATGATGAATTTCGAATTTATGCCAAAAGAACAGCCTTCAATCATCAAGGTGATAGGCGTAGGAGGCGGAGGAAGTAACGCTGTTAACCACATGTACAAATTAGGCATTAAAGGCGTTGATTTTGTGGTGTGCAACACCGATTCACAGGCTTTGGAAATGAGCCCGGTGCCACGCAAAATACAATTAGGTGCAAGCTTAACAGAAGGCCGCGGTGCAGGTTCTATTCCTGAAGTAGGAAAACAATCGGCCATAGAAAATATTGAAGAACTAAAAAATATACTTCGTGAGAATACTAAAATGGTATTCATCACTGCCGGTATGGGTGGCGGTACAGGTACTGGCGCAGCTCCTATTATTGCCGGTGTTGCTAAAGAAATGGGAATACTTACAGTAGGCATTGCTACCGTGCCTTTCGGTTTTGAAGGACGCAAACGCAAAACGCAGGCTGACCTTGGAATTGAAGAACTGAAAAGAAATGTAGATACACTTCTTATTATTTGCAATGACAAGTTACGCGAAATACATGGTAACCTTAAACTTACCAATGCTTTTGGTTATGCTGATAATGTTTTAGCTACTGCAGCTAAATCTATTGCTGAAGTGATCAGTGTTACATTACACATAAACGTTGACTTTGCTGACGTGCAAACTGTAATGCGTGACAGCGGTGTTGCCATTATGGGTGCTGCGCAGGCTGCAGGTGAAAACCGCGCTACACGTGCTGCTGAACTGGCATTGGATTCACCGTTATTAAACGATAATAACATTGAAGGTGCTCGTTACATCTTATTAAATATTACCAGTGGTGGTGAAGAAATTACTATGGATGAAATGGGTGATATTACTGATTTTATCCAGGAAAAAGCAGGGCAGACAGCTGAGATCATTATGGGTGTTGGCGTGGATGAATCGTTAGGTGATAAACTTTCGGTTACAATTATTGCTACAGGATTTAAAACAACAGAAGTTAAACAAAAAGAGCAGGTAAAGGCTCCTGAGAAAGTAGTATTCGATATTTATAAAACACCTGTACCTACGTTTGAAGTAAAACAGGAAGAAGAAATCAATGATGAGCCTCTTTTCAATGAGCCTGTATTAAAAACGATTGAGCAGGAAGCTCCTCCTATAACTTCTGTTGATTATTTCCGTGATAATCCTTCCATAAACAGTCATAACAATGAAGTAGAGAATGAAATCGATGAGCGCACTTTTGAATTCAGTGACTTCCCGAATGTAATCGTTCACAAACTGGATGAAGAAGAAGTGGAAGAAACTCCCGTGGCAGAGCATAAACCTGAAGAAAAGGTTTTTGAAAAACCATCACCTTTGCTTAACATCGGTAAAACAGTTTATCCCGATGCTGCACCTGTTGCTTCCAATACAGAAGAAGACATTTACAAACGTACACGTGAGCGTATAGAAAAATTAAAACAGCTGAGTTACCGTGCTACCAATCCTTCCATGTTAAATGACCTGGAAAAGGAACCTGCATACAAACGTAAAAATGTAAAGCTGGAAAATGTTCTGTCATCAGAACAAACTAATTATTCACGCTTCACATTAAGCGATGATAACAACAACCGTCCGGAAATTCGTCCTAACAACAGTTTCCTTCACGACAGGGTTGACTAACAATTTTTTTGATTATTTGGTAATTCCGGAATGTGTAAAAGCTTCCGGAATTTTTTTTTGACCTGATTGCAATTAAAAAGGAGAAACATCATTAATGATATTTCTCCTTACTTGAAATAATATGATCTGTCTTTACAAGTCAGATTGATTTTAAAACCTGTGCTTTTTAATCTTTTACTTCACAAGCTCCATATCTTTTATGCCATCATATTGAGGCTGTAGAACCCATTTTCCCTGTTTGTCAATTAGACCCCATTTATCGCCCATTTTAGCTGCAGCATATCCATTTTTAAAATCACGCACTCCATCAAATTGAGGTTGAATAACCCATGTACCTTTTTTATCAAAAAAACCTCTTTTATCACCTTTCTTTCCGTTGGCTAATCCTTCAGAAAAATCACCCCATGTATCTGTATCGGTCATGTACATCATTTCCCCGCTTTTGTTTACATAGCACCATTTTTCACCATTTTTCACACGTGCCATACCACTTGTTTTATCAAATTCTTTTCCGGAAGTAAATTGTGGTTTGATGATCCACTCACCCTTGTTGTTAATGTATCCTAGCAGCTCACCATCTTTTGCCCACGCAAGTCCGTCAGAAAAATACCCCACACTTTCATATAAAGCTTTAACAGCAATTTTTCCATCCGTGCCAATAAACCCGAATTTTTTATTGGACGCACGGAATGGGGCAAGCCCTCCTGAAAAATCTCTAACATCAATTGCATCACCGTCTACGGGTATTTCATCACCTTTTGTATTTAGTACAACAAACTTATCCCCGATTTTAGCATTTGCAAATCCTCCGTTAAAATCAGATGCATCATCATATTTTGCAGCAATAACTACTTTGCCTGATGTATTTATGTATCCCCATTTATCTCCTATTTTAACCATGGCCATTCCATCGCAAAATCCCTGCAAATCAAAGCCCATCCCGTCCTTAAGTTTAAATTGAGAAACTTCGATAGTGAGACGTTCATTTTTTAGATTGATAAAATGATATTGTCTTTCCTTTTGATCGTAAATCGCAGCCAGTCCTTCCGGTGAAAACCGGTAACATTTTGCATATTGAGCAGGTATTACCATTTCACCCTTGATGTTGGCATAGCCCCATTCTTTAGACTCTGCAGGTTTTGCCTGCGTGATAAGCGTTTGCGATTGTGCAGTGAACATCATGGTGATGAATGCTCCTGTTATAAATATTTTTCTCATATTTTATGATTGGTTAAGAATTAAACACAAATGTAATTGATTGTTTGAATAGGTATTCGCCAGTACATACAATTAAGTAGAGGAGTTTATTACTCTATGATAGCCACTTTATCGTAACGTTCCTTATCCCTGTTTATCATTCTTAAAAGAAGATTGTCATTTTTTAAAATGATATTTGATGGAATAGGATCGTAACACCAGCCTTCATTCCTGAAAACATCTTTGCGCGATAAATTGCCTTTTTCATCAAAGGAAGTGCAAACCAATACTGAACCGTTGTAGTTTCTTATATCAACATACTTCCTGGGTTCATAATTGGTAACCGTAAATTTTTCGAGGTTCCTTGGGTGTTCGGCATAGAACAGGTATACCTTGTTGTTTTTTATCATATAATTAAAACTGTTCAAATCATCAGCAGTAAACTTTGGAATGATCCTCATCCATTCCATTTTTCCTTCCTTATCAAATTTGGAAACTATTAATTCTCTCTCGTAGGAAGTGGATGTTTTACCGGATATCGTATAAGAGTGGCTTTCGATTAAATAAGCAGCATCGTTAAATGTAAATATGTTTTCAAACGAATAATATTTTTTGGCAGGGCTTTCTTCAATGAGGCCGTCTTTATAAGTTAACTTATCGCTCACTTCTTTTGTAAAGTAATCAAATCCCTTTTTTGTTATTGCACCTGTTTGCCCATCAATAAAAAAAGAATAAACTCCTACGTTGGCTATCTTACCTTGTTTTCTTTCTTTTTTGGTTACAACATCTTTAAATACACCGCAAAAAACAAGGTTGTTATTTACAAAGTCGAACGTTCCATTTTGAATATCGAGCTTGTCAAACGGTAATGGGGTTACTGTAGTCTTGGTTTCATTATCAGGCAAACTTGCTAATGCCATTCCTGCAATTTCTTCTTCAAAATCCTTCATGTAATTAAAAAGATAATAGAATGTACCGTTATTACCTATCGTATATCGGTAACTACTGATGGTAGATCCCGAATAAGCGTCAAGCACCGTTTTAGTACCTATCTTTTTAAAAGTAGAAGTTTCATAAACTGTGGCTTCTACTTCTGATTCTTTTTTAGGCCATTTAAACTCACTTGTTATAACCATCTTGGTTTGATCAGGAGAAAAAGAAACGTAAAAGTTTCGCCCGAAAACTCCCATGGGATCACTCTGGAGGCTGGCGACCTTCATGGGTTCACCAAGACTCTTGCCTGTTTTCGCATCAAATTCTCTTAACATAAAGTATTTTACCTGCTCACTTTTTATATAATCCGTTGTAAACGCCAGTATTTTTCCATTCCTCACGTAAGTGCCTGAGCCTACTTCCCTATCATTTAAATGAAAGCTTTCCTCATAAATTACCTTTAAGGTTTTAGCGTCCAGCTTCTGAATGATCCGGGTAAAGCCCCGCCCTTTAGTACTGGTGCGCATAATGTACACACCACTTGAATCGGAATCAATATAATAATTAAACTTGGAACCATCAGTGCCTTCGAATTCCTGTCCTTTATCAATAGAGAAATTTTGAGAACTGCCTAGCTGAACAGATAAAACATAACAGATAAAAAGTGCTAATATTTTTTTCATTTGGTTAGTTATTAAATTAATAAGAGATCGGTTACAGTGGTCAAAAATAAAAAAATAAGTTTTTAAAAGTTTCGTTTTAATCTATATTGTTTGCTTACTTTTAATCCATCAATAATTCTGCAGGGATGAATTTGCTATTGCGTTTCTTCGCATTGCTGGCTGTTATTTTTATCGCAGGCTGTACCAAACAGGAAACAGAGCATGTGCCTGGTAATACAGCGCCACCCAATTATACCATTAGTAATACCATCATAGAAAATTATGTGAATAAGGTTTATATCACAGTACTTGGCCGTGAACCCGATGCTGCTGAATATTCTTTTTCATACAACCTGTTGCGCGATAGTAATGTGTCCGAAGCCAGCCGCTTTCGTTTTCTTGATTCGGTTTTTGCTGATACAGGCTACCTTACTAATATTTATACCAAAGCCAATGTTGATTTGCTTAACAACATGGACACAGCTGATATTACCACTCAGATTTATTTGTACAATTTATTTCTTACCGATACACAATACCAGTTTGCATGGACAGAGCTGCAAAACGAGATTGACCGTATGGAGCTTTTGAAGCATGCACCATCGGAGTTAGTAGCAGGAAGTATTAATGTTGTTGAGCTCCACAAACGCATGGTAAATAATTATTTTTATGACCAGTTGAATATGGGGGCACTTAATTATGTTGTCTCCGTTTTTCAGCATTTTTTACAACGCACACCTACTACGTTTGAATCTGACCAGTCTGTCGCCATGGTAAACGGCACAAGCGGTACGCTGTTTTTACAATCGGGGTTAAGTAAAAATGATTTTATAAATATCTTTTTTTCATCATCAGATTATTATGAAGGGCAGGTGCGCAATGTATATAACCGGTATTTATTTCGTGAGCCCACCTCTGTTGAAATGACAACGGGTACGGAAACATACCAGACCTCAGGTAGTTATTCCCAATTACAAAAAAATATTTTAGCTACTAATGAATATATAGGAATTTAAGATCACTTAAATGAAAACTTTACATACTATCTTCTCCCGATTTTTTGCTGCTGTTTTTTTTCTTTCATCATTAACCACAATCAATGCGTGTAAAAAAGAAAAAGAAATTATTTATGATGTAAACGATGTGCAGATAGAACAGGAGGGAGGCGGTAAAAATACTGTAAAGAGTACTGAAGAGTTTATTTCTATTGCATACTCTGACCTGTATGGTCATGAGATATCAAACAGCAGCTTGCAAAAATTAAATCTTGCTTATAGTGCGTTTGGTGATAATAAGTTGATTGAAGACATGGTAATACGTAATTTTTTGAAAGACCCTGCTTTGGTGCTCCCGTCAAAACAAAGTATGATCGCTGATCCTGCTGCATTTGTTACAGCAACCTATAAGAAGTTTTTGAATCGTCAGCCTAATGAGTTTGAAAATTATTATCTCACTAAAATTATTGTTGATGATACATCTGTTGCTCCGGCAAATTTCTATTATACTTTAATGACATCGAATGAATATCGTTACTATTAAAACGTAAATTCCAACGAAATGAAACGAAGAGATTTTATAAAAGCAGCAGGGCTGGCAACAGCCGGTACTTTTGCTGCACCCTATATACTTCCGTCAGGCCGGTTATTTGCTGCAACGGGTGCACGCAAAGCAAACCACGTGGTGTATTGCATGTATGCAGGAGGTGTGCGGAATCTCGAATCCATTCAAAAAGCAGAAGGAAATCTGATGACCAACGTGCTGAATGGTACGCAGCCTATTTCTTCTGACATACTTGCTGCTATGGATCCATTGCCTTCATCCCCGCTTTTGCAGCCGCTACAGAATTACGGTACGCTTTTTAAAGATGTAAAGTATGCAGAAGGCCCAACCGGGCATTACAACGGACACACGTGTGCCATGACAGGAAATTATACCACCTATGATTTGAATATTAAAGACCATCCACAATTTCCCACCATTTTTGAATACTATCGTAAACATAATTCATCGTCACATTCTGCAATGAATGCCTGGTGGGTTTCCAATGCACTTGGGCCTTTTCCTGCTCTTAATTTTAGCAAGTATGCAGGCTATGGTGCAAAATATGGTGCCAACTTTATTGCTCCAACAGCGTTGATTTCTGCTGATGGATATGATGTATTAGGCAACATGAAAACGTTTGGAAGCAATGAACAGGCAGCAATTACCAAGATGCGTGATTTTGTGGATGGAAATTTTAATCGCTCATATGCTGATGGTGATGCCGGAGTTACCAACTCAGAAGCAGATAAAATTTTATTGCAGAACTTTATTACCGATGCACTTAACAAAGCAAATACAGGTTTGTACAATAACCCGTGGGGTGCAGGCCCTTCTATGAACAATGATATGTACAATGTTTTTTTTGCTGAAGAAATTATTAAACAATTTAAACCTGAGTTGCTGGTAGTGAATATGCAGGACGTGGATGTATGTCATTTTAATTTTTCTTCATATTGCAACAACTTGCGCAAAGCAGATTATGCCGTTGCACATTTATGGAGCGTAATACAGCAAACTCCCGGAATGATGAATGATACCGTAATGATTGTTGCACCCGAGCACGGGCGAAATTTTAATCATAACAGTTCCGTTGATGCATACGGGCGTTATGCATTGGATCATACAGCAGCTAACAATGGAGCAGGTGACCAGATGGCACGTGATATTTTTTGCCTGATAGTGGGCCCTTCAGGTGTTGTTTACCAGGCCAACGAAATTGCTGCGACTACAGGAGAGAGCATAGAAATTGTTCCGATCATTGCGAATATTCTTGGTTTTGACACCAGCATTGAGATGGGATTAATACGTCCCTATGGTGATTGCGGATTAAAGGATGCATTTCATTAAAGATAAAGTAAAATGAAGATTAAATATTCAATCATACTTTTTTTCCTTGCAATACTAGCGGTAGGTTTTTTTAATGCCTGTAAGAAAGACGATGCGGTTGAAGCTAATCCGTATGATGATGTAAATTATAATGCAGATACCACCACACCTGCAACCGTTGATCCATATTCGATAACAGGATTGCACAAGAATATTTTCTCCAGCAAGTGTAACAATCCCGGATGTCATGACGGTACTTTTGAGCCCGATTTCAGAACGGTGCAGTCTGCTTATTCTACATTGGTATACCAGCCTGTAAATAAATATACGGTAAACAATATTGATTCTTTCCGCTATCGGGTAATACCATTTGATAAACAACATTCATTTATCCACGAACGTATAACTACTCCTACTACTGAGTATATGCCCAGTAACGGAACGCGCCTTACACAAATTGAAATAGATCAGATTGACAAATGGATCATGGATGGCGCCAAAAATGCAGATGGTGCCGTTGCTATTGCTCCTAACCAACTGCCTACTGTGGCCGGTTATGTAGCCTTCGATTCTGCTTTTGTAAGAATGGATAGTATCCGTTACCAGGGATTGGGGTACAATCCTTTTGTTGTTCCTCAGGGAAAAACGGTTTATTTTTATTTTGTTGTGCAGGATGACAGTACACTTACTGAAGACCTTATTAATAACAAGGTAAAATTTTCGCTCAACGAATTAGACTTTAGTGCGGCAACTTCTGTGAACGCAACATACGTTAATTTCCCTCCCTATAAATTCTGGACATTGTCAGTTAATAGTTCCCAATGGAGTGTTGGATCTACGGTTCACTTCAGGTATTATTGTTCTGATGGTGATCATACAGCTGATATGGAATTCCCAACCAACCAATCTTATTTTGTTTATCGTTCTATTTATGCAATGAAAATTCAGTGATATGAGAAGCCATTCTTTTATCTTAATCATTCTGGTTTGTCTTTTTTTTAATGCATGTAAAAAGGATGATGCTACTATTTCTGATATTCCCGAATTAACATCTGTTACAGCAGGCCCTTCAGAAATAAAAGAATTCCAGGATTCCATCATTTTCAACATTGCCTATCGTGATGGCAATGGTGATCTTGGAGAAAATGATCCTGATGTAAAAAATCTTTTCATTACGGATAACCGTGTGAATGTAACTTACCAATACAGAATTGATCAGCTTTCACCTGACGGATCAGACATTGCCATTGAAGGAAATTTAAATGTTACATTGAAAGGAATTGCAATAACAGATGGTTCTGCACAACAAGACGTTTCCTATTCGGTTTATGTTGTTGACAGGGCAGGACAAAAAAGTAACAGCCTTACTACTGCAACCCTTGTTATTAAAAAACCATAAAAGCTTTTTCGTTTATTGCAGACAGATTAGCATGAAATCAGCACCGGTATTTAATGCAAGGATTGAAATTATAGGAATAAATCCATTTGTATTTATTCCTCAAAGAGTGCTGAAGTTTATTTTTCAGCAGGCAGGAAAAGATAAAGGAAAGATCCCTGTAAAGATAAAGATAGACGGCCATGAATTTAGTCAAACACTGATAAAGTATAGCGGACATTGGCGATTATACCTGAATACTCCTATGCGCAAAGCAGCAGCAAAAGAATTGGGAGATACAGCTTGTTTTGAGATAAATTATGATCCCTCTGACAGGAAATTGGCAATGCATCCACAGCTTGCAAAAGCGCTTAAGGAAAATAAAGAAGCTGCTAAAATATTTGTGTCCTTAAGTCCATCACGACAACATGAAATTGTAAGATACATTTCACATCTTAAAACTATAGATTCCGTAAACAGGAATATTGATAAAGCAATTAAATTTTTAATGGGTAAGGAAAGATTTGTTGGAAGAGATAAGCCATAGAAAATTATAATTAGTATTTTTTCTAACTTTTTCAGCCTTTCTTTGATACTTTCTTCTCGAGGCATTTTAGTTTTATAGCGCAAGTAGTTTTTATTACTACATTTACAATCGTCAAAATTTGAGGAGATGAAATTGCTTATATTCCTTATAAGTTTTCTCCTGTTACAAGTACTAACAGCTTTTCTGGGAAAAACATCCTGTTCAGGGATGTACGACCTATTCTTCTAGCAATGAAAAACATAATCTCCCCTGAATAATAAAATGTATACAAAATTTAAATAAATGAAAAAGACATTTACTCCTCGCATCATTTTATTTTTAGCAGCAAACCTTATTAGCCATTTGATCTTTTCACAATGGACAAAAACTGCAGGCCCTCCCGGGATTACAGTAACAAAGTTTTTTGAAAATGACAGTGCACTTTTTGTGGGAACATATGCTCAGGGTGTTTACAAAAGTTATGATCATGGAAATTCCTGGCTCGCAGCGAATACAGGTATTGAAAACATGCAGGTTATTTCACTTGCCGCTGATTCACTCTATATATATGCAGGTACCGGCACAGAAGGAGTTTACCGATCGTCAGATCAAGGTACAACATGGTCATTGGCGAACACCGGAATACAAACACAAGCAGTATCATGTTTGCTAAGTGCCGGTGGATTTATGTTTGCAGGAACTATAGGCACTGGCGTATACAGCTCTGTTGACCATGGCAACACCTGGCAGGATGCAAATGGTGGTGCATTAACTTCCTCTTATATCCATGCCATGTTTTACGCAAGTTCACGCCTCACTGTTGAAGCGGATAATTATCTTTTTTACACTTTTAATAACGGAAGTTCCTGGTTTATTGATCAGGGTTCAACAGCATTTTATGTTATAGATAATTTTTTGCAAAAAGGTGATACCGTTATTGCGGCTGCAAATGGAAATATTTTTGTTACACATGATGGTGGCACGAACTGGAGTAGCGTAATCACTATAAATCCGGATATAGATATTTTGGGTTTGGATAAAAGTAATGATACCATTTATGCAGGTTATGCAAATGGATCTTTTGGAGGATATGCAAACGGTGTTTACCGATCCACTAACTGGGGCCAAACATGGACAAATATTCCATCATCGGGTTTACGCATAGGAAACCGTTATGACAATCACTTTAAAATAAGCGGAAATAATTTCTTATTCTCCTGCGAAGAAATAGGAATATATAATTCCAATGATAAAGGTGCAACGTGGGCACAGGTGCCACTCAACAATTTTGAACCGGCATCTTCTATAGACAATTGTATTTTAGTTTCAGGCGCTACCATTTACAGCGGAACACATAACGATGGTGTGTATTCATCCATTGATCAGGGCAACACGTGGAATAAAATAGGAACTGCTAATCCGCTTGATACTCTTTCTAACGGAATTGTTTTTTCCATGTTAAATCCTGCTCCCAATATTTTACTGGCTGGAGCATGTGGCTATGGATTGTATCGCTCAACAGATAATGGTGTAACATGGTCACACGTCACCAACGGCTTACCTTCACAAGCCGGAACAGGATATTGTTGTATCAATTCATTAGCTCAGTCAGGTAACAGAACTATTGCTGCAACTACAGAAGGAGTGTATTATTCAGGTGACAATGGCTTTACATGGAATGCAAGTAACTTAACAGGCTCACAGGTGTATGCCAGCGGATTGGCAGTAAATGGAAATGTTGTATGTGCAGGCATTACCTCTTTTACCCTGGGTAATGGTATTTACCGCTCAGCAAACGGAGGAGTGAGCTGGACGTTGGTCAATAATATTTCTGATGTAATTTCCATGGCAGCAGGAGGAACAAATCATTTTTATGCAGGCACATTCAATGGAAATTATTATTCTAATGACAACGGACTAACGTGGTTTAGTGTTGGGCCGGGTATCCCGGCTTCTGATCCGGGTTTCACCATTCTTGCATTCAATAATTATGTGTTTATAGGAAACAACAATGGAGTTTATTTCTCAAGCAACTATGCAACTTCTTTCACCAATGTTAACACAGGCATGGATCCTTACCCGAACAATGCTGTGCAGGGACTAGCTGCTGACAATAACTATGTTTATGCTGGAACATTTCTGGATGCCATCTGGAGACGTCCTCTTTCTGATTTTGGAATCCCCACAGGAATTGCAGAAACAGATTTAAGCAGGCCGGGCGTTATAGTTTCACCTAACCCTGCAAATGATTTTATAGAAATTTCGTTTTTGCAAAAGGAAAATAATTTCACTGTTGAAATAATAAGCATGGACGGTAAGATAATTTCAAGATCCTGTAACAACAGAAGGATCGATGTGTCTGACTTGCGCAAAGGGTTTTACTTTTTTAAAGTTATTGATGACGCCAATTTGTATTCAGGCAAATTCATCAAACAATAAAAGGAATTAATTAGATATTATTGGAAAAGTTTAATTTATTATAAAGCACAAAAGCGCAGACTATTTATTGCTGAGCTTTGTGCTTTAATGGATTATCGTTTTTTTAATTCTGTTCAATACATGCTCAACGGCATATCTTTATTAAAAGTAACAGCATAGGTAAATTTAAGGGTTTTATATTCTTTAGAGTTTACTGCTACTGTCCATTTAAGCAAACCTGTTTGTGAGTTATAATCAGCTTTAGTGTTGTCTTTCATTTCCACTTTAATGTCTTTGTTATTTGATAAAGGCACCTGGTCCTCAACAATAAGATTAATGGTTTTATTTTTATTGTTTTTCATTCGTAATTCGTAAGCAACTGTTTTGGTAATTTCATTGCCAAGCAATTTGCTGCTTTCTTTTACAGGTAATTTAGTACGTGTAACCGTAATTCCGTTGTCACGACCCAAAGCAAGTTCCAAAGTGTCATTAATTACAGAGGGATTTAAAACGGTTTCACCTACATAGGTTCCCTCATAAAATACATTTGCACGCCCTGGTAATAGGTTAAGATTTTCCCAGCTTGTAACACGGGCCAGCAGGAATGCTTCGCTTTCAATCTTGGGCACAAGGTAATGGCAATATGTTGCAGGAAGATCACTTGTTTTAACGGAAACCATATGATTTTTACCATCCCCCGGAATATCATAGGCCAGTTTTATTTCAAACTCTACGTTGGTCATTGTTTCCACTAACTGCGAGTAATTTGCAGCTGATTGAGCAGGCGTCATTTCGTCCATATCTTTTTTTGCTTCCTTCATTTCATCGTCACGAATTACGGAATTGAGTAATGATTTTTCCCGCGCTCCCTGTTGCTTATACAAAACAGGTTGTTGCACATAGTAGTTTATGTACCATGGTGGAAGAACTGGTTTTACATTACTCCGGTTAGGATTAGAAGTACTTAGTTTTAGTTTTACATCATTCCAGTCTTCGCCCGAAGTTTGATACACATTGGCTTTGTAAGTTAGCTGTACCGGTGCTGTTGCCGTTGTTGAACGCAAATCATAAGACGGTACCCAGCCGGCCTGTGAAACCATATAGCTTACATCTACATTAGCAGTAGCCACTTCATCAGCGCTCACCGTAACTATGACTTCATGCACAAGCTCATATTTTTTTTCAGGATCTTCGCTGTTTTTATAGGTTTTTAAATTATTCATTCGTGTGTTCATGCGTGCCAGCATTTCGCTATTGCGTTTTTCATCACGCTTTAGTTTGTTGAGCTGTGCATTAATATCTGTTAGCTTAAAACGGAAAAATTCCATAGCCTTCATCAACACCGGTAGTGAATCACTCTTGCCTTCGCCTTGTGATAATTTGTTTTTCCATATCATATCCTTCTCCAATTGCAGTGAACTTTTTTTATCCGCAAGTTCATCGCTTTGAAAGCCTGCTTCTGCAATAGAATCTTCCAGCATTTTTATTTCTTTTATAATGGAAGCAGGCAAAGCATCTTCCGTAGTCTTGGGTGGTTCCGGGTATCTGATGTTATGCTTAACCTCCAGCACAATAAAATTTCCTTTTCCACCGGCCTGTACACTGGAGGGGTTAATAAAGGGAGAAATCCCGGTAAAAATAAGATCAGTAACTCCGGGAGAAAGTGTTACAGCAGAACTACGGAACACCTGGGCTCCCTGCGTAAACACCGTTACATTTTTTATGGATGATTTAATAGTTTTTACACTAACTGCATGTGCATGCTGGGCGATAAAGAGTGCCGCTGCAAAGAATAATTTTTTCATTTTACTTCCTGTATTAATGTTTATTTAACAGGAGAGATGTAAAATGAATACGGATTCCACAATTTGTAAAACATTTTTTAAACCTTACGTCTATTTGTGACGGATTCTTACCTGCTCTTCACTATTCGTAATACTTTTAACTCGCCATCAATTAAAGCCGTCACCATATAAATTCCCGCTGCAAGTTCAATATCGAGTTCTTGCGTTGTGTTAGTCGTAATAATTTGTTTGTACTGTTCCTTACCTAATACATCCGTTACTTTTATTTCTGTTTGATCTGCTATCGGTGATGTTATTTTAATCTTTAGTTTCTCTGCAAATGGATTTGGGAAAACTTCTATCACTGTTTGTGTTTGAGTATTTATATCATCATTAGTTTCGCCTGCCATCCTGCAATTTACTGTTACCGCTTTCTTAGGTGTAAACTTGCTGCAGCCATTAGCCATTTCATTAGCCCTGTAGGTGCCTCCCGTTGTTGCTGTGTAGGTTTGGTTTGTGGCTCCCGCTATGTTCACACTGTTTTTCTGCCACTGATATGTGACTCCTGCAAATGTGTTGGCAGTAAAAATTACACTCTGCCCCGCACAAAACGTGATGGGGCCACTGGCAGTAATAGTAGGTGTTGGGTTATTGATAACACTGACAACAACACTATTGGTGGTGGAAGTGCAAGTGCCGGAAGTGATTATACATTTATAAGTGCCTCCCGTACTTGTAGTAAAAGCAGGCGATATACCTGAAGATAGTACAATATTGTTTCTATACCACTGGTAGCTATAGCCTGTTCCAGCAGAAGCACTTAGTGTAGTGCTACTTCCTGAGCATATGACCACAACACCTGGAGGAGTTATGGCGGCCGTTAAACTACCTGTGTTTACAACAACTGCTGTTGATGTTTTTGTGCAAGGACCATTAGTTGCATCAACTGTGTAATTACCTGAAGTAGTTGCTGTATAAGTACTAGCAGTAGCTCCTGCAATAATGGCCCCGTTTTTTTTCCACTGAAAGCTTAAGCCATTGGCTGCGTTTGCGGTTAATAATGCACTTCCGCCAGAACAAATAGTAATTGGGCCTGCTGGCGAAACATTTACACCAAAGTTGCTTGCCGTAACTAAAACATATGATGAAGTTGCTGAACAGCCACCTGCATTGGTTACAATAACTGTATATACCCCTGCTCCGGTTACAATGTATGTTGATGATGTTGCTCCGGCAATATTGTTATTACCAAGCCGCCATTGATAGGTTAGACCTGTTCCTGCATTTGCAGTTAACAATAAACTACCTCCCGGATTACATACATGAGGTATGCCGGTATATGTTATAGTTGCAGTGGGTGGAGTACAGGCAGGCGCCCATTTTGCGATATTACCAACAGAAACTCCTCCCGCATGACTAAAGGCGCCACCAACATATAAGCTTTGATTATAAACAAGCAGACATGTAACGGTTCCATCAGTACCTGTTCCCATGGCCTGCCAGTTAAAGCCATCCCCTCTTGCAATATAGTTGGCTGCATTTCCTCCTGCTATTAGGAAATGGCCTCCACAATATAATTCACCATTGTATTCAACAATGGCTGAAACGCCCTCACCCATACCTGCAACTCCAAAATCACCACCTGAAAACCAGCTGGTGCCATTGTATACAGCCAGGTTTAAGGCAGGGGCATCAAAAGTTCCTCCTACGTAAAGGGCGCTGTTAAATACACACATTGAGCGTATATAACCTGCAGCAGTGCCATTGGTAAAGAATGTTCCTACTGTTGACCAATTGACACCATCCCATTTATAGCAAATTCCTGATTGTCCCCCTGCATACAGGTTGTTATTGTAAACACACATTGCTGCCATGTAATCTCCAGCAACTCCGACACCAGTACCGACACTTGTCCATACTGAGCCATTCCACCTTGCAATATTGTTGGCGGTAATACCATTTATACTTGTAAAACTCCCGGTAACATATAATTGATTGTTATAAACAGTCATGGCAAAAACGAGATTATTGGCTCCACTTGTTGCCCCAATACTCACACCATTCTTATACACATTAGTGCTTGCTCCATTATTCATACCGCCTGAATACAGGCTTCCGTTGTAAACACACATGCTTCGAATTTCATTGGGTGTTGAAAACGTTCCGCCAACCTGTAGGGTGCCATTGTAGTTAGCCATAGTCGATACAAGGCCAGGAAAACTTAATCCTGTGTTCGACCATGTTTGTGCCTGCAATAGATTTGTTAAAAAAGTAAATACAACAAACGGACAGATTGATATTTTCTTTTTCATTAGTGTAGAATTTAGCTGATATCAAATATAAGATAATTCAGCACTAAACAGATGCATTTAAATTATTTCTTCGGATATAAAGCAATTCTGCCGGAGCATATGTCTAGTAAACAATACTCTTAATATTCACCCCGGGAAAAAGCCTGAACAAGGAATCCTGTAATGCATCATCAGGAATGTACTGCGTGTTTCTTTGAAGTGTAAAACATCCTTTCCATTCCTTTAATTTATATTTCAAAGATTTATTCTGAATGACCACGACATGTGTAATATTGTTTTCGGCAAGCGCACCTATACACATAGGACAGGGTTCAAAGGTTGATATTAAAATAAGTGAATCACGGTTCAATAAATTAAATGCTTTAACACCTATTGTTCTTATCGCATCGTTTAATGCATTTACTTCGGCATGAGCAGCTATATTGGTATCGGCCAATACAGAATTCCTTCCTTCTCCAATTATTTTATTTCCATAAAGCAATAAGCTGGCAACAGGTACTTCTTTTTGCTTTGCAGCTTCCAGTCCCAGGTGTATCAATTCAATTCTTTGTTCTCCGGTGATGGTTGTGTTATTGCTGACATGTACAAACCTTATGATGAATAACACCAGCAGACATAAGAGTATGCCGGTAAATAGCCCTGCGAAAAATATTTTTTTTCGAAACATATTCAAGAATGTTTGCTAAAGTAGCATTAATCATCGTTCCTTTAAGATTGCAGCAAGCGACAGGCAACTTTTGTAAAAACTTTTATATTTGTTTCCAAATTATATTAAGCCATGAAAAAAATGTATTTGTTAATGGGTGTGTTATGTGCATACCTTGGTTCAATAGCGCAGACTCCTTACTGTACTACGCCACCGCTGCTTCCAACGTATTATGAGCAACTGAAAAAGTCTGTTCCTCTTGCTGAGAATTACCTTGCCTACAGGCAAAGCGGTACTTTGAGAAATGTTTCTCTTAATATAAATATAATGGTGTACACCGCAGGGCCTATTACAAGTATTAATGATGTACAGAAGCAGATTGATAGTGCCAATACCTATTTTGCCAATGCGGGTATAGAATTTAGTATTTGTAATGTTAATTTCATTCCAAACTCAAGCCTGTTTCCTTTTTGGGATGCTAATTATGAAACCCAGTTAGGTGCAATTTATGACATGCAGGGTTGCTTAAATATTTATTATGTCAATTATATAGGAAATGCGTCCGCCTATGCTTATTACCCTGCACCGTATTCGCCTGACAGGGTTATAATGGGGCAACACCTGTCAGGAGAAATTTTTGCGCATGAACTGGGCCACTCTTTTTATCTCATACATACACATGGGGATTTTAATGGTGGAAACGGCACAGATGAGTTAGTGAACGGAAGTAATTGTTCAACAGCCGCTGATTTAATTTGTGATACCCCTGCAGACCCTAACTTATATGTTCCTGGCAGAGTTGATTCACTATGCAATTACACAGATACGGTTACTACCGATTCGCTGGGTATGTTGTATGTCCCGGATACACGAAATATCATGTCATATACTTTATTTAAATGTTATGAGCATTTTACTCCCGGCCAATATAATCGAATAGCCTATACACTTGCTCATGAACGTGCTTATTTTAAAAGCGGAGAGCATTTTGTTGCGACCATGACTGCTCCATCAACAGCCTGCATATACGATGCCCCAATTCAGCTAAGTGCAAATCCTCCCGGGGGTACATTTTATGGTGACGGTGTAACAGGTTCTCAGTTTGACCCTGCTTCTGCTGGACCGGGATATCACATTATCAGTTACAATGCACCGGGTATGGCCAACAACCCGGAAACTACAGATCAATATTATGCTTACGCTGATACAGTATTTATAACAAATACTGCCTGGCAGTCTTTTACCAGTACTGCTGCTGAAAACCTGGTTGCATTTTCATATAATATAAGAAGCAGCATTTCGCAGACAGTATATATTACTGTATTTGATAGCATTGGTACTTCAGGTGTTATTTTAATGCAGGACACCGTAAATATAAGTTCTGATTCAGTTTTTAACTGGAACAAATTGATATTTCAAATACCGCTTCATTTAAATGCAGGTGCAAAGTATACAGTGCAGGTAACAGCATTAAGCAATATTGATTTTGCCGGAAACCGTTTCAATGTTTATGCTTCAGGCCAAACAAATCTTACTAATGATCTTTCATTTATCACCCATGTTGTACCTGATGTACCTGTATGTGGAAATAATGCATTGGCGGCAATTTATGTAAGCGCACCTGTTTCACCGGTCATTACTAACCTGTTTCCTGTTTATTGCGTTAATGCTCCGGCACAACCCATCAATGCAAACCCTGGCGGAGGCACTGCAAATATTGATGGCATTACGCAAACAACCATTGAACCTTTTGCATTGGGCACAGGCATACATACTCTAAACTATACATACACTGATTTTGCAGGTTGCACAAACGATTCAACATTTACCTTTATAGTAAATGATACTACAGACATTCTCAATAACTTTTCAAACATTATTTGCTCTAACGATTCTATTATTAATTTAATCGGCATACCTGCCGGAGGAAATTTTTATGTTGATACTACTCTTCTTACTTCTTCTCAAATTGATCCTTCAACACTCTCTGCAGGACAACATTCAATAAGTTATATATATGATGCAGAATATCCCTGGATTGATACAGTTGACCAGGACAATTATTTTAATTCATCTAACGCATCGTATTCACTGGGCTTTAATCAAACCGCCTGGCAATCATTTACAGCCGGTGAAAAGGGATATCTTAATCTGGTTGACTTTGGTTTGTATGTAAGTGATACGGTAGTAAGCCCATATAAATTATACAAGGGTCAAGGTACAATCGGGCCATTACTATTTGCTGATACAGCAATTATTAGCAACAACAGCGGTTACGATAAAGGATATATTTTCCCTGCATACCAGGTTTTGCTGGAAAAAGATTCTGTTTATACTTTCGAGGTGGGAATAAATCCTGTCATCAATAATACACTTCCTTATAGCGATAGTGCTTACTTTAGAGGAGTTGCAAACTTTGCATTGTTTGGCCTTCCTAATGCTGATTTTAAATTCAGGACACATATTAATTACGTTTATCAATGCGGGCAGGACAGTATTGTAAAATCTTTTACTGTAGGCTCATCACCATCGGTAAATCTTGGAAATGACATAACAGTGCCTGTTGGCCAACCGGTAATTCTTGATGCCGGAAACAGTGGAAGTACTTATACCTGGTCAACAGGAGATAATACTCAGCAAATAACAGTAACGGGCCCTGCAGGGAGCAATGTTATTTATGTAACAGTTACCAACACTGACGGATGCGCGGCAACGGATACGATTGTTATTGATTTTATAACCGGAATTAGAGAACTAAACACCATGTTTACTGTTTCTCCCAATCCTGTAACAGATGAGTTAACCATTCAATCATCTCTTCTTATACATAGAGTAAATATCTTAAATGCATTGGGACAGGAAGTAATACAGGTGACCGAACCATTGCCGCAACAAGGGCTCATACAATTAAAAACGGATCAGCTGGTTAAAGGAGTGTATGTATTGCAGTTAAGTTTAGATGGAAGTACAGTCATACAACGGTTTGTGAAAAACTAAGCAACTAATTATAAAGTAAGAGAGGCTACGTAGGCATACGTGGCCTTTTTTGTTATGTTTTTACCAGAACTATTGCAGCACAAAAATCCCTAATTTAGCCCTGCATAAAAATATCGCAAAGCTCTTCATGCTTTTAATTTACACACCGCAAACCACTCCACGTTTAAAATATATTTTCAACTTGTTTGTTGGTGACTTGATGGGCTTTTCGTTTAAGATCACTAATAACAAAGAAGAATTTAAAAGCTATGGTGGGGCAAAGCTTACCTATGCCGATCATCCTGTAGAAAATGAACCTTTTATTTTTGCAGAGAAATTGTTGTTTGAAAAAGGAATTGAAGATCAGCAGCTAGGCATGATCGAGTGGGAGGGTAACAAAGCGTTTTATGCAACACATCCTAAATATAGTATTCCTTTTGATGTGTTTGCCGCTTCATTTTTCCTGGTAAGCCGTTACGAAGAATATTTACCACACATGCGTGATTCGCATGACCGCTACAATGATATGGAGAGCCTTGCATATACACGGGGGTTTTTACATAAACCTTTAGTCAACATCTGGGCAAAAAAAGTGAGGGAAATTTTATTGCAACACTATCCTGTGTTAAAATATACTCCTCGCAAGTACAAGTACATTTCTACTGTTGATATTGATAACGCATTTGCTTACCTCGAAAAAGGCGTAATGAGAACCATGGGGGCTTATGCACGTTCGCTTATTGAATTTAATTTCCAGCAAATAGCAGAGCGCACCAAAGTAATTACACGTGTAGCCCACGATCCTTACGATACCTATGAATTTATGCTCGATTTGCATAAGGAGCATAAAGTAAATGCTATTTATTTTTTCCTGTTGGGTGAATATGGGGAAAATGATAAAAATGTTTCTGTAGACAACCGCAAATTTCAATCACTTATTAAATCATTGGCTGATTATGCTGAAACAGGAATTCACCCCAGCTATGGCTCCAATAAAAAACCGGGGCGTTTACAAAAGGAAGTGCAATTGCTTTCCCGCATTTTAAAAAGAGAAGTGACCAAGAGTCGCCAGCATTTTTTGAAATTGCGTATGCCAGATACATACCGCCAGTTAATTAACGTAGATATTACAGATGATTATACGATGGGGTACGCTAACAATATTGGTTTCCGTGCAAGCATTTGTACATCATTTTATTTTTATGATCTTGATCTTGAAGAGCAAACCAATTTAAAAGTGCATCCGTTTGCTGCTATGGATGCCACGTTTCGTTATTACTTAAAAGTAGAACCACACCAGGTAATTGATATGATAAAACCATTAATAGCTGAAGTGAAAGCTGTAGACGGCACATTCATCAGCTTGTGGCATAATGAATCTTTGAGTGAAAATTATATCTGGAAAGGGTATAAAGATATTTATCGTGAAATGGTTAAACTGGCTTTGGCTTAAAGGTAAATGACTATACAATTTCTTTCTCATAACGCTATTGATAAAAAAAGATGGGATACAACCATTGATACGTCACGGAATTATTTGCCGTATGCTTTCTCCTGGTATTTAGATGTGGTAAGCCCTCAGTGGGAGGCTTTGGTGAGTGATGATTATCGTTTTGTTTTTCCATTGACATGGAATACTAAATTCTTTATTAAATATTTGTATCAACCTTATTTTACCCAGCAGCTGGGTGTGTTTTCACCTGAATTAATTGATGATGAAATTCTCGGTGAGTTTTTAAAAAGTATTCCATCCAACATTCGTTTTGCGGAGATCAATTTGAATTATGCTAATTCATTTTCTGCTCAGGCATTTCAGTCAACCGTTAAAATCAATCTTGAATTGGATTTGATACAATCGTATACCGCTATTCGGCAAAATTATTCTGACAACATAAAACGTAATATTGCTAAAGCAGAAAAAAATGATTTACAACTGGCTGAGAATTGCTCGTTGCAGGATGTAATACAACTATTCAGGTATGGCAAGGGATCAGAGTTGGATAATTTTAAGCCTAAGCATTATCAAATGCTCGAAGCATTGCATGGTGTTCTGCAATCAAAACAAAGCGGTAATGTAGTGGGAGTAATGCAAAAAGGAAAAATGATAACAGGTGCTTTATTTGTTGTTACAGATAGGCGTATTATCTTTTTGTTTTCAGGAAACAGTACTGAAGGAAAGCAATCAGGAGGCATGCACTTTCTTATGGATAAGGTGATAAATAAATACAGCGGCACAAAACGCATCTTTGATTTTGAAGGCTCTAACAATGCCGATCTGGCACGTTTTTACCGAAGTTTCGGGTCGGTTGAAAATGTATATTTACACCTGAAAAAAAACTCATTGCCTTATCTTTTACGGCTTATTAAAAAATAGTTATGGTAAACATTTTAAGTTCCGGTAATTCGTTGATACATCATTTTATTGCAGAGTTGCGTGATACGGATATTCAAAAAGACAGGATGCGTTTCAGAAAAAACCTTGAGCGTATTGGCGAGATAGCAGCGTACGAGATCAGCAAAACATTTATTTACGAGGACACAGATGTAACCACTCCTTTAGGGATTGCAACGGTACCGCTTATGCAAAGCCAGCCTGTGCTTGGAACTATTTTACGTGCAGGCTTACCATTGCACAATGGCCTGTTGAGTTATTTCGACCAGGCTGATAATGCATTTATATCAGCTTACCGCAGGCATCATAAGGATGGAACGTTTGATATTCATTTGGAATATGTGTCAAGCCCTCCTATTGCCGGACGCATTTTGATTTTGAGCGACCCCATGTTAGCTACCGGGCAATCATTGGTAGAAACGTATAAAGCCATGATGGAGTCAGGTACCCCAAGTCACACTCACATTGTTGCAGCCATTGCAAGCCGCCAGGGAATTGAATACGTGAAAGCCAACTTACCCGATGATGTTTCACTATGGATTGGTGCTGTGGATGAAGAGCTCACCGTTCAATCTTACATAGTGCCCGGGTTAGGTGATGCAGGTGATCTTGCCTATGGCGAAAAGATGTAAGCACATCAACCTTTTTAGTTAATTTTATAGCGTGTTTTCGTTTTGTTCAAATGAAATGAGTTTAAAACATTTTGGATAAAATATCACAAGTAAACGAATCGTAGTTTTCGTATGTCAGAGTTCTGGAAAATAGTAATGGTTATTCTTTTGAGCAGCGTAAAGTTTGTGGCGGGTCCGGCCTTTGCTTATTACGACCAGAAATTTGATTTCAATTTTTTTGAAGCAGTACTCTACCCCGTAATAGGTGGTATGCTTGGGGTTTTTGTTTTCAGTTATTTTACCGATCAGATCATTTTAGCATGGCATTGGATTAAAAGTAAAGTGAAAGTAGCCGTAAAAGGAAGAGATGAGGTGTTTACAGAACCAACGGTGGATGTCGCAGGTAATATGAAAGTTAATTATTCTTACGTAGAAAAAAATGCTCCTCCCAAACCAAAGATATTTACAAAACGTAACCGCAGGTTAGTAACGGTATGGCGTAAATATGGATTAATGGGGATTGCATTTATAACGCCCGTTGTTATTTCTATTCCTATCGGAACTATTGTGGCATGCAGGTTGGTTCACGACAAAAAGAAAATATTTTTATATATGTTTGTTTCCATCATGTTTTGGTCGGTGTTCATGGTTTCTGCGTTTGAATTATACCATGCATACTCTATTAAGGCATTACAACATAAAGTACTTAATCAGTAATGCTGAAAAAAAATTATACCCATTTGTTTTTTGATCTGGATCACACATTGTGGGATACGGATACCAATGCAAAAAAATCGCTGGTGGAAATGTATACCTTGTTTGAGTTAGATAAGCAAGGCATTGAAAGCTGTGAGTTATTTACTGAAAAGTATTTAGCCATTAATCACCGCCTGTGGGATGACTACAGTAAAGGAAAAATTGAAAAAGCTTTTTTGCGTACAGGCCGGTTTGAATTAACGCTGGAATGTTTTGGTATCAAAAACAAAGAACTGATTGAACCGCTGGCTGATTATTTTGTAAGTAAAACTCCCTATCACCAGGAGTTGATCCCCTTTACCAGAGAATTACTCGAATATTTGCAACCGAAGTACAAGTTGTACATCATTACCAACGGTTTTAAAGAAGCGCAGCATACCAAATTAAGGTCATCTTCTATTGATCATTTTTTTTCTGATGTTTTTATATCAGAAGAAGTAGGATACCATAAACCCAATCCTGAAATTTTTAAACGTGCTGTTCAGAAAACAAATGCGCTACTGGAAAATTGCCTGATGATAGGTGATAATCCTGAAACGGATATCGAAGGCGCCAATGCAGCTCAAATGGATTGTGTGTATTTAAACCCTATGAAAACACCTCATCAGTTGAGCGTTACGCATGAAACACATTGCCTGAGTACTTTAATGAAGGTGTTGTAATATGGAAGGTATTGTTATCAAATCAACAGGTAATATCATAACCGTATTTGCAAACGGTGAAAACTACATGTGCCGTGTAAAAGGTAATTTCAGATTGAAAGATATTGATGCTACCAACCCGGTTGCCGTTGGCGACCGGGTAAAATTTGAAACACGCGAAACAGACAATACCATTACAGAATTACTCCCGCGCAAAAATTATATTATCCGTAAATCAAAAAAATTAAGCAAACAGGTTCAGATACTTGCCACCAATATTGATCACGCTTACTTAATTGCAACCCCTGTTCTGCCCCGCACATCTACCGGTTTTATTGACCGTTTTCTAGCTACGGCTGAAGCATACGCTATTCCTGCATCAGTGGTATTTACCAAAAGTGATATGTATGATGAGGATGTGAATGCTTATGTTGAAGAGCTGCAGGGCATTTATCACCAGGCCGGGTATACGACCTATACAGTGTCTTCCATAATTCCTGAAACACTTCAATCATTTACTGAAAAACTAAAAAATAAAACCAGTCTCTTTGCAGGGCATTCCGGTGTGGGGAAATCTTCTCTTATTAATGCCCTTATACCCGGACTAAATTTGAAGACTGCAGAAATTTCGCAACAGCATTCAACAGGGAAACATACAACTACGTTTGCAGAGATGCAGACCTTGCCGAGAGGAGGTTTTATAATTGACACTCCAGGTATCAGGGAATTTGGTGTTATTGATTTTGACAAACACCAGGTAACACATTACTTCCCGGAGTTTTTTAGACTGTTGAGCAAATGCAAATACAATAATTGTATGCATGTAAATGAGGCTGGCTGCGCAGTGTTAGCGGCTTTGGAAAAGGGAGAAGTAAGTGAATCACGCTATCATAATTATTTAAGCATTTTAAATAACGAAGATATTTTTAAATAACGTTTATTAATGAAAGCAGTTATTCAAAGAGTGTCCGAATCAGCTGTGACGATTGATGGAAAATTGTTTTCATCTATCAAGAAAGGTTTAATGATATTGTTGGGAGTTGGAGTGGATGATGCTAAAGAAGATGCGGAATGGCTGAGCCGTAAAATTGCTTTCATGCGTATTTTTCCTGATCAAAGTGATGTAATGAATCTATCCGTAAAAGATGTGAGTGGCGAAGTGCTTATTATATCTCAGTTCACATTGCATGCCGATGCAAGCAAAGGTAATCGTCCCTCTTATACGCGTGCTTCGAGACCAGAAACAGCTATACCTTTATATGAATACTTTATTGAATTGATGAAGGTCGAAACAAGTAATAGAGTCCAAACAGGGAGTTTTGGTGCTGATATGAAAGTAAGTCTAATTAATGATGGTCCTGTTACCATTATTATTGATTCTAAAAATAAATAATATGACAATTGCAGACGCTCAGAAACAAATTGATGATTGGATAAAGGCTTATGGTGTGCGTTATTTTAACGAACTAACCAACATGGCATTGCTTACTGAAGAAGTTGGCGAGCTGGCGCGTATTATTTCGAGAACATACGGTGAGCAATCGTTTAAAAAATCAGATGAGAAATATGACCTCGCTGATGAAATGGCCGATGTGCTGTTTGTACTTATATGTATGGCCAACCAGACAGGAATAAATTTAACAGAAGCTTTTAAAAAAAATATGGAAAAGAAGATACACCGTGACGGTGATCGTCATTCAAATAATGAGAAGTTGAAACAGTAAATTTTACCGGCTCATGCTATTTAGTTGATTCGTAATTTCTATTGATAATAAAATCAATTCCAACACTTAGCATAACTTTTTCACGGTTAAAATCCATTTCATTGCTGATTAAAAATGAAGGTGTGAACTGAACATGGCCTTTAACCAATGGGCCACCAAATCCGCAAAAAATGGAAGGCTCATAAAACAAAGCTCTGTTGGTTGTGAGTTTATTACTGCTATCATAATATGTTTTTCCGGGCCTTACGTTGTTGTAGTTAATGTTAGAAATTCTGAAAGCTAAACCGGCTTCAAAATGTTTGGAGCTGAAATAAAAGCTGGGTTGTATATACCATTTGGAAATATCAGCTTTAAAGAATGAAATATCGTTTTCAAATATAGTTACTGCGCCTTTTCCAGCCCCGGCAAAAACATCGACACCCCATTTATTGTCAACTAAATTAAAATAACCTAATCCAAATTCCCATAAATGCCCCTGGCCTTTGTACGAATCATCATAGCTATCGTTATTTTTCCCACTTGCAATAAAGCCATTGGTGGTAATTCCAAAATGATTAATGACTGAGGCACTTATTTGCCCTTCAAAAGCGTTGTTCACCTCTCCTACAAGTGGCGATGCAATATTAAAAGAAGCTTTTCCTTCACTCCCTTTCCTGAACATAGGCATGTTTGGTTGGTTAGGTACATAATAAACAGGAGAGCAACTTTGAAGTGCAAGTAAAATACAAAAAGACAGTAAGAGGTGTGACTTTTTATGTTTCATGTTCTATCAAATCAGCTTTAGTTAGGTAAAATTCCTGCTTATTTAACTGTTAATCCAGGCAATTCATTCCGCCTGATGGCATATATCAATTCATCTACATACTCTCCATTTTTGAACAGTGTTTTTTTAAGATGTGCTTCTAATTTAAATCCTGATTTTTCTAATGCCTTTTGCGAACCGGTGTTTGTGCCAAAAGGTCTTGCAAAAATTCTGTCTATATCCCATGTTTTAAACCCATAGTCAACCATTTTAGAAATAGCCCTTGTTATAATGCTCTTACCCCAAAAACGCTCAGAAAGCCAATAACCCAGTTCAGCATTTTTACATTGTATGTCTTGCTGAGGGTGTAGCCCTATGCCTCCAACAGCTTCACCTTCAATATCAATACAGAATATGTGTACAGGATTATGACTGGTTACCATGTTAATAAATTGCTCTCCTTTCTCATTGGTATAAGGATGTGGGAATTGGTTGGTCATGTTTTTAGCAACATTATAGTTGTTAGCATGCCTTACCAGGTTTTTCAGATCGTTAAGTTCCCAGGGCCTCAGAATGAAGTTCATTTTAAATAAAGAAATACAAATGTTTCATGCAAAACTAAGAGAAAAGCAGAAATGATTTTACAATTTTAAGACAGAGCTATATTCTATACAATTGTTAAATTTTCTATTGTTTTACTATTCATCTCATTTTTTCAAAGAAAAACAACATTTATTAACAAATATCTTGACTTTTTAGAAGTTTTTCTTACCTTGCCATAATATAATCTTAACATGAAATGCCATGCCAGTCCCAACTGAGAAAGGGGATATGTTTCAGTGGCAAATTTTTTTATAAAACCAAATAACCAGTATATACATTTAATTAACACATTTATCATGAGAAAAATTTTATCCTTTTTGCTGACAGGCATTGTGTGTGTTAGCATGACAAGTACCTTGCAGGCTCAATGTCCTGTGGCGGTAATACCGGCTGGCCCAGTCACAATTTGTTCGGGAAGCAATGTAACACTTTATGCCACTGCTGATCCGGGCTATACCTATCAATGGTACAGAAATAATGTATTGCTGCCATTGGGTATTGCTGATACGTTTACTACAGCTACTCACGGAACCTATTATTGTATAATAACAGCAGGTGCATGTACAAGTACCTCCAATAGTGTGGATATAAATGTAGCCAACAATTTTACGCCTGCCGTTAGCAGGAACACACCTCTTACATTTTGCCCTCCGGGATATGTGGTGTTAAATGCGAACAGCGGTGCAGGTATTACTTACCAGTGGGAAAATAACAGTGTGCCTATTGCTGGTGCTACTTCTTCCAGCTATACTGCAACAGGGCCGGGTTTATACCGTGCATTGGAAACTTTAAACGGATGTTCTAAATATACACCCAAGGTTGGAGTGAGCTTAGCCACTTCGGTAAATGCAGTAATTACTTCCGATGCTTTATCCATACCCTGCACAGGTGGTGGGGTAAACTTTGAAGTGAGCAATGCAATCCCAGGTTATAGCTACCAATGGCAATTAGATGGAATCGATATTCCGGGTGCAACCAGTACTACTTATGCCGGAACCTCTATAGGCGTATACACCTGCCTTATTTCCGCTTCTTGTGGAAGCGATACCTCCAATGCTATTAAAATTTCAGAGGGGGGAATTACAGCTAACATAACACCTGCAGGACCTATCGAAATTTGTTCAGGAACAAGTGTAATGTTAAGCGCTACTCAGGGAACAGGATATATATACGAATGGTACAGGAATACAATTGTGTTACCGGGTATTACTACGGATACGTTTACAACTTCTACCCAGGGACTATATTATTGCATAATTACTAATGGCAACTGTACTGCAACATCCAATGTTGTAGAGGTGAAAGTGCTTAACAGTACAACACCCACCATTGATCATAATACTCCGCTTTCATTTTGTTCTCCCGGATATGTTGTGTTAATTGCCAATAACGACCCCGGTATCAGTTACCAGTGGGAATTAAACAGTACGCCAATTCCGGGTGCAACATCATCAACGTATACAGCAACAGCTCCAGGTTTATACAGAGCATTGGAAACAGTAGATGGTTGTTCTAAATATACACCAAAAGCAAATGTAAGCCTGGCTACATCTGTAAATGCTGCCATTACTTCCACTGCAACAGTGGTTTTATGCGGTGGGCCAGATGTTGTTTTAACAGTAACAGATGCCATACCGGGATATGGTTATCAATGGTCATTGGATGGAGTAGCGATACCAGGAGCTAATGATACTACATATGCAACATCAGTTGCAGGTGATTATATATGTGAAGTTACTGCATCGTGCGGCAGTGCTGTTTCAAATACCATAACATTGTTACCTGGAGAGTTGGATGCCCAGATAACACCGTCCGGTAGTGTCGCCATTTGTGTAGGCTCATCCATTGTACTTTCTGCAACTGCGGGAACAGATTATACGTACCAGTGGCAGGAAAGTGGTGTTGATATTCCAGGTGAAACCTCTGCTACTTATACAGCGGCATTGCCTGGAAGTTATACAGTAATTATATCAGCTCCGTGTGGTATCGGAACTTCTGCTGCTACTGTAATTTCCTACGGAACAATTACTGCCTTAGTATCACCGGCTGATACTACTATTGTATGTAGCGGAACAAGCCAGACATTTACTGCCAGCACAGGCACCGGTTATTCTTATCAATGGTATAGAAATAACTTACCTTTAAACGCAACCTCATCTTCATATACAACAGCAACCTCAGGAAGTTATAAAGTAGTTATATCACTTAACGGAGTTTGTTCTGAAACTTCCAATATTGTTGTATTAAGAGTGCGCAACAATCCTACTCCAACGGTAGCTTCCAGTGGCCCGCTTACCATTTGTGCAGGCGATAGTGTAACATTTACAGCTAATAACTATGCTGGTGTTACGTACCAATGGCAGAAAAACGGTATCGACATTGTTGGCGAAACCGGACAAAGTTATACTGCATTGGTTGCGGGTACTTACAGGGTTGAAGAAACGGCCAATGGGTGTAGCAAGTTTACTCCAAAGAGAAAAGTAACAGTTGTAACCTGCCGCGAAGCGAACGCATTAGTGACAAATGATGCAGAAGACAATAATAGTGAAATATTTAATGTATTTCCTAACCCGTTTGCAGACAAGTTGAACATCAAGATTACCTCCGCTGCAACAGAGCAAACAGAAATAAAAGTAATGGATGTATTACGTAAGGAGCAGTATAAACAAATGATCACTACAAACACAGTGAATGAACTAAAAATGCAATTACCTTCAGGTGTATATATTATAACAGCTGATGTTGGTGGCCAGACAAAAGTAATTCGTGTTGTAAAAACAAAATAGAAATATAGCGTCAGTGACAAAAAGCCGGAATTATCTCTGGCTTTTTGTTTTTATACCCCTCACAAAAAACTATATTTCTGTAGTTGTGTTGTATATTCCACATTATGTTGTATGTTTGCAACAAATATTTAAAAATCACATATAGAAAATCACCTGTAACAGGCCTTCAAGTAAAATGGTAGTTACACTTTTCAACTAAAGTAAAACAGGCACTTTATAATAACACATCAGCCTGTCAGAAAAAATTCACAAACATTTAATGACATTTTCAAATTTAAACCTCATTGCTCCATTAATGGATGCTTTGAGTACACTGGGGTACGAAAAACCAACTCCAATTCAGGAACAATCTATTCCTTCTTTGCTAGCAGGGAGGGATATTTTCGGTTGTGCACAGACCGGCACCGGTAAAACAGCGGCATTTGCCTTGCCTATCTTACAACTCTTACATACAAAAAACAATAAACCAGGTAACACTATAAAAGCGTTGGTGCTTGCACCTACACGTGAACTTGCTTTACAGATAAGCGAAAGCTTTTCTGAATACGGTAGTAAACTTCCTTTCAGACATGTGGTAGTATTCGGTGGTGTATCACAACTTCACCAGACCAATGCTCTTAAAAAAGGTGCTGATGTTTTGATTGCCACTCCTGGCCGACTGCTTGATTTAATGCAACAAGGCTTTATCAATCTTCAGCATATTGAATATTTTGTTTTAGATGAGGCAGATCGAATGTTGGATATGGGTTTTATCAATGACATTAAAAAAGTTATTGTTAAACTTCCTCAAAAAAGACAAACTATATTTTTCTCTGCAACAGTGGCGCCTGACATTATGAAGCTTGCTAATACCTTGCTGAGTAACCCCGTAAAGGTGAATGTTACCCCAGTCGCAACACCGGCAGAAACAGTTAAGCAATTAGTTTATCATGTAAAAAAAGAAAATAAACGTTCATTGCTTAGGCATGTTTTAAAAACAAATTCCATTGATCATGCTCTTGTATTTACGCGTACCAAGCGTGGAGCCGACAGAGTGGTGAAGGAGTTAAATAAAAATGGCATTAAAGCAGAAGCCATTCATGGGGATAAATCACAGGGCGCGCGTGAGCGGGCTTTGGATGGATTCAAAAAAAGAACAATTCGCATATTAGTGGCTACCGATATTGCCTCACGTGGTATTGATGTAGATAAACTAACCCATGTAATTAATTTTGAAATTCCCGAGCAAGCAGAAACGTATGTTCATCGTATTGGCCGTACAGGCCGTGCCGGTGAATCAGGAACAGCATTATCTTTCTGCACGGATGATGAAAAGCCGTATCTTAACGACATCCATAAACTGATCAGGAAAAATATTGATGTGGTAAAATCACACCCATTCCAATAAGAATAAAAATAGTAATTTAAATTTAGTAATAATTAATTAAACAAACAATGCAAAACGGTACAGTAAAATTCTTTAACGAAACAAAAGGATTTGGATTCATTAAAGCAGAAAACGGAGAAGACATCTTCGTACACACTTCAGGATTAAAAGAAAACATCCGCGAAAACGACAGCGTAGTTTTTGAGGTTCAACAAGGAAAAAAAGGATTGAATGCAGTGAACGTAAGATTAGCTTAATTCACCGTAGAATAAACTTGTAAAAAGAGGATGCAACTAGTTGCATCCTCTTTTTGTTTTTCATTGTTTATTCCGCATTGTTTTTTTGTAAAGAACAGCGGTAAGAATAAGCAGCAGGCCTGGTAACGACAATTTTGTAAGTTGAGATTTGTCCTGCGAATAATAGGAAGATAGGATAACAGAAATAATGGAAAGTAAAGCACAAACAGCAGTTACAATAAGCATTATTCTTCTGAATTTATCCAAAGACATTTTAGTCTTGAGCCACATGATAAATGTAAAAACCAGAATGGAGAGTAAAAAAGGAAATATAAAGGTAAATTTCATTATTGCAGATTTTTTAATTTAAAGACATATAATTCCTCTTTAGTAGATGGATGGATATAGGAAAAAAGAATAGTATCCAGTTGTAAATTAACATCGCTCCATTTGACGGAGTCAATATTAAATTTATCATTAGGAGCGTATAGGAGAAAAGTTTGGGTTGAATTTAAAACTTCCTCATGTTTGTGTTCAGTGTCCCAGCCGGTTAATTTGGTATTCTCATTGTTAAGAAAATAAAATGGGGGATAGGTTTTTCTCATAACCTGTTTATACATATTACAACAATCTCCGGAATAATTAACACCAAAATACAATGCAGCCTGAGGAAGAGGCGCTGTAATTGTATTAACAAATAAAGTTGCATCATATTTTTTGTTTTTTATTTGCCTCAAAAGTTCAATGGCTGGTTGTTCCAGTTTAGGGTAGAAGCTGTACTGTACAGCTTGTTTCACAAATAAACTGCAGCATAGTACAACGCACACGCCAATCAACAGAGGTTGTTTATTCCTTAAATAATATTCAATGACATTTTTAAATCGACCCTTTAGAAGAATTACCCAACAGGGAACTACGAGCATATGAACAGGAATTACATAATGTGCGCCAAAGTGCTTTGAAACCATAAAAAGCTCTAATACTGTAACAATCAAAACGCCTGTTAAGGCTTTATAGCCGCTAAAGTTTATGATTTGTTTATTTTTAAAATAGCTGAACACTCCCTGAAAGATTAAAAGTAAAAGTAAAATTAGAGTCCCGGTAAAAAATCTGTTATCACTTAATAAAAATTTCAAATGATCAAAGAAATCTTTCCATATCACAAATCCTTTCTCACCGCTACCATATATGCCTGTGTGAGTTGTAATGTTTGTGAGCCAGGTAACGAAAAAAGATGCCGCATGCCAGGCAGGTATGGTCCATATTAAAAATGAAAGGGCGCACAGTGAAATAAAAATAAAAGCATGCCTCCGGCTTTTTAAAATGATGAGCCAAAGTAAAACAACGGGAGCAGAAGAAATTTTTCCGGCCACCATCATGCCGCAGATTAAAGCAGCAACGATCAGCTTTTTCGTTCCCGTTTCTTTATTTGAAAATGTATATGCAACAAAAAGAGGAGCTAAAAGAATTCCTGTAATTACCAATATAAATTCTGTCATCAGGTTTTGTGAAAAAAACAATGCCTGGAATGATATAACATGGGTCAGTTGGATCAGCAGTGCATAAAAGATGTTTCCTGTAAACCTAAGCATCATTCGTCCGGCAATAAACATACATGTTGCAATGACTACGCTTTGAAGAATACAAATGCGAAATAAATACCATTGCGGGCGTGCAATGACATCGTGCACCACATCGTTATCATCACTGAACAAATGAAAAAAACGAATAGCAATGCCTGCAAATATCTGCAAAGGTGTACCGGGATGATCAACCTGGCCTACCTTGAAATAACCAATAGCAATATTTAGCCCATTGAATAAATAACAAAAGGTAGGATCACTCCAGGATGCACAGTATGGCTGACGCTCTATGATAACAAATATGCAAAGAATCAGAGTAAGTAATGGTGCGATAAAAAGCAGCGCATTTTTCCTCATAGCGACTACCAGTTATGATCAATGCTGATTCGGAATGTCTTCCAAATGCATTTCAAACTTATCGTCTTCCTCTTTAAACTTCATGATCTGGTCAAGCGCATCAGGAATAACATCACTGCAGATAATGATGAATGCACCTTTCTTTGCGTTTTTTATTGCATAGTCAATCGCTTCCTTTTCCAGTTGAATAACTTTGACCGGTTTTTTGTCATCTACAGATTTTATTCCTTGTAACATTAAATCTATAATCTCCTGCTCAGTACGTCCGCGTAAATTCCTGTCCTGCCTGATGATTATTTCATCAAACATGGTGGCTGCTAATGAGCCAAGCGCTATAATGTCCTCATCGCGCCTGTCACCTACACCGGCTATAACGCCAACTTTGGGTTTGGCTTCTACTTTTTCCAGGAAACGGGCTATGGCCTGGAACCCTGCAGGGTTATGCGCATAATCAACCATTACATTAAATTTCTTAAACTGGAACATGTTCATACGTCCCGGTGTTTGAACTGGAGAAGGAATAAATGTTTCTAGTGCCAGACGTATATCTTCAATTTTAAAGTTGCGGATAAAAGCGGTAAGTATAGCCGGTAAAATATTTTGGATCATAAATACTGCTTTACCGGAAAATGTAAGAGGAATATTAATAACCTTATCTACCCGTAATTTCCAGTTGCCTTTGCAAATGGTCACAAAACCGTTTTCCAGTATAGCAGCAAGCCCTCCCTTATCGCAATGAGCTTTTACTAAAGGATTGTTTTCGTCTAAACTAAAATAAGCTACTTTGCAGTCAACGCCTTTTGCCATACGGGCGACCAAATCGTCATCAGCATTTAAAATTGCATAGCCTGTGGCTTTCACACTTTCAGCCACAACGCCTTTTACACGTGCCATTTCATCTAGGGTGTTAATACCTTTTAATCCGAGATGATCAGCAGCAACGTTGGTAACAACAGCAATATCACAATGATGAAAACCCAAACCTGCTCGTAAAATTCCACCGCGTGCTGTTTCAAGCACCGCAAAATCAACAGTAGGATCTTTCAAGACAAACTCTGCACTTTGCGGACCTGTACAATCACCTCGTTGTAACATTTGATTTTGAATATAAATACCATCAGTAGTGGTAAAACCTACTTTATGCCCACACGTTTTTGCGATATGTGCAATTAATCGTGTTGTAGTTGTTTTACCGTTGGTGCCTGTTATAGCCACAATAGGTATACGTGAATTACTTCCCGGAGGGTATAGCATGTCTACAACAGGCTCGGCCACATTACGTGGTAAACCATCTGTCGGGGCAATGTGCATCCGGAAACCCGGGGCAGCATTTACTTCGAGCACAGCACCACCAATGTCATTCAATGGTTCACTGATGTCAGGTGTCATAATATCGATACCACAAATATCTAAACCAACAATTCGTGCAATACGTTCACACATGAAAACATTATAAGGATGCACAACTTCTGTTACATCTGTTGCAGTTCCCCCTGTGCTTAAATTAGCAGTGCGTTTCAGGAATAATTCTTCTCCTTTGGGTAAAATGGTTGCAAGTGTAATACCTTTCTCCTCTAAGATGTTTTCTGTCATCTCATCTACCTTAATAGCAGTGAGAACTTTTTCATGACCATAACCTCTTCGCGGGTCTTCGTTCACTTTGTTTATCAGTTGCTGAATGGTTGATTTTCCATCACCAACAACGGCAGCTGGTTTACGTTGCGCAGCACAAATAAATTTATAGTCAATAACCAATATACGATGATCGTATCCGGTAATGTATTTTTCTACTATAACAGAGCGGGATATTTTTTTTGCAATCGTTAATGCTTCTGTTGCCTGCTCCCAATTGATAATATTAATGGTTGCACCACGCCCATGATTTCCATTAAGCGGTTTAATTACCAATGGATATTTTAAATCATCGATAGCATCTTTTAAATCATCTTCATCACGTATAATTTTTCCTTTGGGTACTGGAATCGACTGTGCTTCCAATAAGTTTTTAGTATCTTCTTTATCGCAGGCAATCTCAACTGCAATGCTGCTTGTTGTACTTGCTACTGTTGCCTGTATCCTTCTTTGGTTAACGCCATAACCTAATTGAACTAAAGAATGACGGTTTAAACGGATCCATGGAATACCTCTTGCAGCAGCTTCTTCCACAATGGAACCTGTACTGGGACCCAGGCGCTCATCTTCACGAATTTCGCGCATTTGCTGAATATCGTTTTGCAGATCATAAGCTACTCCATCTACTAAAGCCTTTGCAATTCGAGTGGCTGCACGCCCTGCATATACACCCACTTTTTCTTCTATATAAGAAAACACAACATGGTATACTCCATCTTCACCGGTGCCACGTGTACGGCCAAAGCCTGTATCCATACCTGCCAGTGTTTGTATTTCCAGGGCAATATGTTCTATTACATGTCCCATCCATGTTCCTTCACGTACACGTTTAAAAAAACCACCTGCATGATCTTCACTGCAGCGATGCTCATACATGCTTGGGAAAAGTTTTTCAAGCCTTTCAGGAAATCCTGGAATTTTATCAGTAGGTTGCTGTTCCAGTTCCTGTAAATCCAGTTTCATCACAATGAGCTTATGCCTGCGAATGCTCCAAAAGTTAGGCCCGCGCATGGGGCGTATTTCTAATATCTTCATATAGGTTGTGTTCTAATTTGGACGAATATACGAATAGTGGAAAATTAAAAAAACCACATAAAAAACAGGTGGTAAAAAATGATATACAATAGGGAGATTCGGGAGTTTTTCAACTATTGTTTATTCAACTCATTAGCTATTAAAATATTCATGTTCTCTCCCCAATGTCCTCCGGGCATTACATTATTAGCAATGCCTTCCTGATTCTTAATCACTGTTTCAAGTGAATAAAAGGGAATGGCATTGACAGTAAAATAGTTTTCAAAAGCTTCAAATAGTTTTTTTTCTGGCTTTTGTTTTAATTCCTCAGGAGTTGGAAGAAATACTACGTGAAAAAGAATATTATTTTTTTTGCATTCAAGATTCATTTCATTTATTAAGAGTTGAGTAACGGTTATATCATCTCTTTCGCTAGGTACATTTTTATCAGACAAGAGAAAACGCAACATCAAATACCAGGATGGTCTGAATGGGTGTTCATTCAAAATTGACTGGGCAGATTTTGAGATTTTATTTTTTAAAACCAATTTCCCATTTATGACGGAGTATCCGGGTTTGGAAAAACCGTTAAACGTAAGTTGATTTCTGCTTATATCATCATTAACAAAAACCAGGATTACTTTTGAGGGGTGGAGCTGTGCAATTCTTTGTATCAACAAAATCAGCATCTGAGAATGAGAGTAGCCACTAACACCACTGTTAAAAACCTTACTGTCAGGCCTAAGTTTTTGAAATTGTGCAGGAACAGAGAAGCTATCACTTACCTCAGCTCCTTCGGTAAACGAATCCCCGATAAAAAGAATGCCATTTTGAATTGAACTGTGTTTGAAGTAAGGTATATTTCTCATGCCAATCGGGTCGGTACTAAAATTTTTCCTATTCACTAAATTGGAAAAATTGCTTTTAGGCTTCCAGCCAAGTTCAGGGTCATCCATGTAACAACTGTTGATATCCAATTTACCCGATTCATGATTATTTAAAAAATAGGTCTCCCAGAAAATATCGGAATTGCCAAATAACCTGATCAGAAGATTGTGCTGGCGGATAAGAAAATTACAGCCAAACTCAACTGTTATCGCAATGATCAGGGAAAATAATAAATAAAAAAATTTCTTTTTCATGGATGAAAACGGACTACTATCCTCACTGATTGTATGGCTCGAAGTTAGGTGAAAATTAAAAAATGATTCTTGCCGGTTTAAAATGTTCAATTATTCACAAATCACTGTTGCAAACTCCACTTATCTTTTGCCTGCTATTACCCTAAAAACGTACCTTTGCGAGGTATTCATATTTTTTTTTCAATTAAAATCAGGGGCGGGGGATCAATTGAACATATAGATGGAAATACCAAAAGGAAAGCTGATTGCCGTAGGTGGTAACGAAGACAAGGGTACAGAGGCTGAACCAAACTTTGAACAAAAAAACAACCTCAATTTTTTCGCATTACAAATACTCAGCCGCATTAAAGATGAGATGGGAGGCGCAAATGCTGTTATTGAAGTTATTACCAGCGCAAGTAGTATACCTGAAGAAGTAGGTGAAAATTATATAGATGCATTTGGTAAGTTAGGTTGCGCCAATATAAACGTAATGCACATCCGCAACAGACAGGATGCTGCAAAACCCGAATATATAGATCGTATCAGGAAATGTGATGGGGTCATGTTTACGGGTGGTAATCAGCTACGGTTAAGTACCATTTTTGGTGGTACTGAAATACTGAAATTATTGCATCTCCGTTATCAAAATGAAAATTTTGTTATTGCTGGTACCAGTGCAGGTGCTATGGCTATGAGCAATACCATGATCTATCAGGGCAGTAGCTCAGGTGCTTTGATCAAAGGGGAGGTAAAAATTACAACAGGCCTCGCCTTGATGAAAGATGTGATCATTGATTCACACTTTGACAAACGTGGCCGGTTTGGGCGATTAGCACAGGCAGTAGCAAGTAATCCAAGTTGTATAGGAGTAGGGCTGGGAGAAGATACCGGTGTTCTGTTAACTGAAGGTTCACAAATGGAAATTATTGGCTCTGGCCTGGTCATACTTTTTGACGGGCACCAGATAAGGCACAGCAATATTGCTGATCTGCAGGATGGTGTACCCATCTCCATTGAAAATTTAATTGTGCATGTGCTCACCAAAGGAAATTGTTATGACCTGCAGTCACACAGGTTTTTCTCCGAAGTGATGAAGGAAAAACAATAGTAATTATCAGAAATTAAAAATCAAAAAGAGGCAGTGAATCTATCATCTGCCTCTTTTTGGTTTAGGTATCTTAATTTATTGTAATTTTTAATTCATTATTTTTTCTTTTAAACCATTGTACCTTTATACCATCAAACCTCCATCATTAAAATGGATTCAGTTTCTCTTCAGCAAAAAATAAAACATTTATACTGGCGTGCCGGTTGCGGGCCTTCATTGGAAGACTTTAATTCCACCGCAGGAATAAGTTCTCACCTGGACAAAATTTTTAATGCGGCAAAAACGTTTGTGCCTATTGCTTTATCGGAATTACGTAAAGAGAATGTGAATATAGAAGATGATATGCAGCAGTTGAGCAATAAGAAAAAAAGTAACCGTAAGATAGAATGCGTAAAACTGGGTTATATTACGGTTGAAAAACTGGTTAAAGATGAATCTTTTTTAAGGGAGAAAATGAGTTTTTTCTGGAGCAATCATTTTGCCTGTCAGACAAATTTTTCGCTTGTGGCTCTTGATTATACAAATACTATACGGGAACATGCATTAGGTAGTTTTGTGGATTTGTTAAAGGCCATGAGTAAATGTGCCTGTGTGATGACTTTTTTAAACACAAAAAAAAATAAGAAGAAGAGCCCCAACGAAAACTTTGCGCGTGAGTTGATGGAGCTTTTTACATTAGGGCGAGGCAATTACACAGAGACAGATGTAAAGGAAGCAGCACGTGCATTTACCGGATGGTCCTTTGATAAAGAAATGAAATTTTTTGTTAACAAGCCCTATCAGGATACAGGTATCAAAACGTTTTTAGGTCAAACAGGAAACCTTGATGGCGATGATATTTTGAAAATAATACTAAAAAAAAAACAGTGTGCACGCTTCATTACAGAAAAGATATATCGCTATTTTGTGAATGATAAAGTAGATGCTGACCGCGTTGATAAATTGGCTGAATTGTTTTATTTGACAGGATATAACATTGAAAAATTAATGAGAGTTATATTTGAGTCAGACTGGTTTTATGATGAAAAAAATATAGGTACAAAAATAAAATCACCAGTTGATTTACTTGCAGGTTTAATGAAGTCATTTGAAGTACGTTTACATCAGGAAAGCCGTTTTCTGGCCTATATGCGAATGACGGGCCAGGTAATATTTCACCCTCCTAATGTTGCCGGGTGGCCTGTTGGCAGAGGGTGGATTGACAACAGTCGTCTTATGATACGATTGAATTTACCTTCGTGGATTTTTGAAAAAAGGCACCCTGTTATTCAACCTGAAGAGAGTTATGATGCTGAGGATGTAATGATGAGTAAAGATAATTCAGATATGACGGGTTCCCTTATTACATATAGTTTTGATGAAATGAAAAAGACGTTTACAAGTCCTGATGCAAATAAACTTGCAGAGGAAATGATGTGTTATTTACTGTTGACAAATAGTAAAAGCATTAATGTGAAAATTACTATTGATAAGCAAAATGGAAATGATCACGTTAAGGCAACTGCTGTACATATTTTATCGTTACCTGAATACCAACTTTGTTAAGTCATGGCGTATACACGTAGGAATTTTTTAGAACACTCTCTACTGGCATCAGGAAGTTTGTTGGTTCCTAAATTTTTGAAAGCGTTTGAGAACCCATTGTCATTACCATTGAATTTAAATGAGAAAGTGTTGGTAGTTGTCCAGTTGTCAGGAGGAAATGATGGTTTAAACACCGTTGTTCCTTATCGCAATGATACATATTATAAGTTGCGGCCGGGAATAGGCTTAAAGGCGGGTAAATTGATTACCATAACTGATGATCTTGCTTTCAACAGCGCATTAACGCCATTACAAAAATTATATGATGATGGCTTGCTGGCAATTATAAACGGAGTGGGTTATCCCAATCCTGACCATTCACATTTTCGAAGCATGGATATATGGCAGTCGGGCAGTGGAAGTGAGAATATGTATAATACAGGCTGGCTTGGCCGTTATTTAGATGCCAATTGTGATGGTGGATGTGCATCTCATATGGGAGTGGAAGCAGATGGCTATTTAAGCTTAGCCATGAAGGGTGAAAAGGTAAATGGCATTGCTACTCCTGATCCTGAAAAATTACTCAAGAGTCTGCAAGACCCTTATTTGGCTGATGTTGTAAAAGCTCATGCAACAGGTGACCCGGAGAATAACGTGGAGTATTTATATAAGGTGATGCGTGATACGTATTCATCAGCTGAATATCTTGCTGACAAAACAAAAACATATACCAGTAAGCAGGAATATCCCAATACGACATTTTCAAAAAAATTAAAAACTGTTGCCGATCTTATTAATGCGCATGCAGATACTAAGATCTATTATGTTTCCACGGCTGGTTTTGATACACATGTAAATCAGGTTCTGGCGCAGGAAAGATCATTAACAATTGTTGCAAATGGGTTAGAAGCATTTACCAATGATATAAAGGCAGGAGGGCGGTTGAAAGATGTTGTGGTGATGGTGTTTTCAGAGTTTGGAAGACGCGTTTCCCAAAATGCAAGTGGAGGAACCGATCATGGAACTGCAAATAATATGTGGATTATTTCGGGAAGCTTAAAGAAAAAAGGGTTTTATAATACATTGCCCGGTTTGAATGCATTGAATGAAGGCGACTTTAAATACACTATTGATTTTAGAAGTGTTTATGCTACCTTGCTTAACAATTGGCTTGGCGCTGACGATAAACTGATATTGAAAAATAAGTTCAGGTATCTTGATTTTGTTTAAAAATTTCTGACTCTATTTATAAATAGCCACCTCTGACATTTCATTATTTTTCTGCCAGCCACGGTACATTCCATCCGAGTTAAAAGGTAATTCAATATTACCATGAGCATCTACAGCGATCAATCCTCCTTCACCCCCTAATTTTACCAATTTCTCATTCACTACTTTCTCGCAGGCCTGCTTTAACGACATGCCTTTATATTCCATTAAGCAGCTGATATCATAAGCCACCACAGCGCGGATAAAGAATTCGCCATGCCCGGTGCAACTTATTGCACACGTATTGTTATTTGCATAGGTGCCGGCTCCTATCATGGGGGTGTCACCAATACGACCGTAACGCTTATTGGTCATCCCACCTGTGGAAGTTGCTGCTGCCACATTTCCGTTCAGGTCCAATGCTACTGCCCCAACAGTTCCAAATTTTCTTTCAGTGCTATGGTCTAATTGCGTAGTATCACTATCCTTAATTGCCAGCCATTGTTCATGACGAAAACTATCAAAAAAATATTCAGGTGCTTCAAACTCTAACTTTAATTTTTGTGCTAACTCTTCGGCCCCTGCACCGTGTAAAAAAACATGTTCTGTTTTCTCTATTACCGTACGAGCAAGAAGAACAGGGTTTTTAACACTATGCACTCCTGATACAGCCCCCGCCTCCAGCGTTCTTCCATTCATAATGCTGGCATCCATTTCATGTGTTCCATTGTGTGTAAACACCGAGCCCTTACCTGCATTGAAAAGTGAATTGTTTTCAAGGCTCATAACGGCATACATAACAGCATCCATTGCATTTCCACCTGCTGCTAAAATTTTATTGCCGGCAAATAATGCATCTGATAATGCCTGCCTGTAATTTTTTTCTTTTTCACCTGTCATCAATGATGGGCTTATGGTTCCTGCCCCACCGTGTATTGCTATGGAAAATGGTTTCATTTTTTACGCGTTATTTTTTTTATACAACAATTCAATATTTATTTACTCCACAAATCCATTTTCTCAAGATGTATTTTTTTCTTGAAGAAGATGCGTGTACTTTGCTCAAAGGATTCAGTGTAATCGGACACATAAAAAATGTCATCGCTCATTTTCTTTTCTGATGCAATCTTCTCCTTCTCTAATATCCATTTTAAACGTGCAGCAACTACTTCTGCAGAGTCAAATATTTTTACTTTACTTTTTAAATAGTTGTTAATTTCATTTTTAATCAGTGGATAATGCGTGCATGCCAGCACCAATGCATTAATGTTTTTCAATTCATTATGTGACAGATATTCGTTAAGCACGGCTGTACTAATGCTGTTGTTATAAAAACCTTCTTCAATCATTGATGCAAGCAAAGGTGTAGCCAACGCACTAAATGCAAGTTCAGGCTTACGTCTTGCAAATTTTTCCTGGTAAGTACCCGATGATACTGTAGTTTTAGTAGCGATGATCCCTACTTTCTTAATATCATCATCGGCAATTACAGCTTCTACCATAGGGTCAATTACATTAATTACCGGAACATTTCCTTTATGCATATCACGCAACACTTCATAAGCAGCCGCTGATGCTGTATTGCAGGCAATCACAATGGCTTTGCACTTTTTTTCATGCAGTAAAAAGTCAGTAATGCGCAAAGCATACGAGCGTATAAGATCAACTGATTTATCACCATAAGGTACATGTGCAGTATCGCCAAAATAAATAAGTTGTTCATCAGGCAATAGTTTGTTGATAGCACTTGCCACGGTTAAACCGCCAATGCCTGAATCAAAAATACCGATGGGGGAGAATGAATTTGCCACGTTTGGAATTTGAATGCACAAAAGTAAAAGAGTTTGGCAGACTGTAAACAAGAAAGCCGCTGCAATTTTCTGCAGCGGCTTTCTGTATTAATTTAATCTTCTGTTTTTTTACTGCAATTTTTTGATGCAACTTAAAATCATCACCTTTCGCTTCCAGCAAATAAACATCATTCAGCACCGACAAGTCTATGTCAATCGCAGAACGCATAATACCTGGAATTGTCATTGATTTACGTCCGGAAAGATCAAAAATATCTATGGAAATGGATGGCTTATTCAAAATATTATCTACCATTTTTAAGAGTATATAAGTCTCCGGTCTTGGCCTTAATTTTAAGGCATAAAAATTGCATGATACCATCAGTGCCACCCTTGAAGTACTGGATCGAAAGTTTAGAAAACTGCTATCGGGTAACTGATTTCCATAGTTGTCATTTTTGTAAACAAATACTTTTTTAGCAAGTACAAAAAGGTTTCCATTGCTGTCTTCAAAACATCAGCGGTAAAGTATCTCGCTTGGAATAAAATCAGGGTCCAGTTTTTTATCGTTTTTATAATTATAAACTTTTCCTTTGTAATAATAACAGAGCGAACCGGTAAAGCAAATAAACCAGGTTCGTCCCTTTTTATCAGAAAAAATTTCCAATATCTCGTTATCTGTTAAGCCATCACTGACAGTGAAGTTGGTAAAAGAATGTCCATCAAAACGGCTTGTACCATTTTCCGTTCCTATCCAGATAAAATCATCTTTATCCTGTGATATGCAGTACGCAGTATTCCGGCAAGCCCATTTTCCTTGGTATAATGTTTAAATACCTATTGCTGCGCCTGCATATGCAGACAAAAAGTAATAGTAACAATCAGAGGAAAAATTCTTTTCATAATGGGAACACGAAAGATATAAGAACGAGCTAAGAAATAAAATAATTCCGCATGAAATGCAAAACGCCCCCTTGAAAAGGAGGCGTTTTGAAATAGAGATATTTTAAATTTCTTATTTCAAATTCAATTTTTGCTTTACCATACTCATCATGTCATCGCTGTCATTAGAGAAAAGTAACACACCTACACTTGAATCAAAAACATAAGTATAACCTTTTTCCTTAGCAATGGATTTAATAGCGTCTTCGGCCTTTTTAATAATAGGAGAGTACACTTCTTCTTTCTTTTTCTGAACAGAAGTTTGAGCTGATTCCTGGAAATCCTGGATACGTTGGCCTAAATCACGGATTTCTTTTTCTTTTGCTTCTTTTATAGGAGGAGCCATTTTATCTCCATTCTCCTGATAAGTGGCAATTTTGCTATCGTACTCAGCCGACATGGTTTTCATTTGTGTCTGTAACGATTCACCAAATTTTTGCAGAGTTGAATCAGCTATTTTGGTTTCAGGCATCATTCCCAACAACTGTGTTGAGTTAATGTGTCCTAATTTAATTTGAGCCTGTGCATAAGCTGAAGAGCAGATAAGGGCCACTGCAACTAAAAATTTAACTGGTTTTGTCATGATATGTTTAAGTATGTATTTAATAAATTGTATTGTCTGGAATTATTTTCCCCCTTTAACGTCATCGTTTCTTGTTGGTGATGAAGGAGGGGCATCTGATTTCGGAGCTTCTCCACTGGATTTACTTCCTGCACCTGTTCCGCCATTGCCCGAACCGCCACCTTCTGATGCTTTTGCTTTGTATCCCATTGCCTTTAAAATTTCATCGCTTTTGTCGTATTTAGGATTGGTATAAAGCATAATCAAATCACTCGACTTGTCAAATATAACAGCATAGCTTTGATCGGTAGCTAATTTTTTTACAGCGTTGTAAATTTTATCCTGTATTGGCTTTACCAGGTCCTGTTTCTTTTTAAACAACTCGCCCTCGTAACCAAATTTTGATTTCTGGTACTCTTTTACTTCCTTTTCTTTCGCTGTTATTTCTGCTTCACGTTTCTTCTTCATATCATCGGTCAGCAAAATTTGCTCGGCCTGGTAGTCTTTATACAATTTATCAATGAAGGCGTATTTGGTTTCAATTTCTTTTTGCCAGTTTACCGATTGCTGATCCAGCTGCTGCATGGCAGCCTTATACTCAGGAATATTATCCAGAATATATTCAGAGTTTACATAAGCATATTTTTGCGCAAAAGCGGACACAGAAGCAATTGCTGTGAAAGCTAAAATTAAGATTGATTTTTTCATTTCTTCCTCCTGTTTAAAGGGTTACAAATATATTATTTTACTTTTTATGAATGATATACCTATAAACATAAATACCGTACCATTGATTATTCAGGGAGTGAATTAGCGGTGAACAGTATTATCCTCTTTTGATTTCCAATTCTGTCGTTTCCTTCAATTCTACATTCTGAACTCTTAATGCTGAATTCGTTTTTAGAATTGCTGCCCGATCACAAATGAGAACTTGCCCACACCATTGTGCGTATCATCAAATTGCTTATCCAAACGCCATCCGTAATCTAACCCTAGTAAACCAAACATAGGCAGGAATATACGCATACCAACCCCTGCAGAGCGCTTAATACTAAAAGGTGCGAACTCCCTGAATTTAGACCAGGAATTACCTCCTTCAAAAAAGCCAAGCACATATATAGTTGCATTAGGGTTTAATGAAACCGGGTAACGCAACTCTGTAACGAACTTATCATAAATAGTTCCACCCACATCATTACCTGAATTATCAGTCGGTGTCAGCGCACTGTTTTCATACCCGCGCAAGGCAATAATCTCACGTCCGTCCAATGAGAATCCTGATAGGCCGTCCCCGCCTAAATAAAAACGCTCAAATGGCGACTGCCCTATTCCTTTATTATAATAACCAAGGAACCCAAACTGTGCTTTATTATACATTACCATATTGCCAATTAATTTTATGTACCATGCTGAACTGAATTTCCATTTGTGGTATTCAATCCATTTGTACTTTTCATTGGTAGGCAGGGTGCTGTAATCTTTATCGGTGAAAGCGGAGTAGGGTGGAGTAAACTGGAATGTGAATGATACTTCAGATCCTTTACGTGCATAAATGGGTTGATCGACACTGCTACGTGCCAGGTTTAACTCAAAAGAAATATTGTTGGACGTTCCGTCAGAAAAAAGAAAGGATGTCTGGTAATTATTCAGGTTATAAATTTGATAATTAATACCTGTGTAAAGTGTAAAATAATCGTCAGGCCATTTTAAACGTTTTTGCAATCCTACTGACATACCCGTAATGGTTATGTCCTGCCTGCTGTCATTTGATTTTTTCAAACCATTGGTCTGTATAGAGCGATAGAGAGAAACTGTTAATGCATTAGGCTTCTTGCCACCCAGCCATGGCTCGGTAAACGAAGCATTGTATGATTGATAATAAATACCATTTGAAGTTGCACGAACACTTAAACGCTGTCCGTCACCTGATGGAAGAGGCCTCCATGTATTTCCTTTAAAAAAATTTCTAGCGGCAAAGTTGTTAAACGTTATACCCAGCGTTCCTACAATCTGGCTCGCTCCCCATCCACCTGATAATTCTACCTGGTCATTGGGCCGCTCTTCAACTTCATACTCTATATCCACTGTTCCATCAACAGGATTAGGTTTCGGATTCACACCTAATTTCTCAGGATTAAAATATCCCAACTGAGAAAGTTCACGCTGTGTACGTATAATATCAGTACGGCTGAATAGCTGGCCTGGCTTGGTACGAATCTCACGCATAATTACACGATCATTCGTTTTTGTATTTCCTTTAACGGTTACATGGTTAATGCGTGCCTGCTTTCCTTCGTACATGCGCATCTCCAGGTCAATGGAGTCATTGTCCACTGCAATTTCTACAGGCTCTATATTAAAAAACAAGTAGCCATCATCCATATATAACGATGTTATATCACGACTGCTTTCACTCATGTATAGGGCGCTCTCCAGTCGTTTGGCATTATATACCTCACCTTTTTGTATGCCCAGCACTTTGTTTAGCTCCTGCGAACTATATTTTGTATTCCCTATAAAGTTAATGTTGCGGAAATAATATTTTTTTCCTTCTTCAACTTTTATATCAATGTTTATCCGCCTCCTGTTATAATCATATACAGAATCATGCACAATCTTCGCATCACGGTATCCTTTTTCCTGGTACTTGGCAATCAGTTTTTCTTTATCCTCTGTATATTTATCCTCATTAAACTTTGTGGAGCTAAAAATATTTTTGAATCTCTTCTCCTTTGTACCTTTCATGGCACGTTTAAGTTTGTTTGAGCTTACCTCTTCGTTACCGGTAATATTTATGCGATGAATTTTTATTCGTTTACCCTTCTTAACATTGATATAAAGTATTTCGCTATTGATCTCACTACTGTCACGCTCTGTTTTAAGCTGAACGTCAGCATGTAAAAACCCCTTTTCGCCAAAGTAATCTTTAACCTGATTTTTAACCGTTTGAAGCGCATTGTCAGATAACACTTTTCCTTTGGACAACTGCATGGTTTCACGAAGTTTATCGGCTTGGCCTTTTCTTACACCGTTAAAAGCAAATTTGCTCAGGCGTGGTTTCTCCTGTAGCTGCAGCTCGATGAATATCAGTTTGCCTTCAATTCGTTTAGCTACTATTTTTACATCGGTAAGTAACCCTTGTTTCCATAAATTTTCAATGGCTTTGGTGAATTTCTCACCGGGAACCTTTACCTTTTCTCCAACGCTCAGTCCTGATAGAACCTTCAACGCATTTTCGTCCAGGTATTTTATCCCACTTACAGTTATACCTGCAATTTCATATTCTTTTTGATTTGCAAAATCAATGGCAGTGCTGTCGTCACCAATTTTTACCTGCGCCCTAACAGTGCAGCACAAAAAAGTGAACAGAAACAAAATAAAGGAAATCTTTTTATACATGTTGAGTAGCTTCGGTAGTATCGTTAACACCGCCAAACCTGCGGTCACGGTTTTGATAATTTACAATGGCCTCATAAAGGTCTTCACGTCTGAAATCGGGCCATAGTTTATTGGTAAAATATAATTCAGAATAGGCAATCTGCCACAGCAAAAAATTACTGATGCGTTGTTCACCGCTTGTACGTATCAATAGCTCAGGGTCAGGTGTACCGGCAGTGGCTAAATGTTGCTCCAGTACTGCATCTGTAATATCATCAGCTTTCAGTTCACCCTTTTCCACTTTGGAGGCAATACCTTTAATGGCATTCACCATCTCCCAGCGCGAGCTATAGCTCAATGCAAGCGTAAGGGTCATGCGGGTGTTACCGGCCGTTTTTGCCATGGCCACTGCCAGGTTTTTTTGACAACTGCCGGGCAGGCTGGCCGTATCGCCAATGGTATTCAGTTTAATGTTATTGTCCATTAGTGTCTTTGTTTCCTTGCTGATGGTATTCACCAGCAATTCCATCAAAGCATTTATCTCAAAAGCCGGGCGACTCCAGTTCTCTGTGCTAAAAGCATACAGGGTAATGTGGGTCACTCCCAGTTCAGCAGCTCCTTCCACAGTGTCACGCACGGCCGTTACGCCATTCTGGTGGCCAAACACCCGCAGCTTACCTTTTTGCTTAGCCCAACGCCCATTACCATCCATAATAATGGCAATATGCTGCGGCAACCGCTTCAAATCAATCTTATCTTTAAAACCCATTAATAAAAACGAAGGCGCAAATTTAGAATTTTAAGCAAACCAGCCTGTGAATTATGCTTGAACGACCCAAATTAGTTTTTATGGTGCCTGGTTAAGGGTAGTTATTCACATCTACTGCGGTAATTTCCCCGACTTTTACTTTAAAAATTGGGGAGGTCCAGGCTGTTTGCCTCTGTATTAGATATTCTTTAACAATTGCATTTTCTAATCTAAAATGTAAGATTTTATTGCTTTTCGTTCCAAACCTTTAACTCCATTCACTTCCTATGGAACCTTTATTGTAAATCACGTATAATTATTAGATTGAATACTAAAAGACAACATAAACAATTTGCCTCTCAAAAGCCCAAATGAAAGAACAGGATTGGAAAACAGAACTTAATACGGTAGTTACACGCTACCACCTAACTGCCTGTTGGGCAGCAGTAGCGCTCAATCCCATTTGGACAGTAAGCGATTATTTTATTTGCCCGTCTCATTGGAAAATATTTTTGGTAATACGGATATTGGTATCGGCCTGTACATTTTCAGTTATACTTCTTCGTAAAAAATTAAAGCTAAGTGGTGTATTTATAGCTTTGGTTCCCTTTGTAGGTATAGCTTTTCAAAATGCCTACATGTACAGCGTAATGGATGTAGAGGCTGTACAAAACCACACTTTTGCCTACATAGCTTTGTTCATTGGAGCAGGAATGTTTCTTGTATGGAAGCCTATATATTCCATATTGGTAATTATTGCCACACTAATTTTAAATGTAATATTATTTAGTTATTTAAGCCCTATTTCAGCCGATGAAATATTAAAGAACGGTGGTTTGCTTACCTTAACCGTTTCAATTTTTACAATTTTACTTGCACATACCCGCTACTTAAGCGTAAAGCGCGAAATTGTTTCCCGTCTGTCGTTAAAAGAAAGTAATTTAAAAATACGAGAGCAGAAAAACATTATTGAAAAAAACGCTGTTGAGTTGCAGGAAATAAACACAAAATTAAGCCGGTTTGCCTATGTAATTTCCCACGACTTAAAAGCTCCCTTGCGGGGTATAAAAAACCTGGCATCGTGGATAGAAGAAGATAATAAAAACAGCTTTAGTGCTGAAACAAAAGAGTATTTGAGCCTGATGGGTAATCAGACGGAGAGCATGGACAAGCTTATAAATGGCATTCTTAATTATTCCAGAGCGGGAAATGGTAAACTGGAAAAAGAAGAAATAGATTTAAATGAACTGCTAAATGAATTGGCGGGCCTTTATATTGTGCGTGGCGATATTAAGATAGATGTTGCGATCAGGTTACCTGTAATTTATTATAACAGGGCCACAATGACCCAGGTATACCAGAATCTATTAAGTAATGCAATAAAGCACAACGATAAAGAAGTAAAGGAAATAAAAATTTTTTGTGTAGAAAGCGAGCAATATTTTGAATTTGTAATATCAGATAATGGGCCCGGCATTGCCGTAGAACATCATGAAAGAATATTTGAGTTGTTTCAGACATTATCTGAAAAAATGGAAAATACAGGTATTGGTTTGCCTGTGGTAAAAAAATTAGTAGAGGATGCAGGAGGAAGAATATGGATTGAATCTTATAAGGGACAGGGCACGTCTTTCAGGTTTACACTTCCTAAAAGTTTATTTAATAATATTCCGGAGCACGATAGTGCGGCAGACAAAAATTTAATTAGTATCTCGACTAATAGAAAGTAGGACTTTTGTTTCCTCTTTCATAAAATACATTCTCCTGCCGATTTAGTTTTTCTTATAACTCGTTGGAATAAAGTGTGTATCTTAATATTTTCTCTTCACTAAAACTAAAATGCACGGAATTGCTTATTTTTGATAAGTATGTTTTTAAAAGCATTTCTTAAGCCCCGTTTTTTTTGTTGCACAATTATTACAGCTTGGGTTGTTCTGCTTTGTTCAGCAAACAGGCTACTTGCCCAGGAAATGCTGGGCATTGCCAACAGCAATTTTGCCGGTAATATGGGTATTGAAATGAATCCTGCTTCTATTGCAACAATGCCCTATCGTTTTGAGATCAATATTTTGTCAGGCGATATTTTTTTAGAGAACGATTATATTTACTTTCCTGCAAACAAAATTCCTACTGGCAATTTTGCACGATTAACGCCTTTAGCTCATGAGGATTATAGCGATCATTATAATAAACCTCCAAAAAATGCCTACGTCAATTTATTGTTTAAGGGGCCGTCAGCGGTCTGGCGTAAAGAAAAGTATGCATACGGTATACATTTCTCACTACGTTCCCAGGCAAGTGTCAATAAGTTACCATTTCACCTCGCTAAATTTATCTGGGAAGGGAGCGATTATGTGCCTCAGCAAAAAATATCGTATACATCAACGCCTACACAAAGCGCAGGGTTGCTATGCGGTGAAATAGGCTTTACCATAGCCAAATCTATTCGAAAAAAAAATGCTGATATAACAACAGGCGGTTTAACACTTAACGGTTTGCTGGGCATGAGTGGCATGTATATCAATAGCAAGGTGCTCGATTATGAATTTGTGGATCAATCATTACTCGTAGTAAAGGATATTGATATAAATTATGGTCATGCATTACCTGATGACGGGACTAAAAATTACCTGCATCCGAGGGGTTATGGTGCTTCAGTCAATTTAGGGGTACAACATTTATTCAACTATATTGGCCAGGCTTATAAACCTGGAATGGGTGGAACCAGACTGAAAAAGTATATTGCCAAGGTTGGAGTTTCACTGTTGGATGTAGGGTTTATCAGCTTCAGTGAAAACGCACATACATTTGATCTGAAAAATGCTTCAACGATCTGGCCCGGCTTTGATACCACAAAAATTACGGGGATCAACAATGCTGATTCATTATACAGTGTAAAATTTTATAATGACCAATTTGCATCACAGGCCCATAACGGTTTTGCCATTTTTACTCCCATGGCTTTGTCTGTACAGGGAGATTTGTGCATTACTCCAATGTTTTACTTTAACGTCACGGCCGTCCAAAATATCCAGCTTTTAAATCCGGGGGTTAAACGTGCTTCACAGGTTTCATTAACTCCGCGTTATGAAACACGCAGACTGGAAGTAAGCCTCCCGCTTTCTTTATACGAATATAATTTTTTCAGAGCAGGATTGGCAGTGCGTTACAAATGGTTTGTGTTGGGTACAGATAATTTAGGCTGGTGGCCCGGGCTATATGAAATGAATGGATTTGATTTCTATTTCGGGTTTAAATACACAAGCGATATTTATGACAACGGCCGTTTTAAAAGAGGCAAGGGTGGACATTGCCCAGCTTATAAATAGCTGCTTTAAGTAACCTGTGGAAATATTATTGGTTTAATAAAACTTTCTCATGAATTATTTTCTTCAGGTTGATTATTCTGGATAATCGTTTGCCCTTCCATAGGTTAATAGTACGTTCTGCTTCCAAAAAATCTCCCTGATTGTAATATACAGCAGTCAGGTTTATTATTGCAGATAAAAAATGTGGAGAGACAGCAATAGCTTCTTTATAATACCTGATAGCCTCTTTTTTTCGCCCTGCATGATCAAGTACGGTTGCAAGATTGTTTAATACATGCAGGTGATAAGGATTGTATTTATATGCAAGCTCAAAATCATGTAAAGAGGCAGTATCACCAAGCTGGAATCGCGCTACTCCTTTATACCATGCAATAGGTGTTGAGCTACCATCAATGGTATAAAAAAAACTTTCGGCTTTGTTTATGTTATTTATTACTTCGTTATGTTGCTGAAGGTTTCTCGAATCTAACGCTTTAGCCAGGTAAAATTCTCCTTTTATTCGTTCAGCTAATACAATTGATATAGAAAAACCAAGAAGAATTGCTGGAATAGAGACACCTAATCTGATTTTTGTAGCAAAGGTTGGTAAATTTTCCTTATGGCTATTTAATGCCACAGCAAGTGCTACCAATGCCGATAAGAATACAAACGACTCAGCACGTTCTTTAGGAAAACTAAAAAAAGAACATACAATGAATAAAAGCAGGCTTGAGGAAACTATGAATGCACTTAGTCGAATTTCAGGGTTTTCAGTGTTAAAAAAAAGTCTTAGTACGACAACTAAACTATAGATGAGCAAGGTTAAGTAAAGTAGTAATCCAGGTAAACCGGTTTCGCACAATACCAATATGTAATCATTCATAACACGCACATTAAAAACATTGCTGGGATGAAATTGGCCGTACTTTTGAAATGAAATCTTCCAGTTTCCTGCGCCTACCCCGGTTAGGCGATGTTCGTTAAAAAGAGCTAATGATTTATCCCAAAGTACAAGCCGCCCGTTTGCACTACCGCTTTTTGAAAACTGAACAATGGAAATTGCCCGGTCGCCAATACTGTTACGCACCGATCTGTCCTGGAAAGCAAAAAAGAAAAAGAGGATGATAAAAATTGAAAACGGCAATGCAAGTTTTTTCCATCGAACCATCAATGTAATATTGTTTTTTCTTTTATAACAGAATAGCAAAACGATTAATAGAAAGCATACGCAAACCAGGGCAACCCATGTTGATCGCGTTTGTAACAATAACAAGGTAATACAGATTAAAACTATTCCGGTAATGCTTAACAATTTCCAAACTTTGTTGGATTTGACATAATTGAATATGGTAAAGGGAAGGCTGTAAAGCATATATTCAGAAAAAATATTTTTATTGCCCATAAGCCCAGTAACATTGCATAGGCTTTTATAATTATTAAATACCACGTTATGCACAAAAAATTCACTGATCATTATTGTTCCGTGGGTTAAAACAGAAACCAGGATACATCTGGATAAAAATAACATGCTGCTCTCTTTATTGATAAAAGCAATGAGGAAAAAAAGAAATAAAAAAAATATCAATATTATTTTACTTGTTTCAAGCAATGCTTCTGCTTTATTGCCCGCAGATACATATGATAAGGCTGTTACCAGAACAAAACATAAAAGCAGGTAGAGGATGGGGTGAGTGGGCGCAATATTTAAATCGGTACCCTTAACAAAAATGAACAAACCGGATATGATGATTAAAAAGTCAAGAAAAAGCAATCTCGGCAGAAGTAAAGTGTCTTCTAAATTACCGACATAAATTAATGGCAATATTATTATTGATGCAACAATAATAATGTCAGGGAAAGCAAACCCTTGAATAATTCTTTTCGAAGTGAGCATAAGTTACCTGTCTTTTCTTAAACGTGGCATAATTTCATTCACCATAAAAATACAACAGAGTATGCCCATTCCTATTCCAAAGATCAGGTACTTTTTAGTTAATTCTGTTTTAGTTTGTGAAGGAACTCCGAAACCTTCAATAACTACAAAACCTTTTTCCATGCTCATTTCAAGTCGTAAGTTCAGTTCCTTTTCCCGAAGTCCATTAAAGCTTGCATTAACAGCTGTCATATAATAGGGAACTACTCTGCTATCCAGATCCTTTGTGTATGCTAGTTGTTTTAGCAAAACAACATCCTTTAAAGCATTTTGTATACTGTCAAGCGCATCACTATAAATTTTTCTTTTAGATGAAAGCATATCAAGCATATATGGATTGGTGTTGAAATAATTCGTGATACACTTCTCGATAGGCTTAATGACGGATGTGTCCGATACAGCCATATTAATAACAAAAGATTCCTTTTTGTCTTTTAATCTGTTTAACTGTATCGATAATAGCTTTTCAGCGTATTTATTTTCCAGATGGTATTCTCTTGACAGGCGTGCATAATCCTTATCAGTAACTGCTTCTGAAAAATTCTGGAAAAAATGACCCAGTTCTTTTACGGAAAAAAAATCAGTGCGAACAAGCATCCTTGATTGAAACGCGGAGGAACTTGTTGCCAAAAAATAACATATAATTATTGGTAGTAAAAAACTTGCAATAGCTATTATCCAGTGCTTTCTTAGTTGCGACAAAAATGAAGTAATATAATCCTTGTTCTCCGTTGGATCGTTTTCTATGGTAGTATCAATGTTCATATATGATTTCTTTTCGGGAAAAGATGACTAAGCTAAAGAAAGTTTGTTTATTAAACTCAACTCTTTATATTTGAGGTATTAAATTACCTGTATGAAAAAAATAGTTTTAGTGCTATATATTTTTTCCTTTTGTGGGAAATTACTGGCACAGCCTCAAATAACATCCATCAGCCCAAATATTGGAAACATTGGTTCAACCCTGGTTACTACAATTTCCGGTGTAAACGATGTTTTTTTAAATGGATCCCCCTGCGGCATTAAATTATACCGGAATTATGAATATCATATACATGGAAGAAACAATGTTGTAATCAATAACAACCAGATGCTGACTACATTTCATATTCCTAATAATGTTAGTGTTTTTTCACAACCCTATTTTAAACTTTCTGTTACAGATACAACGGGTGGTGGCAATGATGGTTACTATCCACAGGCTCCTGGTTTTTTTACATTCGTGGATACTTTACCACACGTTACGGGCTTTGTTTTTTTAGACGGCAATAACAACGGCATAAAAGACGTGAATGAGCCCGGAGTTGCCAATGCCAAAGTGAGTTTACTGCCCGATAGTAATTATCAGTATACGGATGCATATGGAGCATATCACTTCACTTCATTGCCTGGTAACCATACGATAGCGTGGGATAGTATTCCAGGGCAGCCTTATGTATTAGCCCCTGGAAATGTACCTTCTTATAATGTTACATTGGTACAATCAACCGTAGTAAATAATTTAAATTTCGGTTTAAATACTAATTATCCTGACTATACATGTAGCGTAAATTTATATGCACCATTTCCGAGGTGTAATAATACTGTTACCTATAGTCTTATTTACCAAAATTTGTCCAATAACATTTTTAATGGAAATGTAGTATTTGTTTTAGATACAGGAGAAACATATCAAGCTGCTACACCAGCACCGGCATTAATCAATGGAGATACGTTGATATGGAATTATTCCAGTCTTGCGCCTTATATTTACAATTATATCCATGTTTCTGTTCTCCTGCCGGGTGGAGGCAATGATGTTACAAACACGGCTACCATAAATGCACTTAACGGTGCAACTGTAGAGTACACGGAAAGTAAAACTGCAACACAAACTATATTATGTTCATTTGACCCTAATGACAAAGCAGTAAACCCACCAGGAGAACAAAATCAGAATTTCACTTTGTTTAACATTCCGCTTGAATACACCATACGTTTTCAAAATACAGGAAATGATACAGCTTTTAATGTATCCATCAGAGATTTCCTGGATAGTGATTTAGACTGGAACACCCTGGAAGTAATAGGTAGCAGCCACCCTATGCAAACTATCATTGACAATGCCGGACAAATAACTTTTACTTTTAACAACATATTGTTACCCGATAGCAATGTGAATGAACCGGGCAGTCATGGTTATTTAAGATATCGCATTCATCATAAGCCAGGTTTAGCAGAAAACACTCCTATAACAAATACAGCATATATTTATTTTGACCAGAATCCCCCTGTTGTTACCAACACGACTTTAAACACACTGGTAACAATAATACCTGTCTCAGTAAATGAAATTGATAGAGGTGATGTGGATGTTAAAGTGGCTCCCAATCCAACTGCCGGAGAGATAAATTTCTTCTTCAAAAATTCTGATGCAAAACTCTATTATTTGTCCATCACTTCTGCTACAGGGTTATTGATAGGTAGTGACTATACACAGACTGGCCATTTTGTATTTAAAAAGAATAACCTGCCATCAGGTATTTATTTCTATAAGATCACTGATAAAAAGAAAACTACTTATTCAGGAAAGCTGATTGTCAAATAGTGATTGGTTTTCTGTGGTTAGGTAACATAAATAAGTTTTTCCTTTCCTGAAGTTATTCTTCCCACAGTATGTGCGCAACGGTTGTCATTAAAAAATTCGGAAGCAAGTTTTTTAAACTCATCTACACCATCAGGCGCAACGGCTATTAATAAGCCACCGCTTGTTTGTGGATCACATGTGATAAAAAGCTGCTTTGCTGTCAGCTCATTTACTTTATTGCTTACTCCGGAAAATATTTTAGTGGTCATATCCGGATAAATAAATTTATCTAAATAAAAATCAAGATTAGCAAGTAAGGGAAGTTTGTCAAAATAGATTTCAGCTGACAAATTGTTTCCTTCACACATTTCAGCGAGGTGACCTAATAAACCAAAGCCGGTTACGTCTGTCAATGCAGTAACTCCTTTTAATTTACCGCATGCCTCGCCAATTTTATTTAATTCCGACATGTTTTCAATAGCGCGTTTTAAATCGTCTTCCTGCACCTGGTTTTTTTTTGCAGCTGATGTAATAATGCCAACACCCAATGGTTTCGTGAGAAATAAATAGTCGCCTTCCTGGGCAGTGTTATTTTTTTTCAGATGAGAAATATTCACTAACCCGTTTACAGCTAATCCAAAAATAGGCTCAGGGCTATCTATACTATGTCCACCTGCTAATGGTATCCCTGCTTCGGCACACACTTTTTTTCCACCTGCAATTATTTGCTGAGCAATTTCAATGGGAAGTTTGTCAACAGGAAATCCCAGAATAGCAACAGCCATTAAGGGTTTTCCTCCCATTGCATATATATCACTAATAGCGTTGGCTGCAGCAATTTGTCCGAATTCAAAAGCATCATCTACAATAGGCATAAAAAAATCAGTTGTGCTGATGAGGGCTGTTCCATTTTCTAAATCATACACGGCTGCATCATCTTTACTTTGATTACCCACTAATAAGTTTTGAAAAGAAGGAGAAGCTATATTGTCTTTTAAAATTTTGCCTAAAATTTCTGGTGCAATTTTGCATCCGCAACCTGCACCATGACTATATTCTGTTAATCTGATTTTATTTTCTGTAGCCATAATTAATTGCCGGAGTTTATACCAGTAGTTTTGTATGCTTGATAGTATTGAAGCACAATTTTTGAATTTTCTTTCATATCATCATTGGCTAAAATTATTTGGTGCGTTTTGTTCCTATCTCTTAAAGCATCGCTATGCTGATATGTTTTGTCATAATACTCCAGCATAATATCACACCACTCATTAAGCATTCCTTCTTTCAGGCAAGCTAATGCATTTTTTAATCGCAGCCCACCTAATCTCTTTTTTATTTTTTCTGTTTTCTCAGCCAGTAGTTGTTTATCAAACTGCCCGTACTCTGCCAATATTCTTTTTTTTCTTAACTCATAGTTTATAGAAATCTCGATGACCGGGGCTGAACGCAACTGATCAAACAATGCCATAGGAATAGCGCAGGTACCAATTTTAAAACTTTCATTTTCCATCCACACTATTTTGTCTTCATTTAAAGAATTCCATTGCAGGGCTAATAAGTTTTCAAAGTGCTCCGTTGAAGGTTGCTCTGGTTTTCCCAGTGAGCCGAATGCTGAACCTTTATGATTTGCCAGTGCTTCCAGGTCTATAATCTGTTCCCCGCGTCTTTCTATTTCCAGTAACAATTCTGTTTTTCCGGAACCTGTTTTCCCTCCTATAACTACTATGTTTTTTTTCTGTTCAAATTGCCTTAAAGCCCAATGACGAAACGTTTTATATCCTCCTTTGAGCAATGTAACTTTAAAGCCGGCAGTGTTTAATACCCACGCCATTATATTGCTACGCAAGCCTCCGCGCCAGCAATACACAAAAACTTCTTTGCCGGGTGCAAGTTCCTTTGCCTTCTTTACGAAGTCAGCAAACTTCGGCCCTACCAATTCAAAGCCCTTCATCACCGCTGCTTCACGCCCTTCCTGTTTATAAGTTGTCCCGATAATCGCGCGTTCTTCATTGTTGAGTAAAGGAAAACTTAATGCGCCAGGTATGTGTGCTCTTTCATATTCAGCCGGGCTGCGTGTGTCCAAAATTATTTGTTCGCCATCCGTAACCTGGCTTAAAAAAACTTCAATGGAATGCGTAGCTGGCACTTTTCTTTTTATTGGGAGTAAACAAACGTAGACAAAACTGACGCAAATTATTTTAACAGGTGTTTATACATCTGCACTACGTTTTGTAGTCCGTAGTACAGCGCGTCACTTATTAAAGCATGGCCAATAGATACTTCGAGCAGGCCCGGAATGTTTTTGTAGAAATAATTTAAGTTGACTAAACTTAAGTCATGCCCCGCATTTATACCCAGTTTACAATTCATTGCTGCCTTGGCTGCTTTTATATAATCTGCAATGGCTTGCTCTTTATTTTCAGGATAATGGGTGGCATAACTTTCTGTATACAATTCAATTCTATTGGTTCGTGTTAATGAAGCGGCTTCTATCATTTCAGTCACGGGATCAATAAAAAGAGAAACGCGCATATTATTTTCCTGCAAACGTTGTACTATATCCTTTAACATGGATTTATTTTTTATGGTATCCCAGCCAGCATTTGAAGTTAACACTCCGGGCGGGTCAGGAACCAAAGTAACCTGGGCAGGTTTTACCTCCTCAACCATTTTCAAAAAATCTTCTGACGGATAACCTTCAATGTTCAACTCAGTGGCAAGCACATCTTTCAAACTGTACACATCAGCATAACGTATATGTCTTTCATCAGGGCGCGGATGCACCGTGATGCCATCAGCACCGAAACGTTCAATGTCAATTGCCGCTTTTATTACATCAGGAACAGAACCTCCACGAGCATTGCGCAAGGTGGCTATTTTATTAATGTTTACACTTAATTTACACATGAATCTTTATCAATTGAAAATCGTACACAAGATAGGGTTTACATAACGACTTAATTAAGGCAAAAGTACTATGTTTGCCCTGCAAGAAAAATTTTCTTCGCATAGAGTTAAAAGGTTAGATGGTTACAAAGAATTATATTAAGGATTTTATACCTCCGCTTAAAATTACGGATACAGGTGTACGAGCATTGCAATGGATGAAATCATTTCACCTGGATCATTTACCGGTGGTGGAGGGCGTAAAATATAAAGGAATTTTAAAGGATAGTGATTTAACAAAATCATCTGATCTGAATGCAACCCTGGCGGAATTGGATTTGCCGTACAACAGGATTTTTATTAATGAAAACCAGTATATTTTTGATGCACTGGAATTTATTACCAAGTATGGTTTCAGTATTGTTCCCGTATTGAATAACGAAGGAAATTATGTTGGGCTGCTTACTCTTGTTGATGTTATTGACTGCTTTGCTCAAACCAAATCTGTTAAAACTCCGGGAGGCATCATCATTTTAAAAATAAAAGAGAAGGACTATTCGCTGTCTGAAATTTCGCGTATAGTTGAAGCTAATGAAGGAGTGATATTAAGTTCGAGCCTTGAACAAACAACAGACCCTTCAGAGTTTGAGCTTACACTTAAAATCAATAAACTTGATTTATCAAGAGTACTGGCTTCTTTTTATCGCCTGAATTACCAGGTTATTGCATCCTATCACAACAGTGAGTTGACAAACGATATGGAAGATCGTTACAATGCCTTTATGACATATCTTAATGTTTAAAAAACACGCTTACATTTTTTTTTGTTTCACTAGCTTTTTATTTTTCACTGAGAGTGTTTTTGCCCAGGATAGTTTGCCTTTGAAGATCAACCAACCCCTGGTGGTTGAAAAAATAATCATTACAGGGAATAAGCAAACAAAAATTCACATCATAACCCGCGAACTTATTTTTCATGAAGGTGATACGTTGCCATGGGAGGTATTGAATAATGCAATGGAACGTAGCAGGGAGAATTTGCTGAACACATCACTTTTCAATTTTGTAACCATTACGCACCAGGAGGTTGAAGGTAATAAAGTCTATATCATTATTGAGCTTATTGAACGCTGGTACATTTTTCCCGTTCCTATTTTTGAATTGGTTGACAGGAATTTTAATGAATGGTGGCAGGATAAAAATTTTAAGAAGGCGAATTATGGTGGTTACCTCAGTTGGGAAAATTTCAGAGGCAGACGGGAGAATGTGAGGTTACTTATACGGTATGGTTATGCACAACGTTTTGAATTCTCTTATAATGTACCTAACATTGATAAAGAACAAAATAACGGACTACTTTTCTCTGGAGGTGAAACACGTTATCATGAAATAGTATATAAGCTGGAAAATAACAAACTAGTTTATTTTAAAAACCCTGATGATTTTATCCGAAAGGAGTATAAGGCAAGTATAAAATATTCTCATCGATCAGGGTTTAATAAAACAGTTTCAGTTATTGGTGAATATCATTACAATGAAATTGCCGATACTGTCTTGCATTATAACGCTGATTATTTTGTAACAGGGCAAACAACGGAAAGGTTTCCAACGTTGGTTTTACAGTACCGAAATGATTCCCGTGACTTGCGTAATTATCCGCTTAAAGGATATTTTCTGAATCTTGATTTTGTGAAGGAAGGCTTTGGGTTATCCGGAGATGACCCTTCAGGCACTTATGCTGTGTTACAATATAAAAAGTTCTGGGAGATCAATGATGCCTGGCATGCAGCAGTATCAGGAAAGTTTAAACTTTCAGGACAAAATGATGTGCCATTTTATAACCAGCAGGCGCTCGGATACGGTGGTGATTTATTGAGAGGCTATGAATATTACGTAATCAATGGTGAGAACTTTGCCTTACTCAAAACCAACATTAAGCTTACCCTGGTTCGGCCAGGCACAATTCAGGTACCTATTAACATTACCAAACGTTTTACGAAAGTACCATATGCGCTTTACCTGAATGCCTTTGGTGATGCAGGTTACGTACGTGACAGACGTTTTTCAAAAAATAATCCTCTGTCTAATAGCTGGCAATATAGTTATGGCGCAGGGTTGGATTATGTAACCTATTACGACATTGTTTTACGTGTCGATTTTGCCATTAATAAATTTGGTGAATCAGGATTTTTTATACATCTTACAGCCCCGATTTAACGAAACCAGATTACATGAAAGTAGCCGTTTATGCAAGGCATGTAAACGACAAGATAGTTCCCGCACTCGAGTCCATTATAGCCAAGCTCAATGAGTTAGGTGATGTTATTTTTTTATTTGGCCCACTTTATAATGCTTTAAAAAATAAAAAAGAGCTTACTAAAAACATTCACATTTTTAGCACCGCTGCTGATATATCTGGCAAGATAGACTGCTTATTTAGTGTGGGTGGCGATGGTACCATATTGGATACGCTTACCCTTGTTAAGGATTCAGGCATTCCCGTATTAGGTATAAATACAGGCCGTTTAGGTTTTTTGTCGAGTGTACTACCTGAAAATATTCATACTGCTATTGAGAGTATGGTTAAAGGGCATTATTCATTGGATAGAAGAGTAATGATAAAGCTGGAAACCGATAAAAATATTTTTGGTGATGTTAACTATGCTTTAAATGAATTAACTATTCATAAAAAGGATAGTTCATCCATGATTATCATACATGCATATCTTAATGGTGAATATTTAAATTCATATTGGGCTGACGGGCTTATTATTGGAACACCCACAGGTTCTACAGGTTACTCTTTAAGTTGTGGTGGTCCGGTAATAGCACCTTATTCAGGTAACTTTATTATTACACCTATTGCTCCTCATAATCTTAATGTTAGGCCCATTGTTGTATCTGACAAGAATGTTATTTCCATTGAAGTAGAGGCAAGAAGCCCTTATTTCTTAGCTTCGCTGGATTCTCGTTCGGTTACCATTGATTCATCGGTTCAGTTAGCGGTTAGACGTGAAGACTTCACCTTTAACCTTGTTAGATTTGACAACGAAAATTTCTTGCAGACCCTCAGAAACAAGCTAAATTGGGGTTTGGACACACGTAATTGGTAAATATCATTTAAAATTATGGCTGCGTTTACTAAAATAATTATTTTTGTGCCTAACCACCCGGGGCTTATGACTAAAATATTTACGAAAACACTTCTGTTCTGCTTACTGGCTGTGCCCTTTTTGGGCAATGCGCAAATAGCTAAAAAAAGATGGAAGGCATACCGCATAGAATATACTGTTGCATTGGGAGCTACCAATTTTTTAGGTGAGCTAGGCGGAGCAAATCGTGTAGGTACACATGCATTCCGTGACCTGGAGTTTTCATTAACGCGTCCTGCTGCGGCAATAGGGTATCGTTACAAGTTATCGCCAACGTTTGCCATTCATACCAAGGGGTCCTTTGGTATTGTAACAGGAGATGACAAATTAACACAGGAGCCTTACAGGAATAACAGAAACCTGAGCTTTAAGTCGAATATTTACGAGCTGAGCACCAACCTTGAGTTATCATTTTTGCAGGAACAGGTAGGTCACCGTTATAGGTTGCGTGGTGTTCGGGGTATACGAAACATCGAAATTTCTGCTTATGGCTTTTTAGGAGTTGGTGTTTTTCACTTTAATCCTAAGGCCAAACTGGATGGAAACTGGTATGAGTTACAACCGCTCGGAACGGAAGGACAGGGAGCAGTTCCAACACGTAAAAAATATAAACGCACTCAATTGTGTGTTCCATTAGGCTTAGGTGTAAAATATGCTATAGACAGGCAGTGGAGCGTGGGGCTCGAAATAGGATTGCGTTATACTTTTACAGATTATATTGATGATGTAAGTAAGAGCTACTATTATCCCAGGGGAGGTGCAAGTGATGAAGTTGTTATTCAACTGGCTGACCGGTCATTAGATGATAAAGACCATGTAGGTGAACAACGCGGAGATCCCCGTTATAACGATGCCTATGTTTTTACCATGTTTTCGCTTAACTACAGGCTTAAAACAGGTCGTATTAACTACCCTATGTTTTAAACGTGAAATTTTTTCACAAAATCATCGTTTAGTTGCCGTTAGTTTTTTATCATGCGTAAAATTTATTTTCTCGTTTTAAATTTACTCTTTTCTTTATCTTGTTTCGCGCAAAGTTCTGAACTTGGGATTATGCTTGGAGGTTCAGGCTACAAAGGCGATTTGAATGAACATCTTTTCAATGCACAACTGGTAAGCCCGTCTGCAGGCCTGTTTTACAGGAGATCTTTTAACAGTCACTGGTCGTTGCGTTTGGGCTTAACCTATGGTGTGATTAAAGCAAGCGATGCTGTTTCAAAAAATGAATATCAAAATGTTCGTAACCTGTCTTTTCGAAGTGATATATGGGATGCAAGCGCATTGTTTGAATTTAATTTTTTTCAATTTCAAACAGCCTCTGAAGCATCAAATAAAATAACTCCTTTTATTTTTTCCGGATTAACATTTTTCCACTTCAACCCGCGTGCATTCTACAATGGCTCATGGTACGATTTACAACCATTGGGTACAGAAGGCCAGGGAAGTGGATTGACAGGAACCGGATCACCCTATAAAAGAACACAATTTGCAATACCTATTGGTGGTGGTTTTAAAATATGGCTAAGTAAACGTTTCGCTTTAACTGTTGAAGCAGGGGCACGCAGAACTTTTACTGATTACTTAGACGATGTAAGTACCGTTTATCCCGATAACACCCAGCTGGCAGCAACCAATGGCCCGTTATCGGCAACGCTTTCAGATCGTTCTGTGCTTCAACATACAGATTTGAATGCAGACCGTCAGCGGGGTAATGCATCTGATGATGACTGGTATATGATGAGTGGCTTTACCGTTAGCTGGACTTTATCAAAAAAATACACGGATCGTTGCAAACCCTTTAGAACCAAATTAAGATAGGTTCACAGTAACAAAACCTGCTTTTATGGTGTCCATACAATTGGGTTCAGTACAAATCATGGAAATCAATACAATCATATAGCAAGTTGACGGCATTACAAAACACTTAAAATAAAATGAGAAAAGAGAGAAGTATTGGAGTAGCAATAGTATTTAGCATGCTCATTATTATTTCCTGTCAGCCATCTCAAAAAAAAGAATCGCTTATTGATGCAGAATGGATTATAGGTACATGGAAAGGTTTTACAAAGAACAACAATGTTTTTTATGAAAGATGGACAAGGGAAGGAGATTCACTTTTCGTTAATACCAATTATCATTTTGAAAACGGTGATACTGTAATCGGAGGGAAATCTAAAATTGCTTTACGAAACGGAACGATGTATTACCTGAACGGAATGAACAATAAAGAAATATCCTGGCAGGCTTCTGAATTTACTCCTACATCCATGATTTTTAAAAATGAGGCTGTTAATACTTATCAGACTATTATTTTTAAACTTACAGATAACAATCAATGGGAAGCACAATTGTTAACTCCAAAGGACACAGTGAGTTATTCGTTGAAAAGAATAAATTAGGAAAATAATATGCCTGGACAATTATGATTATTGCCAGGTGTTTTTTCATTTTCTCCTGATTAAAATACCTCCTTCAATTTACATTAATTTAACAGCCGTTTCGGGTAAATTTCTCATATTTGCACTCTAAATTTTGCATAAATAAACGGTCATGAAAAAGGATGTTTTGTGAGCGTTATTTTAATTGATACGCTAACCACTCTTCGGAAAGATTTAAAAGAATATGAAAAAAAATATTTTACTTATTACATGTTTGCTGGCCTTTTTTGTAAAGCCCGTTTTTTCTCAGAATTGCTTTCAAATTACCAACATCTTAGCCGATGCATGTGGATCTCCTGAAGGGGAGAATGAAATGGTGAGATTAAAAATCGGGAATGCGCCATTAAATGCTAATAACATCAATGTTGACTGGGCTAATACCGCGGCTAATTTTTTAGGTATCTGTCAAAATACTACCACTGCACAAAAAGTATCTGATTTGAATGCTACGATTCTCTCGTGCGGATTTTTACTGGAACCAACAGGTGGTATATTACCAGCTAATAGTACCGTCATTTTAATTACAAGTGAAAATATTAATACATCATTCAATTCATTTGCTAACCTTACGGATACAATGTATGTTATATTTCAGTGTGCAGGCAATACTGCAGGACATTTTAAAAATTTTTCTGCCACTGATTCAACTTTTCGTACCTTAACTATTGATTTTGGTGTTTCTTGTATTGACTCTGCTTTATATGTACCATATCAATTGGTCAATCAGCAAGGGCAAGCTGTATCATCTTTACAGGATGGTTCCAGTATTGCTTATGATTCCATAGGAAATGCAACCTATTACAATAACGGTTGCCAGGCACCGATCATCACTTTGAATGCAATTGAAAGTGTAAGCGCTGACACCACATGCCCAGGAAGTTTGGTCACATTAACAGCATCTAACCTCACGGGAAATTATTCCAGCTTTTTCTGGGCAGGAGGAAATGGAGTTATTGCATCACCAACAACTCTTATTACCAATTATCAAACAAGTGGAACCTTTACAGGCACAGATTATATACAGTTTGCGATGGTCGGTCAATGCAATGATACTATTCGTGATTCTGTAGCTGTCTTTTTACAAAGTGGTTCAGCTGTTTCTATTTCTGGCCCTACCAGTGTTTGTAATGGAGATACCATTGTATTGACAGCCAGCAGTAGTTCTTCTTATTTATGGTCTACAGGTGCAACAACACAAACCATTAATATTTCTACACCTAATACCTATACTGTTACAGCTACAGGCGCATGTGGTACATCGTCAGCAAACTATACGATAACGGGTGGTACGACTCCTAATATTTCTTTAACTCCCGGAACGAATATAACTATATGCACAGGGCAGTCGGTTACCCTAACAGCAGCAGGTGCATCTTCTTATCTGTGGTCAACAGGTTTAATTTCTGCATCCATTACGGTAAGCGCAGCAGGTGTTTACACAGTGAGCTCTAGTAATGCATGCGGTGCTGATTCTGTGGTTGTGACAGTAACACAAAGCAACACTGCTTCTGTCAGTATTACTTCAAGCAATGGTACTTCATTGTGTGCAGGAGATACAACAACATTAACGGCAAATGCAGCCAGTGCGACAAGCTACACATGGGCTGGTGGTCAAACATCAGCAAGTATTAATGTAAACACCCCGGGAACCTATACGGTTACTATTACATCCAGTTGTGGTACTGCTACAGCAACCCAGATTATAACACCAGGTGCTCTTCCACTTCCTCAAATTGTTGCTTCGGCTGCTGTGCTATGTCCGGGTGCAGCAGTTACCTTAACCGCTTCCGGTGGTAATACCTATACGTGGAGCACCGGGGCAATCGGTAACACCATTTCCGTTACTCAGGCAGGCACTTACAAAACATTTGCAACCAATTCATGTGGTACGGATTCAACAACAATAACTATTACAGCAAGTACCCTAAATGCAGCATTTACACCTGATCCGTTAACAGGTATTGCACCATTAGAGGTGAGCTTTACAAACAACAGTACAGCCAATACTGCCAACAACTGGACTTTCGGAGATGGAACAACAGCCACTACTATAGATGCAGAACATATCTATAACCTAGCAGGACTTTACACGGTAACATTAATTGTCACTGATGTCGCAAATTGCACTTCTACTGCAAATGCAGTAATTGAAGTATTGGAAGATACTGCTAAAATTTTTATACCTAACGTTATTACTCCTAATGGTGATGGTAAAAACGATCTGTTTGCGGTCATTGGTTCTACTATCAGCTATACGGATGTAGATATTTATAACCGTTGGGGCCAGCTGGTGACGCAATATTCGCGTTACGCAAAAGGAACGGAACAAGGATGGGATGCCAGCAATGAAAAAGATGGTGTTTATTATTATGTAATAGATATCGGCTTTAAAAACGGTGATTTCAAAACGGTAAAAGGTAGTGTGACCGTTGTGCATTAAAAAAGCTACCACTTTTTTCTTTTACAAACGGTGTGTTTATGCTTGTAAAACCAAGTTGGCTATATAGGATTGCGGGATTATTTATTTTTAATTCTTTTATCTTTCCACTTCCTGTAACTGCCCAGGTAAGCAAATCATTACATCTTACAATACAACTTGATACAGAAGATAAAAACTGGGACAGTATTAAGGTTATGATCCAGGATAATTCTGGAAAAGTGAGATATGAACGTGGAAGTGCTTTTACAAAAATAGTTTTACCCTTTCAGCAAAAGTTCTCTTTAACTTTCACAAAACCCGGTACAAAAGCAAAGCATATTGATGTTGATACTTTTTTGCCACCTGATGTAGCAAAGAAAAAAGCAGAGTACTCTTTAAGGGTTCTTTTGTATAAACGCGGTAGTGGTGAAGTTACTCCTGAGGAAAAAGCTTTGGAATGCAGGACTGAAGCTACTGTTTTTTATAATACAGCGATAGGGAAATTTGATTACAGGAGATAAAATTATTTAACTACTGTTTTTGCAGCCGTACAGAGTAGATGCACTTTATCCTGCTTTCAATACCCGTTTTTTGTCTGATGAGTAACTATCATTGAAGCTTATAAGAAAGACGAACCAGGAATTCTCTTGAAAGGCCCGGCAGCGGTGCATGGCCGCCTGCATACGGTTGAACAAATAGGATCCTTTTGTTTAGTAAGTTATATGCACCAACGGATGCATTTAAATTTTTTGTGAGAAAATTATTTTTTCCGATAAATAAATTGAGCTCATAAGTTTCGGGAAATTGGGTATAAGTATATTCAAGTTCACTATTAATGCCTGTAATTCCTGCTTTGCCTGATTTGTATATTAAAGAAGGACTTATATAAAAGGTTTTAGTGATATTAAAAGTTGTATTGATGCTTAGTTTGTTATTTGCAAACCCAAGGGCCTGGTTTTCATTATCAGGATTTTGGTAATAACTCATTTTTGATTTATTTGCTTTGGTATAAAAGGAATACCCAATATAAACGTTGCCCCACTCTTCAATAATTTTGTATTCAAATTCAATTCCCTGGCTCCCTGTGATATCAGTATTTAAATATCCATCAGGAACCTGGTTGCTGCCCGCAGATGTATCAACATAATATATGATTGTATTTTTTGTTGTCATATCAAACAGATTTAGTGACAAAAACATGTTTTTGTGCACCTGGTATCCTACTTCAAATTCACTTGTCTGGGTTTTTTCAGGGGAAATTTTATTGAGCATACTTGTTTCAACGTTTTCAATTACAGGAGCTTTAAATGAGTTACTATATAACAGCTTAAAATTGAATTTTTTAATTCTTTTAGTAAGTCCTACACGCGGAACAAAAGCACTTCCAAAAGAATTGTTGTAATCGTAGCGGGCACCAAGGATCAGGTCTGTAATTCTATTTTTAAAAATAGCCTGAGCAAAACCTGCAGCATTCATGTAACTAACTTTTTGTTTATTTGAATTTCTGAATACATCTTCACCAAATTTATAAGCTATATCATAAAAGCCTTCTCCTCCAAAAGTAAGATTCAGGTTTTTACCTGGATCGTAAACAGATGTTACATTAAGTTTATAGCGGTCAGCTTCTGTTTTATAAGCTACTTCATACATTTCGTCCAAATTATTTTCTCCTGTTGCAGACACTTCCCAAGGGCTATGATGTTTGAATGATAACTTTGGAAGTATAGATATTTTTTTAGAGGGCTTAAACATATATTTTGCTTCAATGCTTAAAGTCCTGAAGTATTCTTTATAGGCTGTTTGCAATACCTGCTCGTAACCATCACGGGTTTGCTCAAAGTTGTTAAGATACAATGCTGATACCGATAAATTTTTATAGTTGACACCCAGGTTAAAATTCAAAGAATTTAATTTCGAATTTTTTGCCATGTCGTAAGAGTTACCGTAAATATCATTGTAGTGCCGGTCACTTCTTATCGAAGTACCCCAAAATGCATTACCATGAACACCGAATCCATTTATTTTTTTTGCAGCAGAAAGAGAGTAGTTATTGCGTGACATTGCTTTTTCTGTAGAGCCATAATTTGTAGTCAGGCTTACCCGGTTACCATCGGTTTCATTTTTTGAAATGATATTTATTACTGCATATTCGGCCAAACCACCATAAATTGCAGAACGGGAGCCACGAATGATTTCAATACGTTTTATATTGTCAATAGGAAAGCCATTCCCAAACTGCAATGTACCGTAAACAGTTTCATTTATTTCATGCCCATCCAGTAGAAGTAGCGCTTTGCCCTCGTGAGCCCAGTTACCACGAATGCCGATGCCTACCACTCCTTCAACATCAGTAGCAAAATCAAGCCCGGGTACTGTATTTAGAATGTCAATTAAATCCCGGGCTCCTGAATGTTCAATTTCTTCAGCAGTAATTACAGAAAGAATAGCAGGTGAATTTCTTATAGCAAGTGGTTTTGAAGAAGCAACATCAATGGCAGCCGCTATTTTAGAGTCCATTAAAGAAGGAACGCCCTGTGATTTGTATTGCATAAGCTGTTCCAAGGACATTGTGGTGATATCCGTTGTATCTATTACACCGGTTTGCCCCATTGAAATTTGCATTGAAATTAAAAACAGGAAGGCAATGAACAGAAATTTAATTTTATTGATCATGTTTATATAGTTGGTAGCTGAAGGTATTTTCATTTTAGAAATGTTTAAGTTGTTAATTTACAATTACAGCTAAGGTCAGCAAGTCATTCGATACCTTAAGACGGGCCTTTCTAATATTTGCTTTGCTGAGTTGAAACTTGGTTTTAAAATCATCCTCGTCATCTACGTACATACATATCTGTGCGCCTTTATTTGCATACCCACTTTTTTCCGTAACCAATAAGATGGGTAAGTTTTTTACATCATCGCTTATTTTTTGAGTGAGAGCCGATTCGGATTTTGAAATAATTACCATGTTACATTCACTGGCTTCAGATTCAGTTATTTTCTTAATGACGATGGGCTTGCCATAAACTTTTTTATTCGCGGTAACTGCTTTAAGCTGATCTATAACAGGAGAATCTCCAAGAATGCCTATGGTAACTGATTCAGTTTGCACGTCAGCCCAGTCAATATACTTGGCAAAATAGTATATGTACATAGCATTTACCTTATAGCTAAAATCCTGTGCTTGTATTTTTTTGACAGGAACTATCAGGCAAATGATTAACAATACAAAAAGGCGCATTGAAAATAATTCCAGTTGTTTTTTAATCATGGAGCTTTGTGAGAAACTAGTAATTTAACTCGCGATTGTACGTGAATAATAGTATTAAGTTACCGAAAGGAAGCAGGCAAAAAAAAAGCAAAAAAGTTGTAACTATATTCCTGTTTTTGAGTAAGAGGAATTTAGTATATGCTAAAAAGGTCATTCCCCCTATTCGTGACAATAAAGTCACGTTTGTATTTAGGTTTTTTTTTGTTGGTTCTGTTATTTATAGTTAACGGAGTGATAACGCTTGTTGTACTTCAAAAAAACAAGAACCTTTCCAACCACATCTCTACCGTTATAGATCCGGCTACTAATTCTTTAATTGAATTAAACCAGGTTGTTATTGAATCTAAAATGCTTTCTTCTAACTGGGTATTTGTCCGCTCAAACAAAGAAGATAAGGATGCTTTATTAAACATACATTCGACCCGTTATCCTCAATTAAGAAGCAGGCTTAACGAATTAACCCCACAATTATTTGACAAAGCTATCAATGATAGTCTGCAGAAAATGTATGCTGATTTTGACCAGCTGATTGTGGTTCAAAAAGAAATAATTGCGGCACTTAATTCATTTGAGAGTTATGATAATGCTTTTATAAAAATGGAAATGGAGTTGAGAGTGGAAGATGAAATTATTCCGCGAACAGCGTCTTTGTTATCTGCCATGAACCGTGTAATTCTGGAAGAGCAGGCGATACGTTTAGATGCTAATACTAAACTGGAGAGATCATCAGTTGCATTAAGGTACGTTCTCGTTAGCCTGGCTGTACTGGTTATTATTATCGGAATAATATTCTCTATGTACCTGGTAAGAATTATTACCAATCCCATACACCAATTGCGTGAAATCATTTATGATATGGGGGTGGGAAAGCTGAAGATAATCGACTACAAAGACAAGCAGAATGAAATTGGCCTTATGGTGGATTCAGTAAATAATCTCTCTGAGAATTTAAAAGCTTCAGCCAAATTTGCGAGGGAAATAGGAAAAAGAAATTTTGAAACCGACTTTAAACCAATCAGTAAAGATGACGTACTAGGTGAGTCATTAATTACCATGCGTGATAATCTCAAGGAAAGCGATTATAGATTAAACCAGGCACAGCACATAGCTAAGCTTGGAAGCTGGGAGTTTAATTTAAATACACTGGAAGTAGTATGGTCAGATGAATTGTATAATATATTAGGTTATACACAAGGTACATCTAAACCCGGCCTGGCTGCTTTTATGGATACCGTTCTGGCAGAACATAAACCTAAAATTAAAAACCTGTTAGCCAAAGGTGTTACAGGGAATGAATTTCATTTTGAATGCAGGGTCCTAACAGCAAATAATATTCTTAAAGATTTATTTATACAGGGAAAAGCAGAGCAGGGTATTGGAAATACTTTCGAAAGAATAGTTGGAATTGTGCAGGACATATCTATTCAGAAGAAGGCAGAAGAAGAATTGCAACAGAATAATGCGGAGTTGTTAAAAGCCAATAAGGAACTTGATAAATTTGTTTACAGCGTTTCACATGACCTGAGAGCTCCTCTTTCTTCGATGCTGGGAATTGTTCAGTTAACAGAAGAAGATTGTGAGGACTCATTGATAAAAGAAAATCTTGGATTGGTTAAAGGAAGTATTTTAAAACTGGACGGATTTATACAGGATATTCTTTCATACTCACGAAACGCGAGGCTTGATGTCAGGCAGGATGAAATACTCTTTAATGAATTGCTGACAGATATTACAGGCAATTTAAAGTATATGGGAGGTGTGGAGAAGGATGTGAAAATCATAACCAATGTTTCACAGGAGAGTGCCTTTAAATCAGACAACAGCCGGTTAAGTATTATTTTGAATAACCTTATTTCAAATGCAATAAGGTATCATAACCCTGCTATAAACAACTCGTTTGTGGAAGCGAATATTAAAGTGGATGCATTAGAAGCGAAAATTACTGTTACCGACAATGGTATCGGGATCAGAAAGGATTTACACCAAAAAGTATTTGATATATTTTACAGGGTTGCAGAAAATTCAGTTGGTTCAGGACTTGGGTTATATATTGTAAAAGAAACAGTGGATAAATTAAAAGGAAATATCCAATTGGATTCAGAACCCGGAGTGGGAACCAGGTTTACCATAACAATACCTAACCTTTAAATTTATTACAGTCAGGACATGGAGCAAAAACAAGTGTTGCCATTTTACAGAAAGGTTTTGGTTATTGATGATACTGAAATTGATTTACTAATTGCCAAAATGGCTATGAAAAAATATGCTTTTGCAGAAGAAGTTGTGCTAAAGAAATCAGTACTCAGTGGATTGGAATATCTGGAGTCAATTCAACAAATACCTGAAGAACTTCCTCAACTTATTTTTGTTGATATTAATATGCCTGAAATTGGCGGCTTTTATTTTTTGGAAAGGTTTGAGGAGTTGCCGGAAACTATCAGGAAGAATTGTAACGTTATAATGCTAACTACTTCGCTGGCTGAAGAAGACCAAAAAAAGGCAATGGAAAATAAGTTTGTGAGCAAATTTTTAAATAAGCCGCTGGATAAGATCAAACTTGAAAATATAAAAACCGAATTTATTTCAAAGGATTCAAATAAAGTATACGTTAACAGGGAATAATTTTTCTCAAACACTCCTTGTAATAAATTCTCTAAACCATACTTGCACCTTCCTCCAGCGCAATAGCAATACCATCAGGATTTTTTCCACCGGCAGTAGCATAAAAAGGCTGCCCGCCTCCACCACCTTGTATATTTTTTGAGATAGTACGCATGATGGTTGAAGCATTCAGGTTTTTTTCCTTCACCAAATTGTCAGACACAATAAGGGATAATGTAGCTTTATCGCCACTTCCGGAGCCTAATAAAATATAAGCGTTCTCCAACTGGTTACGTAATTCAAAAGAAATAGTTTTAATAGCATCAGCATTGTCCAGGTCAATTTTTTCTGCAATTACATTAATGCCATTCTTCAACTTTACTTTTTGCAACAATTCATTTTTTATTTGCTGAGCTTTTTGCTGAACCAATGCATCTAATTGTTTTCGGAGATTTTCATTTTCGTCCAGCAACGACTGCACACGTGCAGTCAATTCCTTTGGGTTTTTTAATAATGATTTTATTTCCAGCAATTGCTGTGTTTGCTGTTCGAAATATTTTTCAGCATTCTCAGCTGTTATAGCTTCTATACGCCTTACGCCAGCAGCTACAGCACTTTCAGCAACAATTTTAAATGCACCTATTTTTCCTGTTGCAGGAACGTGTGTGCCTCCGCATAATTCCATGCTATAGGATGGATCAAACGTTATCACACGCACAAAGTCGCCATACTTTTCCCCGAACAATGCTGTAGCGCCCATCGCTTTTGCTTCTTCAATAGGAAGATTTCTTTTTTCGTCCAGCAAAATATTCTCACGGATCTTTTCATTTACGATGCGTTCAATTTTTTGTAACTCTTCATCCGTTACTTTTACAAAGTGAGAAAAATCGAAACGTGTTTGCTCATCATTTACCAGTGAACCTTTTTGTACAACATGGTTACCCAGCACTTGTTTTAATGCAGAATGCATTAAGTGCGTTGCGCTGTGGTTACTGGTAATTTTCGATCGCCTGTTTGCATTTACATATCCATGAAATGTTGCATTTACATCGGCAGGTAGTTTATCAGCAATGTGAATGAACAGATTGTTTTCTTTCTGTGTATCGGTAATAAAAGTTTTTTCGCTGCCTGATTGTATATAGCCGGTATCACCAACCTGCCCGCCACTTTCAGCATAAAAAGGAGTGCGGCTAAACACCACCTGAAACTGTTCTTTGTTTTTGGATTTTACTTTCCTGTATTTAATGATTTTTAATTCGCTGTCTAATTCATCATAGCCAACAAATTCCGATTCATCATCATTTACAATTACCCAATCATCTGTATCAACAGAAGATGCTGCACGTGAGCGTTCTTTTTGTTGCGTAAGGCATTGGTTAAAACCGTTCATGTCTACTTCCATATTACGCTCACGGCCCATCAGTTGTGTGAGGTCAATAGGAAAGCCATATGTATCATATAACTCAAATGCAAAAGCGCCATCAACAGTTTTGTTTTTGAATTGATCAAAGCGTTTGATACCCGTCTCTAAAGTTCGCAAAAAAGAAATTTCTTCTTCACGAATCACTTTCTGTACAAAATCTTTTTGAACGTATAATTCAGGGAACACGTCCTTAAACTGATCAGCTAGTAATGGAACAATTCTATTTAGGAATGGATCTTTTAAATTTAAAAACGTAAAAGCATAACGCACTGCCCTGCGTAAAATCCTTCTGATGACATAGCCCGCTTTGTTATTACTGGGAAGCTGACCATCAGCAATAGTAAAAGAAATAGCACGAATATGATCAGCCATTACACGCATAGCAATATCTGTTTTTTCTTCTTTGCCATAAGCAAAACCACTCATAGCCTCAATGTAATTTATGGTAGGCTGAAAAACATCAGTATCGTAGTTAGATTTTTTTCCTTGTATGGCAACACATAACCGTTCAAAGCCCATTCCTGTATCCACATGCTGTGCCGGAAGTTTTTCCAAACTGCCATCAGACTTGCGGTTAAACTCCATGAATACATTATTCCATATTTCAATAACCTGCGGATGGCCTGTGTTTACTAACTTTTTTCCATCAACAGTTTTCCGAGCTTCTTCATCGCGTAAGTCAATATGTATTTCTGAACATGGGCCACAGGGGCCTGTATCGCCCATCTCCCAAAAATTATCTTTTTTATTACCGTTAATGATACGGTCTTCAGCAATAAATTTTTTCCAGGTATCAAATGCTTCCTGGTCAAATGCTAAGTTTTCTTTTTTATCTCCCTCAAAAACCGTTACGTATAAACGATCTTTTGGAAGTTTGTAAACATCGGCCAAAAGTTCCCATGCCCAGGCAATAGCATCCTTTTTAAAATAATCGCCAAAGCTCCAGTTGCCCAACATTTCAAACATGGTATGGTGATACGTATCAACGCCTACTTCTTCAAGGTCATTATGTTTACCTGAAACACGTAAACATTTTTGTGTATCAGCAATGCGTTTATATTTTGCAGGCTGGTTACCAAGAAAAATATCTTTAAACTGGTTCATGCCCGCATTGGTAAACATTAAGGTGGGATCGTTTTTTACCACAATTGGAGCTGAAGGTACAATATGGTGTTGCTTACCAGCAAAAAAATCAAGAAAGGTCTTGCGGATTTCAGATGATGTCATACTCTTGTTCGAATGTTCACTATTTTTCAATGAGGGTAGATGTTAAAATTTTTGTTTAATTCAATGCGTTATATTTGCTAACGAGGTTGCAAAAATACGATTTAGGAAAATGGCTAAAGCCAAATATTATTTTAATACACATTCTTTAAAGTACGAGCGGGTAGTCGTGTCCTTCCGGAAGCGTTTTTGGCGGGTGATGGGCTGGCTGGCAACGGCTTTGGTATTTAGTGTAGCCATTATTGCACTGGCTTACCAGTTTTTAGATTCCCCGAAGGAAAAACAGCTGAAAAGAGAGATAAGTACTATGAGCCTGCAATACGACATTTTGCAGCAGCGTATGGAGCTTGCATCTAACGTTATGAAGGAATTGCAGCATAATGATGATAATATTTACCGAGTGATTTTCGAGGCCGACCCTATTCCTTCCACAGTACGCCAGGCCGGTTATGGCGGTGTAAATAAATATAAAGCCCTCGAAGGCTATGACAATTCAGAGTTGATGATAGAGACCACCAAAAGGCTTGACATGATCATGAAGCAGATTTATGTGCAGAGCAAATCGTTCGATGAGGTGTTTGTTATGGCCAAAAATAAGAAAGAACTGCTGGCTTCCATTCCCGGAATACAGCCTTTGTCCAATAAAGATTTAACCCGTATTGCCTCTGGTTTTGGTTACCGGATTCATCCTATTTATAAAACAAGCATTATGCACACGGGTATTGATTTTACTGCTCCCATAGGAACAGAAATTTATGCAACAGGAAACGGGGTGATAGGACGGGTGGAAAAGGAGGGAAGGGGTTACGGAAATAACGTTATCATTAACCACGGATTTGGTTATGAGACATTGTATGCACACATGAGCAAAATTGCTGTAAGGCAAGGGCAGCGTGTTGTAAGGGGTGATATTATAGGCTATGTAGGAAGTACAGGAAGCAGCACCGGCCCCCACTGCCACTATGAGGTAATGAAAAACGGAAATAAGATTGACCCTATCAATTATTTCTTCAACGATTTAACTGCTGACCAATACGAAAAAGTGTTGGAAATTTCTTCAAAATACAACCAGTCATTCGATTAACTTTGCTTAACGGCACACAAATTTTATTGCTATGCAGGATGATGATTTGCACATTGAAAAACTCTACTACACCATAAGTGAAGTGGCTAAAATGTTTGATGTTAACACGTCACTCATTCGTTTCTGGGAAAAAGAATTTCCTGTGCTGCACCCACGCAAAAATGCCAAGGGCGACAGGCTTTTTACGAAGAAGGATATTGAGTCTTTTCGGTTAATTTACCATTTAGTGAAGGAGAAGGGCTACACATTAAATGGAGCGCGCCAAAAAATGAAAGAGAAAAAAGTTGAGCCGGTAAATGAAACCAATCCTGAAGAAGTAAAAGATTCGCTGCTAAAGATTAAAAAGTTTTTAGAAGAGTTGAAAGGGAAGTTATAAATTGCCCGCGAAAGTGATCTTGCGCAATAACAATCACTTTTAACTTGCGTTACTCATCCTCCACCTCATCGGTATTGGAAACGCGAAATGAAAATGTTTTATGAATTACAAAGCTGAGTCCGCCAATAGTGATTGCAGAAACTGCTCTTGCAATAGTGGGATACCAATGAAGGCTTCTGATCAGAAAGTTCATTAGTACATAATTCAAACCCAATACACCAATAGCTACTAACACAAATCTTAAAAACTGGTGGTAGCCTTTAAGGTCCGATTCTTTAAACACCAGGTTTTTAGTCATGAAAAAGTTAGTCATAAGCCCACACGTGTATGACAGCATCAGCGAAGCTGTGGGAGCTGAAAAAGTATAAACACCAAAAAACTCTATGTTCTCCTTTTGATAAATAAAATTAAAGGCATAATAATACACCATTACATCCACTACAGTAGCAGAGGCGGCCGAAAAAAAATAGCGGACTACTTTAAGTTTTAATACTCGTTGTGTAAGGCGTATCACGTGGGCGAAAATACAGGAAATCTGTTGAAGGCTTTCGGAATGTTATTAAATAGTTACATGTGCTAAAATACCCTGAAACATCTTAAATATATCAGTTTTTTAAAACTACTGAATAGGGATTCACCCCTAACTCACACTTATAACCAGGAACCAACTCCAGGGTATTCATGTCTATGATAGTGAGGTAGCCATTGCGTCCTTCACAAGCACCACTATGATGAGGGGCAGGGCCCGAAAGATCTACATTCCTGTTAGCTACATATACAACGCCTTTTGCATCATCAACTGCCAGGCCATGAGGTTGTGTGCCGGTATAAATAGTTTTCACTAAAGTAAAAGTATTATAATCTATTACAGCTATTGATCCTCTGCCTTGCGGTCCAACATCTTCAGTACACGACACAAAAACGTAAGGTTTTGTGTCTGAGAAAGAAAATTCCTGTGGAAAGGTTCCAACAGGTATTACTTTAAATAATGAATTGTCTGATGTATTAAAGACGCGGACTTCATTAGTTGCTTCACATGTGATCATGAACTTTGAGAAATCAGGCGTAAAAACAATTTCGTGTCCATTTTGTCCTCCACCCATAGAGTTAATATATCCAGGATTTGCAGGGGCATCGTGAAGTATTCCAGCGAGTGTCGCAAAATCACCTGAATTGTTAATCGGATCTATCCTGTAAAAGTTATTTCCATTTTGATTGGTGATGTAAATTTTACTTCCATCCTGGTTAAAACAAATTCCATGAGGATTTGACAAGTCGGAAATTCCGAGGGAAATTATATTGGTCATAGGAAAGTTTTCCAGGTTAATTACAGCAATTCTACCGGTAGCATACCATTGAACTGCATAAGCTCTTTTACTATCCGGTGAAATAGCAAGAGTTCCCCAATTGCTGCCATTATCAAAACTAACTTCATCAACAAAACTTTCATCGCTGGTTTTGTATCGTTGAATAAGCCCTGAATTAAAAAATGCAATTAAAAGATAGTTGCCATCAGGAGTGATCTTGATAATATGAGGAGCTTCCGTAAATCCCGGAACATCTCCTACATTAAACAATTTTCTTACCAGGTGCGTAGCCCTATCCATAACCATTACCTGGTCGCATGCCTGGTTTGAAATATAAAATTTACCTGAAGACTGATTTTCGGGAAACATTAAATCGCCACAGCGGTTTTTCGCTCCACCGTTTATCCAGTTTTTAAGTGTCGTAATTTCATCACGTGTAAGTGGAGTTCTGTCCAAAGGCATCTTAGGTATATTCCCTGTAAAGCCTATATCATCATACGTATTGCAAAAAGAAAACAATGTACTGTAATCAGGATTGCCAGGTATTACTACAGCGCCTGCATCATTACCCCTTCGCATGGTAAGCCATGAAGTTAAATTTAAACCACTGGATGCAACATAAGAAACTGAATTATGACACCCTGCTGTTGCACACTTGTTAACGATGATGGCTCCTACATCGTCAGGATAATCAGGGCAGTTAAAACCCGGGTTATTCATTGTATCTATGGGATTCTCTACTATACTATCACCCGCATTTATTGAATCAGGTACCTCGGGTTTATCCCAGGTACAGGAAGAAATTCCAATACAGAAAAAAGTAACGGCTAAAACTAGAACGGTAAAAACTTTATTTGTTTTCATTGGACTGTACAACTATTTTTTGAATATAACTTTTTAATCCGGTAGTAATCCTTACTATATAAACGCCATTTTTCAGAGAAGAGATGGTTATACTTTTTTTATTGTCAGTAATACTTTGCTCCATAATTAATTTCCCCGGCATATCATATACTTCCATCGACATGGCTCCTTTCGTTTTGTTTTCGATCACAATTTTATCAATAGCAGGATTTGGGTAAATAGTTACTGGAGAGGCTTCATTGATTTCTTCGATACCCGTTACACATCCGGGTAGTGACTTTGAGTAAAATGATAATCCACCGGCAAAACAACCTGTAATAATTTCAGGCTGTCCGTCATTATTCAAATCTGCCATGGCAGGTGAAACACGTGAAGGTTCAAAAATTCCGTATGCATTAGATGAAATTAAATTAAAAGTACCTCCAAGATTACCTGTTACATTATCATACAGAAATAAATATCCACTTTCAGAACCCACTAAAAGTTTCTGCGTGCCGCTATCATTAAATAAGAATGGAACACTGTAACCATAAAAAGTATAAGCTGCATTGGTGATACTAATTCCACCAAAATTATTAGTTACATAAGTAAAAACAGGATTTGTTGCTGTACCTGTATTATGGTAGTAATATATCTTGCCAAAAAGTTCACCAATAAGCAAGTCAACCAGTCCATCGAGGTCAACATCTACCAATTGAGGAGTGCTATTGGTTCCTACATCAATACTTTGGTAATTAATTCCGCCAACGGCCAGTGTAAACTGTGCAGGATTACCTGCTGCAGCAATATTCTGAAAATAATACAGGTTGCCGGCCTTATTACCAATCAACATGTCACTATCGCCATCACCATCTAAATCGCCAAAGGCAGGGTAAATTCCTTCAAGCATGTACGACTGCAAATTAGCAAAGTCATTAGTGCCCAATGTAAACTTCGGGCAGGCTCCTGAAGTAGTATTCCGGTAATATGCAATAGCAGATTCCTGGTGCCCTGCCAGGGTATCCTGAATAAAGTATCCGTTGTTACCAATAAGCAAATCTTTTTTTCCATCTAGATCCACATCAAAAAAAACAGGCATTGCCCCTGAACCCACATCAATCATTTCATCTGTTAAGAACCTTTCCTTTACAAATTGAAAATTATAATTGATGTTATCCCCCATATTTTTATAGAAAAGGTTATTGTGATAATTCTCCGATTGAGTTTCGCTGCAGGATGAAACGAGCAAGTCCTTAATTCCATCATTATCGGCATCAAATAAATAAGGACTTGGAAAACTTACGTATATAGCCGGGGTTCCTGTAACAGGAAATAAACTATCCTGCATATCAATACTATCATTTACTCCTGGGACAATTGCATTATTGTGCAGGTAAAGTAAGTTATGGCCTAAAATATCACCATTGATTACGTCTACATCACCATCACCGTTATCATCAAAAGCAACCATGCAGGAACCTGAATGCAGGTGAGCACTTCTTTGGCCAAGTATGGCCGTATTACTATTAGGGCTTAAACCTACATGGGCCCAAATACTACTTAATTGCTTTAAAACAATCGTATCACAACGGCCATATAATTCCTGCGCAAGATTTTCGTGATACTCTATAAAGTTGGCTGCTGACTGATAAGTAAGTACATCCAGATCACCATCGCCATTCACATCTACAAGTGCAGGCTGGTTAACGGTGGTCACAAATAAGTTTGTTTGAAAACAATTTGGCCCCGGCTGAATGATGCAGGACTTGAGAGGCGAGTAGGTGAGTGTAAAATTTGGATTACCATTGATAGGGTTATTAGTATAAACGTTCACGTTAGATGACTGGCCGGTACTCGTAAAAATATCCTCATCGCCATCACAATCGTAATCCACCAGTAAGCACCAGTTGGTCATATTACCCGGGAAAAATCTTTCAAAATACGGATCATACTCATAGTCGGGAACACCTGTAGTACCTTTATTAATGAATGTGCGTATTTTATATACACCTGCATAATAGGATTCAGACTGCTTATCAAACAAAAACAAATCCTTAATACCATCACCATTTAAATCAATGGTATTAAATGTAGTGGAGTTCAATCCACCAGCCCAGGCATTTTTTAATTTTTGTGAACCTACCCAGACCTCCGGCTTTGTGGACTTTACGTAAAGTTGTGCAGAAGCAAATGAGTGAAACAATACAGCGGCTAATAATGCGTAAACGTTTTTAATTTTCATGGCTAAAAAATTTATCGGACAGAAACCTTCCTTACGTAGGTATTCTGGCTATCGGTTATACGCATCGTGTATATACCTGTACTCAGGCTATTAACCCGTACAGTTTTTTTAAATGAGTTAAAGCTATTTTCTATAACCAGCCTGCCTCTTGCATCAAAAATGCTGTAGGTCCCCGTATGAATAGCTTTGTCTCTAAACTCAAAAGTCAATGTTTCTGATGCAGGATTCGGATATACTACCAAATCGTTTGCAAGAGGAGTAGTATCAATAACAACTACTGATGAGCTTTTAGAATAATAAGATAATCCTCCTGCAAAATTACCAACTATAATTTCAGGGAAAGTATCGTTGTTCAGATCAATCATATCAAAAGTTAAGCGATAAGGTTCAAAAATTCCGAAAGCAGCTGTGTCAGTTAAGGTAAATGTACCGCCTAAATTTCCATCAATGTTATCATATTTAAACAGATGGCCGTTTTCTGCACCAACCAATAATGTATGTTGCCCGTTTTCCAAATAAAGTTTAGGATTACTGTACCCGTAATAAGAATACGCAACGTTGCGTACATCAACTCCTCCAAAATGATTGGAAACATAAGTAAATACCGGTGTAGTGGCCGTCCCGGTATTGTGGTAGTAATATAATGCACCAAATGTTTCACCGATAATCAAATCAACCAATCCATCGTTGTCTACATCTACTAATTGAGGGGTACTAAAAGTACCCACATCAATATTCTGATAATTTATCCCGTTAGGTGCCAGGGTAAACTGAGAACTGCCATTGTTGTTGAAATAATATAAATTACCGTTAGAGTTCCCAATGAGCATATCAAGGTCTCCATCTCCATCTAAATCACCAAACGTAGGTTTAATGGCAACAAGCAAATATTGTTGCAAGCTGTTAAAATCAGATGTTACCCAGGTAAATTCTGGTGTAGCTCCTGTGGTTGTATTTCTGTAATAGGCAATAGCTGATTCCTGGTGTCCCTTATTAATGGAAGTATCAGGGACAAAGTAACCGTAATTACCTACCAGCATATCTTGTTTGCCGTCACCATCTACATCAAAAAAAGTTACGTTGGAGCCTATTCCCACATCAATCATTTCGTCTGTTAAATAGCGGTTTTTTGTAAAATGAAATTGCTGATTGGTATTAGTGCCTACGTTTTTATAAAATAAATTGTTATTATAATTTTCGGATTGCAATTCGGAGCACGATGAAACTATAAGATCCTTTTTTCCATCATTATCAGCGTCAAAATAATATGGTGCAGGAAATGTTGTGTATAAGGCAGGTGCATCATAAACAGGGAATAGTGAATCCTGCGAAATAATAGAGTCTGACATGCCGGGTACACCACCGTTTTCCATGAACAACAGATTATCACCAAGTATATCACCGTTTATAAGGTCAATGTCGCCATCACCATTTTGGTCATAGCCGATCATACATGAACCACTATGTGCATCATGATTGACCCGATTAGCCGAATCAATATGGTTAAAAAAGAAACAATCCCCAGGGTTAAGAATGGCTGTATTGCTCTGTGGACTTAATCCCACATGTCCCCAGCATTGTCTGCGTTGAACATATATCAGAGTGTCGCAGCGTCCAAACATTTCCTGTGCATAGTTTTCATGGTATTCAATTGCACCACCAATTAAAGTTACAGTTAATACATCCAGGTCACCGTCACCATTCACGTCAACAAGTACAGGATGATTTGTATTACTCACATATAAGTTAGCATAAGCGCCACCAAGAAATGTGCTGTATATTAGGTTATAACTAAGCGAAAAAGAAAGGCCTCCGCTGGATGTATAATCGTTATGATAAACCATCATTCCTCCTGAATTGCTGTAGGTAAAAATATCTTCTTTACCATCGCAATCATAATCAACAAGGATAGCCCAATACTGCATATCCTGTGGGAATTTACTTTCATACTGCGGGGCATAGACATAATCAACCTGATTAGGTGTTCCTGCATTAATGAAGGTCCTCATTTTGTAATAGGTTCTATAAGGAGCCCCGGTTTGAACATCGAAAAGGAACATATCCTTAATGCCGTCACCATTCAAATCAATAGTATTAAATATAGGGGAGTTTAGACCTCCCGCCCATGGATTTTTTAATGGCTGGCCATTTACAATAACCTGCGGGTTGGTATATTTTGCGTACTGTGCAAATCCAGTAAAGGAAAATGCGCATAATACGCTTAGGATAAAAGCCTTGTTAGTAATAGTTTTCATTTGACTAAATTTATGGATTACTCAAAATTAGACTTTTTAATGTTTGAATTGTACTTTTATAACGTAAAATTTACACTTAAAGTTAACACATAATCAGCTGCTCTATGCCGTCATTTGACATTGTAAACGAAATAGATATACAAAAACTGGATAATGCCATAAATGTGGTAAATAAGGAGTTAAGTACCCGGTATGACTTTAATAACTCTAAAACAGAAGTAGATTTTGATAAAAAGGAAATGACCATAAAGGTGCTAACCGAAAACGATATGCGAATGAAAGCCATACAGGACATAATGATAGGCCGCACTTTGAAACAAGGTATTGACCCCAAATGTTTTGATTTTGGTAAGGAGGAGTATGCATCGGGAAACATGGTACGTAAAGATGTAAAAATTAAAAAAGGCATTGATAAAGAAACAGCAAAAAAAATTGTGAAGATCATAAAGGACTCAGGATTGAAAGTGCAGGCATCCATAATGGATGACCAGGTTCGTGTGAATGGAAAAAAAATAGATGATTTACAGGAAGTCATAGGGCTGATGCGCAACACACCCATGGAGTTACCTTTACAATACGTAAATTTCAGGTAGTTGTTGAAACCAACTGTTGCCGTTGCCGTAAAAACGATTTATAATTATTTGACCATGCAAGTAGAAAAAAAAGGAGGCCTTAGCCGCGAAGAGTTTGTAAAAAATTATTTGGAACCGGGCATTCCTGTAGTGTTAACCGATGCAACCAAAGACTGGCCGGGCCGCAAAAAATTTACGCCTGAGTTTTTCAAAAAAAATTATCCCGATAAAACCATTACTATTTTAGGAAAGGAATATAAGTTTGGACAATTCATTGACCTGATGGTAAACTCTACTGCTGAAAATCCTGCACCGTATCCATGCAAATTTGACCTGAACTCTCACTTCCCTGAATTGATGCCTGATGTGCTTCCGCGTTTTGAATATGCAATGCCTGACAGGATCGGACATTCGCTATTACCCAAAGCAGCGTTACCCGGAGCTGCAACACTTGAAGTTTTTCTGGGAGGCCCCGGTGGAAAGTTTCCTTATTTGCATTATGATTATTTGCACTTATACACATTCATCAACCAAATGTATGGCGATAAGGAGTTTACCGTTTATGCTCCGGGCCAGGAAGAATTTGTATATGCCGACCCCCAAAATCCATGGAAATCCAACATAGAAAATCACCAGGATCCTGATTATACTAAATACCCTTTGTTTAAAAAAGCAAAACCGTTAAGTGTTGTTGTTGGACCAGGTGAAACCATGTTTATTCCCTGCGGGTGGTGGCATACTGCTAAATCATTAACGCCTTCTGTATCCATTGCACTTGATGTATTGAATGGAGCTAACTGGAAAGCGTTTCGCGATGATGTAAAATTTGAGACTAAGAAACGCAGTAGTTTAAAAGCTACTTTGCTTGATACCTATTTAGCCGGTGCCGGCATTTTGTTAAGTGCAGGAGAGAAGATAAAGGGATATTAACAGGCTTAAAAAGGTAAAAGAAGTTTAAGTATATTCCTGTCATAAGCGTTTTGCTGTTGTGACAGGATTTTTTATGTAAAAAATGATGCAACATTCATGTTGAACTTAATGCAGGGAAAATAAAAAAGCCGGAACATTCCGGCTCTTTTAAATATATTTTTTGTATTTTCAATTGCTTGCCTGTGTAGGCGGTATTGCAAAGGCTCTTCCCGTAACTGTTTCTACCTTGCTGGCCGGAGTTATAATTAAATTCCTGTCATCATCTGTCTTGCATTCAATACGCACACCCGAAATTACATTTCCACTTTGATCTTTTTCATAACCGGTTAAACACACCTGTCCTAAAGGCATTCGTGTAAATGTTACTTCGGATACTGTCAGACTTTTGCTTGACTTTTTAGAAGAAGCTGCATTTATTTTATCTGAGCATTCCTGTTTTGATGCTGTTAAAATAGTGTTGCCATCAACATCTATTCTTCCAACAATTTTTGACTGGCTAAAGGCCATTACAGAAAACAACATAATGGTAAAAAGCGCTGTTATTTTTTTCATACTACTTTATGTTTTGTAAGATTTTTAAATAAGGTTGATGTGATTTTGTTGTGTTGTCAATACCTCCTATACGGAGATAAATCGAATAGGTTTCATTGCGCAGAAAAGTTCACTTAAATGAATTTAAATAGTTGTAAGATGAAACCTTCTTTTTTCAACTTTCGTTCAAAAGGCATATCAGTGTATTAAATCTAACACACACTAATTTACAAGTTATGGATAATATTTCCACTTTCAAAAGGGCGAAGAGTAAGTTTAAGCAGCATCTATTATGGATGCTTTTGCCGTTTGTTGCCATGCTATTTATGGTAAACACCAGTAGCAAAGTAATGGCTGATGGTTCACCACAGTTCAGGCCAGATACTACCAAGGCCTCCAACATTATGATCCTTAATACAGAAAGTACCTATGGTACGTTTGCAGGGTATTCTGCAACGGATACCAACAGGTTATACATTCGCATTAATGATCCTGCAACCGAAAAAATCTATTTCGGTATTGGGCAGAGAAGTTCCAGCTCTAATTGGTATGTACGTATAAAAAACCCTAACGGTGTTGTGATCTTTGGCCCGCAGCTTTTACCAACTGCGGCCGGTACTGGTTTTATTCCAAATCATAAACAGGCAATTGCCGGCCCAAGTGTTGTAAACCCTTTAGGTTATAATGGTTTTAATACAAATGCAACATCAGGTTTACCTGGTAATTATTATATAGAGTTTAACCAGGGATCTGGAACGACCGTAGCCAATAACCAGGAATTGGACCTGGGAATATTTGACGTTACTGTTGTTAAAACAGTAAGTGGTGTAAGTACACCTTGTACAGGAAGGTTGTTTTCCAAGAACTGGAGTTTTAATACAGAATCTTATGCCAATCCGTTTTATGGTTTCTTTTATATATATGGAACGGATAGTTCTGTTACAAAGGTGGACTTAAATGGTATTAAACCGTATAAATTCCGCGTGTCATGCAATAGTTTTGGAACAGCATCAACAGGAAACTCAACTAACGACAGAAGATCCAAAATTGGTTTTGCTGTTCCGCCTGAATTGAAATTGTTTTTAAGTGATCCTGATAATATAGCGTACCCAAGCGGGTCATTGCAGTTTTTGAATTCGCAGGTTACATTATCACGCTGTGTTAAAGATTCAGTGTGTATAAATGTCGACCTTACTAAAAAGGCCGATGTCACAATTGTAATAGATAGAAATAATAACAATAAGTATGACCCTGGAACCGCAGATAGGAAATTAATTTTTCCACAGGTTAATGCCGGGCAAAATTGTTTGTTTTGGAATGCTAAGGATGGTTTAGGCGCTTATGTGCCGGTTTCCAGTTTGACATCAGTAATAGTAAGTGTTGAGGCCGGTGAGGTAGATCTCCCATTATTTGATGTGGAGAACCATGAAGTAGGTTTCAGCATGTCGGTTATCCGCCCAGGTTCTGCATTATTTGTTGATTCTATCTTTTATGATGACGTTTTAGTTGGAGGTGCAACCAACCTTACCGGTTGTGCATTCCCATGTCACACCTGGACATCAAATCCTGCCAACACCGATCAGAATACCATAGGTAATAACAATACTATGAACAGCTGGTGGTTTGCACATAAGCTAAGTTCAAAGGTTAATATACCGATGCCTGATTATTTAACCACCAGTGTAGGTGCTGATGTTGCAGCATGTACGAATGGTTCTAATTTAGATTCTATTCAGTTAAACGGAAGTATTGTTTATACTTTATCGTCTTATACAGGCAGTAAACAATGGACCACAACAGGCACGGGATTTTTTACACCGAACGATTCTGTAAACAATCCTAAATACGTTCCTTCCGCTGCTGACATAGCTGCCGGAAATGTAGCTCTTTACTTTGCACCCCGTAATGGCTGCTCCTATGCAAAGGATACATTAATAATAACCGTAAAGAAAAACCCTGTACTTGCATCAAGTATTGTTAATGTTAAATGTTTTGGTGGTGCAACGGGAAGTATTAACCTATCAGTTTCCGGCAGCACCTCTCCTTATACTTATGGATGGAGCAATGGAAGTTCATCACAAAATTTAACCAATGTAGTTGCAGGCACATATACTGTAACAGTTACCAGTACTAACAGTTGTTCGGCATCTGCATCGGGTACTATAACACAACCGGCAGCAGCATTGGCTATGACTACAAGTGCAACACCAGTAAAATGTTTTGGTGGAAACACGGGCTCAATTACAACATCTGTTTCCGGTGGAACAACACCTTATACGTATGCATGGAGCAATGGTGCATCAACAGCGAACCTTACTAATATTGGAGCTGGTAATTATACTGTTACAGTAACTGATGCCAATAATTGTACTGCCAGCACAGCATCTATAAATGTATCACAACCGACTGCAGCCTTGGTTGTTTCAGGAAGTGCTACTGCAGTTAGTTGTTTTGGTAATTCAACGGGCGCAATTAATACAACAGTAAGTGGTGGTACTTCTCCTTATACTTATGTATGGAGCAATGGAGCCACAACACAAAATATTACTGGTGTTACATCAGGTAATTATACCGTAACGGTAGCTGATGCTAATCTTTGTACGAGTGCATCTTCAACTATTAACGTTTCTCAACCGACAGCTGCATTAAATGCAAGCACGGGAACTATAACAACAGTTTCTTGTTTTGGTGCAAGCAATGGTGCTGTTAATTTAACAGTAAGTGGTGGAACATCGCCATATAGTTATGTATGGAGCAATGGAGCAACTACACAAAATTTGAGCAACGTACCTGCCGGAACATATTCCGTAACAGTTACCGATGCTAAAAGCTGTACTGTCGAGGTAACAGGGATTTTGGTTACACAACCTGCAGCGGCTTTAGCTAATATAGTTACATCCACTTCAACAGTAAGCTGTTTTGGTGGAAGCAATGGTGCCATTGATTTGACGGTAAGTGGTGGAACAACTCCTTACTCATATTCATGGAGTAATGGTGCAACTACACAGGACGTAACTGGCCTTTCGGCAGGTAATTATTCTGTAACAGTTACCGATGCGCGTGGTTGTACTGCAACTACTTCAGGTATAGCTATTACACAACCGGCTGTAGCTTTAAGTAGTTCAGTAAGTTCATCTACCAATGTTTCATGTTTTGGTGGTGCTAACGGTGCCATTAACTTAACGGTTGCCGGTGGAACTTCTCCTTATACTTATGTATGGAGTAATGCTGCAACTACACAGAATTTAACAGGTATTGGTGCAGGTACATATTCAGTAACTATAACTGATGCAAAAGGATGTACTACTCAGAATAATGCAATAACAATTACACAACCTGGTGCAGCTTTGGCAGCCAGCATTATTTCTTCCAGCAATGTATTATGTTTTGGCGGAAATTCAGGAGCTATTAATTTATCAGTAACAGGAGGTACATCTCCTTACTCTTATGTATGGAGCAACGGAGCAACTACACAAGACCTTACCAATATTGTTGCAGGAACATATTCAGTTACTGTAACGGATGCTAAAGGTTGTACAACTTCTGTAACAGGAATAACTATTTCACAGCCTTCAGCAGCATTAGCTACAAGCGCAACACATACCAATGTAAATTGTCGTAATGGTGCAACTGCAGCTATTAACTTAACTGTAACAGGAGGAACAACTCCTTATAGTTACAGCTGGAGCAACGGTGCTAGCACAGAAGATTTAAATAATATGGCAGCAGGTAACTACACCGTTACTGTAACGGATGGTAATAACTGTACTTCAACATCAGCCACCATCACAATAACACAACCAACAGCAGTACTTAGTGGTTCAATTGTTACTACAGCAAACGTTTCATGTAACAGTGGTGCCAATGGTGCATTAGACTTAACAGTAACAGGTGGAACTTCTCCATACAGTTATTCATGGAGTAATGGATCTGCGACACAAGACATCAGTGGTCTTTATTCAGGTAACTACGTAGTTACTATTACAGATGTTAACGGATGTACAACTGATGCAACAGGTACAGTAAGTCAGCCTGCCGGTTCATTAAATAGTAGTATTTCAGTAACTCAAAACGTTTCTTGTTTTGGTGGTGCAAACGGTGCTATTAACTTAACCGTTGCCGGTGGTACTACACCGTACACCTACCAATGGAGCAATGGTGCAACAACACAGGATATTTCAGGATTAGCGTCAGGTAGTTACACAGTAACAGTTCATGATGCCAACAATTGTATAAACGTTTCAACTGCAGTGGTTGATCAGCCTTCAGCTGCATTAAGCAGTAGTGCAACTTCTGTTTCTGCTGTACTTTGTTACGGTGGAAATTCAGGAGCTGTTGACTTAACAGTAACAGGTGGAACTACACCTTATTCTTATAACTGGAGCAGTGGTGTAACATCTCAAGACCTTTCAAATATTGGTGCAGGAACATATTCAGTTACTGTTACCGATGCTAATGGATGTACGACACAAACAAATGCTATAGCAGTAACTCAACCTTCTGGTGCACTAAGTGCTTCGGTTTCTACCTCAACAAACGTTTCATGTTTTGGTGGAGGTAATGGTTCGATCAACTTAACAGTGTCAGGTGGAACATCTCCTTACACGTATGCATGGAGCAATGGTGCCAACACACAAAATATTACAGGTCTTTCAGCAGGAAGTTATGGTGTTACCGTAACGGATGCTAACAACTGTATAAAAACATTAAGTGCTTTAACGATCACTCAGCCCGCAGCGGCTTTAAATGCAACTGCAGGTTCAACAACCAATGTTTCCTGTTTTGGAGGAAGCAACGGTGTTATCAATTTAACAGTAACAGGTGGTACGTCTCCTTATAGTTATGCATGGAGCAACGGTGCCACCACTCAAAATATTACAGCGTTATCAGCAGGAAATTATGTAGCTACTATTACCGATGCAAAAGGATGTACGTTCCAGACATCAGCTATTAGCATTAGTCAGCCTGCTGCTGCTTTAAGTGTGAATACCAGCGCTACCGGCAACGTAAATTGTTTTGGAGGAAGCAATGGTAGTATAACAGTTGCCACCACAGGCGGAACAACTCCATACACGTATGCATGGAGCAATGGTGCTGCTACACAAAACTTATCTGGCCTTTCAGCAGGAAGTTATTCGGTAACGGTAACCGATGCAAAAGGATGTACTGATAATTCAGGTGCCATCACCATCACGCAACCATCAGCTGCTTTAGCATCATCTGCTGCTGCAACCAACGTAAATTGTTTTGGTGATGCAACAGGCGCAATTAATTTAATAGTAACCGGTGGAACAACTCCTTATGCTTATGCATGGAGCAATGGTGCTACCACTCAAAATATTTCAGGCTTAACTGCGGGAAGCTATACCGTTACCGTAACGGATGCTAAAGGTTGTACTTCAACTTCAGCTTCTGTTTCTGTAACACAACCTTCAGCTTCATTAGCTTCATCGGCTATAGCAACCAATGTAAATTGCTTTGGTAATGCAACCGGTGCTGTAACGTTAACAGTAACAGGTGGAACAACACCTTATGCTTATAACTGGAGCAATGGAGCTACAACACAAAATATAACAGCTATCACTGCCGGAAGCTATACAGTTACAGTAACCGATGCAAAAGGATGTACAACAACATCTGCATCCGTAAATGTAACACAGCCTTCAGCTGCATTAACATCATCAGCATCGGCTACACATGTTAATTGTTTCGGTAATTCAACAGGTGCTATTACTTTAACAGTAGCAGGAGGAACAATTCCTTATTCATACAACTGGAGTAATGGAGCAACTGCACAAAACTTATCAGGACTTGTTGCAGGAACGTATACAGTAACGGTAACGGATGCTAAAGGATGTACATCATCACAGGCATCTATCGGTGTAACGCAACCTGCTGCAGCATTAGCCTCATTAGTTGCAGCAACTAACGTAAATTGTTTTGGTAATGCAACCGGTGCTATCAACTTAACAGTAACCGGTGGTACAACTCCTTACAACTATGCATGGAATAACGGTGCTACTTCAGAAGACTTATCAAATCTTTCAGCAGGTACGTATACAGTAACGGTTACGGATGCTAAAGGATGTACATCATCACAGGCATCTATCAGTATAACACAACCGGTAGCTGCATTAGCTTCATCAGCTACAGCCACAGCAGTAAAATGTTTTGGAAATTCAACAGGAGCAATTGATTTAACAGTAGCAGGAGGAACTGCACCTTATTCATACAACTGGAGCAATGGTGCAACTACACAGGATCTGACAGCAATAGTTGCCGGAACATATACTGTAACAGTAACAGATGCTAAAGGATGTGTTTCCTCATCTGCATCTATAAATGTAAATCAACCTGCTGCTGCTTTAAGTAGTTCAATAGCTTCAATTCAGGAAGTAAATTGCTATGGAAGTTCAACAGGTGCAATCAACTTAAATGTAAACGGTGGGTCTGCTCCTTATAGCTTCTTGTGGAGTACAGGTGCGACAACTCAAAATTTAACAAATGTACCGGCTGGAACGTATTCAGTAACCATTACAGATGCAAATGCATGTACAAGTACTATTAATTCAATTACTATTGCTCAGCCATCATCAGCATTAAGTGCATCGTTAAATGTGTCTGTAAACACATCGTGCCTTCCACTTATTGGAAATGGTTCTATTGCATTAACAGTTAATGGCGGCACACAACCTTACTCTTATATCTGGAGCAATGGATCCATTAGCGCAAATATTTCCGGATTACTTGCGGGAAGCTACAGTGTTACCATCACTGATGCTAACGGATGTACAGTTTCTCTCACGGGAGTACTAAGTCTGGTTCCTCAGGATTTTGACCTTTCTGCCAATGTAACCAACAGTGGTTGTTCAGGAAATACAGGAGCTATAGATCTTACAGTAACCGGCAATTCCGGACCTTATACTTATGCATGGAGTAACAGTGCAACTACCCAAGATATAACAGGTTTGACAATAGGCACATACTCAGTCATCGTAACTAATGCAAACGGATGTACAAAATCTTTATCAACTTACGTGCCTCCTGCAACAAATGCATTCGTTTATGCCGATTCATTGAATGGTTTTTCGTCACCTTCTGCACTGTGCTTGCTAGGTTGTGTTAATAATCCTTCTTATGCAGTTGATACTGCACAAACAAACTATTCTTTGATCAATATTCCTGTCGGAGTTCTATCAACTCATTATTTGGATCTTGCTTTCAGCAAACCGGGTAAGGCAGGTGACTTTGTAGGATTTACTGTAGCTGAAGATGCTTCATTATTATCAGCCCAGGTAATAGGTGGTATTAGCATTACTGCATATAACAGTTCTGGTGCAATAGTAGGTACCCACAATAATTTTAATTTACTTGATCTTGTTCTTTTACAGTCTGCATCAAATAAATATTTAATAGGTTTTAAAACGGCAGCTGGAAATTATGATATAAAAAGATTACGTATTGCTATTCCTTCTCTTGTTTCTGCACTCGTAGATTTAAGAGTATACAATGGATTCCATTCATTAGATGCAACTCCGCACCCAACTATTTCATTAAACGGACCGGCTAATTTCTGCCAGGGCGGAAATGTGGTGTTATCAGTACCGGGAAATTATTCTTCTTATGCCTGGAGCAATGGGGCTGCAACATCAGGAATTACGGTTACAACAAGTGGTAACTATTTTGTTACGGTTGTAGATCCACTTACTGGTTGTTCAGGTAATTCTGATACAGTTGCAGTAGTAGTATATCCTGCTGTAGTACCCGCTATAAGTTCTGTAAACGCAGCGGGTTGCAGAGGTGCTGCAAGTGGTTCGATTAATATTTCAGTATCTGGTGGAAATTCTCCATTTAGTTATAACTGGAGCAATGGTGCAACAACACAAAATGTAAATGGACTTTTAGCGGGTAACTATACAGTTACTGTAACTGATGCTCATTCATGCTCAGCTACGATTTCAGCTATTACTATTTCTCAACCGGCTGCTTCGTTAACAGCTACTGCAAATGCTAGTAATAATGTATCATGCTTTGGTGGAAACAACGGTGCTATCAGCTTAACGGTAACCGGTGGAACCACTGCTTACTCTTATGTATGGAGCAACTCAGCAACAACACAAAATATTTCCGGATTAACTTCTGGAACTTATATAGCAACTATTACCGATGCTAACGGATGTACAACTTCTGTTACGCAAACCATCAGTCAGCCAACGGCTGCACTGGGTGCAACGGCTTCGGTATCACAAAACGTTTCTTGCTACGGTGCCAGCAATGGAGGTATAACATTAAATGTAACAGGTGGAACAACTCCATACTCTTATAACTGGAGCAATGGTGCCACTACACAAAACATTATAAACCTTAGTGCAGGTTTTTATAGTGTAACTGTAACTGATGCCAAAGGATGTGTTACCAATGTAAATGCAATTACAGTAACTCAACCGGCAGCACCGTTAGCATCATCTGCAGCGGTAATACATGTAGCTTGTTTTGGAAACACTACAGGTAACATTACCTTAACTGTTACAGGAGGAACAACTCCTTATGCTTATGCATGGAACAACGGTGCAACAACACAAAACCTTGCTAACATTGCATCGGGTACTTATACAGTAACTGTAACTGATGCTAAAGGATGTACAGTTGCACAATCAGCTGTCCAGGTAAACCAACCTGCAGCACCGTTGGGAGGAAGTGCTTCCTCAACTAATAACGTTTCATGTTTCGGTGGAACGAATGGTGCAATTAATACAACAGTAACCGGTGGAACATCTCCTTATACATATATATGGAGTAACGGAGCGACTACACAAAACATAACCGGTATTAGTGCGGGAACATATAGTGTTACTGTAACTGATGCACATAATTGTATAAAAAATATTACAGCCATTACCATTTCTCAACCGGCAGCGGCTTTGACAACATCTGTATCAACAGGTCAAAACGTTGCCTGTAACGGTGGTGGAAATGGATCTATCAACTTAACTGTAACGGGTGGTACTACACCATACACCTACAACTGGAGTAATGGTGCAACTACGCAGGATATTACAGGATTGTATGCAGGTACTTATGGAGTATCGGTAACCGATGCTAACGGATGTACTGCATCAGCAACAGGAACAGTAAGCCAGCCTGCAGGTGCATTGGCAACTTCTATTTCAGCTTCACAAAATGTATTGTGTTTTGGTGGAACAAATGGTTCGGTAACATTATCTGCAACGGGTGGTACTTCACCATACACGTATGCATGGAGTAATGGCGCTATTACACAAAACCTTTCAAACTTAAGTGCAGGAAATTATTCTGTAACTGTTACCGATGCTAACGGATGTTTAAGTCAATCATCCGTTGTTATCTCACAGCCATCAGGTGCATTGAATGCAACAGTGAGTGCATCGCAAAATGTATTGTGCCATAATCAGGCTACAGGAAGCATTGATGTGACTGTAACAGGTGGCACAGCTCCATTCACTTATGTGTGGAGTAACGGTGCAACAACTCAGGATCTTTCTAACATTGGTGCTGGTACATACAGTGTAACTGTTACGGATGCTAATGAATGTTTATATAATTTAAGCGGTGTTGTGATCTCACAACCTACAGCAGCACTTGCTTTAAGCAATAGTATTACAGCCGTAAATTGCTATGCAGGAAGTACGGGAGCTATCAATTTAACTGTAACAGGTGGTACAACACCATATACATATAACTGGAGCAATGGAGCCACTACAGAAGATATTTCAAACGTTACCGCTGGTGCTTATTCAGTAACAGTAACTGATGCTAACGGATGTACTGCAGGTACAACAAGTATGCAGATCACTCAGCCTTCAGCAAGTTTATCATCATCGGTATCAGCAACAGCTGTGGGATGTTTTGGTAACTCAACTGGAGCAGTCACTTTAACAGTAGCAGGCGGAACTGCACCATACTCATATAACTGGAGCAACGGTGCTACTACACAGAATATAACAGGCATTAGTGCAGGGACATACAGTGTGACAGTAACAGATGCTAACGGATGTACCTCATCACAGAATTCAATTACTATAACACAACCGGCTGCAGCATTAGCTATGACCAATGTTGTGACCCATGCAGGATGTTTTGATAACAGCACGGGAGCAATAGATGTAACCGTAACAGGTGGAACTATGCCATACTCTTATAACTGGAGCAATGGTGCTACATCACAGGATTTGACAAACATTATGGCAGGCACATACAGTGTAACAGTAACTGATGCTAATGGATGTACAGCAGCAACAGCTTCTATTCAGGTATCACAACCGGCAGCAGCACTTGCTTTAAGCAATAACATTACTGCTGTAAACTGTTTTGCAGGTAGCACAGGTGCAATTAATATAACGGTAACAGGAGGAACAACTCCATATACATACAACTGGAGCAACGGAGCAACTACAGAAGATATTTCTAACGTAGGCGCAGGTACTTATTCAGTAACAGTAACCGATGCTAACGGATGTACAGCCGGTACAGCGAGCATGGAAATTACTCAACCTTCTGCAAGTTTGTCATCATCAGTATCATCAACGGCTGTTGGATGTTTTGGTAACTCAACTGGTTCTATCACTTTAACAGTAACAGGCGGAACCACACCATACTCTTACAACTGGAGCAATGGAGCCACTACACAAAACATAACAGGTATTACTGCCGGAACATATAGTGTAACGGTAACAGATGCCAACGGATGTACATCATCACAAAACTCAATTACTATAACGCAACCTTCAGCAGCATTAGCCATGACGAACACTGTAACCAATGCAGGATGTTTTGGTAATAGCACAGGAGGAATAGATGTTACGGTAACCGGTGGAACGGTCCCATATTCTTATAATTGGAGTAATGGTGCAACATCACAAGACCTGACAAATGTTGTTGCCGGAACTTATAGTGTAACAGTAACCGATGCTAACGGATGTACAGCAGCAACTGCTTCTATGCAGGTTGCTGAACCTTCAGCAGCATTAGGGGCTTCGGTATCAGCATCGCAAAACGTAAATTGCTTTGGTGATGCAACAGGAAGTATCAGCGTGACAGCAACTGGCGGAACCACTCCTTACATTTATGATTGGAGTAATGGCGAAACAACATCCTCTATCAGCAATTTAACTGCTGGCAATTATACAGTAACGGTAACAGATGTCAATGGTTGTTCAACTACTATTAATGCAATAGCCATTAACCAGCCAAATGCAGCATTAGCTTCATCGGTTAGTGCATCGCAAAATGTAAATTGCTTTGGTAACAGTACAGGTTCTGTTAACTTAACAGTAACAGGTGGTACAACACCATACTCTTATTACTGGAGCATTGGTGCAACCACACAAAATATCTCAGGCCTTGCCGCAGGAACGTATAGTGTAACGGTAACAGATGCCAACAATTGTACAACAACAATTACAGGTATTACCATCTCCCAACCTAATGCTGCCCTGAGTGCAACTTCTGCTGCTACTAATAACACTTCATGTTCGGGTGGAGGTAATGGTGCTGTAAATATTACTGTTGCCGGTGGCACAACGCCATACTCATACAACTGGAGCAATGGAGCAACTACAGAAGATATTAATGGTTTATTGGCTAATACCTATACTGTGGTTATTACAGATGCTAACGGATGTACTTTCTCAATAGCTGATTCTGTTAGCCAGCCACCTTCAGGTTTGTATACCAATATTCAATCAACGCAAAACATAAATTGTTTTGGTAGTGCAACAGGAAGTATCGATTTGTATGCAACGGGTGGTGTGCCTCCATATAATTTTAACTGGAGCACGGGTGCAACTACGGAAGACATTGCAAACCTTGCCAGCGGAACTTATACAGTAACGATCACAGATGGTAACGGATGTGATAACACACAAACCGTAACATTATCGCAGCCACAGGCCACATTAAATGCAACAGTAAATGCAAGTATCAACATACTTTGTTTTGCTGACAGCAGTGGTAGCATTGATCTCGCAGTAACAGGAGGTACTTTACCTTACACTTACTTATGGAATACAGGTGCATCGTCAGAAGACATTTCAGGATTAGCTGCCGGAACATATAATGTAACCATAACAGATGTTTACGGTTGCAGCACTAACTCATCAGCAACACTAACGCAACCCAATGTGGTATTATCATCATCCATATCATCAACACAAAGTGTGTCATGTAATGGTGGTAATAATGGAAGCATTAGTTTAGATATTCAAGGTGGTACTGCACCTTATGCAGTGCTATGGAGTAATGGCTCAGTGGATGAAGATCCAACAGGATTGATTGCCGGAACATACATAGCAACTATTACTGATGCTAACGGATGTACTACTACGCAAACAGCAACTATTACACAACCAGCTGCTACAGTAAGTGCAACCATTGCTTCTCAACAAAATATTAATTGTTTTGGCAATGCAACAGGTGCCATAGATATAACTATCACCGGTGGAACATCTCCTTATTCATTCAACTGGAATAATGGTGCAACAACTGAGGATATTTCCGGCATCTCATCAGGCACTTACACTGTAACAGTGACAGATGCCCAGGGATGTACTGTTGATCTGAATGCTACCCTTTCACAGCCTTCAGCTGCATTAAACGCAAATGCTGCCGCAACACAAAACGTATTATGCTTTGGTGGTAACACAGCAATTGTTGATTTGACAGTAAATGGCGGAACAACACCATATACATTCAGCTGGAGTAACGGTGCCATCACAGAGGATATTAATAGCCTTGCTATCGGTTCATATACAGTTAGTATTACGGATGCCAACGGATGTTCAGCTTCAGCGTCAGCAACGGTAACACAACCATCAGGTGCATTAAGTGCAACCTATGTTCAAACAGCATCAGTACTTTGTTATGGTGGAAGTGATGGAGCTTTAGATGCAACAGTTATTGGTGGTACTGCGCCTTATACCTACTCATGGAGTAATGGTGTAACAACAGAAGATATTTCAAGTGTATCTGCCGGTAATTATACTCTGACAGTGACAGATGCTAACGGATGTAATTTTACAATGAATGCTGTGGTGACGCAACCTAATGGGCCGTTATCACCATCCATAGCTTCCCTGGTTCCTGTAGGATGTTTTGCTGACAGTACAGGTACTTTAGACTTAACTGTAAACGGTGGTACACCTCCATACTTATATTATTGGAGTAATGGCGCTTCTACCCAGGATTTAACAAATATTCCGGGGGGTAGTTATTTTGTAACTGTTGTTGACTCTAACGGATGTGCGGCACAACAATGGGCTTATATCACCTCGCCAGAAGGAGGATTATTCGTGTACCCAACTGTAACGAGTCTAAACTGTAGTTCACTGACTTCAGGTTCAATTATCCTGGGCGCAACAGGTGGAACGACACCTTATACATATGCATGGAGCAACGGTGCAACTACCGCAGATCTTTTAAATATTACAGCAGGACAATATTCAATAACAGTTACTGACAGCGCAGGCTGTACAACTGATACTACCATTATCGTTAATGGTCCAACTGCATTACTTGACATGAGTGGTTCTGCTAAAAACGTGGGATGCTTTGGAGCGCAGACTGGTGAAATTAGTGTGGTTGCAACAGGTGGACTTCCTCCTTATAGTTATGTATGGACAAATGGTGCCACAACAGCTAACCTTATGAATCTCGCTGCGGGTAGCTATAAAGTAATTGTAAGCGATACTTATGGCTGCTCTGAAGATTCTGTATTCTTAATTACACAACCTGATACAGGTATAACTGACATAGCATCTGTAACACAGGTTACATGCTTTGGGCAGAACAATGCTTCTATCAGTGTAACTGCTTCAGGAGGAACGGCCCCTTATTCTTATCAGTGGAGTAATGGTGCAACAACTGCATCAATAAATAATCTTTCACCGGGTAGTTATACGTTAACTATCTATGATGCATCAGGCTGTGGTAAAACAGAAGTAATTGATGTTATACAACCTGCAGCAGCAGTACAGGTAACCGGTAATGGTACTGATGCAGATTGTTTGGCGGGTATAGGTGGAACGTCTACCATAAACACAACAGGAGGAACGGCCCCTTACACTTATCTATGGAGCACAGGCTCTACTTCGGCTAACCTTCAGGGTGTGCAACATGGAACGTACCAGTTAACAGTAACAGATGCCAATGGATGTATTGCCAATTACGAGCAAATAATTAATGACATATCGGTCTTTACTGCAGCTGCTAATGGCCCGACAGAATTCTGTACAGGTGGAGTGGTAACATTAAGTGCAATGGTTGTTCCGGGCGCTACGTATCAATGGTACCAGGATGGAACTATCCTAACGGGCGCTATCAATCCTTCATTTACAACTCCTGCAACAGGAGCATATACTGTAACTGTTTCAGCAACCTGCGGAACATACACATCTAATGCGATTGATGTAAAAGCCAACTCAATAGGCAATTACTCAGTTAGTCCAAACGTCATTATATGTCCTTCCTTAGGTGAGAAAGCCGAGCTGAATGCTTATGGTGGTTCATGGTATAGCTGGAATCCTGGATACGGATTGACCGACTCAACAAGCTCATCACCAATAGCAACTCCTCAGGTGAGTACAAAATATACGGTTACTATTTCTTCGAACGAAGGATGTTCTGTAACGGCAGAAATTATGGTAAGTGTAGTTTGTGACAGCATGTTTGTGCCTACAGGTTTCTCACCTGATGGTGATGGAACGAACGACACTTATGTCATCGATGGGTTGAGTAAATATCCGGGCAACAATATATTCATCTACAATCGCTGGGGTAACCTGGTATTTAAGAAAAAAGATTACGATAACAGCTTTGACGGAACATCAAACGTGTCAGGAGTTTATTTAGGAAAACAGCTGCCTAACGGAACATACTTCTTTATTCTCGACTTAAATGATGGTAAGAAACCACAACAGGGTTATATCACCATGAAAAGGTAAGGTTTAAAGAATGATTATTGAAAAAATAAAACACATGAATGTAAATTACAGGAATATGAAAAATAATAAAACAAGTAAAGGAATACTGATAGCAGCATTGCTGTTATGTATGTCGGTTTCTCTGCAATCCAATGCACAGTACGACCCTTTGTTTACACAATACATGTTTAACGAAATGTTTATCAACCCGGCCTATGCAGGCTCGCGCGATGTGGTTTCGGCAACAGCATTGTACAGGAATCAGTGGGCCGGACTGGAAGGTGCGCCAAAGACGCAAACAGTATCTGTTCATGGGCCTGTAAAAAATAAAACTTTCCAGCACAGTGGGATCCGAAGCTTGGAATTCACGTGACTTGAAGTCGCGGC
>JADMIO010792694.1_pt1 | contig 104299 bp, 88 predicted proteins | sample 8958161 | NCBI WGS metagenome assembly JADMIO01 (sample SAMN16585339, study PRJNA669376) | soil metagenome | isolation source: Crop rotation soil | place: USA: Cullars Rotation, Alabama | collected 2011 | reverse complement strand
TCGGCGGGATATTAATCATCCAACCAGCTGCGAAGCAGCGGTTATAGCTAAGCCCAACGCGAGTCTGCGAGCCTTGGGTAAGCATTAGAAAGAATTCCTGGGAGCCGCGAAGCGGCGACCAATTTTGGTTTCTTGAATGCTGCGACATCCATCCACAGGTCGCCCGCTTCGCAGGCTCCCCCAATTCAAGCGGGGCAACTTACCCAAGGCTCGCAGACTCGCCGTGGGCTAAACTACAAACGCTGCTTCGCAGCTTGTTGAGTGAGTACGTCCAACCGAGCTCGTAACGATCGGTAACCCTGGCGAAACTCGTCCTGGGCTTACGTGAATCCCCTGCTCCGCATCTCGTCAGCCTCAAAAGTTATTGGGTCGCTGTGGTGGTCCACCTGGCCCACCGCCACCCGGACCTCCGGGACCGCCAGGTCCAGGTCCGCCCGGTCCGCCACCGGGTCGCCGATGCGGACCCATGCCGGGTCCACCACCGCCGGGGCCACCGTCGCGCGGCGGTTTCATACCTTGTCGCATTGTTTGCAGCTTGTTTTGTTGGTCAGGAGTGAGTCTGTTTTTGAGTCGAATGGCCAGCTCCATGTGCATGCGCTTGATCTCGCGTTCGCTCTCGAGCACTTTATCCAATTGCTGCAATGCCAGCTGTTCGTTCACAGCATTCGCCTTCATGATCTGGTGCAAAGATTCCATCGCGTCCTGTAACTGCCACTGCAGCTCGTTAAAGCGCGTCGTAGTCCGCTGAATCTCGCCACGCATAAAAGCTTTCTGCTCGTCGGTGAGCGCCAGCTCGCGTTGATGGGACATGATCAAGTCCGGCGGAAATATTGAGTCGCCAAGCGGGTCCTGCGGGGGCGGCGGCTGCCGTTGTTCATTCTGCTGCGGCGGTTGTTGCGGCTGGGCCGACATCAAACCCACGCTGGCGCAAATTGTCGCCAGGATGACTCCGGTTATCAGCACGAATTTCTTCATTAGTAATTCTCCTTGTTAGGACTATTCGGTAAGAAGGACTTCAACTCGGACGAATTCTCGTTGAGCTGTGGCAGAGATTTGAAGAGATCGTCGCTCGATGAACTGAGCAAAGAAGCCGTCGGCGAAGTCCAGTTGGTGATCTTTTTCGCTTTATCGGCAACCTGTCGGTTGCGAGCCAACATCACCAACTGTTTTTGTGCTGCCGGTCTTACCGCGGGTGATTTGATAAACCGCTTTTTGATCTGCCGGGTCGTTGTTTCAGCACTCGCAACAGATGATTGAGTAGTGTTTGGCGATCGGTTGGAAATCGTCCCAGCCGGAACGGCGGCGAAAACGTCATGCGCCGGCCGAGACGGTTGCGCGAGCTTTGACCACACCGCCAGCGAAGCGAGCGCAAAAACCAACAGCGCGGTGGCTGTCACCAACGCCAGATTGACAGCGCGGCGTGGCTTGAGGGCCCGCGACTCAGCGCGATGCCACATTGCGGTAAAGCTCGGTCCCGCCTGTTCGTCCGCGAAACGTACTTCGCTAAACAGCGCTCGGATTCTCTTGTCGTCCCCAATTATTTCCATAACCAACTTCCATCTGGGTCAGCGATTCACGTAAACGTTTTTTGCCGCGTTCGTAATGCTGGCGCGCGCTGCCGATTGAAACTCCCATGACGTCGGCAGCTTCGCGTAAACTTAAGTCTTCATAGAAAACCAGGTGCAGTGCCTCGCGCTGCCTTCTCGGCAAAACCTTCAGCGCGTTTTGAAAATGGGCCTGAGTTTCCGATCGCTCGAAACTTGCGGTCGGGCTTTCGCCGGGGCTGCTGCGCTCGATCGGTTCCGCGAAATCCGGCACCAGTCGCAACGCCCGCATCAGCTTGCGCCGGTATTCAGTCGCCGCGGTCATGCGAATGACTGCGAACAACCAGGTCTTCAAGCTGGATTCGCCGCGGTAAACTGCTTTGCCTTCAAAGATCTTCAAATAGACGGTCTGGAGCACTTCTTCGGCGTCCGCGCGATCGCGGCGGCAACAACTAAGCGCCCAGCCGAAACTGGCGCTGTGGAGCCTTTCCAGTTCAGCCTTCAGCTCCGCGATTTCCATCAGGTTAGTCTTCACGGACGGAACTCCGTGCTCATTGGATTAGTCGCCACGGCGGGCGGATTATATGACAGGCGGCGCCGGTCCGGACTCTCCCGCAGCGAGTGCCGGGCCGGTTTCGGCTGCGCGACGAACGATATTTAGCATTATTAGACGAATCAGTCCGCTGAATGGCCTAACGATGAACCAATAAAGGCGGAATTTGCGGCGGCTGGCCGGGTCGCCACACGTTACCCGGGTCTCTGTCCGGAGAATGGTCCGGACACCTGCCGATGCAGTGCTGAAATTCCAGACCGCGCGCGCGAACCCGGCCGCCACTTTTTCGTTGAAATCGTCTCGATTGAATGGCGACACGTTGCCGGTCGGTCGCCAGAATCTTCCCGTAACTCCGAGGACAATTTCGTCGGGTGGTTCCTCAGCGAGCAAACCGAATCCGTTGTCCATTAGAGTCTGCAGACCGATCTTCTGATTTCGTTTTGGAGAACAGTCGAGGGCCATGTATCTCGGTATCGATCTTAAGAACAGCAGGGCTTTGATCAGCACCGAGTCGCCCAAGTCCACAGTCTGAAGCGCTTGATAAACAATCTCAGGCGACGCATTAATAGAGATTTCGTGAACTTCGACGGCATCAGGATTGGGCGCGAAGGAATCAATCAGCATGATGCGGAGAGTGCTTCCGAATGGCTTTGTGCAACAAGTCCATTTCCCGATTGCATAGGCGTTTGACCTCGTCGCGGCTTCTGGTTGAGCGCAAGTGCAAGCAGCCCGAAGGGCTGCAAGAAAGTAGCCGGTGGTCGGAGCGTAGCGAAGACCACCGGAAGAAGATCAAAATCAGCTTCGCACCCCGGAGGGTGCAAGACGTTAAGGTAATCCGAAGGCGTTCAACCATCTCCGGGTTCTTTAAGGATCGATGACAGGTCCTTCAATGGTCTGGCACCCCTCCGGGGTGCGATCTCAACCCTCGCCAAACCGGTGGTCTTCGCTACGCTCCGACCACCGGCTACTGTCTGACAACCCTTCGGGTTGCTGCAGGATTTCATTTCGTCCACTCCGACGCAATCTGCGCTTCGACCTTTACCGGCACCGCTTGAACATATTCCTCGCCGGCCGCAACCATTGCGTCTTCGACTTTCCGGGCTACGTCCTCCGCTTCAGTGTCATCGACCTCGACCACGACCTCGTCGTGGATGATATTCACAATCCGGGCCGAGGTCTCGCGCAGCTCATCGTTCAGAAGCCGCAGCGCCCGTTTCAGGATGTCTGCGCTGGTGCCCTGAATGGGAGCGTTCTTACCGTTGCGCTGGGTCATCGAAACCTGTTGCCGATCCGCCGGGTCATAGTTGAACTTCACCAAACGCCCGGAGCCCGTGCGCGCCTGCTTATCGCTGACCGCGTGGTTGGCTGACTCGCGCAGATACGAATCGAGTTTCTTGTAAGTCGCGAAGTACCGCTTCAGAACGTCCTCTGCATCGCTCACTCCCAAACCGGTCATCATGGAAAAACGTTGCGCGCCAATGCCGTACACCACGCCAAAGTTCAGCCGTTTGGCAAAGTCGCGCTGCTCTTTGGTGACCTGCTCGGCGCTTACGCCGAAGACCTGGGCCGCCGTGACTTTGTGAAGATCCGCGCCTGAGCGGAACGCATCGATGAAAGCCTGATCCCCGGAGAACTCTGCCAGGATTCGTAATTCGATTTGCGAATAGTCGGCAATGACCAATCGACGATTTTCAGGATGGCCCATGAAGCAACGGCGATACTCAACCGCATGCGGCACTTGCTGAATGTTGGGATTGGTACAGGCAAAGCGTCCGGTCGGCGCGCCGATCTGGCGAAAGTCAGCGTGCAGCCGGCCGGTCCTGGGATTGATGAACTCAATCATGTTTTGGCCGTAGCTCGTCAGCGCCTTCTGCATGGTCCGATACTCGAGCAGTTTGGCGACCACCGGATACTGCACGGCCAGCGGTTGCAACTTCCAGTTGCGCGTCGAATCGGGCAGCGGTATGCCGAGCCGGTTCATCGCTTCCGTTACCTGCTGCTGTGAATCCAGATTGATGTTGGCGCGCGGCGGTCCAAAGAGCGAGGCCTGCGCCACGCCTTCGCCTAACATCTCCTGCAATTCGTTGGCTAGCTCGCCCCGGCGCTCCTCCACTATCGCCAGCTGTTCCAGCCAGAGGCGCTTGTCCATGAAGAAACCGGCCAGTTCGATATCGACCACCGGCATCACGCACTCGAATTCCAACTGGGCGCACTGGATCAAACTCAGAGACTTAATGCGATCGATCAGTCTCTCACGCAGCGGAAGCAGCACCGCGGCATCGCGCGCCGCATATTGCAACTGCGCTTCTGAAAGTTCGAATTCCCAGTTGCTGAGCCGTTCGCTTTTATCGACCGCTTCATTCAAATAACGGCCGGCGATTGCTTCCAGGCCATGGCGCTCTTCAATGTCACCGGCGGAAACCAGCTGGCTGGCCAGTAAAGTATCGAACAATCCGGTTATATCGACGCCAAAATTATGCTTGATGAACTTCGCGTCAAACTTTGCGTTATGCGCAATTTTGATTGGTCTCGGCGTGGTCATCAGTCGCCGCAACGGCGCGAACGCGTCCGACTTACGCCAATTAACGTCCGTGAATCTATTCAGATCGATGATGTAAACGCCGTCGGCAGAGGCAAGCTGCACCAGCCGCAATCGCGCCAGGTAGGGATCGAGATCGGTTGTCTCAGTGTCGAGACCGATGGCGTTGCGGGTTGAAAGATCTTCGACGGCGCGGCGCAGTTCTTCGGCGTTAGTAACAAGTTGGTACGACGTATTCATTGATGAGTTGATTGTAGCCCATGAGGTCGGAACCGGGAGCGATAACGACCGGGTTAGCGGACGGCGGCCGTCGCCCGTTCTGCGGGTTGACCCGGTCGCTACCGCTCCCGGTTCTGACCGTTAATGCTTCGAGCCAATCAGATAGATCACTGATTCGTCACCGGGGACAAAGGCCGAATGAATCGTGTTGGCGGGAAGAAAGTCCCGGTCGCCGGCGCGCAGCGTGTACGTTTCATGTGCTACGCGCAGCTCTAACTGCCCACTCAAGATCCAGTGCGATTGATCTTCGCCGTGCGCGTGCGGTCCATACTTCGTGCCGGGAGCATCACTCCATTGAAAGACGCTATAACCTTCGTCGCGCAGACATGCTCGCAACCGTTCGGATTCAGGAGACTCCGTTTCGCTCCATCGATCAATTTGAATGCTCATGCTTGTAGCACAGACTTCAGTCTGTGAATACCTTTCGCAGGATCACAGACTAAAGTCTGTGCCACTGTCAGTACTTAGCGCGCCGGGCGGCGATTGGAATTGCGCGGCTGATTTGTTTGGGTTGCCGGTCGCTGCTCTTTTGCCGTCGAGGTCTCGAACCAGCCGCGCCACCAACCGAAGAGACCACCGGCGAATAAAGCGAAAACAATGGCGCCCACGAACGCCAGTTTGATCGCCAGACGCAGTATGCGGCGAGCAAAGAAAAGCCCCACAGCGAAGAGCACACCAATCAAAAGTAACGCTGCACCTGTGGTCATCATTCAGGAAAAATAGTTGGCGAGCATGCTGACTGCTGACTGCTTACTGCTTACTACTCACTGCTCGTTGATAGCTCGCGCGCACCGTCGTTTTGATGTTTCCCCGCACGTTAAAGTCGCCTTCAATCTCTACGCTAACCGGATCGCAGGCGTTCACAAAATCTTCGAGGATCATGTTGATGACGTGCTCATGGAACACCTTCACCTCGCGGAACGAATTGATGTAGAGCTTTAAACTCTTCAATTCGATGCAGCGCTCGTTCGGCACATACTCGAGGCGGATAGTGGCAAAGTCGGGAAAGTCTGAGAAAGGGCAGATGCAGGTGAACTCAGGAATTTCGAACTGAATCTTGATTTCTTTCCCGGGAAACTCATAGGGAAAAGTATCCAGCGGATAGAGCTTCATCTCTTCGCGCCGCGTGGATTGAATGTCGAGGCCCTGAACGTTGGGTGGCTGTAAAGTTGTACTCACGTCTTAGAATTCGCGTTCGTAATATCGGTCCGGCGGCTTACGCCCAAGCTCGAATACTTTAATCAAAAGTAGCCCGGCGACGAAACCGCCGATGTGCGCGGCATAGGCAACACCGCCCGCCTGCGAGCCGCTGCCTAACATACCTAACCCGCTTATCAACTGGAATACGAACCAAAGCCCAATCGCGAGGAAAGCCGGCATTGGCGTAGCAAACCAGCCCAGCAGCACAACCACCCGTTTCGTCGGGTACAAGAGAATATAACCGCCGAGGACGCCCGATATGGCGCCTGACGCGCCCAGGCTCGGCACCAGCAAACTGGAATCAGTGCTGGCAAAAGCGGCCGTCGCGAAAACATGCGCGAGCCCGGCGATGATGCCGCACACGAGATAAAAGATCAGATACCGAACGTGTCCTAAACGATCCTCGATGTTGTCGCCAAAGACCCAGAGGAAAAGCATGTTGCCAAAAATATGCGCAATGCCGCCATGCATGAACATCGAAGTAATCAGCGTGAGATAAACCGGGATCAGCGTTGGCTGCAGCCCGGGCATCTCCAGGCGTTGCCCGGTAATATTATCGACCGCTACCGGACGAGTGACGATGTCTTTGCCCGTGAGGATTTCCGCGGGCACCGTCGAATACGCATAGGTGAATTTCTCGTTGCTGCCCAGACCCTGCAAAAATACGAACACCAGAATATTGAGCGCGATCAAAACGTAATTCACGATCGGCGTAGACGTGCGATCAGAGTTTTCGTCACCGATTGGAAACAGCATCTTTTCTTTAGCCTTCGGCCGCTGCCTCCGCCAGCGCCAGTTCGCCGGCGGCCAGCTCACGCTTCACTTCTTCTGGAGTACCGAACACGCGGGCCTTCTGGTCGTCAAATTCACCTTCCCAACGCGCGACGACTACCGTAGCCAAACAATTTCCCAAAACGTTCACGGAAGTTCGCCCCATGTCCATCAACTCATCAACGCCAAAGATAACCGCCACGCCGATCGGCCCGAGTCCACCCGGCATAAAACTGTTCAAGGTCGCCAGCAGGATTACCAGCGCGGCCCGGGGCACGCCGGCGACACCCTTGGAAGTAATCATGAGCGTCAGCATCATGACGATCTGCCGTCCAAAGCTCATATGCCCGATAACCGGCTCAGCGGCTTGAGCAACAAAAACGGAAGCCATGGCCAGGTAAAGCGTCGTGCCGTCGAGATTGAAGCTGTATCCGGTAGGCATCACGAACCCGACGATGCGTCGCGGCACGCCGAGGCGTTCCATGTTCTCCATGGCTTTCGGCAGGGCGGACTCGCTGCTTGTTGTTGCGAAGGCAATGGTAAAGGGTTCCCGGACAGCTTTTAAGAACTGCTTTATCGGGACTCGCGCAATCAACATCACGGTGCCAAAAACGAAGAGCACCAAAACCACCAGGGCCAGGTACAAAGAACCAATTAGCAGCCCAAGGTTCTTCAGCACCTGTAAACCATTGGTCGCGATGGTGTGGGCCATTGCGGCGCCCACGCCGATGGGCGCGAACATCATCACGTAATTCGTGAACTTGAACATAACCTGCGCCAGGGCTTCACACCCTCGCAGGATCGGCGCCGCCTTCTGGCCCATAGCGGAAACCGCCATCGCGAACAGCACGCTGAACGCGACGATCTGCAAAACGTCACCGCGGACCATCGAATCGATGACGCTCGCCGGAAAGATATGCACGATCAAATCGCGAAAGCCCTGCGGCTGAGTCTTAACCAGTGAAGTAATGTCGCTGCCGCCAACGAGAGCAACGCCGGCGCCGGGTTTAGTTAGATTTACAATCGCCAGGCCGATGAAGAGCGCGATCGTCGTAACGATTTCAAAATAGAGGAGGGCCTTGCCGCCCATGCGGCCGACTTGCTTCAGATCACCACCGCCCGCGATTCCCACAACCAAGGTTGAGAAAATGAGCGGCGCGATGATCGACTTAATCAGATTGAGGAAAATGTCGCGCAGGAAATAGACGTTGTTTCCCCATTTGGGACTGAGATACCCCAGCAGTCCGCCGAGTACGAGACCGATCAAAATTTGCGTGGTGAGTGAGGGCCGATACCATGGCCGCGGCTTCGACGATATCTTCTTAGCTGTTTTCGTGTGCTTCATGAGCCGAACTTGTAGGCGGTTATTCTGAAGGTTACCGTGACCTCGGTGGCGCTCAGCGACTCGGTAAAGATCTCAGCCCTGGCCTCGCGCCAACCTTGCGATTCGAGAAAATTTTCAATGACCCGGGCCGCTTTTCTTAACCTGGCTGGATCGAGCGGAAACCCCTTGCCCACCTCAACCTGCTGCCTGCGCAACTCCGCCACGATTGCGGAGAGTTCCGGTTCCCTGACACCTTCGAATCTGAGATCCGTGATCAGTGGCAATTCCTGCACTTCGAAGATCAATCGCACTCCGCCCCTGACCGCATCATCGAGCAACACGCGCGTACCGTTGCCGTCAAAGTTGCCAGTCGCCAGGATCGCCAGAAGATCTTTCTGAACCTGATCCTGATGGTAAATCTCTCCAGGACGCGTTTTGATCACAGCGAGAATCTGATCCTTCGTCGTGCGACGATTGCCAATGACGTCGAGCTCTTCGATCAAACGACCCGCCGCGGCTGCAGCGTCAACGGATGATTCGTTGGCCCCGTTAAAGTTGAATTCAAATCGCTGGCTCTGTGAAACAGTGTGCCAGTTCAGTTCTGCCGTTTTGAATTGAACCAGGCTCAGCGCGGCTGAAACGAATTCGCCGATGGTCGCCGGCTGGCTGTTAATGACACGAATGTCGGTTACTCGTCCGGTGCGGCAGAGCACTGCATCCACCGTCACGTGCCCGCTCACCTCGTTGCCGAGCACTTCGAAAAGATGCTTAAAGTTCGGCTCATCAGTCACCTTTGCGGGCAGCGCTACTTCTTTCCGATTGTAAACGCGGCCCGGACACTGTGCGGATCCGCTGCTTTGGGCGCACGCAGAAATCGAAATTAACAGCAGTAAGAAAGAGATCGCGCCGGCTTTTGGCATGATTCACTCTCCTTATCTTCCCCACTTCAACTTATTCCGCAGCACGTCAAAATAATTTCGGCTCGGTGGCTGGACCAGGTTGAACGCCGTCTTGCTCTTACGAATTACGGCGCGATCGCCGGCCGACAAAGGAAAACCAACTTGACCATCCAGCGTCAGGGCGACTTCTTCATTTTTGGTCATCAAGCGCACTTCGATCATCGAATCATCGGGCACGACAATGGGCCGGTTTGACAACGTGAACGGACAAATTGGCGTAATCACGACCGCGTTCATCGAAGGAAAAATGATCGGCCCGCCGGCCGAGAGATTGTAAGCGGTTGAGCCGGTTGGAGTGGCCACAATCAACCCGTCAGCCCGAAAAAGATTGACGAATTGCTGATCCAGATAAGCTTCGATCTCGATGATGCGCGCCAGGGCCGACTTGTTCACCACCACATCGTTCAGCACGCGATTGCGGGTCACGAGTTCATCCCCGCGCCAAAGCTCGACGCTCAGCATCAGACGCTGTTGGATGTGATACTTCCCGGCCAGAACCTCTTCGAGCGCGGGAAACAATTCCTCCAGCGGAAACTCAGCGAGATAACCTAAGCCGCCATAGTTCACGCCCATGACCGGCACTTCGGCATCGCCGACCATGCGCGCCGTCGCGATCATGGTGCCGTCGCCACCCAGCACCAGCATTAGATCGACTTCCTGCGCCAGCTGCGCATCGCCGGCTACATCAATCTTGCACCCCGTCCGGTGTTCTATCTGTTCGCGTTGAATCTCAGGCAGACCCACAATCGTGACGCCGCGTTGATTAAGCCACGTCGTCAAGCCACACAGTGTTTCCAGCGCGTCAGGCTGATGCGGCTTAACCACCACACCGATCCGTTTGATCGAGGATTGACTCATTTGTCGCGATTGATTTCCGAGGGAACGCGCGGATGATAGCCGTGGCTGGATCGGAGTGTCAACGAAGTGTGCATGCCAGTGATCGAGCTGCGAAGCAGCGGACGTAGCTAAGCCCAAGGCGAGTCCGCGAGCCTTGGGTTAACCGTTAGTAAATCTGGGGCAGCCGCGGCGCGGCGACCGTAGTTGCTGCATCGCCGCTCCCGCGGCTCCGATAATTTTCTAAATGTTGACCCAAGGCTCGCAGACTCGCCTTGGGCTTAGCTACGTCCGCTGCTCCGCAGCTCGACAGAGGTTCTTATACAAAGCCAAAAACTCAGTGTTCCCATCAGCGCCCTTAATCGGCGACTCGATTAAACCCGCCGGCTCCAATCCAAGAGATTGCGCTGCGGCGTTAATCTCCTGAATCACCCGCTCGTGCTGCGCCGGATCTTTGACGATGCCGCCCTTGCCGACTTCGCCTTTGCCAACTTCGAATTGAGGTTTGATTAGCGTGATCACCCGGCCGCTTTCCTTCATCAGCAGCGGGGTGATTGCCGGCAGTATTTTGGTTGCTGATATAAAAGCCACGTCGATCGTGATCAGATCGAACTCCTCTTCGAAATCAGCTGGTTTGAGGTGGCGTGCATTTACCCCTTCGCGCAAATCGACGCGCGCGTCGTTTCGCAGCTGCCAATCAATCTGGTTATGACCAACGTCGAGCGCCACTACTTTCCGCGCCCCGTGTTGCAACAAACAGTCGGTAAACCCGCCGGTGGATGCTCCAACATCCAGACAGACCAGGCCGTTCACATCGATCTTGAATTCTCGAAGTGCGGCTTCCAGCTTGAGGCCCCCACGACCCACATAGCGCATCGTGGCTTCCGGCTTAATTCTGATGTTGGCGTTTTCCGGGAAGTGTTCCGAGGCTTTATTGACGAGTTGCTCATCTACCAGGACTGCACCCGCCATCACCAGCGCCTGGGCTTTGGCGCGGGAATCCGCGAGTCCCCGATCGACGAGAATTTTGTCAATACGTTCGCGCGCCACGCGCGACATGGTAACTCACAGTGGCACAGACTTCAGTCTGTGAAGCTCACTTCACGATCACAGGCTAAAGCCTGTGCCACTCGCGAGCTAGCGCCGCGCACCCTGCACCACCGCGCGCGGCGATTCGGTAATCCGCAGTTCTGCCGCGCATTCGCGACAAAGCCAGACGAGAACTCGCGGAGCATCAACCCAATAAAATGGAGCCACCTTGCCCGCAACTTTTACAGCTTCGGTGCTTTGCAAACGCTGTAACGCTTGAATAAAAAACATGCCGTTATAGACTTCGCCTTCTGTTCCATCATCGCGATGTACGCACTCGCGTTCAAAAAATAATTGTCTCTTCAATGGAGGCCGACCTTTCCCTCGCGCCGCACCGCGCGAGCTACCTTGTTAGATCCGGGGGAAAGGATCCTTTTTGCCGGGTTATTAAAGTGAAAATTGAGGAGAAAACAGGGCAGGGCGATTCAAGCGAGACCAGTTCTTGAAAACGCCTGGCGAATCATGCCACGACCGCCAGTTTTTGGTCAACAATCTTTTATTAGATTTTTATTGTGCCAGGAATTGTCAGACCGAAACTTTATGCTGCTTGGCCCGGCGCTCTTCTAAAACGTCGAAAGAATCTTTGACCCGAGTGTAGATTCCGTCCGCGTCCAGACCATACTTGGCGAGCAACAGCTTCGCATCACCGTGCGTGACAATCCGATCCGGAATGCCCATGCGCACCACGCGCACTTTGTCCTGAAGACCGTTTTCTTCCAGCAGCTCCACCACCGCTGAGCCGAAGCCGCCGGCCAGGTAAGCTTCTTCGACCGTGACAATCAAACGCTTGGTGCGCGCGAGGGCCAACAACAAACCACTGTCGAGCGGTTTGGCAAAGCGCGCATTAACCACCGTAGTTTCAATTCCCTCTTTAGCGAGATGTTCAGCCGCCTGCAATGACGGGTGAACCATCGACCCGTAAGCCACGATGGCGATTTCGCCCCCGTCGCGCAGCAGTTCGGCCTTACCAATTTCCAGCAGTTCCGGTTCACGATCCAGACGCGCGCCGACCCCGTTGCCGCGCGGATAACGCATCGCTGCCGGGCCGACGTGTTCGACCATCGTGAACAGCATGTCGCGCATTTCGCCCTCGTCTTTCGGGGCCATCAGGATGATGTTCGGGACCGGGCGGAGGTAGGCAATATCCAGCAGCCCGTGATGCGTCGGCCCATCGCCGCCGGCAATGCCGCCGCGATCAAGACAGAACTTCACGTTGAGATTCTGAATGCAGACGTCATGGACGACCTGATCGAAAGCCCGTTGCAAAAAAGTCGAGTAGATTGCGCAAACCGGCTTTAGCCCTTCAACCGACAGCCCGGCGGCAAAAGTCACGCAGTGTTGTTCGGCAATGCCAACGTCAAAAGATCGTTCCGGAAACTTTTCCAAAGCGTCGCATATGCCGGTTCCGTCCGGCATCGCCGCAGTCAGCGCCACGATCTTCTCGTCGCGGGCCATCAGTTCGCAAAGCGACTGGCCAAAAACTTTCGTGTAGGTGGGCGCGGCCGAAGGCGACTTAACCGGCTTGCCGGTTTTCAGATCGAATGGACCGGTGGCGTGCCACTTGTAATAGTCCTCTTCGGCGGCCGGGTGACCTTTACCTTTAGTGGTCAGCGCGTGAACGATGACCGGGCCGTCTTTAATCTGCTGAGCTTCGCGCAGCGCCGCTACCAGAGCGCGCACATTATGGCCATCGACATAGCCGATGTATTTAAAGCCAAGTTCATTCACCAGGGCGCCGGGCAACACCGCCGCCGCGATCGCGTCCTTCATGGCTTTGGCCGCGTGATGCAAACGCTCGCCGACTGAAGGAATTGAAAGCAGCGTCTCTTCAACTTCGTCTTTGAATCGATGATAGCCGTGCGCCTCGCGAATTCGGTTGAGGTAACCAGTCAGAGCGCCGACGGCCGGGGCAATCGACATTTCGTTGTCGTTCAAAACTACAATGAGCCGCGTCTTTAAGTGCCCGGCCTGGTTGACGGCTTCCATGGCCATACCACCGGCCAGCGAGGCATCTCCAATCAAGGCAACGACGTTGTAATCCTCGCCTTTACGATCTCGCGCGATGGCCATGCCCAGCGCCGCCGATAACGACGTCGAGGCGTGGCCCGCTCCGAAAGTGTCGTACTCAGATTCATCGCGGCGTAGAAAACCGCTGATGCCGCCATACTGTTTCACGGTCGGCAGTAACTCGCGCCGGCCCGTCAAAATCTTGTGCGCATAGGCCTGGTGACCCACGTCCCACACCAGCCGATCATTGGGCGTGTCAAACGCGTAGTGCATCGCCACCGCCAGTTCGACCGCGCCTAAAGACGCGCCCGTGTGACCGCCCACGCGCGCCATCGTCTCGAGGATGTATTCGCGGACTTCGTCGGCTACTGTTTGTAATTGATCTAGTTCTAACCGTCGCAGGTCTTGAGGTGATTTGATCTTTTCCAGTAGGCTCATCGTCGCGCATTGTAACGCGATAAAGTGCGGTTGTGCATCCCCGGCACGCTTATCGCGTGTTTCCAAACCTTCCAGCTATAGCGATTTCCCGAATCGTCTTTGCATTGCAAAGTAGTTTATACAACAGAACCGCCGGCCGGGCAAGGACTATTTCTAAGACTGGCGGCGCAACCCTGCCTGACGGACGGGCTAGTGCCCGGCTGATGACTTCCTTATGATACCGGGCTCAATGACTAAAGACTTCACGATCAGCGCCATGCGGCCCACTGACTGGCCGGCTGTGAAAGCCATCTACCTCGAAGGCATCGCCACGGGTTCGGCAACCTTTGAGACCGAAGCTCCGTCATGGGAAGACTGGTCAGCATCGCATCTCGAAGTTGGGCGGATCATTGCCCAGAATGAAGCCGGCGTCCTCGGCTGGGCGGCCCTCAGTCCTGTTTCCCGGCGCCAGGCATACGCCGGCGTCGCGGAAGTAAGCGTTTACGTTTCAGCTCATCATCGGCGGATCGGAGTCGGCCGCGCACTGCTCGAAAAACTCATTGCTGACGCCGAAGATCACGGGATCTGGACTTTGCAAGCTGTGGTGTTTCCGGAAAACGAAGCCACGATTGCCTTGCACAGAGCATGCGGTTTCCGAGAAGTGGGCCGCCGCGAACGTATCGGAAAACTAAACGGCATCTGGCGCGACACGCTCTTGTTTGAGCGACGCAGCCGCACTATTGATTGAAAAGCTCTCGCAGCATGAGGTCAGAACCGGAACTTTTTTTTACCCTCTCCCAGTGGGAGAGGGCCAGGGTGAGGGTCCCGCCGAAGTCGGGATAGCGACCGGGTCGGCTTGATCGCGGCGAGTTATTTTCTTTACATGCCGACTCACTGCGACTAGTATGCGCGCACCAAAAGGCGTCAACGGTTGTTTAAGCCAGGAACGCTCATGTCTTTCCCCAATCTGAGTCAATGTCCCATCTGTCACAAGTCGAATAATACCGACTCGCTGACAGGGCGCTGTACTCGCTGTCAACCAATTCGCATCGACGAGCTGCCGCCCGACTTTCAGGCATACGCGCGTTTAGCCCGCTTTCAAAAATACAAAGAGTTCGCGGTCGGCGCTCTAATCGGGCCTGTGCTTATTTTCATCTATTTTTTCTATTCGGCCTTCAGCAAAAGTGCGCCCCGGGGATTTCTTTGGCTGCTTATTGGCGGCAGCGTCATCTTCCTTGGGTTAAGCGTTCGCACGCTGGTGCGCAAGAAGGATTTGCTGACCCGGTATTACCGGCTGGCTTACGTCATGCAGCATGGAAAGCCTATCGATGCCGAGATGCAATACGAAGTCGTTAGCGGCAAATCCAGCTCGCGTCGTTTTTTCAACGTCTCTCAATTAGCTCCCGGTCAAACCTGGCCGGAAGGTGTAAGTCACAGAATTGAAGTCGATATTCCGCCGAGGTCAGAGGCCAAAGCGGTGACTTATGACCCCTGGAAAAGGTTCTTCGAAGGGTTCAATCCTGCGGACAAACCAAAACTGTGGGGCAAAGTCTATTTTGATACCGATCGTAGCGGGAGCGCCGTCATTTGCATTCACGACGGGCTTTTTCTAAGTGTCAGCGAGAACAACGCCGTTAAGTTTTCCCGGTAAATCTAACCCGTCGACGCTACACGACCAAACAGCTTTTTCCGAGGAGATCATGACAAAGAAATTCGCTCTGTTCTTGCCCCTGGCAATTTTTCTCTGTTGCTCATTGGGCGCGACGGCCGGGCAGGAACCGCAGATCACTTCGTCTAACTGGCAAATGCATCCCAGGATTCGGGAAGTGCGAGCGATCGTCGATTCAATCAATGCGGCTCTTAGAAACAAATCTTTCAAAGTTTCCCAGCGCGAGTTCGAATACTGCGAACCTTATGAAGATACTTTGCGCAAGATAGCGGTGGATTCCAAAGGAGTCGTCCGTCGGTATGAGAACCAGGCCGGGTCAGACGACTCTGCCTTGACCTGGCAACATTATTACGACGAAGCAGGCCGGCTCAGGTTTGTCTTCATTACCGGCGGCGCCGCCAACGGCGCGCAGCTCGAACACCGAATTTATTTTGACGAGAGCGGTAAGCGTCTGTGGGAAGATCACAAGTATGTAAAGGGTCCTGAATACACTTTTCCGGAAGTCTGGCCCGAAGAGCAAAACGATCGGGCCCGGTCAATACAAAAGACCGAACCCGCCAAAGCGTTTGCCGCCACATCGCCCTGTGAGGAGAAAAAGAGCAAGCGTTAATTTGCAACAGTGGTTTTCCCAACAATTTGCGCGCGGATGGAACGTTTCGAACGCGCAGCAGCAGACATTAAATCTTTGCCGCCAGACCACTGGCGAGAGGGAAACTAGTTTATGCGATCGAGGATTCTACTCGTCACGTTCTTTATTCTAGTTCTACCATTTTCATCGGCTGGTCAGAAGCAACCGTCACCTGCCCCACAAAACGCGGCTGTTGAGAAAGCGAAGTACGCCGGTTTGAAGTATCGCGAGTCGCAGTTGCCCGGAGGTCTTAAGGAAGGCTACGAGAACACCATCATCGGAAAATCCGAAGATTACGTTCTGCGAGTGATGATTAGCGGTAAGCTCAAAATGCTCTGGCTGGAGCGAATCATCAGCCGCAACCCGGAACCCTCCGGCAAGCGAAACTTTGAAGTGGAAGTCAAAGACCTAATTCTCTTGCCCACCATGGCGCCGCGGCAAATCCTGACCTTTGACAAGTGTTACGTGGGCAAAAAGCCCTACCCGGCGGAACGATACATCGGCGTGATTGTTCAGCCTTCCGTTCGCCAAACAACGGAATACTATCGCGCCTTGAGAGCGTGGGGCGTAAATCTCAAAACCGAGAAGCTGGAGGAAATATCTACCAGAGGCGTTAAATGCACACCGCAGGATGCTGACGAAGAATAGCACCACGAGCAACGCTCAGCTCAGGCTGCTTGTTTGGTCTGCCGGCGTCCGACAACCTGGCAGACTGCGATCAGCCGATTAGGCGTTGGCAATGCAGAGCTGAGTCATGAAATGAATAAGACTGTGAAAATCGTTTTGATTGCTGCCATGGTGCTGGTCTTATTAGGCATCGGGCTCTTCGCTGGTTTCGTGATCTTCCTAAAGTTCACGCAACCAGGCCGAACCATGGACCAGCGTTTGACGGCTATCGAGAACGAGGGGACCGAATTCGGCAAGACTACCGATCAGCAGGGCTGTATCAAAGAAGGAGTGGCGCGCGGCAAAAAGATTACCGACATTACCAGCCAGGTGGGCAATCGAGATTTTGTTAAAGGCTGCCTGCGTTCCAGCCAGACGTCTCCGGGTTTTTGCGACAATGTCCCTTCGATCATGGGCAAAATGTTTACTGATTGGGAGGCCCAACAATGCGAAAAAATCCGTTCTCCGACCGTCGCATGCCAGGACGTTATGAAAGAAGTGATCCTCTATTGCGGCCTTAAGCGCGACAAGTAGCCCGTTAATATAACGTTCCTACTTGGCGGTTTTCTTTGCGCCTTCGGGCCGTTGCGTGAGTCCTCGATACGAACACCACTACATTCACGCAAAGACGCTAAAGCCACGAAGTTTACGCAAAGCTCAAATTGAGATACTACTCATGTTCCTGCCGGCTTGACTTGGGTAGCGGGTGACGGTTCAATGGCCCAGGAGTATTACGCAATGAGCTACAATCGTCTTAACCCAGTCCTTCGTACCGGCCTTTTTTTTCTTCTGTTATCTAGTCTTTGGCGTTGGTTTGTTCATCCGTCTGCAATTCTTCCCGAGGATTTGGTGGACGGAATTCAGGGCTTGTTTCTCGGTATTTCGATCACCTGCATGCTAATCGGTTTGGTTCGCAGCCGGAGATCGCAATGCTCCATCGATAACGCCTGATCACAAAGAGCTGGTGCAGCTCGATGCTTGACATTGAGTTGTGGCACCTTAGAATAACTTTTCGAGATCGTCGCGGAGATGTGGCCGAGTGGCTGAAGGCGGCGGTTTGCTAAACCGTTAAGGGTCAAAAGCCCTTCACAGGTTCGAATCCTGTCATCTCCGCCATTTAATTAGTCAGTGGTCAGTTGTCAGTAGTCAGTCGAACGTCTTGTTGCTGGCTACTAATTCTGCTTACTGGCTATTTTTATTGGTGTCAGCATTGACCAATGACCAGTCGCGTTCGCTTCGCTCCTTCACCCACCGGCTATCTGCACATCGGCGCGGCCCGCTCGGCGCTTTTCAACTGGCTCTATGCTCGCAAAACCGGCGGTAAGTTTCTCCTTCGCATTGAAGATACTGATCTGCAGCGCTCGACCGACCAATCGACGCGTTCGATCATCGAAGGCCTGGCATGGCTCGGGCTTGATTACGACGAAGAGAAAATTTTTCAATCAGACAATGCGGATAAGCACCGCGCCGCCGCCCGCCGCCTGGTTAAAGAAGGTAAAGCCTATCGCGATTTCACGCCCAGGGAAGAAAGAGCGGACGAGAACGTAAAGAATGATATCGCTGAGCGCGCTCGGGCCCACGCCGCCGAAGGGATCGATCACCGCGGCAACCCGTTTCGCGATTTGCCCAAAGACGAGTCCGATCAGCGCGCGGACGCTGGCGAGCCGTTCGCCATTCGCCTTAAAGTCGGGCGCGAAGGCATCTCAAGTTTCACCGACATGGTTTACGGCGAGCAGGAACGCAGCTATTCCGAAATTGAAGATTTGGTGTTGCTGCGATCCGACGGTCACCCACTCTACAACCTTTCGGTCGTGCTGGATGACATCGAGATGGGCATTACGCATGTAATCCGCGGCCAGGACCACCTGACCAATACTCACAAACAGATCCTGCTTTACCAGGCGCTGGGCGCCGCGGTGCCGCAGTTTGCGCACCTGCCGCTGATTCTCGCGCCGAATAAAGCGAAGCTATCCAAACGCGAACATGGTGAGGTCGTGTCGCTGACCACCTATCGTGATCGAGGCTTTGTCCCGGCCGCGTTTAGAAATTTTCTGGCGCTGCTCGGCTGGTCGTCGCCGGATGGAAAAGAAATCCTGTCGCGGGAAGAATTGATCGAGGCTTTTTCACTGGAAGGAATCAGACGCGCCAACGCCATCTTTAATTTTCAGGAAACCGATCCGCTGCGCTGGACTGACGATAAGGCACTGTGGATGAACGCTGAGTACATTCGCACCATGCCGCTGGCCGAGTTACTGCCGATGGTTAAGCAAGAGTTACGCTCTGCCAAACTGTGGCGCGAAGAGTACGACGACGATGAACTGGATTGGTTTACCCAGGCCGTTGATCTGATCCGGCAGCGCTTCTTCACTCTTAAAGATTTCTCGGGCCAGGGTCGCGCGTACTTTTCCGAGGACTTTGACTTTGAAGAAGCGGCAGTCCGCAAAAACATTTTGCCAGAGCCAAAGCTGAAAGAGCTTTTGCCGCAACTCGCCGATCGGCTCGACGAGGTCGAGCCGTTTTCGGCCGAAAGGGTTGAGGCGGCGCTGCGAGCTTTCGCGGAAGAATCTCAACAGAGGGCTGGCCTTTTCATTAATGCTGGGCGCACAATGCTGACCGGCCAGGCGGTCGGGCCCTCAATGTTCGATTTATTTCAGATTCTGGGCCGTGACCGTTCCGTCATGCGCTTGCGCAGTCAACGTCCCTGGAATGAGTTTCAATCCTGATAAGGAGCTGAAGAGATGATGAGACCACTCGTTATCGCTGCCATCGTTTTAGCGTGCGCCGTCGCGATGTTTGCTCAGGACATGACCTCACCGTCGAGTCGCACCCGCACCGTAGAGGCCAAACCCACACCGACTCCAAGAATAGTGTCCAAGTCCGCGCCGGCAGCCTCGCCGACTCCGGTCGCGCAAACGACGCCGCGAACTACTCCGGCAGCCGGGCCCTCGGCTGCGGTGTTAGCTGCTTTCGACAAGATCATCGACGGGATCCGCAAAGCCAACGTGGATATGTATATGAGCGGATATTGGAACTCATCGATGCTGATTCTCTACAACTACAACGGTACAGTTACCCGCGGGTGGGACCAGTTGAAAAGGAACCGCGAGAGTTCATTTCCGCAGAGCAAAGATGTGAAGCTCGATATTCGCGATCGTCACGTCACCATGCTGGGACGGGACGGCGCGGTTGTTTCATGTCTGTGGACCCAATCGCAAACGTTCAATGGTCAGCCCGACACCGCTTCCGGGCGCATGACGCTGGTCTTTAAGCGAGTCGGCACCGAATGGAAGGCCGTGCACCTGCACACCTCACCAGACAAACCCGATCCGGCGCGAGTGCCGGCTTCAGAACAACCGACACCGTAGGAGCACTTTTTCGGCGACTTATTGTTGGCCAGACCCTACGTAGTACCCGACCGAATCTAGGAGTCATTTATGGCCGATACTCAAACCTCGGGGGTTAGCCTCTTTACCCCCGAGATGCTCGCGAATCCCTATCCTGTATACGCGCACCTGCGCGCTAATCATCCGGTTTGTCGGGTGGAAGCCCTCGACGCGTGGTTCGTGACCAGCTATGCAGCGATCTCGGCAGCCCTTCGCAACCCAGCATTGTCGTCGGATCGATTTATGCGCGCGAAGAAACGATTGGGCGAGCGCGGGTTGGCAGGATTAGCTGACGAACGCTTCAAATCTTTAATTCACATGGATCCGCCAGACCACACGCGGCTCCGCAGTCTGGTGAACAAGGCGTTTACTCCACATGTTGTAGACGGAATGGAAGCCCGCATTCAATTGGTCATCGACGAACTGCTCGACGGAGTGGCACCGGCAGGGAAAATGGATGTGATAAAAGATCTCGCTTACCCGCTGCCGGTGATTGTGATCGCGGAAATGCTCGGCATTCCCGCCGCTGACCGAGATCGGCTGAAACAATGGTCGGATGATATCTCGCCAGTGCTGAGCGGTGACGTCGGCGGGTTATCTGAAGAAACCCTGCTTCGCGTCGTAGCCGCGCGAAAAGAACTGGGTGAGTATTTTCGCACCATAGTCGGGCAACGCCGTCGGAGCCCGGGCGATGATCTACTTACCGCCTTGATTGAAGCGGAAGAGGGCGCCGGACGACTGTCGGAAGATGAGCTTTACAGCACGTTGGTGTTGTTGCTTTTCGCGGGTCACGAGACGACTACAAATCTTATCGGTAATGGTTTGCTCGCATTACTTCAGCATTCGAGCGAAAAGGCTCGCGTGTGGGAAGAAGCGGCGCCAATTCCACCTACGGTGGAAGAGATGTTGCGATATGACAGTCCCGTACAGCTTACGAACCGATTGGCAACCCGCGACATCACCATTGAAGGCGTTACAATTCGGGCAGGCGAATGGGTTTATCTGGTATTAGCTGCAGGAAACCGAGATCCCGGCCGCTTTGCAGAACCTGATCGCTTCGATGCAACCAGATCCGATAACAAACATCTGGCTTTCGGGGGAGGGCCGCACTTCTGCATTGGCGCGCCCCTGGCTCGGCTTGAGGGACGACTGGTTCTCTCAACACTGCGAAGGCGATTTCCTGAGATAAGTCTGGGGAGCGCGAAACCGCAGTATCGGAACAATTTCAATCTCCGCGGATTGGCGGCTTTACCAGTGATTTTTTCAACCACTGAAGGGTCTAACTAACAACGTAACAATCGTATTCTTCGGGTATCCCCTTTAACACCATCGACCCACGGCTGGAAAAAACAACGCTGGAACCGGCCACCATGTCTCTCACGGTTCTGGTCACCATAATTTCGCCTGCCTCCGCGAGGTTCATCACCCGGGCGGCGATGTTGACCGCTAATCCTCGTACATCGTTGTTACGTAACTCGATCTCGCCACAGTGAAGTCCGGTCCGTATATCACTGCCCAGTTCTCTGGCGATTTGCCTTAAGTCTATGGCGCACCTGATTGCTCGCGTTGGTCCATCAAATCTCACCAACATGCCGTCGCCGGTGTCTTTGACCAGAATGCCGTTCCAGATGTTGATGGCACGGCGGTATTCTCGATCCAGTAACTCCACCTTGTCTGCCCAATCGCGGTCCCCCATTTGAGAGAGTGTCTTGGTGGATTCTTTTGCGTCCGTGAAGAGCACGGTGGCAACGACGCTATTAGAATCTCTTGCGGTGCTCTCGCCACGGGTAAACATTTCAATTTCGCTCAGAACTCGCTCCGAATCACCGAGGAACCACCAATGGTCATCGCCCGGCATTTCTACGTATTTCGCGCCGGCTATTTGCGACGCAATGTAACGCGCCTGGCCCACGTTTACTGCCGGGTCGCCAGTTCGATGAAGAATCAAGGTTGGGACACGGATAGATGGCAATACATGCCGCAAATCCAATTGGGCCACCGACTCGAGATATCGCCGAAATTCGTTGGGAGTTGCCGATAATCGTTCAAAACGTCCTGCCCAGGCCATCAGCGCGGGATCGGCAGCACGTGTCGGTCCGAAAGTTCGGACAGACGATTGCCCGGTGCCCCAGGAAGCCTTAATGGAATCCAAAACCAGGTCGAACGTCTCCGCTTTCATTCCCCAAGGCAGATGGATATCGGCCAGAAATTTCACGCTGGTCCCATACAGGATGAGGGATAAAACTCGCTCGGGATAGGTGGCTGCGAATAACATGCTGATCATCCCACCTTCCGAGCTACCTAAAATCACAGCGCGCGCGATTTCCAGCTTGTCCATAACTGCCCTGATGTCGTCCATTCGCTCTTCCAATGAAGGCACCTCGGTTAAGCGACTGGATAAGCCAACCCCGCGCTTGTCGAAAATCACCAGGCGGCAGAACGAGCCCAGCGACTGCAAAAATCTCGCACACGCGGGCAGCTCCCAAATTTGTTCTAGATGCGAGACGTACGAGGGCACGAGAACGACATCCACCGGACCGCTCCCACAAACCTGGTAGGCGATTTCAACATTTCCGCTTTCTGCCCAGCCACGCAACATAGGGATCGCCTCAGAGATGAACGGGATGCCAGATCAGAGTGAACCATCGAAGTTCGAGTGTCGAATCTTCGTACTATCCCCGGCGAATTACAAGCTTTTGACCGGTGGCCAAAGCTATTCCACCCAGCACCGCCAGAATTGGAAAGAACTCAACCACGTAGCGCGGCTCAGGATTCTCCATTGACGAAAACAGAATCAGACGAAACACGATCGCCAGGATCACGAGGACAAGCCAGCGGCGTGATTCCGTCTTTCGTGACTCGAACAAAAGCCACGCGCCGATTAACCCCAACACGGTGTAAATAGCCGTCAGTCCGGCAAACAATGGCAGCCAGATTTGCTGGTGCGTCTGCGAATCAAGATCTTCGAATGGCAGCAAGGCGCCTTCGAATGGCCAATACTGTGAGTGCGTATCGAACCACATGGTGCGCGCCCGCTTGAGCGGCAACACCACGTAATAACGAAACGGATGACGCGCGACCCGCTCGCGGCCGAGTTGGCCAAACGCGGCGTCAATCTCAGGCGTCATCTCAACGTCGTCCGAACTCTGCTGGTTTTCCGATTCATCGCTCGCGTCGCTGTCCTCTTCGTCATTCTCCTCGTCGTTTGCGTTTGTACTCTTATTGGAGTTGGAATTTTGGGTTCCCTTCTTCCCACCCTGCTTTGAATTACTTGTGGGGCCACTCGCTTTAGGTGGAGGTGAAGGACTGGGCTCAGGCGTTGGCGTCGTTTGCGGCTCACTGGGCCTGTCATCATCGCGCCGGTGGTTGTAGGCCTCGATCAACGTCGCTACCCGTTTCTCTTCGTCGGGCGAATCAAATGCGGATGGCGGTAAATCTTCGACATCGATTTGACTGGTGTCCAGCGACCAGAGAAAAGGCGCGATGTAACTTTCATCATCCAGCCATGTGCGCACCCAGAGTGTGTACCCGCGCGGAACAAATTCACCGGGCATCTCGCCATGCGCGGGCGAGAGCGGCTGAAAAAGATGAAAGACGCGCCAATTGCGAATCGTCCAGGGCGTGAGCAGAAGAGCAAACGAAGCTGAAAATAACGCGCCGGCAAGAATGAGTTGTTTGGAGTGCGCCGACAGAGCGAAGCGACGACGGCGCTTTGGATCATCGCTCGCCTCATTGTCAGCGTTGGATCCAGAGCGGCGTCGCGCAACGCTTGCCGCCGCACTCCAAATCAACCCAGTCAAGAGCGTAATTCCCACCGCGGCTAAAAACAGCCCACTGTCCGGCCGCATCGACACCGAGACACCGCCGATCAAGCCCGCCACCGCCCACCAAACAAATGCTTTCTTGTCGCCTTTCTCTGTGTTCTCTGTGGTTAACTCTCTGAACCCCAGCGTCACCGCGACGAACAGCGCCATTATCAAGAAATTGGTTGGCACTTCCGTCAGAATCGTGGCTGCATAGATGGTCGTAAACGGACAGATTGCTGCCAGGGCCATCGCCGCGATCGCACTCAAGCGTTTCTTCTGTTCGTCCGGTTGCCAGTAATAAGCCAACAGCGCAATTAGCCCGCACGTCGCCGTATCAATCAGCGCCTGGATTATCCGGACCGCGCCGTTATTAGTGTGGCCAAAGATGGAATAGATCGTCGCGAGGAAAAGCGGATAACCGGGGAGCCGAATTAACGAAGGACTGTAAGGCGCCTGCGTGTCGTGAGAATAGACATGCTGCTCGAGCAGGTTCCGCGCCATCTGGGCATAGACGCGTCCATCATCAGGTGCATCGTTGGGCAGCCAAAGGGCAACGGCGAGGCGAAAGCCCGCGGCCACTGCCAACAGCACTATGAACGGGATCCACGGTTTGAGTCTGCTCAGTGGCACAGACTTTAGTCTGTGACCTTCGCTTCTCAAACACAAGATCACAGATTGAAGTGTCTTAAGTTTAGTTTCGGAGTACCGCCTTTAGGCGGAATAGCTGCCATTGGTATTACGCTTAAAAGCGGTACTCCAAACTGGGCATCACAGACTTTAGTCTGTGATCTTCGCTTCTCAAACATAAGATCACAGACTGAAGTCTTTTGGTTGACATCCCAAGTCCACAACTTTATAACCCGAGTTGAATCACGCGCTGGAGATATTCCCAGACCTTCGCCTGAAATTCTCCAGCTACAAAATCACGGGCCGCACTGGAAGGAGGCTTCCAATGATAACTCGCAAACAATCCGCCACGTTAGGTGTCGCGATTTGCTTGATCGCTGGAGCAGTAACCATGGTGGCGTTGGCATTGGCTCGAACCGCGCCAGCTTTGGCCAGGCCGATGAAGGGCAAATTGCTTCGGCGCAAGGATGACGTCTATCGAAAGCCCGATCCGAAAGAGCGCGCGGCGCTTCGCGGTCAGAATTCGGGAGGAGATATTGCCGGCGCTGGGCAGCAACAACCCGCGGAGAGGGAAATTGAGGACGCCATTCCGAGCCACGTTCCTCTCAGGGCTAAAGTCAGAGCCGAGAAAGAGAAGGCAACCAAAGATCTTAACAATGAAAAGTGGGCACGCGATTTCGAACTGGAGATAACGAATGTTGGTGACAAACCGATTTATCAGTTCTATTTAGTCTTGATCACGGATGTTGAAGCCGCCGCCGGTTATCGCATAGTTGCCCCCTTAACCTACGGACGAACGGAATTGGGAACTATCAGCACGCTCGCGACACCTGAAGACATTCCGCTCAACCCCGGCGCCTCTACGATCTTGAAGATTCATCCAAGCCAGTTGGATGCCTGGGATCACATGCGAAAAAAGGAGGGACGGCCTCTTCCAAAGAAAGTTCGAATAATGTTCCAGAGCTTAAGCTTCGGCGATGGAACGGGATATAGCGGAGAAGACGGGCAACGTATTCCCAACAAAGTCCTGGAACAATCTCAAACGCACTTCTACGATCGAGAAACCAATGATCGACGGAATTGGCGCTCTGACAGGCTTTCCCCGAGTTCAACCAGTCTGATCGGGAACCAATTACCGGCAGCATTCCTGCCGGTTCTTTTTTTGCCGGCATCTCTTGCAACGCGTGATGCGTCACGTGATTCGGAGCCGGATGAGTGTTGTGGTCCCGGTTGCACGTTCATGATTGATCATCTTCAGCACGCCTGTGTTAATTGTCCCGACCAAAACAGACCGTCAAACACTTATTGCGGCGACCCGGCCGGCGCTTGCTATGCGCCAGTTTATGATTCAATTGAATGCTATATACCGAAGAATCCTGAACCATATCTGTGCCAAACAATCTTAATGCTATCGTGCGGTGGATCATCACAGACACCTTCACCCAGTCCAAGTCCATCACCAACGTCTACGCCCATTCAAACGCCGACACCAGAAAGCTGTCCGGCCGCTTGCTCCGATCCCAGCGCCGCGTTCCCGGCTGACGAATGTGCCAACCCAGAAACTCCGGTCACCGATTCCGGTTGCCCGCTCGGTTATCACCGCGCTGGAGCATGCTGTGTCGTAAATCCCTGTCCCGAGCCCACTCCAACTCCGCCGCCTTGCAGCGGAACAACCTTTTGGCTTCCCGCACCTTTCTGCACACCGGTCTGTGTACCTTCATCGCCCGGCGGAGGCGGCGGCGATCCCATCTATTCTGATAATCCGGGCGGATCGAATTGCACTCCATATTTCTGGGTTTGGTTCACCTCATATGACAACGGCGAGACCTGGCAAATAGTAGACATAAGCTACGCGGGCTGTTGGTGATAGTGGCATAGACTTTAGTCTGTGATTGTCGCTAGCCAAACACTTCGCACACTAACAGTTTGCGTTACAAACCAGGACATCACAGACTGAAGTCTGTGACACTCTAAGGTTGCGCCTCCACCGTCGCTTTTCTTTCCAGCTTGCCCCAACCAACAATCGCGCCGCGAATGGCAGTCTGCACCGATTTGATCATGACGTAGTACATCACCTGCCGGTAACAGAAGCGTTGCAGGAACAACCACCAAAGCAAACGCCAGCGTTCTTTTCTCTCCAGCAGAAACGCAAAGCAGGCGGCGGTCCAATCGACGGCCAGAAACAGCGCGTAGTAGAAGAGAACTTGCTTCAGATTGGTAAACGAATAAGCCGAAGGTTGCTCAATTCGATCCAACAGCGCCGATAAGCAGGTGTAGATCAAAAGCAGATCCATCACCGGCGAGATTAGCGGAAAGACAATCTGAAAGATCCAAACGTTCGGCATGGCAACGAAACCGAGCGCGCCATAACGTGGACGGAACAACGTGTCGCGGTGTTTCCAGAGGCATTGCAAAGTGCCGTAGGCCCAGCGAAATCTTTGCTTCGCCAGCGCGCGCAAAGTCTGCGGGGCTTCGGTCCAGCCGATGGCGGTTTCTTCATAACCAATCTTGTAACCACGTTTGCGAATCTGGAGTGTCAGGTCCTGGTCTTCAGCGAGCGTGTCATCACTAAAGCCGCCGCACGCTTCGATCAGTTCCCTTCTCCAGGCGCCCACTGCGCCGGGAACCACGGTAATGCAATTCAAGCTGGCAAAAGCGCGGCGGTCCATGTTCTGCGACGTCACGTACTCCAGCGCCTGCCAACGGGTGACGATGTTGATGCGATTTCCGACTTTCGCATTACCAGCGACCGCGCCGATCCTTGGATCGACAAACCGCCGAGCCAGCGCCCGAATTGTCTCAGCGGGAAACTGAGTGTCGGCATCGAGCGCCACAATCACATCGCCCCGCGCCTGACGCAGACCAAAATTTAATGCCGCAGACTTGCCCGCATTGTCTTCGGTGAATAACCGCACCAGAGGCTCGTCCCGAAAATGCTCGCGCACCACCTCACTCGTCCGGTCGTGCGAGCCATCATCAACCACGATGATTTCAAAATTGTCGTAATCGGAATTCAGCAGGCTGCGGATAGTCGCCTCGATCACAAACTCTTCGTTGTAAGCGGGCACAATGATCGAGACAAACGGTTCGTACTGCTCACCAGCATGCTCATGTTCGCGTTTTCGCGATCTTGCCCATTGGGCCAAGGCCAACGCGCCGATTACCAACAGGCGGGCCACGCCGAGCACAATGCCAATCAAAAATGCCCACTGCAAAAGCCAACCGGCGGTCGAGAGCACGAGAAAAGCTACAGTGTCCGTTCGCGTATAAAGGCTTTCCGTCCCGGACATCGGCGGCATCACCTGATCACGCGACCAGCCGCCCAAGGCGGAAACCGGCACGAACGTAAAGCCTTTCGCGCGCAGGTCATGAATCAATCTTGGTAAAGCTTCGATCGTGGCTTCGCGGTTACCACCCGAATCGTGCAGCAGCACCACCTGACCGCGGGTTTCGGGATTGGTATCGGCTGCGCGGCTCTCGGTCTCTCGCACAATTTGATCGGCTGTCGCGCCGGGTTTCCAATCCCCGGGATCGATACGCAAGCCCACCATAATGTAGCCCAGATTTTTTGCGCGAATCGCGGACTCAGCTTCTTCCGGCGTGTCCGCTTCAGCATCTCCGAAATAAGGTGGGCGAAAAAGCACCGTTGAGCGCCCCGTGATCGATTCGATCAGCCGCTGCGTCGCATTCAATTCCAGATCGGTAATTCTGCCGGGAATCTCGCCGAGGTTGGGATGGGTAAAGGTATGGTTACCAATCTCGTGGCCTTCGTTCACGATCCGGCGCAGCAAGTCGGGATTTGCCTGGCCATTCTTGCCCATCACGAAAAATGTAGCCGGCACTTTTTCCTGCGACAGGATATCGAGGATGCGCGGAGTCCACCGCGGGTCTGGCCCATCGTCAAAGGTCAGCGCAATCCAGCCCGGATGATCACCGGTGCGCTCAATGACGTAGGACGTCGGAATATTATTGTTGTCGTAAGTTTCGGAAGCGATGAATCCGGTCTTGCTGTCGACGGTGATCCCGCGCTGACCTTCGTGCGGGCGGTCGAGTACTTTCAGCAACTCGCCCGAACCTTCGAAATCGACTTCGTAACCATAGGACATGCGCTTCAAAGATTCCGGCGCCGGATTCGTTTGATTAGCGCCGAACACCGACCAGATCGAAGGGTCTTCAGAGCCCAGCCGCCACAGAGCAAAACCCGCGGGGTGGTAACCACTGGCAGCGCGCATTTGATTGAAAGCCGTGACGCCGTCGAGGAACCACACGATGTGATGCGACCCGTCCTCTTCTTCGTAGTCGTAGTGCGGATTGCGCGTGTCCGGATCAAATTCGATTTGGGCGTCGGAATCACGCGCGTCGATTACCGCTTGCTGGAAACTTACTTCACTGGCGGTCTGGCCTTCCTGCCAATTGTAACCATAGTTGCCGAGCGCAATGATCGTGCGCGCCGGATCCAGCTCGCTCATTCGTTTGGCCAAAAGCTTTTCATACCATCCCTGGGAAGCGATGGATCCAAAATCCTTGCTGGCGTAATGCTCGTCGTACGCCATCAACATCAGATAATCGTTGGCCGCCGCATAATTTTTGTATTTCCACGCCGGATCATCGAAAGGCACCGCTTGCACGACGATCCAGCCGTGCGGCTTGAAGGCGGCGTACAACTGCTGCATGAAGCGCAGCAGATTGGGCTGCGTCTCGAGCGGCGTTTCCTCGAAATCGACGCCGATGCCGGCGAATTTGTTCTGCTCGACGAACTGGGCCAGCGCGTTGATCAGCGCTTGCCGCGAGTTGTCGTCACCCACCGCACGCGCCAGCAAGTCCTTCTCCCATTTTTCGTCGCTCAAGTTTTGCACGATGGGAATGATGGGAAGCTGCGGACGCTGTTGCCGGATCAAATTCAAGGCTTTGATCGCTTGCGGATCATTCAATTCGTCTGCAATGGGACTCTCGCCCGGTTTTGCTTGAGCGAGGTGAAGCCACTGCGGCATCACCCAATCGAGCCGGTCCAGGTTTCGCGCCAGCGACGAATAGCTCGATTCGTCCCAATCAATATAGAAACCGATCGAGAGCTGCTTGGCGCCAAAACTCGCCGGCGCCGGCAGCGGCGTACTCGCGGGTGGCGGCGCAACCGGAAGCAACTCCGCATGACGTCCCGGAACGACGCGCGTTTGCGAGAGGGCTTTTTGCAGCTCTGCCTGGGCCTTTTTCGCCTTGGCCTCGCGCGCGGTGGGCATGACGGCGCGGGGCTGCGGCTTTAGATCAGTCGAGCGCGGCAGATTTTGCAGTGGCCGCAAATTCAGTTGCGGCAGCAGTGGATTTGCCAGAACACTGGCGATGAAGATTGCGGTCACCGCGGTCGCCGCGATCGCCAAAGCGAGGTATGTTCGCCGCACATGCCGCCAGCGACGCCCTCGCGGGTCATAAAAAACAGGCGACGCTGATTCAGACTTCTTGGCCACTGGGGATGATTTTGATCGCGGACGTTCCTTTGATGTCTATAAGCGCGTGCGGGTTGATAGTCAAGAAGGGCGGCCCAGTCGCAGTTCGATTCGGAATCCAAAGACTAAAGCCTGGGCCACAGAAGAAAAGCCGCCCGTGAATGCACGAGCGGCTTTCCGGTGAACTGTTGGGATTGACCTGCGGCTGTGACCTTCGGAAAGAAGGTGTCACAGTGAAACTCGCTCAGGAAAACAATCCGAACAAATCCAGATTATTGATTCCTGAGGCTAGGTCTCAGCCACCTCACTGTGATGAAAACTCATATGCGTTGGATCACCTCCTTTCCAGTGTTGAGGGTGATAATAAAAAAGAAGCGCGAAGCGGTCAATAGAAATTTTTTTGATTGTGTCAGACCGCCCGGCCGTAGGGAGGGCCACTTTATCGCGCGCCTCACTATCAACAAGACAGCTCCCCTAACGGTCGGGCCTTTGACTCACAAGTTTTCCACCCACATACACGCGCCAGGGATGTTCGATCCCAAAGAAGTAAGCCAGCTCGCGATAGTCCTCGCAATCGTGAATCACAAAATCGGCGCGCTTTCCTTTCTCCAGCGAGCCAATGTCGTCACCTCGTCCCAGTGAGTAGGCGGCATTCACCGTGGCGGCGGTAATCGCCTCAGCCGGGGTCATCTTCATTTGCGTGCAGGCAATCGAAAGCACCATCGGCATTGAAGGCACCGGCGAGGATCCGGGATTGAAGTCAGTTGCTAGGACTACTCCCAAGCCCGCGTCAATCATTTGCCGCGCCGCCGGATATTGCTGCGAGCCCAGCGCATAGACTGAGCCCGGTAACAGGACCGGCTGCACCCTGGCCACTTTGAGCGCCGCAATCCCCGCGGGATCCGTATGCTCGAGATGATCGGCAGTGGCGCACTTCAACTCAGCTGCCAATTTTGCGCCGCCCGATAACGAAAGCTGGTCCGCATGAACCCGCAGACCGAGGCCATGACTGCGGGCGGCCTCCAGAATCATCCGCGTCTCGTCAGTCGTAAACACACCCTCTTCGCAGAACACATCGCAGTATTCGGCCAGCTTTTCTTCCACGACATGTGGCAGCATCTCGTTAATCACGAGATTGTTGTAGGTCTCGCGACGAGATTTGTATTCAGACGGAATGTCATGTGCGCCCAGAAACGTGGGGACGTAGCGAAGCGGTGTCTGCTCGTTCAACTCCCGAATCGCGCGCAGGATCTTCAACTCGTCTTCCAAAGTCAGGCCGTAACCCGACTTCGCTTCAACCGTGGTGGTGCCGGTGCGCAGAAACCAATCAGCGTAACGCTTGCCTGCTTTTACGAGATCTTTCTCGGTCGCATTGCGGGTGGCGCGCACGGTCGATCGAATGCCGCCGCCGCGGGCCGCGATCTCGCGGTAAGTCGCGCCGCTTACTCGCTGCTCAAATTCATTCGCCCGAATGCCGGCAAAGACCGGATGCGTGTGGGCATCGACAAAGCCCGGCATTACCACCCGCCGGCCCGCATCGATCACCTCGGCATCGTTGGGAATCAGGCTTTCGATTTCACGCCGGCGACCGACGGCTTCAATGGCTTCGCCGCGGATCAGGAGGGCGCCGTCTTCGACGATGGCCAGCTGGCGAAGATCGCCGCCAGTGCGCGGCCGCTTGGCGCCCGCCAGCGTTACCAGTTGTGAGCAATTAAGGACGGCGAGAGTGTCAGACATGAACTTCCGTGGGCTGACTTCACTCCTCTTTATAAAGCGCCGCGCCCGCCAGCAGCCCGGCGCTGTATTCGACGACGCCCCAGGCCAGGATGAAGAGGATCACGTTGGCCGGAATATTTATCAACATCATGTTGATAACGCCGGCGTAAGCGTAGATGCAGAACCAAAGAATGATGGCCGTCAGAATTGCCGTTCGGGGACCAGGGCCGAGCCGCGTTCTGATGATCGCATAGAGCAGCACCGCGACCACCCCAAACACCAGCGTACCGACAACGGCATAGACGACAAAACCGGTCCCGGGCGGCGTCAAATTCATGCGCTTGAAGTCGGCTTCCATCTGACCATGAAGCACGACGCCATTAAGCAGGAACTCGAAGAAGTTCAGAACCACACCCGCAACCAGACCACCCAATAGGACGCGGCCAAAATTGATTTTGCTCATGTGACACTGCTCCTTAGACAGACTGATTTACTGACGATGGCGTGAGAATTATCACAGCGTCACCGCGAATACCAGAAATGAGCGCCAGAACTATCTCGGTCTCGAGTGTTCTTCTTGTAGGCTCAATTTCACGCAAAGGCGCAAACATTCGCAAAGCCGAAATCAGGAAATTACCTTCGTTCGCTTCTTGTCCAGCAGATAGATCGCCGCGCCAATCGCATTGGCGATCACTACGACCGCAATGATTTTCGCGGCAAATAAAAATCGGCTCTGAACATCGATAATCGGGAAAATAGTGAAGAAAGCCCCGACCATGGACATCAGCAAGCCTACCACCGCCGCGCCCTTCAGCCACCACGGAAAGCGCACGCCAAAGCGTTTCATCGCGAGAATGGGAATCGCAAACAGCACCATGTAGATCAAGGCGTAAAGCACGCTCGCCGCATTGTCCTGAAACTGAAACGCCTCGGCCTCTTTCACCCCAATCAAAGGAACGAGGCTGAACAGCAAGGTGGTCACGCCCACAAACAGGATCGAGTTTACCGGCGTTCGATAGCGCTTATGCAGTTTCGCAAACCAGGCCGGCAGGAGGTCGTCCCACCCGGCGACCATGGGAAGACGCGTGTTCCCGGCAAAATAAATACTCATCAAAGCGATCTGCCGCGCAGCTACGCCAAAGATGGTGATCGAAATCAGAATTGACACCCAGCCCAGCGAGTGAAAGCCCAGGCTGAAAACCTGGGGGATTGGAGCGATGAGGTCCACTTTGTCGGGAGAGACAAACGCCAGGACCGAGGCGGTACCGAGGATAAACATCAGCGCAATAATCGGCGCCGAGATCATCACCGAACGCGTGATGTTGCGAGCCGGGGCGCGACACTCACCGGCCAGGATCGCCACGTACTCGAAACCGGAAAGCGCGCCGACCGCCAGCTTGCTACAGACGTTGACGTTGTGAGTATTTATCTCCGGCAGGCTCAGTGAAAATGGATGATAGTTCGCCAAACTGCCGCGGCCCGCCGTGATAAACGGCATCAGGATCAAAATGGCGACCGTGACAATCAGCATAACTCCGCCAAAGTTCTGCACCCACTTGCCCAGGGCCAAGCCTCTCTGCGAAGCGGCCACAATGAACGTCATAAGAACCACGCAAACCAGTGTGGTCATCCACTTGTTCTCGTGCATCCAGTTGGCGCGCCGCCCTATGGCATAAGCAATGTTCTTCTTAATGATAAGGCTGATGCCGGACATTACGAGGATGCCGAAAATCCAAAAATTCCACGCGACCAGGAAAGCCAGGAAATCTCCGAAGCCGACTTTGGCCCATTGATACAGGCCGCCCTCCAAAGGCGCGAGGCGGTTGAGATAGATGACGACGACAGCGAGCGGCAGATAGAAAGTCGTGATCGCAATTAGCCAGAAGGCCATCTGCGAACGTCCGAGCGTGGCGGCGAAACCAACCCAGACCGTGCCGAATACAAAGACGACTTGAGTGAGGACGAGATCGCGTAAACCGAGTTCTTTTTTGAGAGAGGCGCTGCGCGCTTCGACATCGCGCCCGATCGTGGAAAGATTTGATTCTTCCGTCATGGAATCAGAACGGGAGCGGTAGCAACCGGGTCGAGTCCATACAATGTGTGACCTGGTTAAGTCTTGACCCGGTCGCTACTGCTCCCGGTTCTGACTTATTTACGCGGATGAGCTGTGGTCATGAACGATGCGCCAGCCGGCTTTTCGCTTCCGAAACAGCAAAGTGAATACGCCGTGCGGCTCATCAGTCGCGCGTTTAAGTCGCCAGCGGCCCAGCACCAGCGCCGCACTCGGAGTCAACATCGTGACTTTGACTTCGGAAAAAGTGAGCGTGCCCATCTTCTCGCGCGTGTCGTACTTTTTCTTATATCGATCAAAGACCTCTTGCCAGCCACGCGTGATGCTGTCGCCGCCGACAAACTCAGTTTTCGGCGAGCGATCATATCCATCCATATAGCCTTCAATGTCACCGCGGTTCCAGGCTGCCGCCTGCGCGTCGAGCACCGCGCGGATAGCGGCCTCAGACTTTGTTTGCGCCGAGAGCGTGTTTTGACTGAAGCCCAACAGGCTGCCCACTCCCAGCGCAATCAGCACGATCGCCAGTCGAACGCGCGGCCCAAATGATGGATTATTACGAAAACGATATCCGTTCATGATCAAAGCGCCTGTAGGGGCGTCCTTATAACATGGCGCACCGAAAGGCGCTAGCTTTGTAAGGCAAACTGTTAGTTTGCGCCGACAACAGCAGTGTGGAAGTTTGGCGTACGGGAAAGAGACGCGCAGCGCCGTCAGTCAGTAGCGCCGGCCGTCAGGCCGTGGGTTTGGAGCGATTAATTGAGTCGCGAGCGCCGAAGGTGCGGCACTGAAGGTGACGCAATGCCGGCGCTTCGCGCCTCTGATAAAGGTGGGGCGATTTCGATCCACGACCTGACGGTCGCGGCGATTCACTGACGGCGCTGCGCGCCTGCAAGAACCCGGTCGCTACCGCTCCCGGTTCTGACTTCATGACTTTTGCCGAGTTGTGGTGGTTTCTAGAAATACCGGTAGTGCCCCGTAATCTTCCAATTGAAGAGCACGTCTTCCATGCGGGTGCCGGCGCCGATGTTGTGCACGATCAGATATCGCTGTGAAGGCTTGAACCAGACATTGGTGACCAGGCCGACATGATCGACTCCGCCACCCAGATCCCAGGTCACCACATCACCGGGTTTGAAGTCGTCGGGGCTGCTCGTGATTTCCTGCGACTTACCCTTGCGCGAAAGGTAGGTTTGCAGATTGGGTACGCGGCGGTGATCGATATTCGGGTCGGTGCTCTTTAATCCCCACTTGGTTGGATAGGCACCAAAGTTCGACTTCATGTCTTCGTGCACATCCTTCTGCAAATCGATCGCAGCTTTGCGGAAAGCCCGCACGATCACATCGGAACAAACTCCGGTTTCAATCGGCACGTCGCCATTGGGATAATCAAGCTTCTGATAAGAAGGATCGTAGCTGGTCGTGATGCCAATCTGATGGACGGCGCCGTCGATCACCAGTTTCAGGTTCGGCGAGCTGTTGGCCGGAAGCGCGCGGGTTTCGGTTTGCTGTTCCGGAGGTCTAAGCGGCGGTTGTGTTCGGGCGACTTGTTGTTGACATGCGGCGAGGGCTATGGCGAAGGCGAGAGCTATGAGAATTAAAAGGTACCGTTTCATCGGAAGGGTTTCTGTTTTGATTTAGACGCCGGAACGGTCCGCCGCGTTCCCATCTGGATTATTGACGCGCTAAACCGCGGCTTTTTGCCTTAGCCATTCGCGCAAATCAGCCCGCATCGCCGGCACAATTTCGTGGCCCGCGTCATAGCTGCGGACCGCGACGTCCGCGGCCCGTTGCCGCAACTGCGCGGCATAGTTCTCAACCCTGGCCGGCGGATAGAACTCGTCTCGCTCTCCACTCAGATGAAAGATTGCGGCGCCGGTTTGCTGATAGAGCGGACTGGTCTCCCAGTCACCGGGCAGGCCGCCACAAATCCCAATCACCCCGCGCAAAACGTCCGGGTGAGTGAATGCAAAGCGATAGTTCAGCGCACACGATTGTGAAAACCCGAGCAGGAAAATTCTTTTCGCGTCAGCCACGCCTTCATCAATTAGCGCGGCGATCAGGTCGAGCAAGGCGCGATGATGGAGGGTCACCGATTCTTCCGGACGAAAATTCGTCAGCCAGCCGAAGCCGTAACGGAGCGGTCCGCCCTTCTCTTTCGGCTCGCGCAAATGCTGATGCGGCCCCTGCAAGGCGGCTAAAGCAAACCCGTCAGCGGCGATCAGCCGGGCCTCGCGCATTGCATGCCACTTGCTGGCGCCGTAACCATGAAGCGTGATTAAGAGCGGGGCAGATTCGTCCGCAGCGGGAGACAAATCGTAACGCAGTTTGATTTCAGCAGTGAGTGTCCGCTCGACCAAATTATTTTGCACCATCTCTTAAAATGGAAGCAGCGCGGCGCGAGCGCGCAACGGCCTCAATGATCAGTACCACATACATAATCACCAACGGTATGAAGATCAAAAACGCGGCCCAGGTGAGCAGCATAAGTACCTCGTACGCGTCATCATTAGGCGAAGGATCTCTTCGGCCACCCATCATATTAAAAACAACCTTCTCTAAATTGAGGATCGCGAGCGTGGTCACGATGATTGTCAGTGGCAGAAGCGTAGCAATAATAATCGAAAACCAACCTAGTTCACCCAGGCGGCGCAAGAAGAAAACCAACAAGGCTACCCGCCAGGCGGCGACGATCGCCAAAAACCATGCGTTAACCGAGTTCGCGGTGCCCAGACTCACAAATTGTTCAATTGGAAAGGCGTAAATTGCCGCCGGCGGCGAGGCTAAAGACACAAAGGTGAGCACCGTGAAGTAAGACCAGTGTCGCGGGCGCAACGGCCAAATTATCAACCACAGGAAAAGTGAAAGCAGGAAGACGTAAATGATCGAGCCGACGCCCAGGTGTTGCCAAAAACTGACGCGTGGATTGTCCCAATAACGGCCCATGCCTACCAGCCACGTGCAAAGAAGGCCAAAGGCCAGGTGCCGCCAACTCAGATGTCTTAGCTCGGTCTGACTTGCTCGAAAAGTCACGACTCGGAGGGCTGTTCCTAACACGTCAACTATTGAGTTATGTGCTCGGCTCTCTGACATCGGCTCAGGGCTTATACCATGTCGTGAAGCGTGAAGCTACGCACTCTTCGGCGTTCTTTGCATTCACGACCGATGACGGCTACGATGCTGAGTAAAGCTTATCGCGATCAAGATTAACCACAGCGAGGATCACAAACAATGAAATTCCCAGGCGGCATGAACATCCAGGCCATGATGAAGCAGGCGCAGCAGATGCAAGAGAAGATGGCGCATGAGATGGAGGAAATGCGCGTCGAAGCGTCGGCCGGTGGGGGCGTCGTCAACGTCACCATGAAGGGCGATCACGAAATCCTGGCGCTCAAACTCGATCCGGAAATCGTGAAGGAAAACGACATCGAAATGCTTCAGGACATGATCGTCGCCGCCATCAATGAAGGCAATCGCAAAGTAAACGAAGCCATGAAGAGCAAGCTGGGATCGATGTTGCCACCCGGACTCGGAAATTTGTTCTAGCTGAAGTGCGCGACCTCGTGCTTTTGGGCTTAGAGCTTTGTCCTTTGATCTCTTTCGCCAGGAGTCACTCAAAAGTCACTCGTACCACTTGTCAGAAGACTAACACCCAAGCACAAAGTACAAAGCACTAAGACAATGCTTGACTACGCAGAGCCCGTCACCAAACTAATCGACGAATTCAAACGCCTGCCGAGTATCGGGCAAAAGTCCGCGCAACGGCTCGCCTTTCATATTCTGCGGGCGCCTGACGTCGAGGTCGAACGGCTCATCCAGGCACTTCAGGAAGTCAAACAGCGCATTACAGAATGTTCAGTTTGCAACAACCTCACGGACGTTAATCCCTGCCGGTTTTGTTCCCTTCCTTCGCGGGATCGTTCCCTGCTCTGCGTTGTCGAGCAGCCTTACGATTTAGTTGCGGTCGAGAAGACCCGCAGCTACAAAGGTCTCTATCACGTACTGCATGGTTCGCTTTCTCCGATTCGGGGAATCAGGCCGAGCGATCTGCGGCTCGACAATTTGTTGACCAGGCTGAAGCCGGAAAACAACGAGGGTGTCGAAGTCCAGGAAGTCATCCTGGCCACCAATCCCAACACCGAAGGCGAAGCAACCGCGAATTACATCAGTCGTCTGCTGAAACCGCTCGGCCTGCGTGTAACGCGCCTGGCGATGGGCATGCCCGTCGGCAGCGACCTCGAGTACGTCGATGAAGTAACGATGGACAAAGCGCTGTCGAACCGCCACGAGATGTAACGCAAACTGTTAGTTTGCGTATTCTCTCAAACCATCACCCCAGCCAGCATCGCAAACTAACAGTTTGCGTTACAGGCTCACGCCAGGCCCTGTAACCAACCGGGCTCGCGTTCCTGCTCTTCTTTCATGCGATGTAGCCGCGCGGTCATCACCGCCGCCCTTCCGAGATAGCCAACTACCTCTCTTGAATTTTCGCGACTGACGACGGGCAGTCGTCCGATGTCGTGACGCAGCATTTTCTCGATCGCTTCATAAAGAATTTCATCGGGATAAGTCACGATCATATTTCGGCTGCCGGCCTGAATCACAGTCAGATTCGGATCGTCGAACTGTTCAATCGCGCGCACGACATCACCGCGGGTGATGATCCCGGCCAGCGCCCCGGCGTCATCCACTATGATCGTGCCCTGCCGGCGCGAGAGCCGTGGATCGCGATTGGCAATCCGATCGGAAAAATCCGCCAGCTTCATCGATGCGGCAATCTTTGGAGGTTGCCGATCCATAGCTTCACTCACGCGCAACCCCATCAAAGGATCCACGACGTATTCACGGTTAACGTGAAAACCGCGGCGAGCAACTTTCTCGGTCAGGATTGAGCGGCGCAAAGCCAACACCGTGACTGCATGTGCGCCAATGCAGGCGACCAGCAATCCCGGCAACAAATTAAGATCATGGGTGAGCTCGAGCGTGAAGACCATGGCGGTCAGCGGCGAGCGCATCGTGCCACCCATCATCGCGGCCATGCTAATCATGGCCCAGAGGCCGGCGTCGCCCATCGGCATCCAGCGCGCTTCAATCGCGCCGAGAGCGCCACCCATAATTAACAGCGGCGCCAGCACTCCACCCGAAGTACCCGAGCCCAGTGAGATCGACCAAATGAGGGCTTTGCCGATCAAGAGTCCCGCGACCATTGGCCCAATTAATTCTCCGCGCAACAGCGAATGGATTGTTTCGTAACCAACGCCGAGGATTCGTGGATCCAACCAGCCACCAATGCCCACGAATAAGCCGCCAATCGCCGGCCACCACATCCAGTGCAACGGAATCTTGGTAAACAGATCCTCGAACGCGTAAACCAGAGTCGTTAGCACCCCAGACGCGAGGCCCGCGATAATCCCAACGACTAAGGCGAGAATCAGACCTTCACTTCCCAACGGTGCATGAGCGGTGACCGGAAATATTGGACCTGATCCCATCAACGGAATTCGTAAGGCCCCAGCCACGGCCGCGGCAATCGAGACTGGGATAAAGGATCGCGGCTTCCATTCAAACAACAACAGCTCGACCGCCAGCAGGACGGCGGCGACTGGAGAAGCAAAGATCGCCGCCATGCCTCCCGCCGCGCCGGCCACTAGTAGAGTCTTTCTCTCGGCAGGTGACAGGTGAAACATTTGCGCGAACAGCGAGCCGACCGCGCCGCCGGTCATGATGATGGGACCTTCAGCACCGAAAGGTCCGCCGGTGCCGATAGAAATCGCCGATGACACGGGCTTTAGCACTGCTACTTTTCCTTCCATGCGGCTGCGGCCAAAAAGAATTGCTTCGAGTGCTTCGGGGATGCCATGACCGCGGATCTTTTCGGATCCGAAACGGGCCATCAGTCCGATTACGAGTCCGCCCACGACCGGGGCGAGAATTACGAACGGGCCCAGACGATGATTGGTCAGCGGACCCAATTCGGAAGAGAAGCGTTGAAAGAAGACGAGGTTGGTGATGATGGCGATGAGCCAGATCAGAATCTTGGCGACGACGGCGCTAAGGGCGCCGATGATGACAGCCATTAAAGAAACAATAAGAATGCGCTTGTCGCGCGTGAAATCGGCCAGCCGGTCTTCGGCCCGCTCGACTCTCGAAGTCATAATTATGCCTTTCGTTATGAAGAAGAGTATTCAAGATTAGTGGGGTGCCGGGGAAGAAACTAGAGTAGTAAATTGGTGACAGTCGATCAAGAATGCCGGTGTTTTGCTCACTTACTGAAGTGGTACGAATCTCCTTCAAGCCGCACTTAGGAGTGACGAGCGCGCCTCGCTTTCAACCCGCACCGTTTTAGTGGTGCAGAAAATACTTCAGTATTTTTCCTCGGTCTATTTCCGCTATGGCTTTGCCACTCCGATGCGCGGCAAGTCTTCGACTTGCCGTTAAGGGCAGATAGACTCCGGTCTGTGACCGAGGGTTGGAAACCTGGAAGACAACAAGGGTTCGTGTTCGGCAAGTCAAAAACTTGCCGCTCATCGAAGTGGCCGAGCCATTGCCCTGATGAGACGATAAAAACCGGCTCTCAAAACTTGCTGAATGAATGCTCATTCAGTATTATCTTGCGGCCATGATACAGGTCAAAAAAGCTGCTGTTTTAGGCGCCGGCACCATGGGAGCGCAGATTGCCGCTCACCTGGCCAACGCCGGCGTGCCAACCTTATTGCTGGACATCGTTCCGAAGGATGACCCCGGCGATCCCAACAAGATCGCGCGCGCCGGTTTCGAGGGCGCCAGGAAAGCCAAACCCGCCGCATTCTTCACCGCGGATGGCGCTGCGCTGGTCACCATCGGCAACTTTGAAGACGACCTGGCAAAACTCAAAGACTGCGATCTCATTATCGAGGCAGTGGTCGAGAACCTGGAGATCAAGCGCGGCCTTTACGAGAAAGTAGAACAACATCGCCGGCCGGGCTCAGTGGTCGCTTCGAACACCAGCGGCATCCCGCTGTCACTGCTGGCCGAAGGACGCACGGAAGATTTCCGCGCCCATTTCCTCGGCATCCACTTTTTCAATCCGCCGCGTTACATGCACCTGGTGGAGTTGATTCGCACCCAATGGACCAAAGGCGAAGTGTCATGCTCGATGGCCGGCTTCCTCGATGAGCGTTTAGGCAAGGGCGTCGTCGTCGCCAAAGATCGGCCAAACTTTATTGCTAATCGCATCGGAACTTACGGCGCGCTGGTAACGATGCAGACGATGATCAATGACGGCTATTCAATTGAAGAGGTCGACAAAATCACCGGCCCCGCCGCCGGCCGGCCGAAGACAGCCACATTTCGCACCTTCGATCTGGTGGGCTTGGATGTTTTCGCCCACGTGGTCAAGAACCTGCACGAAAATCTTCCTGACGATCCTGAGCGCGACATGTTTGTCATGCCTGAGTTCGTCACGAAGATGATTGAGCGCGGCCTGCTCGGCAATAAAACCAAGGCCGGCTTTTATCAAAGACGAAAAGCCGAAGGTGGGAAACGCGACATATGGACGCTGGACACCGCGACTCTCGACTATCGCTCAGCACAAAAGGTGAAACTGCCGTCGCTTGAGATGGCAAAGAACCTCGAAGACACACGCGAACGATTGAAAGCCCTGGTGTGGGGTAAGGATCGCGTCGGCGCGTTTCTTTGGAAGACGATTTCGCGAACGCTCACCTACGCCGCGGATCGCATTCCCGAAATTGCCGACAACGTAGTCGAAGTCGATCGCGCGATGCGTTGGGGATTTAACTGGGAGCTGGGACCGTTTGAAGTTTGGGACGCGATCGGCGTCGAGAAATCAGTCGCTAAATTGAAGGAAGAAGGCCGCGCAGTTCCGGCGAATGTGCAGAGCATGCTCGACGCGGGCGTGAAGTCTTTCTACCGGCAGAAGGACGGCCAACAGTTCTTCTACGATTTTGCCTCGGAAGAATATCGGCCGCTCGCTGACCCGCCGGGAACTATCGTTCTTAAATCACTCAAGGATCGCACCGGCGTCATCAAGAAGAACTCGGGCGCCTCGATGGTTGATCTGGGCGATGGCGTCGCCTGTCTCGAGTTTCATTCCAAGATGAATTCGATCGGCGGCGATACGCTCGAGATGTTGCGTTTTGCGATTGCCGAGACGGAAAAGAATTTTCTCGGCCTGGTAGTGGGCAATCAGGGCGTGAACTTCTCGGTGGGCGCGAACCTGATGCTAATGCTGATGGAAGCGCAGGATGAGAACTGGGAAGAGCTCGAGATGATCGGCCGCTACTTCCAATCGTCGGTCATGAGCTTGCGCTATTCGCCGAAGCCGGTGGTCGTGGCGCCGTTTCAAATGGTCTTTGGCGGTGGCTGTGAAATGGTCCTGCACGCCGATCGCGTGCGCGCGTCGGCCGAAACCTACATCGGCCTGGTCGAGGTCGGCGTGGGAATCATTCCCGCCGGCTGTGGCACCAAAGAAATGCTGGTACGCGCCATGGATTCGATTCCGGAAGGAATGAAGGATGCCGATCCGTTTCCGTTTGTGAAGCGCGCTTTCGAGACGATCGCCATGGCCAAAGTTGCGACCTCGGCGGAAGAAGCACGCGATTTGGGTTTCCTGCGCCAATCAGATTCAATTTCCATGAATGCCGATCGCCTGATCGCCGACGCTAAGAAACAAGTTTTGGCGCTGGCGGCCAGCGGTTACGTGCAACCGCAGCCGCGCACGGACATTCTCGCGCTGGGCGCTCCGGCGCTGGCTACTCTCAAGCTCGGCGTGCATCTAATGAAGCGCGCGGGTTACATTTCGGATCATGATGCTTTAATTGGCGAGAAGCTCGCGCGGATTTTGACGGGCGGCGATTTGAACCATGCGACGCAAGTCAGCGAGCAATACCTGCTCGATCTGGAACGCGAAGCATTTCTGTCTTTGATTGGCACGCGCAAGACGCAGGATCGCATTGGGCACATGTTGAAGACCGGGAAGCCGTTGCGGAATTAGGAATGCACCTTTGCGTCCTGGCGACTTTGCGTGAGATTGGTTCACGCTAAGGGGCAAAGGCGGAAAGAAAACCGCCGAGGGAGTTGAAAATGAAAGAAGCCGTTATTGTTTCTGCTGTAAGAACCGCCGTTGGCAAAGCGCCTAAAGGCACTCTGCGCGACACCCGGCCCGACGACATGGGCGCCGCCGCCATCAAAGAAGCCATTGCCCGAGTGCCGGGTCTGGACGGGGCGCAAATCGATGACGTGATCATGGGCTGCGCTATGCCTGAGGCTGAACAAGGCATGAACGTCGCGCGGGCCGCGGCCATCCGCGCCGGCTTGCCGGTCGAAACCAGCGCCATGACCATCAATCGCTTTTGCTCTTCCGGCTTGCAGACAATTGCCATGGCGTCCGATCGCATTCGCACCAACGGCGCCAACGTCATCGTCGCCGGCGGCCTGGAATCAATGTCGATGATTCCGATGGGTGGTCATATCATTCGTCCGAATCCGACTTTGATGGACACCTATCCGGATTTTTATTTGAGCATGGGATTGGCGACGGAAAATGTCGCGCGCAAGTATGAAGTCACGCGCGAGCAACAAGACGAGTTCGCTCTACGGTCACATCAACGCGCGGTCGCCGCGCTGGATGCCGACCGGTTTAAAGATGAAACGGTGCCGCTCTCAGTCACCTTTGAAGAGCTTGACGCGAAAGGCAAAAAGCAACGTCGCGAAGTTGTCTTTGACAAAGATGAGGGGCCGCGCCGCGACAGCACGCCCGAAGCCCTGGCGAAATTGAAACCGGCGTTTCAGATGAACGGGACGATCACGGCGGGCAATTCGTCGCAAATGTCTGATGGGGCCGCCGCGGCGATCGTGATGTCTGAAGAGCGCGCGAAGCAGCTGGGCGCCAGGCCGATGGCCCGCCTGGTCGCTTACGCAACTGCCGGTTGCCCGCCGGAAGAGATGGGCATCGGGCCGGTCTATGCGATTCCAAAGGCTCTGAAACTCGCCGGCCTCACGCTCGACCAAATCGACGTCATCGAGTTGAATGAAGCTTTCGCGGCCCAGTCACTGGCGGTCATTAAGATGCTCGAGCTGAATCCCGATAAGGTGAATGTCAACGGTGGAGCGATAGCGTTGGGTCACCCGCTGGGTTGCACGGGAGCAAAGCTTACCGCCTCGATCCTGCGCGAGTTGGAACGGCGCGGCGGCCGTTACGGCATGGTGACGATGTGCGTGGGCGGCGGCATGGGCGCCGCGGGAATCTTTGAAAAGTTGTAACGCAAACTGTCAGTTTGCGCGCCTAAGTCAAATCATTCGCAATCTAACAGATTGCGTTACACAGAAAGGCTATTTCTATGGCAGCCGTAATCGAGAAAAACGAGATCGTTAAGGGTGGCAGTTTCCTGATCGAAGAGCGAACCCCGAGCGAAGTTTTTACTCCGGAAGATTTTAATGAAGAGCATCGCATGATCGCGGACACCACGCGCCAGTTTATGGACGCGGAAGTTCTGCCGCGAATCAATGAGCTGGAAAACAAAGACTGGCAACTGGCGCGCGACCTGGTGAAGCAGGCTGCGGATCTCGGCCTCATCGGCGCTAACATTCCGGAAGAGTACGGCGGCCTCGCTCTCGATCAAACCAGCAGCGCGCTCATCGCGGAAAACCTGGGCCGCTCAGCTTCGTTCGCCACCACGCTCGGCGCGCAAAGCGGGATTGGCTTGCTGCCAATCGTTTACTTCGGCACTGAGGCGGCCAAGAAAAATTACTTACCCCGGATTGCCGCGGGCGAATTGATCACTGCTTACGCTTTGACTGAAGCGGGTTCAGGTTCCGACGCGATGGCCGCCAAAGCGACGGCCAAGTTAAGCGACGACGGCTCGCATTACATTCTCAACGGCGAGAAGATGTTCATTACCAACGGCGGCTTCGCCGACATCTTTGTCGTCTTCGCGAAAGTTGATGGCGACAAATTTACGGCTTTCATTGTCGAGCGTCAGGACGGCTGCCACCCTGGCGCCGAAGAGCACAAGATGGGCATTAAGGGCTCGAGCACCACGCCGTTAATTCTCAGCGATGCGAAAGCGCCGGTGGAAAATCTGCTGGGCGAAGTCGGCAAGGGTCACAAGATCGCTTTCAACATTCTCAACATCGGCCGCTTCAAACTGGGCGCCATGTGTCTGGGCGGCATGAAGCTGGCCATGACTGAGTCGGTGAAATATGCGAACGAGCGGCAACAGTTCGGCAAATCGATCTCCTCGTTCGGCGCCATCAAGTCCAAGTTGGGCGAGATGGCCATTCGCACCTGGGTCGGCGAGGCGATGACGTTTCGCACTCTGGGACTGATTGAAGAGGGTCTTAATGCGATCGAAGATTCGAAAGACATGGACGCGCGTTTGAAAGCAATCGAGGAATACGCCGCCGAATGTTCGATCATCAAGGTTGCCCTGTCCGAATACTGCAACTATGTCACGGATGAGATGGTGCAGATCTTTGGCGGTTACGGCTATTCGGCCGATTATCCGGCCGAGCGCGCTTATCGCGACACCCGCATCAATCGCATCTTCGAAGGCACGAACGAAATCAACCGCATGCTCATTCCGGGCCGGCTCATGAAAGCGGCCATGACCGGCCGTCTGGCTTTGCTGCCGGCGGCGCAGGGATTGATGGACGAAATTCTAAATCCTTCGATGCCCTCGTTCGATACTGACGAGAGTCTGCTCGCGGCCGAAATGAAGCTGGCGCAAAACGCTAAGAAGGTTGCGCTGATGACCCTCGGCACCGCGGCCCAGAAATACATGATGGGGCTCGGCGACCAGCAGGAGATTCTGATGGGCGTGGCTGACATCATCATGGATGCTTTCGCCATGGAATCGGCGATTCTGCGGACGCAAAAAGTTGCGGCCGCCCAGGGCGAGGCGGCGGCAGAACGGTTCGTTGATATGACGCGCGTGTTCTGCAACGACGCGGTGGAACGAATCGAAGCACACGCGAAGAATACTCTTGCGGCGATGGCCGAAGGCGATGAACTGCGCACCCTGCTGGCTGCGCTGCGTCGGTTTACCAAGATGACGCCCATCAACACGGTGGCCGCGCGCCAACGCATCGCGGCGTCAATGATCGAAGCGAACAAGTACGTTTATTAATTAACTAAAGAGCATCATCATGAGGTCAGAACCGGGAGCGGTAGCGACCGGGTTGTAGTTACGTTTTTATTCAGCGGCTGTTTGCGAACGTAATTGCATCTTAGGATAAACGCTGTCCAGCCTACCGGTTTCTTGCTTGAGGGAAGGTGAGGGTTGTCACGCCGACTAGAATCCTTTGAGTTCTATCAACCTACTCCAAGGAGAAAGTCGATGAAATACAAACGGTTTGAAGAGTTGCCCGTATGGAAAGATGCTATCGAACTCGCGGTCCGAGTCTTTGAACTTACGTCCGTTGCCAGCTTCCGCCGTTATCGCAGCGTGTGTGATCAAATTGAACGCGCAGCCATGTCCGTCTCAAACAATATTGCGGAAGGGTTTGAGCGGGGTACGACACAGGAAACTCTGACGTTTCTCTACATTTCCCGGGGCTCGTGCGGAGAGACTCGATCGATCTTATGTTTGTGTGAAAGATTGCGAGGCCTGAATGATTTGAGATCTGAGATCTCAGATCTCAAATTGAACGCCGAATCAATTTCTCGGCAGCTTCGGGCTTGGGCGGACTCGCTGCAGAACAGCGACATTAAAGGCGCTCGCTATTTAACAAACCAGTCGCGACGAATCGACAAACAGCGGCGCGAAAGAGAAGAATTCTTGCGCGAGCTTGAAGAAGTCCGAAATCGAAATCGTAAGGCATGATGGATATCTCAGATCTCAGATCTCAGATCAAAACCAACACTGATTAGATGAAAATCCTTCCCATCTCACTTCCGACGCCATTCTACATTGGGCCGGTCAACGTCTATCTGATCAAAGAGGATCCGATCACGATCATCGACACGGGGCCGAAGACTAAGGAAGCCGTCGATGCATTGCGCGCCGGCCTGCGCCAAGCCGGCCTCAACGTTACCGATCTTCGTCGCATCGTCCTGACGCATGCGCATGAAGACCACTGTGGCTTAGCACGGGCGCTCCGCGATGAAGCCAAAGATGCTGAAGTCTTCGTCCACGATTGGGAAACCGGACATCGCGTCGGGCGACTGGAACACGAAGACAGCCTGCGTCTGCTACAGCGCGCGGGTGTGCCCGACAACGAAATTCAATCGATGCGCCAGTTGTACGATGACGTGCGCCAGTATGCTGACTCGCTGGAAGACGATCATTGGACCGAGCTCGTCGATGGGACTGAGCTCCAGTTCGACGCGGGCGCGTTGCGGGTGATTCACACGCCCGGCCATACGCCGGGTTCATGCTCGTTCCTCCGCGAAGCGGACCGCACCATCATCGCCGGTGATTGCGTTCTAAAGCGCATCACGCCGAATCCCGTCATCTCGCCCGACCCAATTGATCCCTCACGGCGTTTCAGATCCCTCGCCGAGTATCTGGTCAGCCTGGCGCGAGTACGCAGTTTCGCGCCGACCTTGATTTACGGCGGCCACGGTGAACCTATCCATGATTTTGAAGAGCTCTTCAATCGATACCTGCGCGCCGTCCGCGAACGCCAAGCGGCCGTCATTGGATTTGTGCCCAAGAACGGGGCGACCGCCTGGGAAGTCTCGCGCCAGCTGTTTCCTGACGCCGATGATGTCCATCGCTTCCTCGCCGTTTCTGAGGCAGTCGCGCACCTCGATTTTGCGCAGTCCGAAGGCCGGATCGAGGTAGAGATTAGTGATGGGCAGGAAGTCTATCGAAGCTAAGAGCTCGGCGACTCGCAATTTTTCAGACAAATATCCAATCATGTAAAGGTAGCTGTCTGCCTGCAAGTGCCCTAATTTTTTTGAATTCTGTGCGCCCCTCAGCGTTCTCGGCAGCGACTAATTCAAATATTCACCGACAACCACGCAGAGAATAGCCGACATTAGCTAACTGGCGTCAGTCCGCCTGTCAAAACCACTAAACAAATTTGGAACTTGCGCCATTCCGCCGCGTGAAACTCATCAAAATCTTACCGGAGGAGTGCGAAATGACCCGCAACAAATTGGCTTTGTTTCTAGCCCTAATCGTGGCCGGCGGCGTGGTAGCCGGAGGAATTGTTTACGCGCAGGATTCGGCGCCGATGACTCTCGTAGATGATGACCAGGATCCCGGAAACGCGGATCGGACGTTTTCCTTGTTTCTCGATGGCGGTTCCTATCTGGGCGTGCGCACCGAAGACGTAAGCAAAGAAAACATGGCTCGCTACGGCCTGCGCGAAGTGCGCGGCGTTGGCGTGACTGAAGTTTTGAAGGACAGTCCGGCGGAAAAGGCGGGCCTGAAAAAAGATGACGTGATTCTTCGTTTCGACGGCGAGGCGGTGACCAGCGTACGTAAGTTGACGCGGCTCGTTTCAGAATCTTCGCCGGATCAAACTGTGCGCCTGACCATTAGCCGGGCCGGCTCGGAACAAGAGGTCACAGCTACACTCTCAAAGCGCGATTTTCACGGACTGCTGCAAGGGCAGATTCATGATGGCGTCTTCAACCAGATCGGAAAGGACTTTCCGAAAATCGAATGGGGCAAGCTGGGTGATGAAAACTGGGTGTTTGCGTTGGGCAATCGTCGTATCGGCGTCAGCACGCAAACCCTTTCCAAACAACTGGCGGAATACTTTGGGGTGTCGGAAGGCGTGCTGATTACCTCAGTCAGTGAAAATAGTCCGGCCGCAAAAGCCGGCTTGAAGGCAGGCGATGTTATTACGGCAATCGATGGCGAGAAGGTTGATTCCCCTGGCGATCTTACCCGGGCTATGAGCAAGAAAGAAACGGGTGATGTGACGCTTACAGTGGTGCGGGACCGAAACTCGCGGACCATCACTGTAACTCCTGAGAAGAATCCGAACGGCGGGGTGTTCAAGACCGGGAAGCTAGGTTCACGCACGATAGTCATCCCTTCGGTCACTGTTCCCGACGTACCCGAAATCAACATCAGGATTCCGAGGATTGTCGTGCCCGCCACTCCGGCAATCGACGTTACGGTCCCGCGCAGAGCGCCAGGCGCGCGCATTCGGACCGTGATCATCTAAATTCTTAAACAGCTGGCGCAAGCCGCTTAACGGGGCAATCGGCACGAGCCGGTTGCCCCTTTTTGTTATCGATGCCGGGCCGCGTATAATTCGCGGCCTGAAAACTCACTAATCTCGGTACCGGTTCGGGTCTGAATTTTGAGCACACCATTATCCCCAGAAGGCCCCGCGTCACGCCTGGTAATCAAAGATCTGGCGCACCGCAACGGGCATGTTGAGTTCGCTCGTGATATTGCCCGCGGCCTGTCGGCTACGCCGAAACAACTCTTCCCTAAGTATCTGTATGACGAGGTGGGCTCGCGCCTGTTCGAGGCAATCTGCGAGATCGATGAGTATTACGTGACCCGGGCCGAAGACGAGATCCTCGCGAACCATGCGGACGAGATCGTGGCGGCGATTCCGGAGTGCGAAACCTTAATCGAACTGGGCAGTGGCAGCGCCGAGAAAACCCGCAACATCATCGAGGCCTTGCTGCGGCGAAGCCGGGAACTGCTTTTTGTCCCCGTTGATATTTCGGCTTCCGCCTTGCGCGAGAGTTCGCAGGCGTTGCTGGACTCGTATCCCAGCTTGAGAATTGAGGCTTATGCGGCCGATTACTTTCAGGCGCTGGAAGCTTTGCCCGATCTCGGACCCAAACCGGCCCTGGTATTATTTTTGGGATCAAATATCGGCAACTTTGAGCCGGACGAGGCTTTGCAGTTCCTGCGGGCGATTCGTCATGTCCTGCGACCCGGCGATGCTTTATTGCTGGGCGCTGATTTAAAAAAAGATCGGGCCGTGCTGGAGGCCGCCTACAATGACTCGCTCGGGGTGACGCGGGCCTTTATCGTGAACGAGCTCGAACGTATTAATCGCGAGCTCGGAGCGAACTTTGATTTGTGGGCCTTTGGTCTCAGGTCCTTCTACAACGAAGCGGTTGGTCGCGTAGAAGTTTGCCTCGAAAGTCTGCGTCCGCAGACAATCGACATCCGCGGTCTGCAGATGACGGCAAAGTTCGAAGCCGGCGAGCGCATCCACGTGGAAAATGCCTACAAGTATGATTTGCAAAATCTGGCCGAGATGGGCTCGCAGACGGGCTTCAAATTGGAGCGAACCTGGCTGGATCACGGTAAGCGATTCAGCAGTAATCTGTTTCGCGCCAGCTAACAATACCGCACTCTAGGATGCGGCCTGCGCGGACCCGACCACCGTGGCTTCCGGCTCCTTCTCAGGACATCGCAATCTCACTTCCAGCAAACGGCGACGCTCAACTTTCTCAACCGTAAATCGCAGATCATTGTGTTCAATCACTTCACCGGGCTGCAGCACATGACCGGCGACCGTCATGAGAAATCCTCCAATCGTCGTATACGCCTCTGACTCAGGGAGAGAAGTCTTAAGCCGCCGGTTGAGATCGCGCACCGCCAGCGCACCGTCCAGGATGTAATCGCCATCGCTGACCTGATTGATCTGCTCGTTGACCTCTTCATCGTGTTCGTCGGAAATATCGCCGACGATCTCTTCAAGCAAGTCTTCCAGGGTGATGATGCCTTCGATGCCGCCATGCTCGTCAACCACAAAACCAAAATGCGTTTTGGCTTTCTGCATCTGCCGCAGAACATCCTCTAAACGCGCGGTGTCCACCACGTACATCGGCGGTTGCAGCACATACTCTAACCGGAAATCTTCCGAGTGCAGCAGGTAAGGAATCAGGTCCTTGCTGTGAATAAACCCGATCACGTTATCCAGAGAATCGCGATATACGGGCAGACGAGAATAGCGATGCTGCTGAAAGGCTTTGTTGATATCTGCCAGCGTGCAGTGATCAGAAAGCGCGGCGATGGCCGGCCGCGGCACCATCGCTTCGCGCACCAGCGTGTCGGAAAATTCAAACACCCGGTGGATCAAACGCCGTTCTTCGGCGCGCAGGTGGCCGCTCTCGCGCGAGATATCCACGAGGTGTCGCAATTCAACCTCGCTATAGACCGCCGTGTGCTGAAGCGACGCCTCCAAGCCCAGGAGCCGCGCCAACAACGTACCGGTCTTGTTAAAGACCAGAATAAAAGGACGAAATATTTTGCCGAAAATTTCCAGCGGTCGCCCGAACATTAAGGCCAGCCCTTCGGCCCGCTCGAGCGCCACCATTTTTGGCATCAATTCGCCCAGGACAATGTGCAGAAAAGTAATAGCCGTGAAAGCGATGATGATTGCGAACAAATGCGCCACGTAAGCGGCCCGGCCCGCCGGAGCAATCGCAACGGCTGCCGGCTCGAGCAAAGCAGCGACCGCCGGTTCGCCCAGCCAGCCGAGCGCGAGCGAAGCGATCGTAATCCCCAGTTGGGTTGCGGAAATAAAGAAGGCCGGATTATCCATCAAGCGCAGGGCAGCCTGGGCTCGCTTACTGCCGGCGGCTGCCCGGCTTTCCAAACGAGGACGCCGCACGGAAACCAGCGAGAACTCGGCGCCCACAAAAAAACCGTTTGCGCTGACAAAAAAAAGTACGGCCAGGAGCTTTAGGGCGATAGTCGTCAGGCTGGGGGAGGGCGCAACGTCGTCAGCCAGAAAGGCCAGAAAATAACTCGCAGGATCATCCATCACGTATCAGTAAAAGGTAGCGGGAGCAACTTTTCGCTACATCTTAGCATGGCTCTGGCCAGACTTCATCGCAGGGCCGGGAATTCCCGCCCGCAAAGGAATATTTGGTTTTGGTTCAGTGTGCGCCTGCGGCGGCCACGCGCACGCGGCCGGTTGATCGGCGATCATGCCGGTTACAGGCTTGTGCCAGTGCCGCATCAACGCGAGGTTCGATGTTGCATTCGGGCTGACGACAAACGGCGGCAAGTTCCGAAACCACCAGATAGCGGGACCGTTCCAACATTCGCTGTTCGCGGAAAGAGAGCGGTTTGATCTGGCTTAAGTAGCTAAGATGCTTGAGCACGTCGGCGACTTCAAAGATGTTGCCGGTCCGCATCTTGTCTGAGAAATCCTTGAACCGATCTTTCCAATCGCTGGGGGGCGTCGCGAAATCATTGGCCAGGGCCTGAAACAGCGACTCGCATTCGCCCGAAGTGATCGGACGTCGCAGGCCCACTTCAACAGCGTTGGAAACGGGAACCAGAACGAGGGAATTGGTTGCGGCAAGTCGAAGCGTGTAAAACGGAAGCGCTTCTACTCCGATTTGCTTCTGTTCAATTTGTTCGATTGTACCGATACCGTGATTGGGGTAAACAACTTTCTGGCCGACCTTGAAGCCCACCTTTACACCTCCGACAGTTTTTACGAGCACCAGGCAAGTTCAACCTTGCGGTTCTGCTATGGACAAAAAGCTACGCGAAGATTGGTGTTCGGGTTTTCCTTGAATCTGGGTCGAGTCTAGCAAGGGCTGTTGCGAAGCGTCAAGGCTTTGACGAGTAAACATGGAAGTGCTCAGCAAACAGTGGGCCAAAGGAATGGTATTTGGTGTCGCGATCGCTTGAACCGTACGCAAAATTTGTTATGCGCCCGGTCCCTTCAGCGAAGAAGGCAGCCCAAAACTTCAAACTCCAAATGTCAATGATTTATCCAGTGTAGCTTTCGTCCTGCTCGATCTTCGAAAGCACCCAATCAAATTCTCCTGAAGTGATCTTGCCACCGCAAAACTCGCAGATACCGCTCGCGTTTACTTTCAAAGGAGCGCCACAATTCGGGCAATTTAGATCGGCCCGGATGGCGGTGGGCTTGGCTTTTGAGTAGCGCACAAAGGTCCAGTATTCGCTCCATTTACGCAGGTTTCGGTTCGAACCGGAAACGATGCGGCCGCTTTTGTCGACCGTGTAATCATAACCCTGCGCGAAAATACGAAGAGTGATTGAGTTATAGAAAGCATCGACCTTGATCCGGGACGGTTGCATCGCGGTGATCTGGCATTGGTCGAGCGCGTTTCGTAGTCCCTGACGCTGGTAAGCATCAATCCAGTAGCGATGCATCTGAAAGATGTTGTCGGTTTCGAATGGCCGCGCGCGTTCCCACTCTAACGTCGACCAGGCCGACTGCAACTCGTTGAAAATCAAACGGGCGCGCGCCTGAAAATCCGCCCACGAAAAAGTCGGGTTGTTTTGCTCGAAGGCCGCTCGCACGGCCGGAAAGTTCGGCTGCATCACGGTCGCATTGAGCGTACCCACCTCAGGAACATCTGAAGTCAGCAACGGCCCCTTGGCCTCTCGCTGAAGCGTGTTGATGGTGCGCACGTACCACTGAAATTCGCCGCTCTCGATCTTAGAATGACAAAACGCGCAAGCGCCCACTGTGTCTTTCTGTAAAGGAGCACCACACTTGGGGCAATGCAGGGCGGTCGCTTGCTCCGGCGCCGGCGACAGCACCTCGCGTTTGCGCTCCAGCGACCAGCGCTCGCGCACGTAATAACTCATTTCCCCACGAGGGTCGCCGGCGTGCGGCGTAAACTCGGTGTAGTTCGCATCAAAGTCGACCGTGATTTGCACTCTCGGCTGATCGAGTCCGCGCACATCGGTCACCTGCATCGCTCCGACGATAATTCCCTGCACTGCTTTCAAATTTGCGGCATTCAACTGCAACAATGAAGCTCGCGCAGAATCACTCAGGTACGGAGACAGCTCGTCGAGTGCCTGCGCGCCGCGACCTCGTGACTCGTGCGCCCGGCCGTACAAGGCGTAGCAGAAATCGACGAAAATGATTTCGGAAAAGTTCGGGTCAAAACGCCGCAACTGATTGAAAGCCCGCTGAACGTTCTGCTGCTGTTGCAGCGAAGTCGTGAGGGCGTCCGGCGTGTACACCGACAACGACGTGGAAGATAGATCGACTTTTCGTTTCGAAGGCCTGGCAAACCACCAAATCACAACGGCAATAACAATGATGTCCAGCGGGATGCCGATGACCGGATGCTCGATAGTCAGCCAAAGCAGAAAGCGGACCAGCAGGTAAACCAGCGCGCCGGCCCCACCACCGTCGCCACCGCCGCCGCCGCTTCCGCCGCCACCACCGTACGAGCCGCCGCCACCGACCCGGGCGTACACTTCCGTTGCCAGGAAGAGCGCGGCAGACGCCGCAACGCCGGCCAGGAGCAAGCGCAGCATCAATCGATCAATCAACAATCGGCGACGCTTCATTTCAGCTCGATGCGCGGTCCGTCCGCGAGTTCGTTTGGATTCTCACCGGTGGCGGGAAGATGTTCAGAGAGCAGCTTGCCCAGGTTTTGCAGACCAGCAACAAGCTGGGACGGATCGGGTTGTTCAGCCAACTGTTTAAGCTCAAAAATTACCTGATTCCATTTGAGCGGCGGAGCGCATTTCAGGACTCCGCGGTCGGCGATTACTTCCATCTGGCGTTCTAACAGAGACAGGTAAATCAGCACACCGTTTTCCGCCGACGTATTTGCGATCCCGGCCTCGTAAAACATAGCCGCCGCGCCGGCCCGCGCGGCTTTGATCCGAAACTGCCTGGTCGTCAGCAAGCGGCGGAGAAAATCGCCGCGCGAACTGACAAAGGCGCCGGCCACGAACAGCGCTGCGACATCAAACGGGATCCAATAGGTGTGAAACTCCCAGGGCGAGAACAGGACAAAGATCAAACCGAGCAGCGCGAGGATCGCCCCAAAGAGGTAATCAGCCTGTCGATAAGTTCCCGAGCGGCCGCGCACGACGACCACTATTTCCGCCGCCGTCTGGCTTTCGATCTCGCGCACGGCGGCGGCCAAAGCTTCTTCGGCGGCCTTGTCGAACCTGGCAGTCTTCATTGCAAATCCAGCATAAGCCAATCCGACTGGAGCGCAAGCGCCCTCGCTTGCTATCTAATAACGATCCAAGCAACAAAACGGCCCAGCTATTAAACTGGGCCGCTTTCACAAACAGGATCGCGCCGCAGCTACTTGAAACTGCTGAGCGCTTCTGCTTCGTCTTCGTAAACGTCGAACACGGTCAGCAACTTGGTAATCACCAACAAGTCCTGGACTTTATCGGTGAGGTTCAACAGCTTGAGCTGCCCGCCGCTTCTACCCACCGTCGTATAGTTCGCAATCAATTCACCAATGCCACTCGAATCGATATACCGCACGCCGCCGAGATTCAGAAGAATCTTGGTGCTGCCGGTGGCCGCCAATTCGCGGATCGCGCTGCGCAGCGCGGTAGCGCTATCGCCGATGCGGACCTCGCCATCAAGATCCAGGATCATGACGTCGCCGGCTTGTCTTTGCTTAATGTTAAGTTGAGCCATCAAAACCTCCGGGATAACTTACGACAAAAACACCTGCCTGGTTCGAATCATTCAACCAGACGCCTATTTGAAGTTTTCCAGCGCCTCGGCCTCAGTGTCGTAAGCATCGAAAACCGTCAGCAGCTTTGTGATTGTGAGCAAATCCTGGAGCTTTTGCGTCAGACTGAGCAGCTTCAATTGCCCGCCCTCCTTATTAATCGCCGTGTAGCTGGAAACTAATTCGCCGATGCCACTGGAATCGATATAGCCGACGCCCGCGAGATTCAGCAATATTTTCTTCTTACCCTCTTCCAGCAAGCGGCGAACCGCGCTGCGCAAGGCCACGCTGCCTTCGCCGATCGTAATCCGGCCGTCCATATCGAGCACGGTCACATCGCCGGCTTGTCGCTCGCGGATGTTGAGTTCTGCCATGATTGCACTTTCTCCTCGTTGTCTGATTGGAATCTCTTTGTCATTCGCACTGTCGTGCCGCCGTCGGGGCGCGCCAGCCATTCGATCTCATCCATGAAGGTGCGCATCAGAAAAATTCCGCGACCTGATGTCTTCATGAGGTTCGCCGGATCGGTCGGATCGGGAACTTCCGCGGGATCGAATCCCGAACCCTGATCCGCAACCACCACTTCCAGTTCATTGTCCCGGCAACTGAGAGTGACTTCAACGAATTTCGCCTCGTCTTCGTGGTTGCCGTGCACCATTGCATTGGTCACGGCTTCGCGCACGGCCATCTCGACACCGAACGCGGCTTCCTCCGTGACTCCGCAATTCTTGACGAAGTCCGTCACGGCGGCAGCAGCGTCAGCAACCGCCTCAATGTGGCTGGGCAAAACGAGTCGAGTCGTTTGTTCGGTCACAAAAGGCGCGGCCTTTCTCGCCGGGAATTTGCGGTTCGGCTGCTGCTAAATAATTAGCGAACGAGGACGTTCGTGTAACACGCCCGCTAGTCGCGTGTCAAGAATCTAAGCCTTTGGCGCAGCCATCATCTCAGCTAAAGCGGCGACTACTTGTCAACTATCATCGATAGCAATTGAGAGGTTAAGATTCGTTCGTGATCATTCAACCCGCGAAAAGAATTCAGGGGCGCTTGACGATGCCGGGAGACAAATCGATCTCGCATCGCGCAGCAATGATTGCGGCCCTGGTTAACGGCACTTCCCGAATCAAGAACTACTCGACGGGAGCAGATTGTGCGGCGACCGTTTCCTGTCTGCGGCAGCTCGGAGTTCAAATCGAAACGAGGGACGGCGAACTAATTGTTCAAGGCGTGGGGACCCATGGAATGAGCGCGCCTGTCGCTCCGCTGGATTGCGGAAATAGCGGGACCACGATGCGTCTGCTGGCGGGGATTTTGGCCGGGCAGAATTTCACCAGCGTGCTGACCGGCGACGAATCGTTGCGATCGCGCCCGATGCAAAGAATTATCGAACCGCTGGAGATGATGGGCGCAGAGATTTCTTCTGACAAGGGACTCGCGCCGCTAAAGATTCTCGGACGAAAGCCGCTTCAACCGATCGAATACAAATTGCTGGTGGCCAGTGCCCAGGTAAAGTCGTGCATCCTGCTGGCCGGCTTGAGCGCCGGCGGACGCACGAAAGTCGTTGAAGCCGTGCCAACTCGGGACCACACCGAACGAATGCTTCGCTGGTTCGGGGCGAACATTGCCATGGGTGATGGTTCGCTGGAAGGCGAGACGTTTGCGGCTGTGGCTGGACCGGTGATTCTTGATGCCCGGGAGATAAGAATCCCGGGAGACATTTCTTCGGCTACCTATTTCATCGCGGCTGCGGCGCTGCTCAAAGGCTCGTCGCTCGAAATTACGAACGTGGGCATCAATCCCACGAGGACCGCATTTATCAAGGCCTTAAAACAAATGGGCTGCGCAGTTGACCTCGTTGATTCACCGCAGGCGAACAACGAGCCCTGTGGGACGATTCGCGTTAGCGCTGAAGGTGATTTGAGCCAAACGGGACCTCTGTGCATTCTGGACGGCAATTTGGTGGTAGGCGCGATCGACGAATTGCCCTTGCTCGCCGTGGTCGGTTCGCAAATCGAAGGTGGTATCGAGATTCGCAATGCGCAGGAGCTTCGGCTTAAAGAATCCGACCGCATCACAACCACCGGGCAAAACCTGCGTGCAATGGGCGCCGAGGTGGATGAATTTGACGACGGCCTGCGTGTGAGCGGGCCCACCAAGTTACGCGGCGCGCAAATCAATTCACGCGGCGATCATCGAATCGCGATGGCGTTTACTGTGGCCGCACTCGTAGCGGATGGTGAGAGCGAAATCGAAGAATCCGATTGCGTTGCGATCTCGTTTCCTGAATTCTTCCAGCTGTTGGATTCAGTGGTTGAAAGATGAAACACCGCGGGAAGGATGGCCGCGCTCCGACAGCAGTCCAAATGCATCAACGCATAATCATTCTCGGGTTCATGGGCAGCGGTAAGACAACCGTGGCCAGAGAACTCGCGCGTCAACTTGAAGGTACGCACGTCGATCTCGACTCATTTATCTTCGATCGCGAAGGACGTTCGGCGGCGGAAATCATTAAAGAGGATGGCGAACATCAATTCCGTGAAGTTGAAACTTTGGCGCTGCGTGACGTCCTTCAGAATTCAGAGGCCCGGGTGATCGCTCTCGGCGGAGGAACCTGGACGATTCCCGCGAACCGCACTTTGATTGCTTTGCACGATTGCGCGACTGTTTGGCTCGATGCGCCTTTTGAACTGTGCTGGACGAGAATCAGTAACACTCAAACGGATCGGCCGCTGGCGCCCAATCACCAGACTGCGCGAGCCCGTTACGATTCGCGCCGGGCTGACTATTCCCTGGCCCAGCAGCGTGTCGAAGTTAACGAATCAGACACCGCCGAAACGCTGGCCAGTCAAATCCTGAGTATCACTTAACATTCATTCCGATGGTGTTCTTGAAACGAGGGTCCTCCGTGTCTCTGTGCGCCCTGCGGCTCTTTGTTGAAATTATTTGTGGAAGACTCCATCACCGAGACACCGAGATTAGACGAAGACACGGAGATGCGATTCGCCTGACTGAAGGCTTGCGGCTTAAAATCACCTGGTGAAATCATCGCCAGAACTGGATCACGGCAAACATCTTGCCGATGCGCATCGTTGGAAGCATCTCGCTCGCTGGCATGGTGACGGCTACTTTGCGCTCAAAACCGAAGACACCCGCGACGTGCCGGTGCGCCTGTTTCTCAGTCACCAGCTATTGGCAACCGCGGAAGATATTCTTTACCGGCAGATCGTAAATGCAACTCGTTTTCCGGGCGTTCGAATGGTGGTGATCACCCCGACGTGCATTACGGCTACGGCGTCCCCGTCGGCTGCGTGCTTGTGACTGATTTTGCCAGCGGGGCAATCGCTATGGGCCCCGTCGGTTATGACATTGGCTGCGGCATGATGAGCGCTAAATCCGATGTCGACGCCGAAGCTGCGACACCAACCAGGCGGCTGCAATTTAATCAAGCCGTAATGAGCCGGGTGGCCATGGGCGCCGGCGGTCAGAGTGAACACCTCGGCAAACTTACGCATAGCGAATTCAGCAACCTAATCCGCGGCGGCGCTGAGTACTATCTGCAAAAGTTTGGCGCCTCATTCGACCGCAGCCGCGCCGAGCGTCATCGCATTCCTGTTGATGATGATTGGGAGCCGCCCTGGGGTGGCAAAGGCAAACCCGAACGCGGCCGGCAACAACTCGGCAGTCTTGGCGGAGGCAATCACTTCATCGAACTGCAGCGCGAAGTGAATTCCGGCAAGCTCTTCCTCCAGGTGCATACCGGGAGTCGCGGCTTCGGTCACGGTTTAGCCACCAATTATTTCGAGCTGGCCCGCGCCGAAAAGCCCGCTGAGATCAAAGACATCGATCTCGGTTACTTCACTCCTGACTCAAAGCATTATCGCGATTACCTGAACGCCGTCGCCGCCGGCGGTAATTACGCAATTCTTAATCGGCTGATCATCTTTGAACAGGTCGCCTCCGCCTTTCGCCAAACCTTCAACGCAGATCTCGAGTTGATTTATGAAATCAGTCACAACCTGGTGCAGCAGGAAGGGCATCCCGAGTTTGGCGACGTTTGGGTGCACCGCAAAGGTGCGACCCGCGCGTTTCCGGCGGGTTATCCGCTCTTGCGCGATACCATCTGGGAGAACACCGGCCATCCGGTTTTGATCCCCGGCAGTAACAAAGACTTCAGTTACATTCTTCGTCCGTTAGCAGGCGCAGTGAAGAGCGCTTATTCAGTGAATCACGGCGCGGGCCGCAGGCTGTCGCGCTCACAAGCCACGAAAACTTTGTCTCAAAGAAAAGTCGATGACGAATATGCCGAAGCTGGAATTCTGGTGAACACGGACGGGCGGGTTCCGATCGATGAATCTTCAGCCTGCTACAAATCTTCGGCCGAAGTCGTCAAAGCCGTGCTCGATGCCGGGCTCGCCGAAGTTCAATACCAACTCTGGCCGGTAAGCTCGTTAAAAGGAACTGACGAACGACGTCGGTGGCAGAAAAAACAGAGGCGGAGGCCGGCGCGCGCATCCAGCGATCATTTTTAGGGGAGCCCGCTAACACTCGCGGTTCTCAAAGTTTTCCTTTAATCTCTCCTGCGTGGACAAATTTCGCATTCGCGGCGGCAATCCAATTAAAGGCCGCATCGCCATCAGCGGCGCCAAAAACTCAGCGCTGCCCTGTATGGCGGCGGCCATTCTTACGCCCGAGACAATCACGCTTCATAATATTCCTTACGTCCGCGACATCATTACGATGCGCCGTCTGTTGGAAGACATCGGTGGTCATGTCCTGACCCCCGAACTGCGCACGCACAAAATTTCGGCCGCCAACGTAGAGCTGCTGGCTGCTCCTTATGAACTAGTAAAGACGATGCGGGCTTCGGTATTGGCGCTGGGCCCGTTGATCGCTCGTTTTGGTAAAGCTCGGGTTTCTTTGCCGGGCGGCTGCGCGATCGGCGCCCGACCGATTGATTTGCACCTGTCCGCGCTGACAAAGATGGGCGCGGAAGTTTTTCTCGAGGCCGGCGATGTCACCGCCCGGGCGCCCGCGGATGGATTGAAAGGCGCCGAGGTTGTCTTCGATAAGATCTCGGTGACCGGCACTGAGAATGTCATGATGGCCGCGACCTTGGCGCGCGGAACTACCATCATCCACAACGCCGCGCGCGAGCCCGAAGTCCGCGACCTCGCTGAATTACTGAACAAAATGGGCGGCAGAGTCCGTGGCGCGGGCACACCGACGATTCAGATCGAGGGCGTCGAAGGACTAAGTGGCGCCCAGCACACAATCATCCCCGATCGAATTGAAACCGGCACCTTCATTGTCGCGGCCGCCATCACCAAAGGCGATCTGGAAATCAGGGACTGTAATCCTGAGCACTGCAATCGAATCATCGGGAAACTGCGCGAGGTAGGCGTGGACATTGAAGAGGTCAATCAAAGCACCCTGCACGTTACGTGCAACCCGCGCGGACTACACGCGAGCGACCTGGTGACTGAGCCTTATCCGAGTTTTCCCACCGACATGCAGGCCCAATACATGACCTTGATGACCCAGGCCACCGGGCGCTCCGTAATTACCGAAACAATTTTTGAAAACCGGTTTATGCACGCGTCTGAATTGCAGCGCATGGGTGCGCGCATTCAGATCAGCCGTGAGCAGGCAGTGGTCGATGGGCCGGACAAACTGATTGGCGCGCGCGTGCAAGCTTCTGATTTGCGGGCCTCGGCGTCACTGGTCCTGGCCGGACTGGTAGCGGAAGGCGAAACGATCATCGACCGCGTCTATCACATCGATCGCGGCTATGAAAAGATCGAAACCAAACTAAAAGCTCTGGGCGCGGACATCGAACGCATTCGCGAATCTGTGACCGCGCCACTCGCGTCAGTAGAGGACGCGGCCGCTGGTTGATCCTTACGCTCAACCCCTTTACTTGCACACCTAATTTCAACTCTGACCTGTGATATGATTTCCGCCATGAGCGAGACAGACTGCCTTTTCTGCAAAATTCTGGGGGGAACCGCGGCCGCGGACGTGGTCTTCCAGGACAATCGTTGCGTCGTGATCCGCGACATCAGCCCGCAAGCCCCGACACATCTTTTGATCATTCCGCGCGAGCACATGGACTCGCTAGACGACGCTTCGCAGAAAGATGAATCGTTGCTCGGACATTTACTGAGAGTCTCGGCCCGCGTTGCCAACGATCATGGTTTATCCGATGGCGGAGGCTATCGCACCGTCATCAATACAGGTAGCGGCGCCGGCCAATCCGTGTTCCATCTGCATGTGCATGTCCTCGGCGGTCGGGAGCTCACCTGGCCTCCGGGTTAATTTGTGGCAGCCGTTAAAGTCCCAACTTTACCCGGGCTTTACCGCGTGAGAAGCACCCCGACCGAAGCCCGCACTCTGACGCAGTAAACTAATTCGAAAAAGAAAACGCGCGCCGTAGGTCACGACGCGCGTTTTTTGTTGCAGCTGTAGAGCGGCAACTATTCCTGATAATTCCGCCGGCGGTTACTGGGCGTTTCGGTCAACTTTACCGGCACCGTCGTCCGCCTGCCGCGACGAACAATCTCGATATTCACCGTGTCGCCGATTTGATGCTTATCGAGTATCTTGAACAAGTCGTCGTTATTCGACACCTTCTGCCCATCGATTCCGACAATGATATCGCCTAGTTCGACGTCATTATCTTCAGTCTGACTAAGTCCCCGCAGTCCGGCATTCGCAGCGGCGCCACCGGGCTGGACGTACCAGATAAGCACGCCATCCGAAACCGGCAACTGAACTTGTCTGCCCAGCGATTCGACTTCGCGCGGCGTGATACCCAACTTTGGCCGCAGCACCGCACCGTTGCGCACGAGTTGCGGCACAATGCGTTTCGCGATGTTTACGGGAATCGCAAATCCAACGCCGGCCGAGGCGCCCGACGGCGACTCGATCTGCGAATTGATCCCAATCATCCGGCCGTGCGAGTCGAGCAAAGGGCCGCCGGAATTTCCCGGATTGATTGAGGCGTCGGTCTGAATCGCGCCTTCAATCTGCCGGCCGTTACCGGCGCGAATTGGTCGCTGCAATCCGCTGATCACGCCAGTCGTCAGAGTGCGGTCCAGCCCGAATGGATTACCAATCGCCAGAACTTTTTGACCAACGATCAGTTTGTCTGAATCACCCAGCGGCACCACCGTAATCGGTTCCTTCGGCGGCTGGAGCAGACGCACGACTGCCAGATCGGTATCGGGGTCGCTGCCGATCACCCGGGCCGGATAATTCTTACCAGTCCCAAAGCTGACCGTCAGTTTTTCCGAGTTTGCGATGACGTGATAATTGGTGAGGATATCTCCCTGATCGTCAATCACTGACCCTGAACCCGCGCCCTCGCGCGCTTCAGAATACAAACCAAAGAAATCCCGCACCGTCGTCGTTGATTGAATGTAAACCACACCGGGCGAGACGGATTTATAAACTTCAATATTGTTCTGTTCGTCAGTCGCAACCGCCGGGTCGGTAATGCTTGACGGCTCGGTAATCGTTAAGGCCGACGTGAACGGCTGAAATCTCGTGGACAGTTGCTGGAATCCCAGCACCGTCGCCGCGGCCAGAACGGCCGAAGCAAACGCAATCACCAAAATCTGTCGGGCTGACACTTTATACATTTTTCTGAACTCCTTAATAAAACAAGGCGTTGAGTAAGATGCCTGGACGCTAGTTTACGGTTGTGCTGAGCGCATTTGCAAAACGCTCGAAGAGGCTATGCGGTTCCGGAAGAATGAGCCTGGCTGGAAATTGACCGGGATGACGGGAAAATAACGCGGAATTATGACAAAAGGGTTAGCAAGGCGGTCGGAGCGTTGGTGATGTAGGTGACAACTGTCAGCGGGCCGGACCACCCCAGCGCCGAAATTCCGGTCGCCATGTGGGCGAGCATGAGAGCGCCATAGATAGTTAGCACCAACTGCATTCCGCGACGCGCCAGCGTTAAGTGCGAAAAACGATAAAGCGTAACTGCCGCGAACGCGCCGATCCCAAGTTTAACCAGTAAAAACGGGAAATCGCCGAGGCTGAGAAGTTGATTCATCAAGCCGTTACCTTCGCTGGCGATATTGCTGTGGACCCAGAATAAGGTGAGCTGGCCATCAAACCAGTTCAGCGCAAAGAGGAGAACGCTTTTAGCAAGTGTCGTCATGTGCTGATTACCAGCTCCCTGCGAAAAAATTTGACAACTCGGCCTTTGGATTTGCGAAACCTCCGAGCCCTGGCTCGGAGGCCCCGCAGTCCGTACGGGATAGAAACGAACTCGTTTCGTGCTATCCGAAATAAACTAACAATCGCATTCGGGTTCCGGTGAACCTTACGCGCAATTCATATTCCGAATTCAAATGCAGCCTAATATAGAATAATGCTTCCTGCAAACTCTTTAGAAAACGGCAACGGAACTAGAATGACTGCTTCTATTGACAGCGCTCTGCTGGAAGCGACGGCGAAACTAGCGCAGAACAACATTAAGGAGTCCCGTGGCGAAGCCACACTGCTGCTGGGGGACGTCTTGAACAAGGACCGCGCTTTTATCCTCGCTCGTCCTGAAATGACCCTTTCAGCAGAGCAAATCGAGACATTTCGCTCGTTCGTAGCTCGCCGCGGGACCGGCGAACCGCTGCAGTACATCACCGGCCACCAGGGGTTTTACAAACTGGATTTCGAAGTTAGTCCTGACGTACTTATCCCACGACCTGAGACCGAATTGATTGTTGAAGCCGCGCTCGAGTTATTCGCTCGCGATGCACCGGTAAGGTTTGCGGATATTGGAACTGGCTCGGGGTGTATTGCGATCTCGCTGCTCGCCGAATTAGCAAATGCCCAGGCGATGGCAATCGACATCTCGGATGCAGCGCTGGAGATAGCCCGGCGGAATGCTGTCCGTCACCGAGTTATCGATCGTCTGGAGTTGCGCCAATCAGACGGGTTTGCATCAATCGAGCGGGCGCTTCGATTCGACCTGGTGGTTGCGAATCCGCCATACGTTTCTGATCGCGAAATGCGGTCTCTGCAGCGCGAGGTTCAGCGTGAACCCGCGCTCGCGTTAGCCGGCGGTCCCGATGGCTTTGAGGTAATCAGGCGTCTGCTAATTGATGCGCCTGGACACCTGAATACGGGCGGTTACTTCATTTTCGAAATCGGATTTGGGCAGGGAGAGAGGGTGAAAGAATTGTTCGATCCGGCAACCTGGGAGTTGATCGAAATCCGCAATGACCTGGCGGGCATTCCTCGAACAGTCGTGCTGCGTAAACCTGGTTAGGCTGAGTTCGCTGCGGTGGCGACCGGCGCAGACCGCCGTCCTTCCTTATATTTCCCGTAACCCGCTTTAACCAGTCTGAGCAGTGGCTTCCGATTTTGCGCGACCAGCTTCGTCCATACGCGCGCGCTTCGCTGCGGAAAATAGATCCCGCGGAAGAACATCCGCATGACAAAATGCATGATCTGATCGTTGATGTCGCGCCCTTCAAACCACTCCAGCGCTTTCTGATTATTCTCGGGACTGTATGAAGTCCTCCACGCCTTGTCCAACTCGCGTTGTACCTGTTCGCTTGAAATCTTGAGCGGCGTGTGGGCCATCTTGTTATGAGCGAAATTCAGCCAATGCTTCGGCCGCGTCAACCGGCCCTCGGCCCCAAATTTCTTGTACGTCGGCGTTCCCGGCAAAGGGACCAGCGGACTGAAAAGCGGCATGCCCGGCGGCCACGACTCGATGTGCTTCAAAGTTCGATCCGCTACTCCGGGCGTATCATTATCGAGCCCAAAGATAAACGAGGTCATCGCATAGATGCCGCGTTGCGCCAGATTATTCAGGACCGTGGCGTACTCTTCCGGTTTATTAAAGCTCTTGGCGACACCGGCCAGACTTTCCGAATCGATCGACTCCATCCCGATGAAGACCCATTTGCAGCCGGCCTCTTGCATCAGGTCGAGCAGCTCCTGATCGCGCAAAAGGTTCGCGCTGATTTGCGCAATCCAGGGAAGTTGCGCTTTCGCGGCGATAATGTCGCGCAACAAAGACTTCGTGCGATTCTTGTTGATGGCAAAGTTGTCGTCGATAAAGAAGATCGCGATCTTTCCCTGGTCCTTTTCGGCGCGTCGCTTGAGCATCAACAATTCGTTAACCACACTCTCATTCGTGCGAAAGCGAATCACGTCACCGAAGAAACCAGTCACCGTGCAAAACTCACAACCATAAGGACAGCCGCGGCCTGATTCCATCGGGATCGTATTGAAATAACTGACGCCGCTGCCGTATTTTTCGGTGATCCGTCGAACGAACTTTGGGACAAAATTGAATTGATCGAGGTCGATTGTGTCCCAGGGAATCACCGGGTATGGTTGCAGACTCGGCTTTTTTTCTTTGCCGAGATCATCGACCGGCGCATATGTCTCTTTCAGCTCTCCGCGCATCACGTCTTCGATAATCAGCGGCCAGGTTTCATCCGCTTCACCCAGAGCGACCGCGTCAACGTGGCGCGGCCCGCCATCGCGGCCCAGCGCTTCGTCGGGCTCTTCGGTTACGTGCGGCCCACCCATCACCACCGGAACACCCGCGGCGCGCACCGCGTCGGCAACGCGGTAAGCCTTCTGAATCATGCGGGTCATTGCACCAATACCCACCAGGCCAATCTTCTCGCGTTTGATGAACTCGACCAACTGCTGATCGTTCATCGCTTCGCAATTGCCATCTACCAGGATGACTTCATGCTCCGGCGGGGTGAGCGCCCTCAATAGAAACATCCACAGGTGGGGAATGAAATTGCGAGTAACGCCATTGTCCGGATTGTAGAGAAGGATTTTCATTAGTCTTCGCCTGACCAAAACCGCAAACATCTCCCGCAGGAGATCAAAACAAATGTTACCAAATGACTAGGGGTAAAAAAGTGCAGTGAAATAACACCGATTCAAAAAACCAATTCGCCGCTTCCAAGGGTGCGGACTATACCACAAAGTCAGCAGCCTACATAGATCGATTCCGTACATACAGTCCCGGGTCATGCGCCACCGGACCAGCCTCAAGCTATTCAGGATAATAAGCTTGGCAGGGCAAGGCGCAGGTGCTAGAATCCGCCGCATTAACGAGCTCGGGATTTATTCAAAGCTTGTTAGGAGGCCTCCGTGGGATCACCGAAGATCGTTCTGACCGCTTCATCAAGCGAGGCGAGCGAATGGAAGCACAGTATCTGGCAACAGATGCTCTCCGCCACAATTCCTGCCAAGTTCGGCCATAAATGGATTAATCCCACCTCGCTGGTAAACGAATCCTGGCCGGATGGACGAGCCAAATACGTTCCTAATGGTTTGCGCATGGTCGAGACCCTGTTGCTGCGCGAATACCCGGAAGAGGACGTGGTGGTTTGTTACCTGGAGAACCTGGAAAAGTTTGTCGGGCCGGAAACAAAGGTCCTGGCGATCCACGCGCACAATCCGCTGGGCATCTCATACGCGACCGATGTTTACTCAAAAATCGCCGGCCGTAATCTGATTCCGGTTAACGCGGCTGAATTTCTCAAGATCGTCAAACATCCGGTGATTGCCAGGTATCGCCCCAAGATCGTCATTGGTGGTCCGGGAGCCTGGCAATTGGAACGGGCCGATCGTCTCGACGAATTTAACGTTGATTATTTGATCGACGGCGAGATCGAGCGCGTCTTCAGCGTTTTGTTCAAACGCATGATGGCCGGCGATCCCACCCTCGAACGGATAATCAAAGTGCCGAAGACGATGCAGCCGGCGGTGGAAGAAATTCCCGTCGTCAAGCACCGCTCGACTTTCGGCGTAGTGGAGATCACGCGTGGCTGCGGCCGCGGCTGTCAGTTCTGCGGCCCGGCCACCAAGGTCGGACGATCGTTCCCGATCGACCACATCATGGAGAGCGTCCGCGTCAACGCTTCCGAAGGCGCCACCGAGATTATGCTGGCCACCGAAGACATGTTTCTTTACGAGCAGGCGGCCAACTTTGAAACAAACGTGCCGGCGCTTGAGAACATGCTGCGTAGCGTGAAGAGCGTTCCCGGAATTGAAACGCTGCAAATGTCTCATATCACGATGGCCCCGGTGGTGAAAGATCCGAGCATCGTCGAGCGGCTCACTCCGTTAATCGTTCCTTTCTCGCACGTGCAACACAAAGAATCGACGGACGCCGATCATCGCATGACTGATCCAATCATCGGTCTGGAAACCGGCAGCCCGCGGCTGTTCGACATTTTCATGAAGGGCAAAGCTTACCCGTACAAGGCGGCGCAATGGCGCGATGTGGTGCTGAAGGGAATGGAAACTCTTAACAAGCACAATTGGTTTCCGTTCTGCACCTTCATCATCGGCCTACCGGGCGAGACCGATGCCGATACTAAAGAGTCTCTGAACCTGCTTTACGACCTGCGCGACGCCAAGGGAACGTTCGTGCCGACTTTCTTTGTGCCGCTCGAGCACACGCGCATGCAACAGAAGGACAGCGCGAAATTAATCGAGATGACTGACTTGCAGTGGGAGTTTTTCTACACTTGTTGGAAATACAACCTGCATTTCTGGCACGGAGGCGGCACCGCGAACATGAAGTTTTCGCTCGGCGTGCCCATCTATTACTACATGCTGGGCCGGAAACTTTTTGGCAACGGCATCAAGTATCCCTTGTATCGTTTCGCCGGCTGGCCCGATCGGTTTATGCGCAAACACCTCTATCTGGATTTCACCGGCCACAAGCGTAGCAAGGATGTAATGCGCGCGCCGGTAGGTGAGATCCTGCCCGGCTTCAAGAGTGTCAGGGAAAAAGGCCTGAACATGATCGATGCGACCCAGCTTCATCACATCGGCTCAACGATGGCCGCCGCCGCCGGTGACGCCGCCGTTCACGCAACCTAATTCGCTTTCAACTTCAATGAATCGCGCGAGGTTGCCGAAACTACGAATCGCACCATCGCTCGTGGTCGGCATCTGCGTGCTGTCGATCGCGTGCAACAGCTCGCTCTACAAAGTAAAGCCGCCCAGCGCGCTGCCACCACTCGCTGCCTCAGCTGCCAGCGCCACCGCCGGCCCGCTGACATTTCGCGCCGCGCCGCTTTTGAGCGACGAAGAAACCCAGGAGCTGTTCGAGTCGAATTTGCAGTTGGCCGGACTGCTGCCCGTCCGCGTTGAAATCGTTCATAACGGCGGCGACGCAGTTGAGCTGAAAAAAGTGAAGTTTCACTTGCAGGATTCCGCGAACGGCGATTGGAAGATGATCTCTGCCAAGCAGGCAATCTCGCGGATAATGAAGGCCAATGACATCACTCTCTACAATCCCAATGCGCGCAAGCAATTCGAAACGGAATTCCGCGCCTATGAATTAGACTTGAAAACGCCGCTCTCACTCGGCCGCCGGCAGGGACTGATCATTTTTCAAACCGCTAAGAAAGACCCCGTCGCCACCCCCCGGGGACTGGTGCTGTCGGTCGAAGGACTGGCGCAACCCGTGTCGCTAAATCTCCACTAGCGGTTAGACTTTTTCTTCTCTCTTCTTGTAGGCTCTCACTTCTCCTCTTACAACTTTATTCAGAAAGGGAAATCATTATGGCTCCAGAAGCACAAGCGGGGAAACAGCCGACACCCGCACTCTTGTTCGACACCTTCAACGCATATCAACGGACCCAGGCCATCAAGACCGGCATCGAGCTTGAGGTTTTCACAGCGATCGGCGAGGGCAACCAAACTGCCAAAGATATTGCCGAGCGTTGCGGCGCGTCCGAACGCGGCACGCGCATCCTTTGTGACTTTCTTACGATCATCGGGTTCCTTACCAAGCAGGACGGGAACTATGGTCTGACTGCCGACTCGGCGATGTTTTTGGACAAGCGTTCGCCCGCTTACATGGGTACGGTTTCGGATTTCATCCTGTCGCCGCACGTCATGGACAATTTTGATCGCCTTACCGAAGCGGTACGCAATGGCGGGTGCGTCGGCGGTTCTTCAATCGAGCCGGAACACCCCATGTGGGTCGATTTCGCGAAGGCCATGGCCCCGATGATGGCCATGCCGGCGAAGTTGATGGCCCAACTTGTCGATCCCACCAAAGACCGGAAACTGCGCGTACTCGATATCGCCGCAGGTCATGGCCTGTACGGCATTGAGTTCGCTAAGCAGAATCCGCAAGTGGAAGTCACCGCCGTCGATTGGCCCAAGGTACTGGAAGTCGCCAAAGAAAATGCGCAGGCTGCCGGCGTCTTGGATCGGTATCAGACCAAGCCCGGCAGTGCTTTCGACGTGGACTTTGGCACGGGCTATGACGTGGTGTTGCTAACTAACTTTCTCCACCACTTTGACCCCGAGGGCTGCGAGACGTTGTTGCGGAAGGTCTATGCGGCATTGGGCGAAGGTGGGCGCGCAGCCACGCTGGAGTTCGTGCCTAATGACGATCGCGTGAGTCCACCGCAAGCCGCCGCGTTCAGTATGCAGATGCTGGGTGGCACACCCAGCGGCGATGCATACACATTTGCCGAGCTCGAGCGGATGTTTAAGAATGCCGGCTTTAGTCGCAGCGAAATTCATGAGCTGCCGCCGACGATTCAGCGCGTCGTCATCAGTCATAAGTAAAGGCCAGTTGTCAGAGTACCGGCTTTAGCCGGGATTTCCGTTTCGAAAGCAAAAGCCCGACTAAAGCCGGTACTCTAACTCCGCTTGTTCCGAGAGGATCCCGATGTCAAAAATTCTCTTCTCGATCACCATCTTCATCTGCGCGGCTTTCATCACCACCTCGGCCCAGACTGAGAAGACGCCACGTCGAATAACTTTCGCGCGCGGCGCTACTGTCGCGCGCTCTTCGGGTTACTTGCGCGGTATTAAAGACCGCGCCTGGTTTGTCTTACGGGCCTCTTCCGGCCAGCACATGCGCGTTGAAATTAACGCGCCGGGTTCGACCCGCGGCTCGGTGGTTTACCCTTCCGGCAAACAGGATGGGCAGCCTGGGGGCGTGGTGTTCGACGACACGATCGATGAAACAGGCAACTACAAAATTGTCGTCTCAGAAAGCCTGATGGGCGAGCCATGGCGCGGCCGGTTCACCGTTAAGGTTGAGATACTCCCGCGGGGCCAGACGAGTCCAAGCTCTTCCGATCTCGAAAAATACGCAGGCAAGTATCCCAGCGAGCTGTTCAAAAAAGTGCCGGCAATTAAGACTCGGCTGCGGCAGCTGCTGGGAACCAATTATGCGGCGTTCATGGAACGGATGCAGACGCAAACTCCTATTGAGAACGATGGCGACACGCTCGTCATGCGCGGCTGCGCGGCGCATGAGTGCACAGTCGAGGAGGCACTGCTGGCGATTGATTTGAATGATGGCAAGCTTTACGTGGCGCTGAGGTTTGGCGGCAAGTTCACTAAGACATTTCCCGCCAATCGCTCGCAACTACCTGACGCGTTGAAACGCGCGATGGAACAGTAGCGTAGCTTTAATCGCGGCGATCCAAATCAGCCACAGATAAACACGGATAACACAGAGAGATGTTCTGGTTCGTCCTATCTGTGAAAATCTGTGTCCATCTGTGGCTAAATCCTCAACCCGTCGAGCCAAACCCGCCGGCGCCGCGCGCGGTTTCGCTCAGATCGTCAGCCCACTCGGCGTCGGGCGTGATTATTTTCTCGATTATTAACTGACAAATCTTAGTCTGCGCCGGCAGCTCAACAGTTTGATCACCCGTGTTATAGAGGAGGCATTGAATCTCACCACGATAGTCAGCGTCGATCACGCCGGCAAGTACGTCAATCCCCTGCTTTGTCGCTAATCCCGAGCGCGGCGCAACGCGCCCGTAGTAACCCTCAGGTATCGCCACCGCTAAACCAGTGCGAACCAAAGCGCGTTCAAGTTTAGCTAAACAGACTCGTTCAACGGAATAGAGATCCAAGCCCGCAGCGGAAGAACTACCACGCGCCGGCAGCGTCGCAGCCGGATCGAGTTTCTTGAATCTGAGAGATTTGATAGCGTCCACAACCGCACCTACAGAAACCGCCGATCAGTTAAGAAGTTGTAGAATCCCGCTGGCGCGCCAGAACTACGCCGCGATGAGAGATCCAGCCACCACCACACGGTCACGGCCGTTACTCTTGGCCTCATACAAAGCCAAGTCTGCTGCTCGCAAAAGTTTTTCCATCGAATCACCGTCGTCTGGATAACAGGCGATGCCTATGGAAATGGTTACTTGTGACAGTGTCGAGTCTCGATGGTTTATTTGCAATTGTGCAACTCGTTGGCGTATCACTTCGGCGCGATCCAGACTCACCGGCAAGCCGGTTTCCGGGAGAATCAATGTAAATTCCTCCCCACCGTATCTACACGCAATATCCTCCGCTCTGAGGTTGGCCCGAAAAGTCGTCGCCAGATTCTGTAATAGCACATCACCAGCCTCGTGGCCGTAGCTGTCGTTGAACTGCTTGAAATGATCGACATCCACCATCAGTACGCTTAGCGGTAGCCCTTTGCGCGCCACGCGTCGCAGCTCTCGCTCGAGCGATTCTTCCATGTAACGTCTATTGAAGAGATCCGTGAGAGGATCACGGAGCGCCTGCATCTTAAGCTTCTCACGCAAATTCAGACTTGCAAGTGTTAAAGCCAAATGCTCTGCCAAGGTTTTTATCATGCGTTCCTGAGATTCAGTCAGCGGTACTGATGAGCTCGAGCCACTGAGAGAAGCTTCGCGACTGCTGTCGAGATACAAGATCCCAATTGTTTCCCCCTGTGCCATCGTGGGCACGCAAAGAGCATAGGGCGGCTTCGATGATCCAATATGGGCGCAGAAAAGTTCTCCGTCGGCCAGCGACGACGTGTTCAACCGGCCGCGGCGCAAGGACCAACAGTCCTCGGGCGCGAAGAGATCCGCCGCTAAGGCTGGCTCTCCCCAGCGAGCTACAATTTCCACGCTTTCTCTATTTGCCGTGATCGCCCCAATCGCCCCGCTCCAATCCGGCAGTTGCCTTTCCACATGCCGAATGACAATTTTGTATGCTTCTTTAACTGACAAGCAGGATTGCAAGAGGTCGTCTGTTTCACTCAATAGAGAAGACTCGCGGTTCATCGTAGTCAGTTCCGCTTGCAATCGCTTGTATTCAGCGATTTGCCGCGCCAAGTCGGTCCATCGACGCCAGGAAAAAATAGCGAAGCCCGTTCCAATGATTACGATCGCTACCAGGAACTCGTCCAACTGAACAGCGCGTCGCTGAGCCACCCATTCAAAAATGCGGTCTGGATCCAACGCCACGCCGAGACAAGTCACCAATACAACGATGCCAATAAGAATTAGATCGCGTCGCGTTCTTGTTTTTACGGCGCTTTGTGCGTTAGGCATTTCGTTTGGCTAATCGCTTCTGCATTCAGACTAAATAAGCGCTGTCGGGCGAGCCTGGATTTTCATTGAGCCGATTACCTATGACTAAGAGCTATGCCATGCTTACGCCCGCGGCTTAGGCACCCCGGCTCAGCAATATTCGTACTACCGTCAAATAACAGTGGGTGCGCAATGCTCGCCGGCACAGGTTTCGAAAAGAAATACCCCTGTCCAAAATCACACGAGCGTTGTTCCAGGAACGAAAGCTCTGATTCATCTTCAATTCCTTCGGCAACCACGGTCAGATTCAAGTCGTGCGCCAGCGTGATCATCGCGCGCACCATTGCGGCATTGTGAGCATCGGTCGATACGCCACTGACAAATGAGCGGTCAACCTTAAGCGTATCGACTGCGAATCGTTTGAGGTAGCTCATAGACGAGTACCCGGTGCCGAAATCATCGATCGCTACAGTTACGCCGAGGGTTCGAATCTGGCGCAGAATTTCTGCCGCCGACTCGGGGTCTTCCATGATTGAGCTTTCGGTCAGCTCCAGTTCAAGCGATCGTGGGTCCAATTTGGTTTCCGCGAGAATGGTTACAATTCGCTCAATGAAGTCCTTTTGCCGGAAATGCCGGGCCGAGATATTGACCGCCAGCCGCAGGCTCTTTTGACCTTGATCTTGCCATGCTCGAGTCTGACAACACGCGGCGCGCATTACGCATTCGCTAATGTCGACGATTAAGCCGGTACTCTCAGCCAGTTCGAGAAACTCAACCGGCGCCAATAAGCCCAGTTCCGGATGCTGCCACCGCACCAATGCTTCGAACGCTTCTACGGTGCCGGCCGCGAGGTTGATTATAGGCTGATAAAAAGTGACAAACTCGGCATTGTCGATCGCGCGTCGCAGACTAGTTTCGAGCGACAGCTTTTTCAACGACTTTGCGTTCATCTCAGGTCTATAAAACTGATGATTGTTGCCACCACTCGTTTTTGCGCGGTAGAGGGCGGCCCCTGCGTTCTGCAGAATGCTGGACGCTCCATTCTGACTGTCGCAAGAAAACGTGATGCCGATACTCGGCGTCAGAAAAATCTCCTGGTTGGCTACGGCAAAGGATTTCTTAAATATGTCGCGGATAGATTCACAAATCCGTTCTGCCTCGACGCGGTTTGTGAGGTCATCAAGCAACACCGCGAATTCAGCGCCCCGGAACCTCGCCGCGAGCGCTTGCCCGTTCAAGGTTGCGCGAAGCCGCACGGCCACATTCTGTAACAAACGATCGGCCGCTGCATGGCCGAGCGTGTCATTGATGTTCTTGAAGCGATCCAGGGATAAGAGCATCACGGCCGCCAAGTGACCGTTTGCCTTGGCGTCAATGATTGCCTGCTCGCATCGATCGACAAACAGCGTTCGGTTTGGCAGATCGGTGAGTCGATCGTGATAAGCCAGGTACTCGAGTTCAGCAGTTCGTTCGCTAACCATCTCTTCCAGATGATGCTCGTAGTGGCGCTTTTCTAATAGCAATCGATGGTGCGACAACGCACGCCGAACCGCCGCCTCAATATGATCAATGTTTATTGGTTTGGTGATGTAGTCGAATGCGCCAACCCGCATGGCTTCTATCGCAAAATCGATGGTCTGTTGGCCGCTGACCATGATTACGACAGCATCAGCATCCTTTTCAATTATGGCTGGAACTAAATCGAGCCCGGACAGGCCGGGCATGTTGATGTCGCTAATCACGAGATCGAACTTCTGCTCATCCATCAATGCAAGCGCGCCTTCCGCAGACTCCGCTTGAGTACACTCGTTGTCAGCCGCCAACAGCCGCGTGAGCAATAAACGAATCTGCTCATCGTCATCAATTACCAGGATGGATGGTTTACTATTGATCTTGGCCATGATGATTTGCATTAACTCGCTGACACCGCGTCGAATTCCTGATCTCTGCCCACTGGACTGATGCCTGCGTGAGATAGCAGTTCGTCGTCGCCGGTTGCAAGGTCGGCAATTTCATTCAGCCGAGCTCGCAAACGGTCGTTCTCCATCTGCAGATTGTGCCGGCTTTTGCTTGTTTGGTAGTGTTGCAGCGCCCGCGAAACGGTTACCATCAACTCTTCGTTGTTCCACGGCTTGGTGACGTATTTATAAACGTGTCCACAATTGATCGCTTCTATCAGGCTGCTGACGTCTGTGTACCCCGTCAAGAGGATTCGCACCATATGGGGTCGGAGCGCGACGGTGCGGGCCAACAGTTCAATGCCGCTCATTTCCGGCATGCGCTGGTCGGAGATCAAAAGGGCCACATCGTGACTTTCAAGCGCACCTAAAGCCTCAACCGCTGAACTCGCGGTCAGGACTTCATGCTCATTGCGAAATATGCGCTCAAGCGCGCGCAAGTTTTCACTTTCATCGTCGACGATCAGGATTTTGTATTTCATGACTTCAAACCTCTCTTAGCTGTCCGGCGTGTCCGCCGTTTCCATGGATGTGAATCGGTAACGCGACACTAAAAGTCGCACCGCGCCCGGGACGGCTTTCGACGGTCAACTGACCTCCGTGTCGAACCACGATCCCGTGAGATATCGATAATCCTAAACCTGTGCCTTCACCAACAGGTTTAGTTGTAAAGAATGGATCAAAGATCCGATCTAAATGTTCAGGCTGAATTCCTGCGCCGGTGTCACTGATATCGACTGTCACTTTTGCACCGTCGTACGCGGTCGCGATTCTTACTTCACCACCGTCACCGATCGCTTGAGCTGCATTAACCAACAAATTCATCCAGACCTGATTAAGCTGGCCCGCATAACATTCAATCGGAGGAACCGCGCCGTACTCTCGTCTCAAAGTAATGGCAGGCGAACTGTAGTATTGCGACAGTAACCGAATAGTTGAATCAATCCCCTCGTGGAGATCGACGCGCTTGATTTCAGCTTCGTCCAGCCGCGAGAACAAACGCAGGTTTTGCACGATGTCCTTGATTCGCGCGGCGCCGGCATACGAATCCATAGCGATGGATTCCACGTCTGACAGCAGTGTTTCATAATCAACAATCGCGCTGGTCCGGTTCGTTTTTAGCGTTTCGGCATCAGCCAACGAGGCTTGGCGTTCTGCAGAAATCATTCTTCTCAACTGCTGCAGATACTCGGGCAACACGGCCATGTTGCTGAAAATAAACCCAGCCGGATTGTTCAGCTCATGCGCTATTCCAGCAGCCAATTGTCCCAGCGATGCCATCTTTTCGCTGTGGACGAGTTGCGCCTGAACTCGCTCCAACTCCGCCTTCCGCCGGGCGAGTTCGAGATTTCGATTTTCAAGATCTTCCTTATACCGGCGCGCATTACGCAGCAATGTCCTTCGCTCCAACGCTCGATCGACGCACAGTTCCAATACATCGAGGTCACATGGTTTCACGAGGTAGTCGTACGCGCCCATCCGAATTGCATCGATCACGCGCTGGGTGCGGTCAACACCCGAAACAATGATCACGGCCGTATCACGGTACAGTTCGTTAATCTTCCGGAGTAACTCGATACCCCCAATACCAGGCATTTGAATGTCGGTAATGACCAGCGCAAAAGCTTCACGTTGCAGCCAGTCGAGAGCTTCCTGTGCATTAGCCGCCGTCTCGCAGGAATATCTCTCGCTGAGACATTGTTCAAAGAGGCTGCTCACCTTCTGTTCGTCGTCGACAATTAGCAATCGGCGATCATGCGGTTCAGCATACGTCTGATCGACAGGCGGTAATATGGTTGGTTGCTTGAGGCTGTCGGAGACAGTAAGGCTCATGCAGCTTCCTCCCGGTCCAGCACTTCCCGCACTTTCCGGGCGAGACCGTCCGGCGAGAAAGGCTTCTGAAGAAAATTAGCCGATTCGTCCAGCACGCCTTGGTGGACAATTGCGTCATCCGTATACCCGGACATGAAAAGGACCCGTAAAGATCGTCGCGTTTCGAGCAATCGAGTAGCCACTTCACGTCCGTTCATCCCCGGCATGATGACATCTGTCAGCAATAGATCGATCGGTCCTTCGTGTTGCGCGGCGATCGCAATCGCCTCGTCCCCGTTGGCAGCTTCTAGAATGTGATAGCCGTTACCTTTCAATGTTTGGCGACCAAGCTTCCGCAGCATCTCTTCATCTTCGACTAACAGAATAGTTTCGCTTCCCTTCGAAGACTTCGCCTCTTCGAGACTTCGCTTATATTCTTCGGCGCCGTCGTCAACCCGAGGTAAATAGATCTTGAAAGTCGTGCCACGGCCGACTTCGCTGTAAACCCAGATGTTTCCCCCGGACTGTTTCACAATGCCGTAAACCGTCGATAGTCCGAGGCCGGTACCCTTTCCCATCTCCTTGGTGGTAAAAAAAGGCTCAAAAATACGCTCCAGCGTTTTCTCGTCTATTCCCTGGCCCGTATCCGTTACCGCCAGCATTACGTGTGGACCAACCTGCGCGCCCACGTGATCCTTCACGTAGTCGTCGTCAAGATAGACGTTATCGGTTTCAATTGTGAGTTTGCCGCCCTGTGGCATCGAATCACGCGCGTTCACGACCAGATTGAGAATGATTTGCTCGATTTGACCAGGATCAGCATTGACGTTTCCCAGCGTCGGCTCTAGAACTGCGCGCAAGTCGATGTGCTCGCCGATGATCCGCCGCAGCATCTTTTCCATATCAGTTACAACCGTATCGAGGTTGAGAACTTTGGGCTGTAAGACCTGGCGACGACTGAAAGCCAGTAGTTGTCGTGTTAACGAGGCGGCGCGGTCACCCGCCTTCTTAATTTCTTCGAGGTTGCTGAAAAGTGGGTCCTCCGGGTTAAGACCGCGCATGGCCAACGCGCTGAAACCGTTAATGACTGTAAGCAGGTTATTGAAATCATGAGCGATGCCACCAGCCAACTGGCCTACTCCCTCCAGCTTCTGTGATTGTCGCAATTGGTCTTCAGTATCGCGAAGGGCTTCTTCAGCTTTTTTCTGCTCAGTGACGTCGTTTGCCAGGACGAGTTTGGCATTCCTACCAGCAAACGTAAGGGGGTGAGAAATTATTTCAACGTCGATGGAGTTTCCATCTTTTCTCTTATGCCTCCACACGCCGGCTAAATTAACACCTTGCGCATCGGAAATATTTTCGCGAAGAACCGGCACATCTTCCGACGACCGAATGTCGTTGATAGTCATCGCGAGAAACTCATCGAGCGAATAGCCGTACTGCGAGACGGCAGCGTCATTTGCAGCCAGAAATCCCAACGTCTCTCGATCATAGACCCACATTGGCAAGGGGTTGCTGTCGAACAACAGACGGTATCGTTCTTCCGTCTCGCGCAATGTCCGCTCGGTTCTCTTGCGTTCGGTAATGTCGGTGGCAACGCCGAGAACATGGACCGAGCCGTTGCCCGGGACCTTCAGCGGGACCTTGATCGTTTGATATGAACGCGTCTCACCCGTCTTCGGGTTCGTCAGCTCTTCTTCCGGAATGAACTTTGGCTGGAGCGTACGAATTACTTCATCGTCGTCGTGAATGAAGGTTTGGATCTCTGCGTGGTAACCATTCAGGTCGGCCTCCTTCTTACCGAGGATTTCATTGCCCGGCCGGCCGTAAGCAACCTCGACGGCTTTGTTAATCAGCGTAAAGCGGCCCTCGGCGTTCTTAACAAAGATTGGATTTGGACTCGTTTCTACAATTGCTCTGAGATATTCCTGTTGCTCGTCCAGTTCCGCCGTGCGTTGGCGAACTCGTTCTTCGAGCTCATCGTGCGCCCGCTTCAAGGCTTGTCTCGCACTAATTCGTTCTTCAGCGTTTCGACAAGCCGCTCTAATCAGAAGCGCCGAGCCGGCGACTAAAAAACAGATTGCAGTGTTCAGGGCCATCGGAATCGACCGCCCGCCGTACAGAAGTGGCGCCCCATACAAGTAACCGAGACAAAAAGTCATTCCGATGAATGTCACAACCATAGAGAGTCCGTGGCCAATTCCTTGAGCCCATCGTTGGCGGAAGGTGAACAGCAAAACCGACGTGATTAGTAGCAAGAACGTGAGCGCAGTCAGAAAGGCCATTCTTCCGACCGGCGCGAACCCGATTGAGTCTGAAGGAAATCGAAATATCCAATGGTCAGCACGCAACTCGAGCGAAGTGAGATACTCGCTCATTCGCGCGACAACCAGGATTGCCGCCACACCCGTTGTTATTCTCGCGACCTTTGCCAAGGTGTGTGAGTTGTTAGTGATGAGAATGATTGAAGCGCCGAGGAGGACAAATGCGAGCGCCGTATTTGGCGCCATCGGAATGTATGAGTGATGAAGGCCTTTAAGCAGAGTCGATTCGGTAAACCAGCCGACCAGCGCGGCAACGCTGATAAGAATCACGCCAGCTCCGCACGCCTGTGAAAGACGCGCATGCCTCGCAAGCAGCCACACCTTGAGATTCATTTGAGTTCTCCGGAGACGTAAGGAACGGGCAAGAAAAGCTTTGCAACAACTAGCCAAACGCAAAGAGCGTCGCTGAAAACTCCAATCCGATTGTCGTAAACAGAGCGGTCGGGGTCAATAGGATTTTTCCGGACACGTGTCACGTTTCGATTTCAGTGGACCCTTTTCTAGAGCTCGCTGCCGGAATTTGTCAGCGCGTGGTGGCGTTTCGCCTCATCTCCGGCAGCGCGAACAGAATTACAACAATAAAAGCTCTTGCATTGTCGCCAAGCGCGTCGTTCGGATGTTGTACTGAATAATGTATGCGCCAGTTTGATAGGCAACTCGGAAAAGTCGCCGCGTGGATTTTTGTTGCGCTTTCTATAGGCGCCACTTCACTTCACGCGCAAACCCTAAGTCTTCGGTTTGAATCAACCGACGGTACGGCGAGTGTCAGCGTTGCAGGTCTCACAAAGACGGCCCAAGAAAATGATGTCGTTTTAGCAAACCGGGCCATTAGTGCCCTCCAGCGGCTGCAGGCAAACGTCATTACTTATCGGTCGATGCAGGATTTTGAGTCTGATGGCAAGCTCGGACGGGTTCCGGTTGATACCTTCAAAGCCAATTTATACCGCATTATCACCGAAGTGGAGCCAATGCTTGATCAACTCTCTGACCCAAAACTTAGAGCGCATCTCCGCAACGCGCTTTTTTCGTTCCGTGACGGCGCTTTCTGGTGGGAAAAAGTAACGCAGAGCCGTGTCGTCACACCACAAATGATCTTTCTCGAGCCCACGAGTAAGACACCATCTGAAATTGTTTTCGAGTCCAACGTGCCTCACACAGTAGCTATTTATTGGCGGCAGGCCGCCAAATTCTTGCTCCAAGCCCAGACACTTTTGTCCCGGAAGAGGTAGAAATACGCGGGCCACATTGCGCGATCACGAGTAAGGCGAGCTATGGATGGCGTCGTCCTTGAAGAGCAAGGTCAAAAAAAAAGCTTGCGATCCTCGAGACGCTGGGTCATTCTGGGATCGATGCCGTCGCGCCGCCGCCAAGCGCGACGATCATGCCCCTTCCCGCCACTAGCAAAAAAGGCCACGAACTAATTAGTCCGCCTATTCTAGGGAGCGAATTCCAATGAAAAAGACGATTTCGGTTTTTGTCCTTTGCCTGGTCCTGTCGGCTGGATTCTCAAACGACACGCAAGCTTTTGCTCAGTCGCTTAGCAGTTGTCGTGAGAACACTACAGCCCCGGCGATTGCTCCTTATCGCTGGACGCCCGCTGCTCAGGCGCATGTTGCTTTCGCTCGCGGTCAGTTCAAGAAGTCGGAGCTGGAAGTGCTGGCTAAGGTGCTGGATTCCTGGCAAGTGGAACTCGCAGCGCCCGGGATCAACATCCAGCTGATTAACGACGGCGAACAATCATCGGCAACGGACCAAAGTCATTCACTGTTCATCAGCAGAAAAGATGAGTTGCCGGCAGCCCGACAAGGGCAATTTACCGCGCTGGCTGGCGCGCACGGCTATTTCACCGCCGGCGAGATTGCCATAAAGAGCAGCATAGGAAAAGCCCATCAGCTTAGCCGGGTGCTATCGCACGAATTAGGACATGCGTTTGGCTTGCGCGACTGTCCCTCATGCAGGCACGGCGCAACCATCATGAACCTGCGCACAGTTGTCGTTAACGGAATCTCGATTGGAAAGTTGTTTGGGCAGGAAAAATTCGATTTGACTGTTTGTGATCGCGAGATTGTTAAGAGCGGCTATCAAATGGAAACAGCCGCCGGAATCGATATTCCTGTGGGCAGCGTAATTGGCGAAGACGAAGTTGAAGACGTGGTAAGTAAGACAAACTTTGATACGGCGGCGCCCGAAGTAGGTGAGGGCAAGGCCCTCATTGAGAGCGCGAATTTCAACTCCCCGGAACCCGGCGCCACGGAAAAGCTTTTGCTGGACTCGCTGTTCGCTGTTGAAAACCTGAACTCGCAGTTACTTAATAACTATGCGTTCAAGCGAGATGTCCTGATCGAAACTATTGGTCTGGATGGCGAGGTCACGGGCTCGTATCACCGTCTTTCCCAGTTCGTTTTTGACGACGCGGGCAAGCGGGTCGAAAAACTGATCTCATTTCCCAAACCAAATCTCAAGCGCTTGATCATCACCGACGAAGACGTCCAGGATCTTGCCGGCGTCCAGTTGTTAGGCTGGGAGACGCGGAAGAGCGATCTCTATCGCATAGTGCCTGAGGGCCGCGACGCAGGAACAAATCAACTCTTATTTCGGGTCGTGCCGCGAGACCTGCTCAATGCCAAGGCCACCGGCGAACGAGTTTTTTACGGAACGCTGTGGGTTGACGAAAGCACCATGAAGATTGTGAAGGTGAAGGGACGGGCATTACCTGAAGGCAATCAGCGCTTTCCGTTGTTCGAAACTGAGCGAGGCCAGGTGGCGCAGGGGATTTGGGGTCCGGCCAGTACCTTCGCCGATGAGGTTTTGATATTTCCGCACCAGAAAATCAGAATGCGAATAAAGGTCCGCTACTTTGATTATCGAGAGTTTCGCAGCAACGTCACAATCACCGCGCTGGATGTAGAACCGGGCGGTTGATTCGGGCATCGCCAATTCCTTGTCGGCCACGTCCCGAGGCTGCACGAATACTCCAGTTCTCGCGTTCGGCAAGGATGAACGCACTATTCGTTACACCGGCGGAGGGGAATGATGAGTCAATCAAAAATTAGGTTCAAAGAAGAGACTTCCAACCGCGTCTTAGTAGCTGATGATGATCCTGTGATTATGCATCTACTAACTACGATTCTAAGAAATCAACGCTGTGAACCGATTATTGCCAGTGATGGCCGTGCCGCCTATCGCATTCTTCAGTCAGATTCACAATTCCGAGCTGCTATTCTCGACATGAGCATGCCCTTTCTGGAAGGCATGGACTTAATCCATTACATGCGATCGGAAAAACGCCTCATGCGAATTCCCATCATGATGATCACGGCCGAACAGAATCTCAACTTAATGTCCAACAGCTTTATCGCCGGCGCAACTGCTTTTCTCCCAAAACCATTTACAGGGGAACAGCTGGAGACTGCGGTACGAATGTTGATCGCGAGCAACCCAACGAAAACAGATCATTAAGAGCCACCCGAGAGCATCTGAATGTCATTCGAGCCTGCCGCTGAAATTTACGGTAACACCGACGATCAGCCGCGCCCTGCCAGGCACGATCTCATCCTGGACGTCGGAGTGCTTTCGGCTTTCGACGAGGTGAAATCCGATGACGGATCCAATCTGGTTATTGAACTGATCGATCTTTATTTGAAAGCAACGGCTGAGCGAATCGAGCAAATCAGAGTGGCCCAAATGGCAGAGGACCTGGTCTCGTTAAGGCGAACTGCACATACATTAAAAGGAAGCAGCAGCACGCTCGGCCTTCAGCGTATGGCGCGGGCTTGCGAAGAACTGGAGAGTCTTGAAACGCACTCTTCTCGAGCTGCTAAGCTTATTGAGTCAATGCAGAGTCGATTCCTTGAGGCGCGGGAGGCGTTAATAACTGAACGTAATAGACGACGCTAAGTAGGAACCAACGCCGCCAATGAGCGCACCAACAGCGACGCGAGAAAATTACCAGCGTAAGAACCTTATAGTTTCGGCGGCGTTACACCATGCTGGCCCTGGTATTTTCCACCCCGGTCCTTGTAAGAAACTTCACAGACTTCGTCAGCCTCAAAAAAGAGCACCTGCGCAACTCCTTCGTTGGCGTATATCTTCGCCGGCATCGGGGTCGTGTTCGAGAACTCCAAAGTCACATACCCTTCCCATTCCGGTTCGAACGGAGTCACGTTCACAATAATTCCACAGCGGGCATACGTGCTTTTTCCCAGACAGACCGTGAGCACATTTCGCGGGATGCGAAAGTATTCCACGGTGCGCGCCAGGGCAAAGCTGTTTGGCGGGATTACGACATGGTCAGCTTTGATATCCACAAAACTCTTGTCGTCAAACTTCTTGGGATCGACAATCGCGCTGTACACGTTCGTAAAGAGTTTGAATTCATCGGCGCACCTCACGTCATAGCCATAGCTCGAGGTGCCGTATGAAACCACGCGCCGGCCGTCCACCTCTTTTACCTGGCCAGGCTCGAAAGGCTCGATCATCTTATGCGCTTCGGCCATGCGCCGGATCCACTTGTCTGGTTTTATGCTCATGCTTGATGTTCTCGTGTGGTAAGCGGGAGAGCATAAGCAATTTGGGGGAAGGCGGCAAGCGAGCGACCGTCCTGGCAGTGATCCACTTCGCGATGCTTTGCGTCTTCGCGTCTTTGCGAGCGAACTCCGTCCCTGAAAAAGGCACGGTTCACGCCAAGTCGCGAAGTCACAAAGTGAGTCAGGGACGAGCCTCGCTTTGCATTTTCCGATTTTCAATCTAGCCTTTTCATATGAGACTCGTGGTGCTCGGCTCAGGCACATCTGTGCCCCATCCGCAGCGCACAGCGGCTGGGTTCTGGCTGGAGACTGATTCAGGATCGATCCTGCTCGATTGCGGCGCTGATGTGCCGCATCGACTGGCGGCGGAACAACTCGATTGGCCGAACCTGGACGCAATCTGGATCAGCCACCTGCATCTGGATCACTGCGGCGGAATCGCCCCATTGCTCTTTGGCCTCAGGCACGCGCCCGGGGCTCGTTCCCGGACCAGGCCTTTGAAAATATGGTCTTGCGTGGGAAGCGAAAAGCTCCTCCGGGCCATAAACGATTCCCACCATTACAAGCTATTCGAACTGCCTTTTCCGATCGAAATTGAAGAGATCTCGGCAACACCCGACGCGAACTCTTTCGAAATTCTTCCCGGTCTGCAAACTAAGAGTCTGCACACGCCGCACCGTCCTGAGAGCTTGGCGATTCGAATTACCGACCGGACCGGCACCTCCATTGTTTACACGGCTGACACGGGATTCTCGGAATCCCTCGCTGATTTCGCGGGCGGCGCAGATTTGCTGATACTCGAATGCTCCTTCTTTCGAGATAAGCCTATCGCTACGCACCTCGAATTATCTGAAGCCATCCGGATCGCGCGACTGGCTGAGCCGCGCAGGTTGTTATTGACGCATCTATATTCTCAGTGGGACGGCGTTGACCTGGCCGCCGAGGCCAAAAAGCTTTGGGCCGGAGAAACTATTGCGGCTTACGACGGATTACGATTGGAAGTTGAGGCGAACTAAGTTGAGCAGTCTTCAAAGAACCCCGGCGCGGCAACCGCCGGTCAGATCAGGCCGGGTGATTTGTCTTCACAGCGTCTTCCTGTTCGCACTTATCACCCTGATGGTTAATTTAGCTGGCGCCCAGGAACAATCCCATCTCTTCGAAACTGGTCAGGCAGCCAAGCTGGTCAAGCCGGCCGAATCGGCCAATGAATTCTCGGTCGTTAGCTACAACATCCGCTGGCGCACCCAAAAGGAATTGGATCAAATTAGCAATTGGCTGAACGAAAAACGAGCGGCGGTAATCGCCCTTCAGGAAGTTGATCGCGACAAGAAACGAACCGGCCGGACGAACCACGCGAAGGTGCTGGCTAACGCGCTGGGAATGCACTACGCGTGGGCGGCGCCGCCGCGGGTGAACGGCGCCGAGGAAGATGAAACCGGCGTGGAACTTTTGAGCAGCTATCCCCTCTCAGAGGTGAAGCGAATTGTTCTGCCGCACCTGGGCCCGGGCGGCCGATCACGCGTGGCGCTGGCTGCGACGGTAAAAATTGGAGGAAAGAAAATCCGCGTCTACTCAGTTCACTCAGAAAACCGGATGGGTGAGGAGCGAAAGATTGAACAATTGAAAGCGGTCTTAACCGATCTCGCGGCCTTTCCGAAAGACACGCCCGCGATCGTGATGGGGGATTTCAATACCTGGGAACCGGCAATGGTTGATCGGACGCGCGAATTGTTCACGAACGAAGGCTTCACCACGCCGTTTCCGGATGGCCGGGCCACGTTCAAACGAAAAATTGTCCTGTTCGATCTGGAATTGAAGCTTGACTGGATCTGGCTGCGTGGCTTAACGGCGAAAGACTATAAAATCGATCGCGAGTTAACCGTGTCGGATCATTTTCCGCTGTTGACGGTAGTGTCGTTTCCCTGAAAATGGTGGCTACCGAATTGGCCGTGATTATTTCGAGCTCCCAAACGAACGACCCGGTCGCTACCGCTCCCGGTTCTGACCCGTTTCATCGCAATTGCTTGCGGAACTGCCACGCACTCAGGGAAACCATCACGAAGGCGATGAACGCCAGCGCCAGCAGCTGCGGATAGAGAACGTCCACACCGCTGCCCTTCAACAGGATGCTGCGCGAAATAATGGCAAAGTGCTTGACTGGATTGATGGCGGTTACGGGTTGCAGCCAGGTCGGCATCGCCTCGATTGGCGTGGTGGCGCCAGACAGCAGGGCCAGCGGCGGATTGGTGAAGAATCCCATCAACTGCGCCTGCTGCTGAGTCCGAGTGAAGGTCGCGATCATCATCCCTAAACCGATCCCGCACAGCACGCACAGCGACGCCGCGAAAAAGAACAAAAGAAAGCTCCCACGCAGTGGCACGCCAAACACGATCCGCGCCACGCCCAAAGCCAGAAAAATATCCGCCGCCAGAAGCAGAAAGATAGGCGCGACCTTCGCGATAATGATTTCCGAGTTCCCGGCGGGCGTCATCAACAGTTGCTCCACCGTGCCGATCTCTTTTTCGCGCACCAGAGAGGCTGAGGAAACGACAGAGCCCTGCAGCACCAGCAGTAAACCGATCATGCCGGTTGTGATAAACCACGAGCTCTTCAAACCGGGATTGTAAAGTAGCGTCAAGCGCGGTGTAACCATGGCCCGGGCGGCCGGAGTTGTAACGAGCGCCACGTTCGGATCCGGCAGTCGCCGTGGCTGAGACTGGGCAATCTTTTGATTAAGACTCGCGATGATGCGCGCCGCATAGCCTCCGGAAATCGTGGCTGTGTTCGCATTGACGGCATCGACCAGCAACTGCACCTCGGCGGTTTCATGCCGCACGCGCTTCTCAGCGAAATCGTGCGGCACCACAAGGCCGGCATCCAACTCGCCCCGGCTAATCGCCTGCCCCAACTCTTCCGTCGATGCGTAATAAGCATGAGTCTTAAAAACCAATCCTTCGCCAAACGCGGAAACCAGCTCACGGCTTTCGGGCGTGCGGCTGTAATCCACGATTCCCAACTGCAGATTTTCGAAGGTGGGATTCAGCGCCAGACCGAACAAAATAATATTCAGCGTCGGCGGAATGATGAGCAGGATTACCAGCCGTCGATTGCGACGAATCTGGTGGAACTCTTTGACAAAGAGAGACCAGAGACGGGAGTTAAAGATTGAATGAACGACCGTTTGCATTGGATCTGGTAGGTTAGGGCTTAGGGCTTAGTTCTTAGCTCTTAGCTCTTAGCCTCTTAGCTCTTAGCTCTTAGCTCTTAGCCTCTTAGCTCTTAGCTCTTAGCCCTAATCTTTCACCTGCATCTCCTTCATCACGCTCCACGCCCGCCAAAAGAAAAATGCGCCCAGCAGCGCGAGAGCAATCGGTGCAGTCCAAACACCGGGCCAGCCACCGCCGCGCAGAAAAGCATCACGAATCACCTCGAGGTAATAGCGCATCGGCACAATGTAGGACAGCGACTGTAACGGTTGCGGAATATTCTCAACCGGGAAAATGTATCCCGACAGCAGGAACGACGTCAGAAAGCCGCCCAGCTGCGTAGCCTGAATCGCCGCCGCCTGATTCGGGATGGCCGCGCCGAGCATGGTGCCGAAACACGTGGTGCATAAGAGATAGAAAAACGTTGTCACTAATAACGGCGTGGGATCGCCGGCGAGCCTTAGGCCGAAGACCGCGAACAGCACCATCATCCCAGTGACCCATTCGCCCCAGGCTACGATCGTATAAGCGATAACTTTCCCAAGCAGGTATTCGAACGCGGTGATGCTGGAAACATAAACCTGGAGAATGGTTTTCAGCTCGCCTTCACGGGACAACGCCAGCGCCGCCAGCAGCGGGGGAAACATCGCCAGGCCAAACGCGAGGACCCCGGGACCAAAATACTTGAGGTCTTCACGGCCGGGATTGAACCAGTAGCGCACCTGAGGGCGAATCGCCGGCTGCGCCTCGTCCGGCTGAATTTGGGCCGTGAAAGCCTGAGTAATTGCCGCCGCCTTCCCGCGCATGACGTTGGCCGTGTTGGCGTCAGTGGCATCGATGAGCCATTGCACTTCCGCATTTTGTCCCCGCTTTAAATCGCGTTCGAAATTCGGCGGAATGACCAACGCCGCCCGCGCCTCGTTCCGCCGCAGCACTTGCTCAGGCGAGACATCTGGCGGCAACGCGTTCAACTTGAAGGAAAGTGAAGCGCCGGCGGTTTCCAGATAGCTGCGCGACATCGGTGTCTTGTCCAGGTCCTGGACAACGACGGGAATGTCTCGCACGGAAAGCGAAGTCGCCTTGCTCAATAAAAGCAACAACAACACGGGCAAGACCATGGCCAGCGCAAGCGTGAGCCGGTCACGCCAAAGTTGGGTGAGCTCTTTTTTGACCTGGGCCATAATGCGTTTCATTGTCGTTCCGTACGCACTTCCCCCGCAGAGCAGCATGCCGCAGACATGCGTACCCGAAGGTTTATTCCTCCGCGCTCTTGCCTTCTTTCCTCATCTTTTCCACGACGGCGATAAAGACGTCCTCCAGCGAGTAAGGAACTACCTCAGCCCGCGAAACCTGAATATTTTCTTGCGCCAGGCGTTCCGTGACACGCTTGATAGCGGTTTGCTGATCGTCGTCAGTCACGACGTGCAGCCGTTCGCCAAACAGCGAGACGCGCCAACTTTCCAGCTCGCTCCTCAAGAGATTATTTGCGCGCTGCGGCGCGTCAGTGACCAGTTCAATCACTTGACCCTGTTGCTGGGCTTTGAGATCCGAGGGCGTGCCTTGCGCCACCAGCTCGCCCGCCACCATCAAGCCCAGTCGATTGCACTGCTCGGCTTCTTCAAGGTAGTGCGTAGTGACCAGAATCCCCATGCCGCGATCGGCAAAGCTATTAATCATTTTCCAAAAGGCCCGCCGCGCAAGGGGATCAACTCCCGAGGTTGGCTCGTCAAGAAACAGCACGCTTGGCTCGTGCATTACCGCGGCGCCAAAGGCAACGCGCTGTTTCCAACCGCCGGGGAGACTGGCGGTCATCTGCTTGCCGCGTCCCTGAAGTCCGGAAAAAGACAAAACCCAGCGCTTCTTGTCGGGCCTTTGGGCGATCGGAACTCCATAAACGCCGGCAAAAAAATCGAGATTTTCTTCGATCGTCAGATCGTCATAGAGCGAAAACTTTTGCGACATATAACCAACGCGCTGACGCACCGAACTCGATCGCAGCGAACCAGTTTCGCCAGCGAGTTCAGCTTCACCGTCAGTCGGCTCGAGCAAGCCGCACAGCATTTTGATCGTCGTGGTTTTGCCGGCGCCGTTGGCGCCGAGCAGACCGTAGATCTCGCCATACTTAACTTCCAGGTCGATGCCCTTCACCGCGTGGAAATCGCCAAAGTTTTTGCTCAAATTGCGGGCGCCGATCGCGATCGCTCCGGGCGGCCGATCCTGAAACTTGCGCTGGACGGGAAGCGGGGCGGCGCGCACCTCTTCTTCCAGATGACGCAACATCGCCACAAAGGAATTCTCGAGCGTGGGCGCCGCGACTTTAACTTCTGCCACGCCGATGCCGGCGGCCTGTAATGTTTCGCGAGTCAATTTTTCTCCCGCGCGCGCTTCCTTCACCATCACGTCGAGGTGGTCACCGAACCGCTGCGCATCATCGATGCCTGGCGTGGCGTCCAGCAGATCTTCCGCGCGACTGAGCTCGGCGGTGCGCACAATTAATCTTTTCAGGCCCAGGTGATCGCGCAACTCGCGCGGCGTTCCCGTCTGATGAATCAGGCCTTCGTGCATCAGCGCCACACGCGTGCACCGTTCGGCCTCGTCCAGGTAAGGTGTGGCGATCACAATCGTGATTCCCTGGCCCGACAAATCAGCGAGCGCATCCCAAAACTCGCGGCGCGAAACGGGATCGACTCCGGTCGTCGGTTCGTCAAGCAGAAGGATTTTCGGTTCGATGATCAGCGCACACGCGAGGGAAAGCTTCTGCTTCATACCGCCGCTCAATTTGCCGGCGAGCCGATCCGTAAAGCGGTCCATGCCAAACTTTTCCAGATAGCGCTGGCCGCGATCTTGGATATCATGCTGCGACAGCCGCCGCAGCTCGCCGACATAGCTGAGATTTTCGGCGACGGTCAGATCGTGATAGAGGCTGAAAACCTGGGTCAGATAACCGACATACGAGCGGGCATCTCGCGCCGAGCGGCCGAGCATGATGGCTTCACCGGAAGTGGGCGGCATGACGCCGCCGAGAATTTGAAAGACGGATGTCTTGCCGGCGCCATCGGGACCAATCAATCCAAAGATCTCGCCCCGCAGGATGTCGAGATCGATCCCGCGCACGGCTTCGATCGCGCCGTATGTTTTTCGCAGAGCGCGAATCCGGATAGCTGAGTCGACCGCCGCGGCAGTCGTCATATTCGCTTTGGGTGAGACTTCGGTGCTGCCGGCGATCATCGGCGCCCCGTATCTTTTGGCCACACGGTGCCTTCGACTAAAATCTCGCCGTCACCGGGCATGCCGGGCTTAGGGCCGCCACTCGGGTTCTTGATCAGCAGCTTGACGCCCACGACCTGCTTGACTCGTTCATCACGAAAGTAAGTGTTCTCCGGAGTAAACGACGTTTCAGGATCGATGCGCGCTACAACTGCCTCAATCGGCGTCTTTGGATTTGAATCAAGATAGAGGCGCGCGGGTTGATTTAACTTCACGCGCCCAATATCTCCTTCCGGGACAAAGCCGCGCAGGTAGAGCTTGCTCATGTCGATTATCGTCACGATCGCCGTTCCCGGCGCGACCACTTCACCCGGTTCGGCGACGCGCGTGGCAATGGTGCCGTCGAATGGCGCCACGACAGTCAAGTCGCCGCGGTTGGCTTGCGCTTCTTGAACTTGAGCGCGGCCGCGTTCGGCTTCAGCTTGCGCCGCCGCCACGTCAGACTGCGCCTGATCGATCTGCTTTTGCACTGTGGCCGCCTGCGCCGATCGGATCGGCACGTTTTTCAGGTTGGCGCGCGCAGTGGTCAGCGCCCCACGCGCGGCGGCCACCTGCTTCTTCATCGATTCGACTACTGCAGCCTGGCTTTCGGCCGCAGTCTTCGCCTGTTCGCGTTGCCGATCGGAAACGTCGCCCGTGCGGGCCAAGCGCGTAAATCTCTCGACGTCATAGCGGGTCTGTTCATACGCCGCCTGGGCCTGGGAAAGGTTTGCCTCAGCCGTCGCAACCTGGGCTTCCGCCTGGTGCACGCGGCCTTCGGCATCCTGCCGCGCCTGGGCCACCGTAAGGTTGGCTTGCTTGAGCTGCTCACGAAGAATTTCGATTTGAGCTTCGGACCGAGTAACGCGAGTCTGGCTTTCCTGCGAGGCAGATCGCGCCTGCTGTTCGCGGGCGGTAGCTTGCTCTTCATCAAGCACAGCAATCACGTCGCCGGCTTTGACGACGTCGCCCTCGCGCACGCGAATCTCGCGAATGCGCCCCGAAGTCTTGCTCGCTATGGTCGAGTCATCGCCTTCGATGCGGCCGCTAAGCACGATAATGTTGTGAGGAACGGGCGGCTCGCGAATCAGAAACCACCAGAGGAAGAATCCGCCGGCGCTGACCAACATCAGGACGAGGATGATAACAACGGCTCTGGGAAGTTTTTTCCGAGGCATCGTTTTTTGTCGGGAATGACGATTATCGAACGCTGACAGTTACATTATTAGCGGACAAAGAATTTCCGGTTACGCGCTGCACTTCCGCGATGGCTTTGTTGACGTCCGTCTGGGCCCGCAATTCGTTACCACGGGCGGTCGCCAAAGCCGTCTGGCGCTCGAGCACCAGAAAGACCGTCGATTGCCCGGCGTCGAGCTTACGCTTTTCGCTTTCGTACTGCTGCTCGGCCGTTGACCGGGCCACCGCCGCCGAACGCAGACGGGCCGCGGCGGTATTCAGTGATTGCAAGGCATTCCGGACTTCCACCTGGATCAGTTGTTCGAGCTGTTCGCGCTGGGTGGCGATTCGCTGTCCTTCAACCAGCGCATGTCCGAGCTGGCCTTCCGCGGTGCGATTGCGAAACGGCAGGTTGATGGTGACGCCCACTCGAAAGTTGTTATAGCGGTTGGCGGCCAGATTTTCGAGCGATTGCGGATACGCCCCCAACAGATTTGGATCGATAATAGTTGCCTGAGGCGCCGGCAATGGCTGAAGCCCCTCAATTACCGACAACTGGTTCACCCGCGCGCGCAAAGCATCATTGCTGGCGGTAATCGGGTTGACGGTTGAAGTGAGCGTGCCGGCGTTTCCGGTCAGGCCATAGCTGCCGACCAGATTTACTTCGGGCTTGGTGAGATCGCGATAGAGTTTCTGATCGAGCAGGTTGATCTCACGCGCTAAATCCGATTGCTTCAATTCCTGGCGGTTCTGCAAAGCCGCGCTCATCGCGTCAGGAAGCGCCACTTGCGGCACGGTCAAATCAACCTGATCCGTGGGAATGATCGACACGTTCCAGAGCCGCGCATTCTTATTCTCCGCAATCATGTTTTTCAGGTTGTTTTCGGTACGATTAACGTCTTCGAGCGCGGCAAACTCTGTCTGTTCAAAGTTGGCCACCTGCGTCTCGGCGGCGACGACGTCGATGGGCGCCAGAGCGCCTTCATTCACCATGCGCCGGTTGTGCTCCAGCTGACTGCGAGCATCGGTTAACGAGTCGCGCTGGATCTGTAAATTGCGCAAAGCGAAAACCAAATCCCAGTAGGCCCGTTGAACACTGGTAATGACTTCAATCGCCCGCTGGCGAAACTGCGCATCAGTTAACGAGAGGTTCTTTTTAGCTACTTCGATTTGCCGGCGCGGCAAGTCAAAACGCAGTCCGCGCATTAGCGGCTGGGTGTAAGTAAAAGTCAGCCCGGTCGGATACTGCGGATTGAGAGCCGCGAACGCACTGTTGCTGGTCTGCCGGATCGCCGTGAAGTCCAACCGGTAGTTCCCGCCGTACTTTTTGGTCAAACCTTCAAACCGGCTGTTCGCGGTGAAGTCAGAAGTTTCGACCCGCGTGGCGCCGCTCAGAAAACTGGTCGGCGCTGAATTAATCTTTTCGTAATAGCTTTGCGCGAATAACTTCGGGTCGTAGGCGCCCCGGGCCGTAAGCAGATCAAATTCAGCGATCTTGACGTTGTCGCGCGCCACTTCGATGTCCTTGTTGTTCTGCAACGCCAGAGCGATGGCCTCGCGCAAAGTCATCGGCTGCTGCTCATCGGTATCTACTCCGACGCGCGTCAAAGGCGGCAGCGGCTGGGCGGCGTTGGCGCGATAGTCAACGGCAATCGGCGGCACCGACATCGTAGGTTGCGGTGAGGGCGAAGCCGTTGGGTCCTGCGCCATCGCTTGATGCGAAAGCAAAACTAAAACGATGGTGATTAATAGGGTCTTGAACATTTGTCCTAACAAAGAGGCCGCCGCAGTCGCCGCTCGGCGCCGCGCCCGGCCAAAAAATCCACTGATTGTGGCCACCAGGCGAGACAACACGCGGCTGCGGCCCAGATCGTCAAACAGTGAATAGAAAACGGGAACAGCCAGCAGCGTTAGCAGCAAACAGAGAGACTGGCCGCCGACCACGAGCACGCCGATCGATCGATTCGTGCCGGCCCCCGGCCCGCTCGAGAGCACGAGAGGCATCATGCCGGCCACCAGCGCAATCGTGGTCATTAAAATTGGGCGCAGACGATCGCGATTCCCCTGGATAATGGCGTCGTGCCGTTCCATTCCCTGACGCCGCAAACCGTTGGTGTGATCGATTTGCAGGATGGCGTTCTTCTTCACTACGCCAAACAAGAGCAACAACCCGAGACCGGAAAAAATATTGACGGTTTGTCCGGTCACCAGAAGCGAAACGATGCCGAATGGAATTGCCAGTGGCAGCGTCAGCAGAATCGTGATTGGGTGAATGAATGATTCGAATTGAGCCGCCAGCACCATGTACATAAAGACAAACGACAGCACGATGGCGAGCAGGAAGTAGGTGCCGGTGCGGGTCAGCTCTTTCGAGCGCCCTGCCAGCGAAGTCCGGTAGGCGCTGCCCATATTCTCTTCTTTCGCAAACTGGCTGAGCTTGGCGATTACCGATGTCTGCGAGCCGCCCGGTTTGGTGTTCGCCGTGACCATTACCTGTCGCTGCCGGTTGTAGCGATCGATCGCCGCGGGCCCGGTGCCTTCCTCAACCCGGACGAGGTTGTCGAGGCTGACCCAGCCGAGCTTCTGCGAGGCCACCAGCATGCGCGTCAAGCCTTCCGCACTCCCCCGGAACTGGCCGATGGCGCGCATCCGTACATCGTATTGATCGACGCCCGCATTGAAGGTCGAAACCTTCTGGCCGGCCACCAGCGTGTTCAGCGATTGGGCGATGTCGCCTACCCGCACCCCTAGATCGCCGGCCCGCGCGCGGTCAATCACCACACGCAATTCCGGCTTGCCGGTAACCAGCGTCGAGTCGGCATCGACGACGTCCGGCACCATCTTCAATTTCGCCAGCATGTCTTCCGAATACTTGGTGAGCTTGTCCAGGTCGGGACCACCAATCACAAATTGAATGTCCGCGTTTCTAAATCCGCCGCCGGAAATCGCCGCGACCTGATTTACGCTGGTCCGCAGCTGCGGCATCTCTTTCAAATACTTAGCCACAATTTCATCACGGGCTCGCAGCATTAATTCCTGCTGCCCTACCGAACGGTCTTCGATCGGCGCCAGCCTGATGTAGATGTTTGCGAGATTGACGACCTGTTGCTGGCCGCTGCCAATGGTCACGAGCGTATCGGTCACGCCCGGCAGTTTGCGAGCGTCCCCCGCCATTCGCTCAGCCAGCGCCGACGTTGCCGAAAGGGTGTAACCTTCCGGCGCGCGCACGTTGATTTCAAACTGCGCCTGATCATCGACCGGCAAAAAATTCTTGCCGACAAACATGAACAGCGGCACGGTGCTCACGATTACCAGCACCGACAGCAAGACAATCACCCAGCGGTGCGCCATCGACCATTCCAGCATCCAGGTGTAGGTGCGATCGATCGGCCGGTAGAAGCGGGATTGCTTTGAGCTGGCCTGCTCGTACTTGTCTTTGAATTCATCCAGCGAGCTGCGCTTTTCACCGTCTGGCGATTCACTCAACTGTTTTTGCGCCTTGCCGGGACCTGCCTTCTTGCGCTTGATCATGCGCGCCGCCAGCATCGGTGTGAGGGTAAAGGACACCAGCAGCGAAACCGCGATCGCAAAGGACGCGGTAAATCCGAACGACGACATAAACCGCCCCACGATGCCCGCCATAAAGCCCACCGGCAGAAACACGGCCAGCAGCGACAGGGTGGTCGCCGTGACAGCTAAACCAATTTCGCGCGTGCCCTCAATGGCCGCCTGAAACGGCGGCACACCTTTCTCTTCAATAAAGCGAAAAATATTTTCGAGCACCACCACCGCGTCATCGATCACAATGCCCACCATCAACGTCAGCGCCAGCATCGTGATCTGATTGAGGGTGAATCCCATCGCGCCCATCAAACCAAAGGTCGCAATGATCGAAGTTGGAATCGCGATGGCCGCGATAAAGGTCGAGCGGAAGCTCCAGAGAAAAACAAAAACCACGATGGCCGCCAGAATACTGCCTTCGATCAGGTGAAGATTGATTGAGTGCAGCGCCGCCTTAATAAAGATCGTTTGATCCCCGACGATCTGCGTCTTTACGTCCGGCGGCAAAGTTGATTTCAGCTCTGCGAGCCTTTCTTTCACCGCATCGGCGACCGCCACGGTGTTCTGTCCGGACTGTTTGGAAACTATCAGCGTGACGGCGGGCTGACCGTTCAGACGCGCTTCGGTTCTCTGTTCTTCAGCCCCGTCCTCGACATAGCCGATATCGCTGATCTTGACTGAGTAAGTGCCGCGGTTCGCGACCACCAGATTGTTGAACTGCGCCGGATCGGGAATTCGGCCCATCGTGCGCACGGTCATCTCGCGCTGGCCCGCTTCGACGCGGCCCCCGGGCAATTCCATGTTCTGTGACTTAACCGCGTTCCCCACATCTGCCGCTGAGACGTTGTAAGCGCGCATCTTGTCGGGATCGACCCAAATTTCAACTTCGCGTTGGCGTCCACCAACAATCTCGACGTTGCCGACGCCGCTGATGGGTTCGATTTGGCGCTTGATCTGTTTGTCGGCGATGTCGGTAACTTCGCGTAACGAGCGCGGGGCTGAAACCGCAATCCGCAGCACCGGCGTGGCGTCGGTATCGAGCTTCTGGACAATGGGGACCTCAGCGGTTTCCGGAAGATCATTGACGATCAGATCGACTTTGTTGCGCACCTCCTGCGCAGCCACGTCCGCATTCTTCTCCAGCAGAAAAGTTATGAAGACCTGCGATACACCCTCGACTGAAGTCGAACGCAGCTCATCGATGCCGCTAATCGTGTTCACCGCGCTTTCAACTTTATCGGTGATTTCGGTTTCGACTTCCTGCGGCGAGGCGCCGGGATTCACCACCGTAACGGTAATCGTCGGCAGATCGATTTTCGGAAACAGATCGACGCCGAGCGAGCGAAATGAAAACACGCCAACCACCGTGATGCTCAGAATGAGCATGGTCGCGAACACCGGACGACGAACACAAATTTCAGCTAGTTTTTGCATTGCCAACTCCAGTCAGTTGCCGGCCTGCTTGCTCCAGGGCGAGCTACTGACCCTTGACGATCACTGTTTTACTGCCACCCCGTCGTTCAGTTGATCCACATTACTGGTGGCGACGATTTCGTCCGCGGCCACTCCACTCGTCAGCTCGACCATGTCGCTCTCGGTCTGGCCGGTCTGCACTAAGCGCTGCTGGGCCAATCCGTTCTTGATTACAAACACATAAGTCGCGCCCGAGATTGTGCGCAGCGCGCGCTGCGGCACCAGCACCGCGGGCTGGGTCTGCGGCAACAGCACACGAATCGTTGCAAACTGGCCGGGCTTCAACTCACCGCTGCCGTTGTCCACGTCGGCCTCGACAGTCAGCGTGCGCGAAGTCGCGGTGACGCTGGGCGAAACGCGCGCCACGTGTCCGGCAAAGCTTCGGTCCGGATAAGCCGAGACAGTTACCGAGACGCTTTCCCCCACATGAATCTGCGGGATAGCTTGCTCAGGAACATCAATCCGGACCCGCAGCGGATTTAGGCTGACAATGGTCGCGACCTTTTGCTGGGGGGAAATGTATTCACCAATATCGGCGGGCCGATCAGAGACGTAGCCGTCCATCGGCGCGGTGACGACGGTATAGGTGAGATTGCGCCTGGCCAGCGAAAGATTTGTCTGGGCCGCATCGACCGCGGCTTGCGAGTTAGCCACCGCCGCATAATTCTGCTGGGCCTGATGAATGAGCGCCTGATATTGCTCGGCCGCCTGGTCGCGTTGCGACTTTTGCTGGTCATAGATCGCGCGCGAAACATCGCCACTCTCAACCAGCTTTTCGTAGCGCCGCAAATTCTTATCAGCCAGATCCAACGCGGCGCGGGCGGCCCGAACTTCAGGAACATTTTCGGCATTGAACTTCTGACCGGGCCGCAAACCAATCTTGGCCTCGTTCTGTCGCTGCGTCGCTTTCGCTTGATCGAGCTGCGCCTGGGCCTGCTGCACGCGATCCTTGAAATCAGCATCTTCCAGTCTGATTAGCGTCTGACCGCGGCGTACTGAACTGCCGATGTCCACACTCACGGCCGCCACTTTGCCCGATGTTTCGGCGGCCACGTCGGTTTGCTGGTTGGCCGCCAGACTGCCCGTGCCTTCGAAGTAGCGCGGAAGCTGGCGCATGACCGCTGCCACCGTGCTCACCGTAACGATCGCGGGCGTCGGACTGGCGCTGGCCGCGGTATTAGGTTGACCATTAGAGCGCTTGCAAGCCAGGAAGCTGAGCCCCCCGGCCAATGACACAAAAACTAGAAGTATGACTTTGATAGATCGACGAACCGTCATTTTTTCGTTCTCTTTTTCTTTGAAACTCTCTGTCCGCCTGGATCTTTGAAAAGCACGCGGCGCCCGTTATCCGATTTACTGTTCGTGGCGGAGACTTCGCGGGAAACGCCGTGCAAGAGGATTTCGGTGAAGGCGCGCGCCGCGGCTGGGTTCGAAATCTTTAGCAGCTGCTGCTGGCGGTCCCAAAGGTTATTGTTCAGCGAGTGATGAATGATCATGCCGACAAACGCCCGTACGATCACCAGGGGCTCGACCGGAGCGATCGCGCCCTCGCGCTGGCGCTGCCGAATATAAGCGCGCAGCGATCGATAAACCCGGAGCACAAATTTTTCCCAGAACATGTGGGCGAGCTCGTGCTGTTCCAGGGCCGAGTGCAAAAGCAATCGCTGAAATTCCGGATCGGAATCATGCTGGTTCAGCGCATCAAGGGCGATTCCCTCAAACACGGCCCGGTCGTCTTTCCGCTCGATTGCGACGGCGACCTTTTGCAAAGGGTCCAGCGCGTCATGGAGACACGCCTTGTGATCGAGGATGGCGCTGTAGAGTTCGTTCTTGGTCGCGAAATGACGGAACACCATCGCTTCGGACACTCCCGCGGCTTTGGCAATTTCTTTGGTAGTCGTGCCGCGAAAGCCGCGTTGCGAGAATAGGCGCATGGCGACGCGCAGAATCTGCAGGCGTCGTTCACCACCCGCCATGCGGGCGCCGTTAGTGCCGGAAGTGGTTTGTTTTGCTCTCTCCAAGGGGATTCGGCTCGCCGAAGTAAGTGCTTACTTACCATTCCCGGACAACCGAAGTCAAGAAGCCGCACGCTTCCGGCTTAGCTATTTATTATTTTTCTGTGTCAGCGGATGGCGCGCGCCAGAAACGTGAATCGAGGTGCACATTTCCGGCAACTGACGGAGTAGTTTTCTCGTATAGAGGATCGGTTCGCGGTAAAGGAGCAACACAAATGCAGGAAGCTATCGAAAACGCCCGCAATAACCAGTCAATGATTTTCAAAGGGGAAAATAGAATGTCGGAATTTTCAGACACGGCTCATGAATACGGCCGCAAGGTCGCCGACGCGGCCTCGCGCGCAACTGATTACATTGAAGAGAAGGCCGGCGTAGTCGGTGACAAACTTAAGAATCTTCAGGGCAAGAATTTCAGCGAGATTGCGGATGAAGCCAAGGATTATGCACGGCGGAAACCAGCGCAGGCGATCCTAATCTCGGCCGCGGCCGGCCTGGTGCTGGGCTTTTTCCTGAGAAACAGCCGCCGCGTTTTCTAGCGCGAAGTCCGTAGCGCCTAACAGTCTTTTCAGTTCGTCTCCCGCCCGGCCGGTTTTCTCGGCTGGGCGCTTCCCTTTTCCCTGCGCGTAAGGAAGAGTTTGCCCTAGTACGCCCGCAACAAATTCAGTAACTGCAATCCCAGCCCTACGAACGACTGCACTTCCTGCGGTTGAAATCTATAACCGGATCGATAAAGGAACATCTGGCCGGCGCCGGCCTCGGTGCAGGTGCCCGGATAAGATTCATAGAACGATAGCAAACGATCGCTGAAAGTCCGGCGAATCGCCGCCTCGTCGTGGCCGCGCAGAATGTACTGGCGCGAGAACTCAGGCCGTTGGCCAAAGTCGATGTCCTGATAGCCGAACGCGCTCAACATCTTTTGCATGAAACCTTCCTGGCGCAGAGAAAAATTCGGCACGTTAAGATCGTGCGGCTCCAGATAAACGACCGATTGAAAATAAGTGTGGCGATTTTTTCCGTGGCCCACCACATAAACATAGTCAAAGACCGCAGCCTTGATTCCCTGCGCTTCGCCATACATGAAATTCTTGATCTGGCGGCTATGTCCCTCGTTGAATAACGGGAAGCGATCGAGCGACGAAATCATGTTCAGGGGCGCCTGCGCCGCAAAGCTCCAACCTAACTGCGCGGCCGTCGCCTGGAGCGCCTGGGTTCGCTCTTTCTCTTTCTGGTTGTTGTAAATAATGAGAAAGATGGCGAGTCCGATAAAGAACGCCATGAACAGGATGGAAATGGGGACGACCAGCATGATTCTGAATTAGCCCGCGGCTACATTCGAGGACCCGCGGGAGCGTAAGAGGAGAAGGTTAAGTGGTTTCGGTTCAGCGGATCGTGTAGTTCACTGATTTGGCCAGCGTGTTATTGACGTAGATGTCCACGCGATAGGTCCCTCGAGGCCAATCGTTCTGCAAACTCAGGTTGCCATGGACCAGGGCCTCGCCCGCCTTGGTCGCGTATTCGACGGTCTTGAAGGCCTCATTCTGGGAGCCGGAAATTTGCACCGTGTTCCAGATGAATTTGACCTGGGTGCCGGCTTTTGCCTGGCTCAATTCCGCAATGCAGTGAAGGACGCGGTCAGAAGCCAGAAAACTGGTGACCGCTTCAGTCGCGGGGGCCGGATAAATCCTCAACATGTAGGCGCGCACGATCGTGACGTCAGTCTCGACGGCCTGGCTGCGACTGTTTCGAATAGGTCCCGCCTGGCTCCGCAAAGTCGGTCGGCGCAACTGCACATATTCCGGAGCAATCTGAGCAGCGCGGGTGTCTGTAACGCGGGCCAGCGAGTCTTCACCCAGCGCCCGGTAGACGTCGCCGAGCATGAGCCAGCCATCTTCATCGTCCGGGTTTTTTTGCGTGTACGTTTCGAGCTCGCGGCGCGCGTCGGCCAAACGGCCATCAATGATCATGATTCCGATGCGATCCGGATCATAGGTCGTGCCCAGACCAATGGCCGCATTCCAATGCTGACGCGCCAACGGGAATCTTTCCGTCATGTAATAGATCAAGCCGACGTTCGAATGCGGCGAGCTGTCCTTCTCGTTCAGCTTAATAGCTTCGAGATATTCAGTCGCGGATGGCCCCAGTTGACCGAGCTTTTGCAGCATGAGCGCATATTGGAAGCGCGCGGAGTAGTCCTTAGGATCCACGTCCACGGCCTTTTTGGCTTCCAATGACGCTTCGCGATACTTGCGCTGCTCACTCAGAATCCGGGCCAGCTCAGTATGGAGAATCACCATCGGCTGAGGAGCGAGAGTGACCGCCTTCCGGTATGCCGTTTCAGACGGCGCATAACTATGTTGGAGCGAGAGAACATATCCGAGCGCGAGGTAGCCGTAGTAGTTATCGGGCTCGACCGCAACTGCGCGCTGGGCCGCGGACAGCGCCTCGCCCAACCGTTGCATTTCAGTGTAGGTAAACGCCAGACGAGCATAGGGCTCGCTGTCACTCCGGCTCAAAGACGCCGCGCGAGCGTAAGACCTCTCTGCATCCGGATATTTTTTCTGGTTGTAATAAAGATGACCCAACCCCAGGTAAGCTCGCGGATCAGAGGGAACGAGTTTCGCCGCCAGCAGGTACGCTCGTTCAGCCGCCTCGTCACGGCTATGCTGCCGGGCGTCATCAGCCAAACTCAAAGCATCTTCCAATTGGGCTGAGTTGTCTGGAGTCGTCCTCGTCGTGCCGGTCCGCGGCGGCCGTCCCGTCCCCGTCGTCGTGCGGACGGGTTTCTTGACGGTGACTTTCATCGTCTTGCCGGCGCCGGCCGCGCTGGCGCCGGCGCCACCGCCGCCGGTCTGGCCGTGCTGCGCGTAAGCCGCGCCGGTCGCACCCAGAATTACTGCCAGGCTACAAAGGATCGCCTTCGGCGCTGAGCGTAAATTGTTGCGCATGGAAAAATCGCGTCCCCTCTCGGAAAAATTCTTTGGATTGTTTACTTCGGTTTCGCGGCAAAGGCAACCGAAATCTCTGGCAGAAAAAACTGAAATTAGCGCAGTGCCCAAAAACAGTGGTGTTCACAGCCGCAGGCGTCGTACTCAACAGCGGGCGAGCAGCTTTGATCTGTCACTCCCGCTCAAGTGGTAACGACTTCGCGATATTCGCCCCACACCCCGCGCAGGCAATCGCTGATTTCACCGACCGTAGTCATGGCTTCGACACAGTCAAGGATGCGCGGCACCACATTTTCGCTGCCGCGCGCGGCTTCTTCCAACTTGCTCAGGCAGTTTGCCACCGCGTTTTGATCACGGCGTCCACGGACCGCGCGGACTCTATCGATCTGGGCTGGCTCAATGGCCGGATCGACTCGCAGGGTTTGCACATTCGATTCTTCATCGTTCTGAAATTGGTTGACGCCAACCACGACGGCGTCCTGGGTTTCGACCGCCCGCTGATACTCATAGGCAGAGTTCTGAATCTCGCGCTGAATGTATCCGGATTCAATCGCTCGCAGCGTGCCGCCAAGGGCTTCAATCTTGTCCAGATAATCAACCACGCGCTGTTCAATTTCAGTAGTCAACTCTTCGATGGCGTAGGCGCCGGCCAGAGGATCGACGGTGTCGGCCACTCCTGATTCATGGGCGATCACCTGCTGGGTGCGCAACGCCAACCGCGCGGCTTCTTCAGTAGGCAACGATAGTGCTTCGTCCATGGCGTTCGTGTGAAGTGATTGAGTTCCGCCCAGAACTGAAGCCAGCGCTTGAATCGTCGTGCGTACCACATTCAACTCAGGTTGCTGCGCGGTCAGCGTCGAGCCGGCGGTCTGGGTGTGAAAACGCATCATCAACGATCGCGGATCGCGCGCATGAAAGCGCTCTTGCATCAAACGGCCCCACAGCCGGCGAGCCGCGCGAAACTTGGCGATCTCTTCCAGCAGATTGTTATGCGCGTTGAAGAAGAAAGAAATGCGGGGCGCGAATTCGTCAATCTCCAGTCCTGCTTCCAGCGCCGCTTCCACGTAGGCGATCGCATCGGCAAACGTGAAAGCCACCTCCTGTACGGCCGTCGATCCGGCTTCGCGAATGTGATAGCCGCTGATCGAGATAGTGTTCCAGTTGGGCACTTCATCCGCGCAGAAAGAAAATGTATCGGTGATCAGGCGCAGGGACGGTTCCGGGGGAAAGATATAAGTGCCGCGCGCGATGTACTCTTTAAGAATATCGTTCTGAATCGTGCCATTTACTTTCTGCATGGGCACGCCCTGACGGCGAGCCACCGCGACATAGAGGCATAGCAGGATCGCCGCCGTCGCATTGATAGTCATCGAGGTGGACACTTCATCCAAAGGGATTCCGTCGAACAACCGCAGCATGTCTTCCAAAGAATCGATGGCTACGCCGACCTTGCCGACTTCACCCGCCGCCAGAGGGCTGTCCGAATCCAAACCGATCTGCGTCGGCAGGTCGAAAGCCACCGACAACCCGGTCGTCCCCTGGGAAAGCAAATACTTGTAACGCGCGTTCGATTCTTCGGCAGTCGCATACCCGGCATACTGGCGCATCGTCCACAAACGTCCGCGGTAGAGGTTTCGCCGGATGCCACGGGTGTAGGGAAAACTGCCGGGGTCGCCGAGGTCGCGATCGTAATCGACCGCTTCGACATTTGACGGGTTGAAATCGACCGGCAATTCAATGCCTGAAGAGGTCTTGAAGTGCTCGCGCCGTTCTGTTTTGAGCTTAGTGGCCATTACTGTCGCTGCTGCAGCAGCGAGGCTATCAGAGCAAACCTTCAGAGTTCAACCTTTATGAGCGACGTCGGGGCGCACGCGTCCCTGTGTGCGGTTCGCGAGCATCCCTGCCGCCTTCTTACTTAAGGGTGCAGGCAGGTTGCCTGCGTCCCGCCTGCAAGATGCAGGCGCTCCGAGGCATGAGCATCAATAAATTGCTTGAACGACGGGCGCTCCTGGCTTAGCATCGTAGGGAAATGGAGATGGACGAAGAGACAAAACGGTTGGCCGAAGAAGTGGGCACGGCGATTAATGAGTCGGTGCGTGATTCACCCGCCGTTGCCGCCGCCATCGAGCGCTTGCGCGAAGCCGGTTTCGAAATGGAATTGACGCTCAAGCTGGAGATTGGATTGCGGCCGCAGGGCGACGAAGAGGAAGCGGAACCGGCCGGCGAGTCGTTCGATTTAACGGACGAGGATTTGCGGATTCTGCGTTCAATGAAGATTAAGATTGAGCCGGAAGAATAAGCGTCGGATGCCCGACCGTGAGAGAGGGCCTCTCCTGCCAACTCGCTCAGAGGCCGACATTGACGTCGCGTATCGGCGCGAAAATCTCATCAAAAAGGATTCGGCGGCGAGAATGATTAACGTTCATTCTCGCCGCCTCAGTTTGGGGGATGCGAGTTCTATAAGGAACCGCCGGAGCTATTCCACTGGCTCGTCACTTCCCGTCAACTTCTGCTGCCTGAGGGCGGCCGCCCCCATCAATCCTCCCATGCCCATCGATTCGACGGCGCTGCTGGGCACCAGCATGAGCGCACCTTTCTCTTTCAAGCCTTCATACAGCATGTTCATGGCGCGGAGGTGCAAAGCGGTCGGGTTGTTGTGATACGACTGAGAAGCCTTATCGAATTGGTGCGCAATTTCGACTTCGGCCTGCGCCAGAATCACGCGCGCGGCTTTCTCGCGCGCCGCCTGGGCTTCGCGCGACATGGCGTCCTGCAAAGCTGCCGGAATGATCACGTCACGCATCTCGACCGATTGCACGGTCACTCCCCAGGGAGTTGAGCGCTCATCGATTAACTTCTGCAATTCTTCTTCGATCCGTTCGCGTCCGCGTAGCAAGTCGCTCAACGAAGTGCGACCAATGATGTCTCGCAGAGCCGTCTGCGCCGCCCAGCTGACCGCCGCGGGATAGTTCTGAACTTCCAGGGCTGCCTTCTCAGGGTCGTAAACCATCCAGAACAACACGGCGTCAACATTCACCGGGACCGTATCGCTGGTCAAAGTTTCTTCGGCGGCAAAGGCGGTCGTGATCACGCGCTGATCAATCCAACTCGTTACGTTGTCGACGAAGGGAATGATCCAGAACAAACCGGGTCCGCGCAGACCGATGTATCTTCCCAGGCGCAGCACCACCGCGCGCTCCCATTGCCGCGCAACTTTTGGCGATTGCGCCAGCAAGAGTCCAAGCAGCACCCCCACAATCGCGCCGGCTGGATTTAGGGTCATCAGCGTCGCGAGCGCGCCGAGCGCAACGGGCGCCAGAAACGAGACGACCGCGATGACATTGACTCGGGGGACGTTTGGCGCCGGCAAATTGTTGCGTGCTTCGATCAAACTTTGTTGCAGATTAGCCATTTGAGTTCTCCTTTGTGTAACGCAAACTGTTAGTTTGCGACTGGCGTCGCGAGCTGACACTTTGCGCTACTGTCTCCGCCGCTTCTCCAAATGCTCGATCACGTCTTCCACCGAAAACCATGCTTGTGGGTCGCAGATTAGCCATTTGAATTCTCCTTTGTGCAACGCAAACTGTTAGTTTGCGACTGGCGTCGCGAGCTGACACTTTGCGCTACTGTCTCCGCCGCTTCTCCAAATGCTCGATCACGTCTTCCACCGAAAACCATGCTTGTGGGTCGCAGATTAGCCATTTGAATTCTCCTTTGTGCAACGCAAACTGTTAGTTTGCGACTGGCGTCGCGAGCTGACACTTTGCGCTACTGTCTCCGCCGCTTCTCCAAATGCTCGATCACGTCTTCCTTTCCAGCACAGTGGGATCCGAAGCTTGGAATTCACGTGACTTGAAGTCGCGG
>JADMIO011429210.1_pt1 | contig 104302 bp, 98 predicted proteins | sample 8958161 | NCBI WGS metagenome assembly JADMIO01 (sample SAMN16585339, study PRJNA669376) | soil metagenome | isolation source: Crop rotation soil | place: USA: Cullars Rotation, Alabama | collected 2011 | reverse complement strand
CGCGACAACTTGTCCACGTGGAATTCTAAGCTTAGGATCCCAATGTGCTGGAAAGATACCAATGTGCTTGTTTCAACCATCCGAATTCTTGATGACAATGTCCAGGCAGGGGGGCTTACCTTTACGACAAAAAATGATGCCAGATGTGATTGTCCTGAGGTAATTTATACGCTTGAAGACAATATTTCACGGCCGGTAAATTACGTAAAATCTGATCGCAAAGGTCTTCTTGGCCAACTCCTTGTTGCTCTCATGCAAAAAGCCCTCTCATCATCTCCGAAGATATATTGGGGGCCGTTGTTCCAGTCTATGCTTGCCCAGACAAATCAAAAACATGTGCTTTTTTATCTATATGATAAAAACGCACAGCAGGGAATTGTGGCTTTGAATGCTGCCGGGCAGATAAAGCCATTTGACGGAGATTATTTGCATATTAACGATGCGAATTTGGGAGGACAAAAATCCAATCTCTTTACGAGTCAAAAAGTGAACCAGACGTATCAGGTCGATAATGACGGGACGATCACAAAAACAGTGACTATCCAGTATACCAATCCTTTTGCGCCGTCTGATTGTAATTTGGAGCGGGGAGGATTGTGTCTTAATGCAGAGCTTCGTGATTGGCTGAGGATTTATGTTCCGAAGGGAAGCGAGCTCGTATCAAGTAAGGGTTCAGAGGTGAAAGTCACAACCTATGATGATCTGGGAAAGACGGTTATTGACGGTTTCGTTACTGTCAGGCCGCGAGGTGCTGCGACGTATTCGGTGACATACAAACTGCCGTTTAAATTAAAGCGAAATTCGCCGCTTCCGCTTCTCATTCAGAAGCAGCCAGGAAAGCCCGGATTCCCTTATGAAATAGATGCAAACGGCAAGATAAAAGCGCAATTTGACCTCGTCGGGGATAAAGAAGTCGACCTCAAGCTGTAATTCAAGACCCAAGATCCAAATCCCAAGATCTAAGATCAAAATCTAAAATCTTCATGTTATGAAAATCGTTATTGTTCGAGCGAAGTGAAACGCAGTCGAGAACTCACTTCTCGATTCGCCGTTTTATCAGTTTGGTTCAGCATGACTTTATCCTTTGATTTCGCTACAATTGAGGTATGAGGAGTTTTAAGGATGAGGCGGTTGTTATCAAGAGACGAAATTACGGTGAGGCGGATCGGCTTCTTACCGTGTTTACGAAGCGTAACGGCAAGCTGACGATAAAAGCTGCGGGAGTGCGGAAGATCCAGTCTCGGCGATCTTCTCACATCGAACTTCTTAACCATGCGAGTTTGGGTTTGTATAAAGGCCACGGCATGCCGGTTTTGACTGAAGTGACGGCAATTAGTGAATTTGGCGATATCAAGGATGATCTTCAGAAATGCGGCTACGCGTACCATATCTGTGAATTAATTGACGGTCTTCTCCCTGAGAATCAGGAGCATGCTGCTGTTTTTACATTATTGGTAGAAACACTTCGGCGTTTGTCTTCACAAGAAGAATCAATGCTTGTTGTTCATGAATTTGAAGTAGAACTTCTCACTCTTCTCGGCTACTGGAATCAAGGACACGCCAATATCGATACGCACCGGTATATTGAAGATATCCTGGAACGCCGTCTCAAAGCTAAGCAGATATTTTCAAAATTATCATGAGCGATATCAGAACGCCAGATAATACATTTGCAGAAGAGCCTCAGGAACCATTTGCTATTTCAGAAAATAAAAGAATTGCTAAAAAAATCTCAGATCTTCTTGGTCAACCAAGTTCCCCTGATAAGGCTTTTTCTCAAACAATGTATCGTTCTCCTGGGGATCGAAAAAATACATATTATCATTTTGGTGCAGCGTATACCCCAAAGAGTCGTGAAGAAGACGGAGTACCGTTTAAACTGGCTCCTGAAGGTTTATCATATCCGTTCTATACCTTCTATAGCGTTACGTATGATCCTGAAATCTATATGACAACTCCCTATGGTGCCATTCCGCAGTTTGTAGTAGGTGCAGATAAAAATCTCTATAAAATGAAAGCTTGGTACTTTTTTGACGAGAGTGGAAATGCGAAAAAATATGAAGAGGTTGAAAATCAGTCTAAATTTAATACAAACTTAAACAGGTTAATTGAATCGTCAGGACAATCCCAGCAAACTATAAAAACACTCGATTTTACTCCTGATGAAGGTGATTCTCGATATGTGGATTTAACATCCGGCGATTATGAAGTAATTGCGAATACATTATATCTTATTGAAAAGGGTGAATATCCTAGAATGTTTTAATTCCTCCTAATTCCAGCGTAATCCTTTTAGGTATCATACCGCGGCTAAATCAAAACTTCAGTAAGTCCTTTGGTATAATCTCCCGATGGCAACTCCTGAAGCAGGAAATTCCATTGAGGAAATAGCACAAATAGAACGCGCAAAATCCGGAGTATTGCGTTTTTCGGAAGTTTTTTCAAAAGCAGATCCTGAATTACAACAAGTCCTGCTATTTGGCAGAGCCGGGCGAGAAATCCAGGCACTTTTTCTTCGTATAAAACCGATGGCAGAGCTTAATTCAGCTGAAGATCTGCGTAATGATAGGGTAGCGGAACTCCTCGCCGATGATGCATGGTATCTTTCGAAAAGACGCCGTCTCATTGATCTAAAACAGGCGCAAACAGTCATAACAGCAAATCCGGATATTTTTCCTGATCCGCAGCTTGCTGACGAATCGATAAGAGACTATCTAAAACGTTTTCAATTCGAAGCCGATACTGATCCAAAAAAAGTCGGACTTTTGTTCGGATTCCCAAAAGAAGCAGTTATGCAGTATGCCGAGCATCAAGCCAGAGTAAATGAAGTAACACTTTTTATAGAAGAGTACTATCATTACGACGAGCAAATCAGGATTGACCTTTTTGACGAAAATATTGGTTTCAATCAATTCCGTGACAAACATCGGGAAGAAATACGGGCAATACTCAGACGTGAGTTCCCATATGCCACCCCTGAGGAAGTAGACTATCTCCTCACAGCGCGACTAGTTGATATCCCAGGTTTTAGATATATTGCCTCAGGACCCGATCCTCTCAATTCACCACATGTCCAAATGGTGTATAGAGTATTTGAGGAATCTGGGATGAATAGTTTTGTACGGAGTGCAAGGGAGGGACATCCAATTGACAGACCATAAAAGATCAGTATAATCCTGCTATGACTCTTGAGAAGAGACATATTGTCAATCTTAACCCCGAAGATGTCGTGCCTTTGGAAATGGTTCCTGATCTGGTATCCCCAGAATTGGTTGCAGTTGACGCAAGAGATTTGATCGAAGCTTATTCAGCTAAGATTTTGTCAGAAGGCGGCTATTGGAAAGCCGTTCAGAAAGCGAGCTATGCTGTTCCAGGGGAAGAACCTCAGCTTGTCAATGGAAAAACACTTGGATTTCTACGAAATGGTCGATACGTTGAAGTTGATTATAAAAAAAGTGATGAGCAGAAAACAGAATTTTTACGTGTCAGGTTCTATAGGGGTAGCCATAAGTGGGTTCATGGGGATAAGTATGGCAGATGGGTTTATACGGACAATATAATGAATGTGTGGAGTGTTTTTGATAATAATGGGTCATATGAGCATGGGTTTGTCGGGTATTTTCGAAAAGGAGCAACACAGCATGTACCAATGAATGAAGCGATACAAAAAATCTGGAAAACTATTGAGGAGTACTAATGCACCATATCATATACACATCTTTTCAAAATTTCAATAAGTCTTTTAGTATAATCTCCGGATGATGATCCTACTATGAGAACGTTTTATTTGAAACTCTAATAAAATTAGTTAAGATTCTTGTGATCCCCAACGATCTAAAAAGTCCTCTCGGCTTTGATAGATGACTCGAAGATCACCAAGCGGTCTTCCTCGCCAACCACGAGGAGTCATGACATTATATTGCTGTTCGAGCTTATTTCGCAAATTCTCTGGTAAAATAACTTGTCCATCTGCGATTTCAAACCCGAGCTGAGTAGCAATTTTAGCCATGGTATCGTAGGTAATACCGACTATATAATTTGCTTGCAAATTGTGAGTTTTTATGTATTTAGAAATGAGCCCAAGAGAATGTACCGCTTTCTCTAAGATTTCCTTTCTTCTAAGTACCATACGATTTTGAGAAAACTCGATGGGAAGTAGCCCCAAATGGATTACTTTATCCTCTGGCATGAGCTTAAAACCGCTTTTGCTATCCGTAACACCAATATGACTATAACTTTCTGCGACTTCAAAGAGGCCAAGAATTTTAAGGTCTTTATTAAAGATGTTCGGGTCATCTTGAGCACCTTGCTGGCTATCAATAATCCCTTGTGTATGCCTTCGCCCCACTTCTCGTCTCATGTTATACTTTAATCCTTCGATTGATCCAATAAAAATTGGTGAGGGCGGTTCAAATGGGCTTACTGATATACTCCCAATATCTCCTCTATTTATTCTTAGAACTTCATTCATACATTCATTATAATAAAAAGCTGCCTATTTATCAAACTATAGGGTTTTAATAAGGGATTTCAATTATTTAACAATTATTATAAATTTGCTCTTAACTTCCCGTACGCGTCAATTTCTGGTATCATACGCCTATGGCTGAGACTGAACAGGTAAATAAAAAAGATCTCATGGATAAAATTGTGGCACTCGCAAAGCGGCGGGGGTTTATTTATCCGGGGAGTGAGCTGTATGGCGGGTTGGCAAATACGTATGATTACGGGCCGGTCGGTGTCGAGCTTTTGCGAAATATCAAAAATCTGTGGTGGGAGACATTTGTTCATCAACAAGATGATATGGTCGGGCTTGATGCGAGTGTCATATCACATCAAAAGGTTTGGGAGGCATCAGGGCACGTTGGGAGTTTTGCTGACGCTCTAGTGGATTGTCGAGAATGTCGATCACGATTTAGAGTAGATCATCTCATCGAAGATTTTATCGAAGAAAATCATATAGGGGAAGAAAAATTGAAAGGAGCACTAGATGTTTGGTATGAACATGCAAAATCATTTCGTAACGAACATCATTTAGATGAATCCCTCATCAATAAAGTTACTGCTTCAAAAAAAGTTGAAGGGCTTTCTGAAGATGATCTTCAGCTTTTAATAAATGCTCTTAACATACCTTGTCCTAATTGTAAAAAACACAACTGGACAAATGTCCGAAAATTTAACTTATTATTTCCTATTCATTTAGGTATTGTTGAAGGTGAGCAAAGTTTGGCGTATCTTCGTGGTGAGACAGCTCAGGGGATGTTTACTGATTTCGAAAATGTCGTGGCTTCGACTCGTGTGCGGTTGCCATTCGGTATTGCACAGTTAGGCAAGAGTTTTCGTAACGAGATTACCCTTGGTAATTCTATTTTTCGGACGATCGAATTTGAGCAAGGTGAAATTGAATATTTCTTTGACCCTGAGAAATCTGAGTGGGAGAAGCTGTTTGAAGACTGGAAAGAACAAATGTTTGGTTTCATAACAGAAAAAGTCGGTATCCAAAAAGAACATTTGAGATGGCGGGCGCATACTGATGAAGAGCGGTCATTTTACAGTAAGCGAACAGAGGATTTGGAATATGATTTTCCTTTTGGGTTTAAAGAATTATGGGGTTTGGCTTACAGAACAGATTATGATCTCAAGCAGCATATCAAGTATTCCGGAAAAGATATTTTTATCATTGATCCGTATACCAATAAAAAGATCATTCCCCACGTTATTGAGCCTGCTTTGGGTATCAACCGTGTGATGCTCATGGTTTTGTGTGATGCCTACACCGAAGAAGAGAACCGGACGGTTTTAAAGATCCACCCCAAACTTGCGCCGTATAAAGTGGCTGTTTTTCCATTACTTTCAAACAAAGAACAACTCGTTGAGAAAGCACGAGGGATTTATAAAGATTTGAAACAGCATCTGAACGCGACTTTTGATGATCGGGGGAATATCGGGAAGCGGTATCTCTATCAGGATGAGATCGGGACGCCCTGGTGTGTGACTGTGGACTTTGAGAGTCTGGAGGATGAGGAGGTAACAGTCAGGGATCGGGATACGGCAAAGCAGGAACGGGTTAAAATTTCTGAATTAGAGAAGTATTTTCGGGAAAAACTTCAATAGTTTGCAAAATTGTTATATTGTTCCATTGTTAAGTTGTTGACCTGATTCAATCGAAAAGACTTCACCCCAACCCCTGCCTGCCTGCCGGCAGGCTCTCCTTTCAGGAGAGGGAGCCACGTAGAACTTGGCAAGCTCAAATCACGTGCTATCTATTCAGTTCTTTCCGGAGCGGGTAGTTCAAATTGATTAAGCGCTTGTGTAATATTCTCAGGCACCATCCGTGTCCACATTTCTCTACCATGTTCAAAGGCACGTTCGGTCATCTTGTCAGCCACATCTTGGTAGTTTGAAACCCCAGTATTTCTTAAATAGCTGGATATTTCAGCATATACTTGAGCAGTCATAACTCCTTCTCTTAGCAGGACATATTCCATTCCAGTTAGTGGGCGGTTTGGTTCTGGTTCCTGAGTACCTGGTAATCTTTCCATCCATTCACCTCCTTCAATTCATTGAAAACTGGATTAATATATCATATTCTACTAGTTATTACCAAGATACTTATGATGTTTTCTTCATAGTTGACTTTTTTCTAGAGGGTACTTACAATTGACTCAAGATGTTCAAAGATAAGAGACTTATTGCTGTTGTTGTCGTTATTATCCTTCTTCTTGTAGGAGGAGCATTTTTCCTTCTTGCCGGGAGGCATGATTCTGATGAGACGGCAAATAGTGATGACGAGCCATCGGTCGGTCAGAATGTCGCATCTCTCAAGCCTGATGAGATAGGACTCACGATGGAAGCCCTCAGTAACAATAAGCAGGTAAAATTCAATATCGCAAAGCCTGACGGGATAACTGCTGTTGAGTATGAATTGACCTACACAGCAGCAGATGACCAACAACGAGGTATTATCGGACAAATTGAAGATCTTAAAGAAGGAAGCCCAATTGAATCAAAACCGCTTGATCTTGGAAGCTGCTCAAGCGGTACGTGTAAGTATGATACCGGTGTAAAGTCAGTCGACCTCCTTCTCAAAGTCACGAAAAGCGGAAAAGATTATCAAGTAAAAGACACCCTCAGCCTAGAATAGTGCTTATAGGTTATAGCTTATAGGTTATAGCTTATAGCTTATAGCTTTAGCCACCCCTAGTTCAGTTACATTTCTTCAATTAGCCATAAGCAATAAGCCATATGCCAATTGCATATAATTGTATAGTTTTTTTCGTATTCTTTTGGATTGACAAGCTCAGCTTATTGATGCAAAATGGTATGAAGTGGTAACAAGTGGAATAAAGTGGAATTTATGCTATTAGGTAGGTACGACGGCGTAGTTGGGGAGAAAAATAGAGCGACATTTCCAAAGAAGTTTCAAGAGATTTTAGGTGATCGACTGATTATAACGAAAGGGCTTGAAAACTGCTTGACGGTAACGACAGAAGCGAATTGGCAAGAATTACTAAAAGGGATTGACGACAAGCCATTTACAAGCAGTGACAGACGGGAATTACAGCGATTTTTATTCGGAAATGCCGCTCCAATTGAGCTTGATAGACTGAGAAGATTTATTATTCCTGAGTACTTGTTAACATACGCGAATATCACCGGCGAAATCGTATATATCGGGATTAATGACAGAGTTGAGGTTTGGGACAAGACAGAGTGGGAGAAGAGACAACAACACGTATCGCCGAATGTGGCTGCCATCGCTGATCGACTCGGAACGGAAAATCAGAAATGAGCAGATATCATACAAGCGTTTTACTTGAAGAGAGCTTAGAAGCGCTCGACATAACGCCCGGAAAGCGATTTATCGACTGTACTCTTGGCGGCGGCGGGCACACGATTGAGATACTTAAAAGAGGCGGAAATGTACTCGGGATTGACGTTGATGAAGACGCATTAGGATACGTTTACGAAAAAGTCAAAGATCAAAAGTCAAAGATCAAAAATTTTGGTGAAGCGACGTTAGTTAAGGGGAATTTTAAGGATTTAGGGAAAATAGCACGAGAGAACGGATTTGAACAAGTAAGCGGGATTTTGTTTGACCTTGGGGTATCAAGCTATCAATTAGACACGGGAGACCGGGGTTTTAGCTTTTTAAAAGACGCTGAGCTTGATATGCGGATGGATCAGAGTTTGTCCGTTACTGCAAAGGACCTGGTTAACGGACTGACGAGACATGAGCTCACCGAGCTTTTCCACAAGCTCGGTGAAGAACGGTACGCAGGCAAAATAGCAGAGGTGATCGTCAAAAAACGGCTGACAAAGCCGATTGAGACGACCGGTGAACTCGCAAAAATCATAAGACATACAGTGCCCGGTGGAAAAAGCGGCGTGCATCCAGCAACACGTGTGTTCCAGGCACTTCGAATTGCGGTGAATGATGAATTGAACAGTCTTCGGGATGCACTTCCTCAGGCTGTGAAGCTCCTTTTATCCAACGGGCGGCTGACCGTTATTTCATTTCATTCACTGGAAGACAGGATAGTAAAACAAGCATTAAATGAATTTGTTGATGAGGGTCTTGGACTCTTACCCAACAAAAAACCGATTTCTCCAACAACATCGGAAATCGCGGATAACCCGCGAGCACGAAGCGCAAAGCTTCGGGTATTCGAGCGTATATAGAAGTTTCTAAAATCTCATGCGAGAAGTGTTTGGCAGGGTAATCTAGTCGCGTGTCAGCGCGAACTAAGCGGGAAAGAACTATGAAAAAATCGGTTGTTGTTGTCAGTATTATTGTTTGTATCGTTATCATCCTCTCGATCGTTCAGGTCACAGTGGCAAATATGATCTCAACGAAAGGGATTGAAGTTTCAAAAATGGAACAGGCGATTCAGGATTATAAAAGAAAAAATACCCTGATGAAGGAGAAAATCCTCGAACAGGCATCCTACACGGAAATTGCATCAAAAGCGGCTACATTAGGCTTTGTTGAAGAAAAAAACAGTGTGTATCTTTCAACGCCGTTACCATTGGCAAGACGATAAATATAACGCAATTTTCAATTACCAATTTTCAATTTTTAGTGAATGTTCCATTGCAACAATGATTCATTGCTAATTTATTGAAAAATGAGAAATGAAAATTGAAAATTTCTAAAATGATAGATATCGATACATGACTTGGCGGTTTAAGAGTACTTTTCTTTTTTTTATTCTTGCGTTTTTTCTCATTGTTCTCCGGTTATTCTACTGGCAGGTTGTTCGTGCAGAGGAACTGACTACGCTTGGTGAAGATCAATACGGACAAAATGTCACGGTAGAACCGGTAAGAGGCGAGATCAGAACGTCTGATGGATTCCCTATCGCTTCAAACAAACTCTCCTATATTGTTTTTGCAAATCCGAAAGAAGTCGGAGATGTCGGTCAGGAGACCCAAATTCTCTCACAACAGCTTCAGGAAGATCCGGCAACGATCAGTGCGCTTCTGTCGATGGATAAATTTTGGGTAGCGCTTAAGCGTAATGTATCAAGTGAAGAAAAGGCCGATTTAGAAAAACTTAACCTGAAAGGTGTCGGATTTGAAGAACATACAACGCGATTTTACCCTGAAGCATCAACGGCTGCCAAACTCCTCGGCTTTGTCGGTAAAACAAACAATGGAGATAGCGTCGGCTATTTCGGTCTTGAAGGCTATTATGACCGGCAACTTCGGGGAAAAGCAGGCAAAGCTATGCAAATCCATGATGCATTCGGCAGACCGATCCTAGCAAAAATGGATGATGCGTCAACGGCTGTAGACGGACGGAGTATTACGCTTACTGTCGATCGAGCAGTGCAATTCATGCTGGACCGTGAGATCAAAGAAGGTATGGAGAAATACGGTGCAAAAGGTGCAATGGCTGCGATTATGGATCCGAAGACTGGCAGAATTATCGCAATGTCTGCATTCCCTGCCTTTGATCCGCGGGATTATGTCGATTATACCTTTGAGGATTATAAAAATTCTTTCGTATCTGATGTCTATGAGCCAGGATCGACATTTAAGCCGCTTATTATGGCAGCTGCGCTTAATGAAGGGCTCGTCAAGCCCGAAACTGAGTGTGATATCTGCAACGGGCCGGTTGAGATAGGAGGATATCAGATCAAGACGTGGAATGATGAGTATCAGGATCATATTAATATGACTGAGACGATTATCCATTCTGATAATACAGGGATGGTCTTTGTGTCTAAAAAATTAGGACTTGACCGGATCCTCGATTATATGAAGAAATACGGCATCGGTCAGCTCACGGGAATTGATTTACAAGGTGAAACAGCACCGCCTATCAGGCCGAGAAGCCAATGGTATCCTATCGATGTCGCAACGGCGAGTTTTGGACAGGGGATATCGGTGACTCCGATAGAACTTCTCAGCGCTTTTTCGAGTATTGCGAATAACGGCATCAGGATGAAACCTGAGGTAGTCGCAAGCGTTGAGACGCCGGAAGGTGAAACGATTAAGATAGACCCTGAAGAAATGGGGCGGCCGATATCTGAAAAAACTGCTAAAGTTATGACTGAGATCCTCGTCAATGCCGTTGATAAAGGGGAGGCGAAGTTTGCGAAACCGAAAGGGTATCGTATCGCAGGCAAGACCGGAACCGCACAGATCCCGATTGAAGGACATTATGACCCGACAAAGACAATTGCGTCATTTATCGGTTTTGCACCGGCTGATGATCCGAAATTCGTGATGCTTGTCATCGTAGACCGTCCGACAAGCTCAATCTATGGCGCAGAAACAGCAGCGCCTATCTTTTTCAAAGTGGCAAAGCAGCTGCTGGATTATTACGGTGTAACGCCGACTGAGACAGCGGATGAGACGGGAAAGTAGTGGCTTATGGCTTATGGCTTATGGCTTATGGCTTATGGCTAATGGTTAAGGGATTATGGAAATTGAGCGGAAATTTTTAGTTAGTTTTGTGCCTGAAAATGTAGAGGAGTATCCTCATTCCGAAATCGTTCAGGGGTATCTCTCAGCAGATCCGGAGGTTCGGGTACGAAAGAAAGTTACTAGGGGAATTAAGAAGTTTTATAGAACAGAAAAGATAGTAATACAAGGCTCTGGTGATATAAAACGAAAAGAAGATGAGAGAGAAATTACTGAAGAGGAGTTTAATGAGTTATGGCCGGTGACAAAAGGAAAGCGGGTAGAAAAGACCCGATATGAGATCCCGCATGGGAGCCATACAATAGAGCTTGATGTGTATCGAGGCAACTTGGAGGGACTCGTGACAGCAGACGTGGAATTTGATTCTGAAGACGCGGCAAAACGTTTTTTCCCACCTTCATGGATGGGCACGGATATCACAGCCGATACAGCATACAAAAATCAGACTCTTGCGGTAAATGGAATGCCAAATCGCTAGGTTGCAAGCTATAAAAAGTGGACCCGAGAGGATTTGAACCTCTGACATCTTCAATGTGAATGAAGCGCTCTACCGCTGAGCTACGAGTCCAAAACAGTCTTCATCTTAGCAAAAATGGCTATCATTGACAAATAGGAGTCGTACAAAGGATAATAGATACCATGTTCACCGAGACCTTAAAAAAGATCTACGGGTTTTTTGTTGATACCATCCAAACCCTTCTTTTAGCAGCGTCGATTTTTCTGGTTATTTACGCATTTATTGCCCGGCCATTTCAGGTGAGTGGTGAATCAATGTATCCGACGTTTCAGAATAATGAGTACATATTGACCAATCTCATCGGGCTTCGAATGGGACCTCTTAAAAAAGGCGATGTTATTGTCTTTAAAGCGCCGACTGAAGTTGATAAGGACTTTATCAAGCGGGTAATCGGGCTTCCCGGCGATCAAATTATGCTTCAGGACGGCTTTGTCTATATCAACGGTGTGAAAGACGATGAGTCAAGTTACTTAAAGCCTGAAGTCAGAACATACGGCGGAGCATTTCTTCAGGAAGGACAAACCATCACCGTGCCGGACGGAGAGTATTTTGTCATGGGTGATAACAGACAAAACAGTTCCGATTCGCGTGAATGGGGACTTCTGAAAAGCGGTGCGGTTATCGGGAAATCTTTTTATGTCTATTGGCCAATACAGGATATGCGTTTGGTAAAAAATCCCTATCTTGAGAAGAGTACGCATTAGGCCTCATTTGTGAGGAGCTTCGTGAGGTGTTTTATCTTATCAGTCGTCGCGTTAACGTCTCCTTTGACAACGATGGTAATTCGCGCTAGCTTACTTGACTGAAATATCTGTACTTTATCGACACTCTGACGTAATTCAATTTCTTTTGCCATTGAGTCTTGCTCTGGAACCCACAATCTGTCATTTTCCGCTTTCGGCTCTTTCTGCTGTACTTCGCCTTTAATACGCCGGGCAATTTCTTCCGTCTGGCGAACGGTTGAGTTCTCGCGAAGAATTCGTTTAAATACCTCAAGCATCAATTTCGGATCACCAAGAGAAATAAGGGGACGGACATGACCTTCGGTGATAACGCCTGCGACAAGCGCGTCTTTTATGGCGTCAGGAAGGGATAAAAGACGGATGGTATTTGAAACAGTCGGAGCGCTTTTACCGACCCGTTTGGCGACTTCATTCGTGCCAAGGCCGAATTCATCAATCAATCTTTTATAGGCAAGTGCGCGCTCGATCGGATTGAGATCTTCTCTCTGCACATTTTCAACGATCGACATTTCAAGCATTCCTTGCGGTGTTGTTTTTTTTACGACAACGGGAACTTTCTCAAGCCCGGCCAATCTCGATGCACGCCATCTCCGTTCGCCGGCAATAATCTGGTATCCTGCCGGGGTTTCGGCGACGACAATCGGCTCTAATAATCCTTGTTCGCGAATGGATTCGACGAGTTCTGAAAGAGAATCGGGCGTTATAATGCCGCGTGGCTGGAGCGGATTTGACTGCAGTTGGTTAACATCAAGTTCGTATATTCTGTCTTCAGTTTTATCCATGTAAAACCTCAACGTATTGTTTGCCTCTGAGTTGCTTGAAATTGACTGTTCCTTCACGAAGAGCAAAAAGCGTGTGGTCTTTTCCCATGGACACGCCATCACCTGGATGGAATTTTGTGCCGCGTTGTCTCACAATGATATTTCCTGCGATTACTTTTGCACCGCCGTAGACTTTTACGCCTAAGCGCTTGGCAACTGAATCTCTATTTCCTTTTACTGCTCCTTGTGCTTTTGTATGTGCCATAGTATTTCTCCGTGAAAACTATTTCATCTTATCAGACTTTTCACATCTGTCAAGATATCGCTCTAGATCATTTAACAGCTTTTTTGCCTGTTTTTTTCTCTGTTTCAGGCGAATTTGCAGCTTTCTTTTCTGTTTGGGCTTCGATACTGTTAATTTTTACCTGACTGAAGGTCGCTCTATGCCCTGTGACACGTCGGTAGCGGACTTTTGCCTTGTATTTTGCCACGCGAATTTTTTTACCTCGCGTTTCCCCAAGAACTGTTCCTTTGATGGTAATGCCTGAGACGAGCGGGTTGCCGACTTTGACAACGCCGTCTGCCGTATATAACAGCACATCACCAAAGGTTATTTCTTTTGTATCATCTGCCAACTTTTCGATTTCGACGATATCACCTTCGGTGATTTTGTACTGTTTACCGCCTGTTTTTACTACTGCGTATTTCATGTCTGGTTATTATAGCAAATTTACTAGCGGATTTCCAACATTTCGTGCTTATGAATTGAGGTACTGATAGATGAAAGCATCCCAAGCATAATAAAATTCGCAAGAAGCGAGCTGCCGCCGAATGAAACAAAAGGTAAGGTAACGCCGACGACCGGTACAAGGCCGATATTCATTCCGATATTAACGAAAAAATTGATGTAGATAAAAATAAAAAGCGTCTCGGCAAGAATTTTTTTGAAAGGATCATCAGTATCGTGACAAATCCGAAAAATGTGATAGCCGAGAAAGGTAAATGTCAAAATAATAATAATTCCTCCGACAAATCCTAACCCTTCTGCAACTGATGCGAAAATGAAATCAGTTTGGCGCTCCGGCAAAAATGCCAGTCCAGACTGGGATCCCTGGCTCAGCCCTTTGCCGAAAAACTCACCTGAGCCGACAGCAATAATTGCTTGGATAAGATTGTATGAAGTGCCCTGCGGATCACGTGTTGGTGATAAGAAATCCAAAATCCTATGGCGCTGGTATTCATGTAGTCTGGCCCAAAGAACAGGGGAGGCGATCAGGAAAGGGACAAGACTTGCTAAAAACCAAAGGTAGGGGAATCCGAAAAAAAGCATGGTAAATACCGTTGCAGCAATATAAATGAGCGCGTTTCCCAAATCAGGTTGGAAAAAAATAAGCAGAATAATAGGGAGGAGGAATACTCCAGTTTTGACAAATGTCACAATAGACCGGTTGCTGTTATTGGCCAAAAATCCTGCGAGTGAAACGGCGAGAAACGGTTTTAATATTTCTGAGAATTGAAAACTTACCCCAAGGACGGTAATCCAGCGGACTGCGCCGCGGCTTTCAACGCCGATGATAAGTACAATAAGGAGTATGACAATCGATCCGATATAGATCGGAAGGGAATATGCTTTCAGTGCTTCGATATTCATTTGGGAAATAAGATAAAAAACAATAAGACTTGCGGCAAGTGAGATGAGCTGATTGCGGAAAAAAAGCGGGTTAAGAGAGAGGAGCGTCAGAAGACTTAAGAATATCAGAATGCCGACCGGCAACATCAGAAGCCAATCAATACGGGGAAGGAATTGTTTCATAATTTGGAAACCCCTGCCTGCCGGCAGGTGGTCTGTGTCAGTAAATCAGAAAATTTAGACAATCAGAAATTTACTGTTCTGATTTTTGTACTGATACTGTATCACCTTTTTCAAGCGTTGCAACAAGTGCATTTTTCTTGATATAGTCTTCAAAGTCTTTCGGCCAGGAGGGAAGTACAACATCAACTTTCTCATCAAGCGCAGTGCCCAGTTTCTTTCGTTCTTCTTGGATTTTTCTAACGAGATCCCGAGCTTCTCCAGCATCTTTATCAATATTCGATTCGGCAAAGTCTTTTTCTGATCCTCCGCTTTCGAAGTGATCAGTTTTTCCGGTATAAGAAAGCTCATATACATTTATTTCATCAGAAACTACTTTTCTCACTGCTTCTGATAATTCCCGTGGTCCTTGATACATTAATTTCTTAAGTGGCGTTCGGACCTTAAGGTTATTTGTTTTCCTTCGCATCAAAATGATAGATGCAACTTCCATGCCGTCTCGCATTTCCTGCTCAAGTTCTTGGTTAATCAAATCTTTCTGCACTTGAGGCCACGAGGTGAGATGGACGGATTCGTCATCAGTCAAGTTTTTATAAATGCTTTCTGCCAAGAATGGTGTTATCGGTGCCAGTAATTTGCTCAGTGTAATCAATACCTGATATGTAGTTCCATAAAATGCATCTTTATCTTTTGCGTCATCTGCAGCTGGACCAACCCGATCTCGACTCCGTCTGATATACCAGGTTGAGAATTCGTTGATAAATTTCTGTATCCTGTCAATCGCTGTCACTGTATCAAATTTTTCAAGGGAATCAGTAACGTCTTTTACGAGTCCGTTGAGTAATGAAAGTATCCACTCATCTAAGATATTCTCACTTTTGCACTTTGCACTTTGCTCTTTGCTATTTTCCCACTTATCAATATTGGCATAGGTAACAAAAAAGTTGTAAACATTCCAGAGGATCAGCATCATGCCTTTTACCTGATTTCGATAGCTTTCTTCGGAAATCAGAATATCTTCTCCATGCATCACAGGACTGCCGAGAAGATAAAGACGTAATGCGTCACCGCCGTATTTTTCAAGAAGCTCTTTGGGGTCAGGATAGTTCCCGTAATTTTTACTCATCTTTCTCCCGTCAGTTCCTAAGATGACTCCTTCAACCAAAACGTTTTTTGAGAGATAATTTTCGCCGTCTTCGCGAAGGGCGAGGGCATTTGCAATGACATGCAATACATAAAACCATGCACGAATTTGCCCGGTGTATTCGCCGATAAAATCAGGCGGATAAAATTTCTCAAGCGGCTCTTTTTTATCAAACGGATAATGACGTTCTCCAAATGACGCACTGCCTGCTTCAGTCCAGCTGTCAAGCACTTCCGGCACTCGATGTACTTCTTTGCCACATTTTCGGCACTGGATTGTGATCTCGTCAATTTCCGGTTTGTGAAGCTCAGTGACCTTTTTTCCTGACCGTTCTTCCAGTTCCTTTATAGATCCCGGAACAAATCGTTCACCGCATACACATTCCCAGACGGGTACCGGACTTCCCCAGTAGCGGGAACGGGAGATATTCCAATCGGGTGCATGCTCAAGACTCTTTAAGAATCGTCCGTGTTTGAAATGACCGGGGAACCAATGCACTTTTTCATTGGTTTTCTTCATGTCATCTTTTAATGTTTGGATATTTACGAACCACGCATCTTGTGGCGCATAGTAGAGTCTGGTATGACACCGCCAGCAAAGAGGGACATTGTGCGGATATTCATAGATCTTATATACCAGTCCGCGTTTTTCCAAATCCTCATTTACTGCTTTATTTGCTTTCAGGTAATACATGCCGCCGAATTTCGGAACATCAGGTTTTATCGTTCCTTCATCATCAAGATGTGCTTCTAAGTGGATATGCTCCTTGAGCATAACTGCTAAATCTTCTTCACCGTATACGGCAATAGTAACAACACCCGTTCCTTCTTCTGCAGTGACAAAATCTCCGCCTACGATGACAAATGCTTTTTCTCCGGGCTCTATAGGATAATAATCATAATGGGGAACATATTTTTTACCCACCAAAGTACTGCCAGGGAATTCATCCAAAATTTTATACTCACCTTCGAGCATCTTCAACGTTGTCTTGGCCAGGATGTATTTTTCAGCGCCTTGTTGAACTTTGACATAGGTCAGATTCGGATTAACTGCAAGAGCCGGCGTTACAATTTTATTCCACGGCGTTGTCGACCAGGCTAAAATATAGGTGTCTTTTTCATCTTCCAGTTGATATTTATATGTGGCTGCAGGGTCGATGATTTCTTTGTAATTATCTGCATCCATAGCAACTTCGAAATTGGAAATCGGCGTTCCGCAGTGCGGGCAGTACAGTGAGACGCGAAGTCCTTTATAGATATATCCTTTGTCATAAATCTGTTTGAAGACCCACATGACTGATTCCATGTAGGAGAGATCCATGGTCTTGTAGGCATTTTTGAAATCAACCCATCTGCCGATATGATCGATGTACCATTCCCATTCTTCAGAAACTTCACTGACGTATAGTTTGCATTCATCAATAAACTTTTTTATGCCGACTTTCTCTTCGATATCGCGTTTACTTTTAAGGCCTAATTTTGTCTCGACTTTATTTTCAGCCGGCAATCCGTGGCAGTCCCATCCCCACACCCGTCTGACACGATATCCCTGCATTGTTTTAAATCTCGGAAAAACATCTTTCGGAAGACTTGAAAGAAGACTCCCATAATGGGGCATACCAGTAATAAATGGCGGTCCGTCAAGAAACGTCCACGTCTTGTCTTCAGGACCTCTGGTCAATGATTTCTCAAAGGTATTATGTGTTTTCCAGAATTTGAGTATTTCTTCTTCAAGTTCCGGAAAATTGACTTTCGGTGAAACAGGCTTAAACATATGCTTTATTGTAGCTGAAATGAGGCTAATCTTCAATGAGCCTCCCGCGGTAAGTGAGAAGCTTATCAATTGCAAAAGCTGAGGCGAAATCCTATAATCCCATGAATATGGGAATGGAAGCTAGCGGCGGGTGGGGATCCGCCGATCACACCGGTCATGCAAAGTCACTTGAAGAGCGGATTGCCGATTATGACGTGTTTAACTTGTTTCAGAACGCTATAGATGCAGCAGAGGAGAAAGAAGAAGATGGAGAAGATGATGATGAAGTACAGATAAACCCTCTAAACGAACCCGGTGCATTTGCAATTCAGCGCTTTCATGAATATGGAATTGAAGATGGAAATAGTACAAAGCTTCGTCAAGTCGTAATACTTTGGCCGGCAAATGAAAGAATCACGCATCCTGAAGCTATTCTTTTAAGATGTGATGAGGAAGTGGACGAGACTGTTATCGTTGGAAATGTTCAAGAAAACCAAATGCGAAACGGTCCAATTAGTGTGTTTATCGTCCCGACACCAATTATTGATAACCCTTTGGATCCTAAAAGACTTGCTGATCTCGAACAGCTCACAGAATATGTTACGAGCATGCTTGAGATAGCAGAGAGTTGGGAAACCTTTAGAAGGGATGCTATTGAAGCAAGAAAGTTTATGTTGACCTATCAAGGAATTACAGAATAGAATAGAGACCTTTAAGGCTCTTGGACTGAGGTAGGGCCTGAGGCGACTTCGGAATTGCCTTGTTCTTTGTAGACTTGGGTTGTGCAAAAGTACATAACACCGATCGCCATCAGAATAAAAACTATCCCGATGAGGAGTGATTTTTTATCAATTGAGATTGACATAATTGCATACTAATCGGTGAAGCTTAAAAAGGGCTTAAGATTTTTTTGTTCGGGGATGCGGGACTTTGAGTCTTGCCTGGCGGAAACGGTCAAGAGGGAGCTCAAAAAATCGTACGATCAGATACGAAACACCTACGGTCAGTACTACTGAGCCAAGCGTCCTGAGTACTGCTTGGTTATGAAAATATGGCATATTGGTAAGTAATTTGACGAAAAACATATGCGTTATATATATGGGGTAGGATAATTCACCTATCAGCCGATCAAGCGAATTGGTTTTTGTAAAAAAGAAAATAAAGGGCAGTACCAGAAATAAGAGGAGATAATAGACAACATCCTGGATTTGAAAAAGCGCAAAAGGAATTTTTATAACATTGAATTGGTGGGCAAAAGCATAGAGGACAAAACAGATAAAAATTCCAAGCAAGATAGTATGTGCCGGAGATTTCTTTTCGATACGTTCGTAGAGAAAGCGATAGGAGAAAAGTCCGAGATAGAAATAGACCAAACTATTGAGAAATACTTCCGATAATGATTTTTGCGGTATGATGCCTTTGGGTAATAAGAAAAGAAAATACACCAAAAGATATACGATACAAGAGGCAGTGAGCCATTTGTTGGACAGTTTCCAGAGAAAGGGAACAAGCAAATAGAATAATAATTCAACCTGCAGAGTAAAGGCTTGCTGGACAATAAGATATCCGCCCGTCGCATCCGGTGTTTTGAAGTAGTCATAGGTTATTATGAGTGTAAGATTGCGGATGATGAAATTTACAAGATCAAAGAAAAATGAGAAGGTTGGGCGATAATAGGTAAGATAATGCGTAATGACATTGTCCGGATCACCGACATGGAAAAAGAATTTCAGCCCGATAAAAATTACCATCGCAGCTAAGGTCAACAGATAAAGTGGATAAATGCGCAAGAAACGGTTGGTGATAAAAAGCCGGTATGAGCCATTTTTTCCGACATACTTTTTATTTAAGATAAGCGCCATGTAAAACCCTGAGATAAGATAAAATGAATTAACAGCGACGGTGTCATCAACAATATTGATGCCGAATATATAGCCGCTGTGCCAGATAAGAACACCGGTTGCAAAAAGGAAGCGAAGAAGTCCCATAACCTCTTTATTCTACAGTAAATGATCTGACCGTTGCATTTCAGTGTTGAGTGTCTATACTGAACAATATGGTTCGTTATATTTTAAAACTTGAGAGTTTGACAATATTTCTTGTATCGCTTTACTGCTATCAGATTTTCAACGGAAATTGGATATGGTTTGTGGTATTACTTCTAGCACCTGATATATCAATGATTGGGTATCTGAAAGATAAAAAATTAGGAGCAACAGTGTACAATCTTGTTCATAATTATGTTCTTCCGCTTTTTCTTATCTGTCTCGGTCTGTATTTCCATAATGTTCTCACAAACCTTGGACTTATTCTTCTCGCCCATGTAGGCATGGATAGATTTTTCGGGTTCGGGCTTAAGTACCCGACCGATTTTAAAGATACGCATCTGCAGAAGGTCTAATATATTGGCAGATGACTCCCATCATGAACTAAACGCTCTACCTTTGATTTTTAAGTAAACAATTGAAAGCTGGAAACAAAGAAGAATCGAATTGGTCGTAATTACTGCAAAATCTTTTCTCATAACACCATAAATAATCCATATCGTCGAGGCGATACAAAACGCCCCGAATGTTCTCAGAGACAAATCTTTTACATTTTTTGATTTCCAGCTTTTCAACACTTGCGGGAGATATGCAGCAATCGTCAGGAGCGAAGCAAATACACCGACAAAGAAAAGAAAATTCATCGTGTAATGGTATAGGGATGATGTAACTCACTTATTGGAATTTAGAAAAAGAAGTGTAAGAAGTTAGATTTTAAACGAAAAGGGCGTTGCCGAAGTCTTTGAGCCATTTGCGGTTTTGTCTGTATGAAGGATTATACTTTCCGACCAGTCGCCAGAAATCCATGGAATGATTTTTCTGTGTGATGTGGGCGAGTTCGTGGACGATAACGTAATTCATTACCAGGAGAGGCGCCATGACGAGCCGCCAGTTGAATTGTAAGTGATTGTCATGAGTACAAGAGCCCCAGCGGGATTTGGTATCTGAGAAGGAGAGACTTTTGTAGCTGACCTGCATTTCCTGAGAATAGCGCTTGACCTGACGGGTAATTTTTTCTCTTGCTTCTTTTATATACCATGCCTCTAATTCTTTCCCGAGGCGAAACTGTAATACTTTGGGAAAATAGAGTTTGTTATCTTTTACAACGATTCGTGTCCCCGTATGGAAGACCAGGTCATGAAGTGTCCCGTTGTACCAATATTGTCTTCCCTTTTTTTTGTCACCAGTATTAACGGTCTGCTGAATAGTTCGGAGTCGTTTTTCTATCCAGTCTGTATGCATGATGATAAATTGTTGGATATCCCGATCAGACATACGAGTCGGTGCTTTGACAAGAAGCGTTGCGTCCGGGAGGATCTGCAATGCGACAGTCCTTCTTTTGGCGCGAATGATTTTAGGAGCGGGAATATCGGGCATGAACACGAGTATACAATATATGGAAAAGTTTGTTAACGAGTTAAAGAGTTAGCGGGTTAACGAGTTTAGACTCTAAAGTGGGAGAGTAATTTGGCGAGTTTTTTGAATAATCCTTGGATATCGAGGAATGAATTGAATGATAATTCATTTGCAGCTGAAGTGATAGGCGGTGTGTCAGTCGGCGTCAATGTCGCAGTCGGTGATGCTGAGGGACTGACTGAAGGTGATACAGACGGTGTCGGGCTTTCTCCATGATGCTTTTTTCCGACGTCTGATCGGGCTGCCTCTGATGTCATTTGTCCTCCTTGATGCGTATGCGCGACGCATGAGACATATTGTCCATGATTTTTCCACTCTGCATTCGGATCACAAGTTTGGGTTTGGGTAACAACAGGTGAGATTGTCACGGTAACAGATGGAGTAATTGAGGGATCATCAACAGCAGCCGCCTGGACTACCGGACTGGTTATGTTTTGGGAAACCGTATGGTCGTCATCTTTATGGCCATTATTATCATGGGTTGCTAAGACTTCCTGTGCTTTTTCTGATTTATGTTCTTCACCCTGTCCGTTATTTCCGTTATCTGATTTTGCAAGTGCAGGAGTCGCGATGAGGAGAAAGACCGATGTGGTAATGAGCAGTTCTTTTTTCATATCTCTACAAGGTATAACGGGACAGTAAGCAAAATGTTACAAAGGAGTTTTTGAAACGTTCTATTAGTAGGTGGTACAATTGTGACCCATGCAGAATTTGCCGGAGCTATTACAAAAAGCAAAACAAGGTGATAAAAAAGCATTTGGCATACTGTATAAGGAGTACTACCAGCGAATTTACCGGTACTGCAAAACGAATCTCTATAAAGACGATGTTGCAGAAGACGTCTGTCAGGAAACATTTATCAGAGCTTGGAAATCATTACCGTCATTTGTGATGACTGAGACAGGGACATTCCAGGCATATCTTTTTCGAATTGCGAGAAATCTGATCATAGATCTGGGGAGAAAGAAAAAAGAATTCTCACTCGCTTTCTATGAAGATATTGAGACCGATGAAGATCACATCGAACAAATTGAGAGAAAAGACAATATTGCTCGGGTAAAACAAGCGTTGGCAAAACTCAATGAGATAGACAGACAAATTGTGATTCTGCGCTATTTTGAAGAAATGAGTCATTCAGAAGTTGCAAAGATCATCGGCATTAAAGAAGGAGCGCTCAGAGTCAGGACAATGCGGCTTCTTACGAAAATAAAAGGATTACTATCATAATATATGGAAAACTGGGAAGAGTATAAAAAAGTGTATAAAACCATTCAGATACCTGATGTTAATACAGAGTGGGAAAATATCAGGCATCGGCTGCCGCGTCAGCAAAAGCATCGATTTACCTATTATTTCCGGTATGCTACTGCTTTTGCTGCAGTCGTTCTTATCATCGGTGCCGGAGTAGTAAGTGCCTCACAAAAAGCACAACCTGGTGAAGCGCTCTATTCTCTTAAGCAGTTCACAAGCAGTTTCGGGCAGATCAAACCAAAAAAACCTGATACTATTATTCAGAAAAAAGTGACGCCTCCTCTTATCAAAAAACCGACTCCAACAATTACACCAACGCCGACTCCAAAACAATCTCCGGCGCAATCTTCTGCAAAAATAGAAAAGGATGTCCAGGGAGCACATATAGAAAATACCAACCGTGAAAATGGCAATCAGGGAACAGATACTGCTAAAGGGCAGCAAAATACTAATTCATCCCAGACAAACGGAAGCGGAAATAACACAAATACTCAGTCCGGAAATGACAACCAGGGGCAAGGAAACGGAAATACCGGCCAGGGAAAATCAGATGAAAGTCATGGAAATTCGGACAATGCACACTCGAATAGTAACGGAAATAGCGGCGATAACAGCGATAAAGGGAACGGATCAGGAAAAAGTAAATAATATGAAGATTCATCCTGCCGAAAGGCAGGGATCCAAGATCGTTGAACGTTTCAAGAAATTATTCTGCTAAGGGAGTTGGTTCTTCTCTGAAGAGATGGTCCATAAAACTTATGCCATCAAGAAAAGCTTTTCTATCCTGTTCGGGTACTTCCATCGCTGCATCAGTATCAAGAATAGCTAAGGTGACATACTGGAGCGGAGTTGTTAATTCCTTATAATCTGCCCGAGTTCTCTCTGCTTTTATTCGTTCATGCTCGGCTCCGACATAATTTTCACCCGCTATCATTCTTTGCTGTTCTCTCTCAGCCCGTATTTGTTTTACCATTTGTACTTTCTCATCAGCTATTACAGCCAGCGGACGACCGGTAATTTCTTTGGCAACACGGTAAAAGTACATAAAGGCAAATGACAACCCTTCATCAAATCGTTCACTTGCTTGATATCCCTTAGCTTCTTCGTATCGTGCCACCACTTCGATCATTTGCTCTGCCAGCCCAACATTTCCTGAATCTATCATTCCCGCCTGAGCCACTTGCACGATCTCGTGACGATTCGCTTGATAGTAGCGAAAATTTGTTACGGCAATCCCGATCTTTTTATGCGCTGTTTCACGATCTTCTACCGGAGACGGCCGATACTCTGCATCAGGTGACGACATAGTGCGAACTATAACAAAATAGGTCATAAAAAATCAATATACCGGCGTGATACGGGTTTTGAAAGTAGGATTACGCATGAATGTAAGAAAAGTGTAAGGTTGAGCTTGACACGTGTGAAATATATTGTCATAGTTTATTCAGGCAGTTCGTTTCTTTATAAAAACGCCTGCTGTTTACCCTAAGAGCATTGCTTTTCGTACCAGAACTTATCAATCAGAGTAACGAAAGTGATGCTCTTTTTTTTGTGCTAAAAAAGGTTTTGTTTTGATGTTCTGTAGATATGGGGTAGAAAGTATTATGAAGCTTTTTTCTGTGCCTGCTTTTCTTCAAGTCGTTTTTGAGTCGCTCGTGCACGTTCTTTTTGCTGGCCGATTCGAATAGCCGTCTGGCGGTCTTTTTCATCCTGACATTCCTGATTTGAACAGCGATATGTCGATGATGTCTGAGGAAACTGCGCTCCCTCCATGTGCTCAGTAACTGTGCTAACAAGGATAAGCGGAGATCCGCAGATAGAACAATTTGGTGTTTGTGTAGTACTCAGGATTCTATTTTACCATATCGGATAGACTTACTGCTCATTTCCGGCGTTTTTGATCGAAACATAGGCAAATATACCAAAGAAAAGGATAAGAATATACGGCAGTACCCCGATTCGCTGAATAAAATCCGCCAGATCACATCCATCTCCCGGTGTCTTGAACATCGATTGAAATCCCGGGTAACATTGCCCGAGTTTATTCAGGATAAAAACAGCACCGATCTCAATAAATATGGTCAAAACAACGATAATAATCTGCTTTTTTTCCATGAAAAGAGTATAGCAAGTTTTGTATATTCTTTTCGTCTGATGAAATAACCCGATACTGTTGTATAATCAGCCTCATGCCGGGAAAACAGCAGGACAAAAAGAGTTTTAGAACGCAGAATGTTGCGGATATTATCAAGCTTGAGCAGCGAGACCGGATCTCCATGAGCTTAAGCGATAAAATTGCTGACAGGATTACAGCCTTTAGCGGCAGCATGATATATGTTGGGCTTCACGTTATATGGTTTGGTGCTTGGATGATCGTAAACTTTGGCCTCATCCGCGGCTTTAGACCATTTGATCCATTTCCGTTTAGTCTTTTGACAATGATCGTATCTCTTGAAGCAATCTTTTTATCTGCTTTTGTCCTCATCAGCCAAAACAAGCAAGCCCTTCAGGCTGACAAACGGGCAAAAGTGGATCTGCAGGTAAATATGATCGCAGAACGCGAAAATACGAAGCTTATTGAGATGGTTGAAGAGATACATCAGCATTTAGGAATTCATAAAAGGGAAGACAAAGAAATAAAAGCACTAAAAAAGGTAACAGATGTCAATGAAATCGCCAATCAACTCGACAAAGCAGAAGAACGAGTCACCGGAAAAAAATCCAAAGGCCCCAAAAGCGCCGTAGATACGAGTAGGTAATTTAGAAAAATAATTTTACTTCTCATTACTTGTCTACCCATAAACTTATAGTATAATCAGTGTTATGGAACGAATGCCATAAGTAAATCTTCTAAAATCCTCATGTAAGAAGTTTTTTATATCCCATAACATTTTTATACTTTATCATGTAATTTACAACTTTATTATTCAGTGAATAAGCTTATGGTAAAATCTCTGATATGGATAAAATAACTGCAGGATTTTCAGATTCTATAGCTGATTCAAAGCTTGACGAAGCTAATAAAGATTTGGAAGATACAATTAGTGATCTAGGAGATGATACTATCAAACAGCTCACAAAGGCTTCTGAAGATCTACCGGTAGTTAAGTATATATTTACTCTTCTGAAAATATATAAAGATATATCTGGATGGTTCTTAGTAAAAAAGATTATTAGGTTCCTTCATCAAATTGAAGATATTCCATATCAACAAAGAAGAGAGTTCGTAGAAGATCTAAAATCAAAGAAGAAAGAGGAGATAATAGAAAATTTACTGCTTGTCCTGGAAAAACATGATCATTATAAAAAATCAGAAATAATGGGTAAGTTATTTAGAGCATTTATTCTAAAGGAAATAACTGAGTATGACTTCTTGCAATTAACACATTCAGTAAGCAATATGAATATAAATACATTACCAATGTTAGTAAAATTTTATACAGTAGAGGGGGAATATGGTATGACACCTGAGCTGATTTACAGTTTTATTTCACTCCTTTTGATTAGAATTGATAATTCACTAATAGGTACTTTCGGCGGAGGTGGTCCAACATACGAGAAAAATAGACTCGGTATGTTATTAGTTGAGATAGGTTGTGAAATAAAAATTCCTGATGATTATAAAGATGTTATCTTAGGAAAACCCCCAAAGCGAAGAACTTAATTATTTACATTCACACTTAACGCTGGTAAATTCTTCTTATATTTGAAGACTTAAGAATACTTTATTCTAACTGAGGTTTCTTCATAGATATTGATTCTCGTAGATGATTCTAACTAAAGAATCCCCGCGACAATAGATTTGTAAATGGTTGGAGAGGATGACTCGTACTTCAAGAAAGACAATCTTTGAGATTTTCATTTCGTTCGAAATGACAGATATCAAGATTCTGAAACTAGTTCAGAATGACAGGAGGAGTTTAATTTCGTTGTCTCAGAAATGCGGGGATGTCCCATTCGTCTTCTTCTTTTTCGTCTTTTTTCGGCTCAGGAGCGGTGTTTTGGACTGGATTATTATTTTGCTGTTGGGCCTGTTGACGTTCTTCCTGCTGGCGCTGGAGGTGAGGCGGGACGATGAATTGCTGTAATTTCTGTTTGTTCTGATCAAAGCCTGTGGCAACGACTGTGATGCGGATTTGATCGTGCATAGTCTCATCGATTGTGGCACCGAAGATGATATTGGCATCAGGATCTGCGGCACTGGATATGATCTTGGCTGCTTCGTCTACCTCTGTCATGGTGAGATCAGGTCCGCCGATAATGTTGAAGAGAACGCCGCGTGCACCGTCCATACTTATTTCAAGAAGAGGAGAGGCGATAGCACTTCTGGCTGCTGCCTGGGCTCTATTCTCACCAATACCTGTCCCGATACCCATGAGCGCTGATCCGGCGTTAGACATAATCGTCCGGACATCGGCAAAGTCGACATTAATAAGTCCCGGGACAGTAATAAGCTCTGAAATACCCTGGACGCCTTGGGAGAGTACTGAGTCGGCGACTTTGAAGGCTTCAAGGAGTGATAATTTTCGATCGACAACGTCCATAATCCGTTGGTTCGGGATGACAATGAGCGTATCGACTTTGTCTTTTAACCCTTCGATACCTTCCTCAGCTGACACCATCCGGCGGGTGCCCTCAAAAGCAAACGGCTTGGTTACAACTGCCACGGTGAGCGCACCGACTTCTTTGGCAATGCCGGCTATCACCGGTGTCGCGCCGGTACCTGATCCGCCGCCCATACCTGCGGTCAAAAAGACCATATCAGATCCCTGGATCATGTCTTTTATTTTCTCCGCTGATTCTTCTGCAGCCTGTCGGCCAATATCCGGATCACCGCCTGAGCCCAGTCCTTTTGTGATATTTTCACCGATTTGAACTTTGGTCTGTGCTTGGTTGAGAAGGAGTGCCTGAGCGTCGGTGTTGATGGCCACAAACTCGACACCTTGAATTTGGCTGCCGGTGACCATTGAGGAGATCGCATTGCCGCCGCCACCACCGATACCGATAACTCGAATCTTGGCGAAGCTGGATGCTTGAGGGCGAATAAGCATAGTCAACTAAATCCTAACAGAATGCACGGGCATTTGCAACATAGGAAGTTGGTTATTAAAAGTAATTAATTCAGAAGACTCAGAACACTCGGTAATCAGATATTCAGATTATCTGGGTTTCTAAACGCTGATTTTCCGGAGCACTGAGTTTTCCGAGTATTCAGGAAGGTTATGGTATGAAGGATTTGATGATGTCGATGATGCGTTTGAAGGCTTTGCCTGAATTATTGCTGCCTACTTTCGGCATGGAAAATCCGAAAGGAAGCTGTTTGGATGCGACTTCTGCGCTTGCACCGTACTGACAAAGGCCGATAACCGTTGCATAGGCAGGATTTTGGATTTCATCAATGATGCCTTTGAGGTTATTTGGCATACCGACTCTGACCGGCATGGCAAGCATACGCTTGGCGCTATCTTTGAGGCCGACAGTCATCGCTCCGCCGCCTGTGACGACAAGACCTGCAGGCGTCTGACCGCCGAATCCGCTTTTTTTAATCTCAAGACCGACCATAGTAAAAATTTCATTCAGTCGCGGACGAATAATGCCGTCAACCAGTGTTTTTTGTGATACTTTTTTGATCTCTTCTTCCAAATTGAGCGATGATAAATCAATTTCATCAGAGGCTTTTTCTTTAGATTTTGGTGGTTCTTCATCATCAGGCCGGAGGATCTTTCTTGTTGACTGGTCTGAAAGGAATAATTTGATCTTTTCAGCACTTTCAAGTGAGATACGAAGCCCGATAGCCAAGTCATTGGTGATGTGTCGTGCGCCGATGGCAAGAACGGAAGAATATGAAACTGAGCCTTCAGTATAGATTGAAATATCAGTGGTTCCGGCACCAATATCGACCAAAATAACCCCCAGTTCTTTTTCAGTCTCAGAAAGCGTCGAGAGAGAACTCGCATAGCCATTGAAGACAAAGCTGTCGACATCAACGCCTACTTCTGAAAACGCTTTCTCAAGATTCCGGATTGAGACCGTATTCGCAGAGATGATATGCGTATCAACTTCAAGTCTCACACCCGACATCCCGACCGGGTCTTTAATGCCTTCCTGACCGTCCACAATATAGTTTCTCGGTAATACATGGATGATCTCACGAGTTGAAGGAAGGGAAATGGCTTTTGCTGCGTCTATGACTCGCTCTAGATCTGTAGGAGTGATCTCTCCTTGCGGATTGGAAACAGCGACGACGCCTCGTGAGTTGAGACTTTCTATTTGGCTGCCGCCAATACTGGCTAGAACGTGTGAGGCATTAAATCCGGCCATGCGCTCTGCTGCTTCAAGGGATGAGTTAACAGCATGCACTGCTTCTTCAATATCGACAATTTGGCCTTTTCTGATACCTTGGGATTTAACTTCGGAGACGCCAAGAACATTGACATACTCATCTATTCTTGCGATAACAGTCACGATTTTATACGTACCGACGTCAATGCCCACTACTATTCTGTTATCGTTCATAACTATTTCAGCGTAATCACAGGCTTATCATAACGGAGATCAAGCCGCGAAATATGCTTTCCTTCCATTGTAAGACGTGTCAGGATGAGTTGTAAAGAGGCTAGTTGCCTCAAAATATCCTTGTCTGAGGTAATAAGTACTTCCTCACCTGTCGTGAGAGTCACCTGGTAGGAATTGTCTGAAAGTCTACCTATTGTAGCATATGCAATCTTTTCTTGAGACAGGATGCGTTTGATCTCTCCTATTGCTTTATCTTCTTTTACTTCCTGGCCGAGGACTTTTTTGCCGATCTCACCAAGCGGGCTGATAATGCCATTGTGCGTATGAAGAAATGCCATGAAAAGGAAGGCGAACGTTCCGACAAACATGCCGATTCCAAGTCCAAACAGTGAGAGCTTTTGACGTACTTCACGACGCGCGCGTCTGGCGATCTTCCTTTTCGATTTTGGCAGCGAGACAGACGTGTACAATATTGTCCGCCGCTTTATGGGTTTTTTGGTAGATTTCCGCATCATCTTTTATTGTATACATGTTTCTATGCTCAAGCATAGAGGTTATTTTCAGCAAAAGTTCAGTTGAGGTACCTTTTTCCTGTTCAAACACTTCTCCAAGACCAAGACGGCTTATAAACTGCGCATTTTTTAATTGTTCCTGGGCCTGTGCGATCGGGAGCGGGATAAGGATAGCAGGCTTTTTAAGCCAAATAAGCTCTGTTACGGTATTGATGCCTGATCTGCCGATAACGAGATCGGCCTTATCCATTATATAGCCGATTTCTGAAGGATTGATGAATTTCTGAAGGATATAGCGCTTCGTAAGGTCCTCAGGAAGCGTATTGCGAAAGGAGAGGAGGTGGTCATAATCATGAAATTCTTTCGCATCTCCCGTCTGGTGGATAACAATTGTTCTCCTCAGAAGTTCTACAAGAATTTCTTCCATCAGGACGTTAATTGCGTGAGATCCTGCACTGCCGCCGGTTATGAAAATCACCGGAAGATCATGTGTGAGAACCGATGCAAATGCCGGCTTTTCAGGTGACATAAGTGTTTCGCGTACCGGATTGCCGGTCACGACTATTTTTTCTTTCGAAAAAAAAGCCCGGGAAGTATCCCAGGAAAGACAGATTTTTGTAGCGATAGGACTAATGAGCTTGTTCGCAAGACCGGCACCCAGTGTCTGTTCATGAATAATTACCGGAATACTAAGCGTTTTAGAAGCGTAAGCAACCGGAACAGAAAGATAGCCGCCGAATCCGAGAACCACATCGGGTTTTGTTTTCCTAAGAATCGAAAGTGCGCGAAAAAATCCTTTTGGCAGTTTGACAAGTGAGGGGAGCGTGTGTTTGGTCAGCCGGCGCTGGAGTCTGCCTGTTTGAAGTTCATAAAAGGGAATACCAAGATCAGTGATTGTTTGATACTCAAGCGTAACTGCTTTGTCTCCTTCAAGCCCGTATTTTCGTCCGATAAAGATAATCTCCGTATCTTTCGGCAGCTTATGGATAACTGCGAGCGCCGGTGAGAAATGGCCGCCGATAATTGCTATTTTCATATTACTTATGATGCGATTGTGATTGTTTGGCAATATTTAACAAAATACCAATCGAACAAAAATCGATAATAAGGGCCGAGCCACCATAGGAGATAAAGGGAAGCGGAACGCCAGTCAAAGGAAAAAGCGCTGTCATTGCACCCAGATTAATGATGATCTGAATGCCCAAAAACGCCATAATCCCGCCTGCCAGTAATCTGCCAAAAGTATCTTTGGCATGCGAGGCGATATAAAATCCGCGCCAAATAATCAGCAGAAAAAGCCCGATAAGAATTGTGGATCCTATCAAACCGAACTCTTCAGCAATGATAGGAAAAATCGAGTCAGTTACATTTTCGGGGAGATAGGCAAATTTCTGAAGACTGTTGCCTATCCCAACACCAAAAATGCCGCCTGAACCTAAGGCAATGAGGATCTGCTTGATGTGATAGGACGCACCCGAGAGATTGCTGTCGATTGTTAAAAACGCAGTAAGTCTGGCCGCCCGGTACGGTGCGATTTTGATAAGTATGAATCCGATGATAAAAAGCAGCGGGGAACCCATGAGGATATAGGTTATGTTGGCTCCCGAGAGATAATAAATCGCGAAGGCTTCAAAAACAATGATCATACCGGTTCCCATATCAGGTTGCAGCATGATAAGAAGCAGTACAAATCCGATGAGAAGACCGAAGGCCAGAAGCCGCTCGCGTTCTTTTGTTGAGAACCAGGCAGCAAGATAAATAGCAAGACTTAATTTCACAAATTCTGCAGGTTGGAGTGTCGTAACCCCAAGATTTATCCAGCGATGCGCTCCGAGAATCGGCCCGGCCCCAATGCCCGGGATAAAAACCGCGATAAGAAGCCCTATCGCAACGACAAGGATAGGTAAGGCGAGATTGTAGAATTTTTTGTAGTTAAAATAAGAGAAAAATATCATCGTTACGACACCTAAGGCAGCCCAGATGCTTTGTTCTTTGATGTAATAGAATTTGTCATGAAAATCACGAAACGCGATATAGGATGATGCGTCAAAAATCATCAGAAGACCAAAAAGATTAAGGAGGATGACGCTGCCAAAAAGAAGTGAATCTATTTTTTTCATCTCTGCAGTATTATTCTATAGGAATTGTGTAGCTAAATATAGAAGATATTATGCGAGAAACGCAATATACAGACCGATAAGTGCGAAGAAAAATCCGATAAGCCAGGCTCGCATGACAATTTTCGGCTCCTCCCAGCCGCGTTTTTGGAGCATCAGATGGAAAGGAGCAATAGGCAGGAGTTTACGGTGCAGGTATTTCTTACTTAATATCTGAATAAGAGAAGAGGCGATTTCAATAATAAAAACGCCTCCGATTACACCCATTGTCAATGTTTTGCCTGTCAAAAGTCCGATAACTGCGAGCGCAGCACCAAGTGAAAGTGAGCCGACATCACCTAAAATAAGCCGCGCTTTATAAATATTGAAATATAAAAATGCGGCGATTGCCCCGAGAAGAACGGCAATAAAAATACCAAGCGATTGATCAACTTGTGAAGCATTGATCGCTAAAAATCCGCCAAGACAGATAAGAAGAAGGCCGGGAGCCAACCCGTCAAGTCCGTCGGTGATATTGACTGCATTGACAAATGAAACGATAACAAAAGCTGCAAACGGAATAAAAAAGATACCGATACTCAACAGTCCGAGACCCGGAAGAAAAAGAAATGAATAGCCGAGCTGAAAGTAAAAAACGAAGGCAATAATGAGTGCGAGGATCCACTGGATAATAAATTTATGTCTGAAGCGAAGACCGAAAAATGTCGTCCCGTCTCTGGCAATTTTCTTCATATCATCATAGAGTCCGAGGATTCCAAAGCTGATGAAAGAGAAAAAAATAACGAAAAGTTCCCAGGCCTTAATTGTCGTATTGAGGATTCCGTAACTCCACAGTGTCAGAACACTTACAGTCAGGATGATGAGAATACCGCCGCCGATCGGCGTTCCGACTTTCCAATTATGCAGCTTATCAAATATCGGCGTTCGGTTATTTAACGGGTCTTTTGTTTTTTGCGTAGCACGCTGGAGTTTTATGCGATAAAGAAAATCGATGAACGGGACAAAGAGAATGCCCGTGATGAAGGCTGACAGTATCGTCAGGCCCAGTAATGCTGCCATCGTTCTATTATACTTCCTTTCTCATCTTTTGGTAAAGTACTGTATCAAAACAGGTCTATTTCCCCTGTAGTAATTTTTCAAAGACCTGTTTTGCTTCATTTCCTTCACAAACGATAATATCACCACGACTGGAGTGCTTGTTAAGATATGCAGTCAGCGTTTTCGGACTGCCGCTTTTTACTTTACAGTTCCCATTTTTTTCTTTTATCCCTTTTTGTATCTCTTTCAGAAAATTATTATTCGTCAACAATACATAATCACAAAGTGCTGCAATATTTCTTCCAAGCGCAATATGGTGCTCTTTTGCATTGTGTCCAAGTTCAATCATCGGTTGGAAAACTAAAAAGCGTTTCTTCCTGTAAATCTGCATGTAATCAATAGCGGCGTTGATGGATTCAGGATTAGAATTCACCGTATCGTCAATGATTGTTGCTCCATTTTCAGCGATATGTCGGGTCATGGTGTTAGGCAAAGGAGTAAGCCTGGCTACTGCACGTTTTATTTCACTTTGCGTCATGCCGCAGTAATCCGCAAGGTAAATTGCCGGCAATAAATTTGCGATATTGTAGCTCCCAAGAAGTGGCGCCCGAAGGAGAGATGACTGCTTTTTCATTTTGACGGTAAAGGTCACGTGTTCGCGATCGACTCGGATATTTGTTGCTGAGATCGCCCGATTCATCTCAGGGCTTTCTTGATCAGGCAAGTCATACCCGTAGAGCACTTTTTGAATTTTGGCTTTTTTTGCCAGTTTTCTGACTGCACTATCATTACCATTAAAAAGGGCTAATCCATTTTTCGGAAGCGCTTCGATAAGCTCATATTTTGTTTCAATGCTGTTATTCAGTGTTTTGAAAAGCGATAAATGTTGGTCATTTATCCCGGTCAGGATACCGATATTGGGCTTTACGATTTGCGCAATCTGTGCGACCTCACCCCTCTCATAGCCTCCGATTTCAACGACAAAGATTTGCGTTTTTTTCGAAAGCTTTTGGACAATAACCGATGCAATGCCGGCAAGTGTATGTTGATTGCCTCGCGTCTTCATTACCGCAAATTTCGTCCCGAGAATTTGAGCCAGGAATTCTTTTGTCGAGCTTTTTCCATAACTTCCCGTAATCGCAATAACCATCAAATCTTTATGTTCTTTAATCTTTTTTATTGCTTTGTTAATTTGCGTATCATAAAAAAGCTCAGTTGGAAATGAGTGAAGAAAAATCATAAAACCGACAATCAAAAAGAAGAAGCGGTCAATAAGGAGCAGCCAAAAATACCGGTCAAGAAGCGGTACTGAGAAAATTAGGAGTGAAAAAAGTACTGAGGTCACGATAAGTGAGATGGCTTTCGGAGTAAATTCCGGCCGTTTCAGTTGATTGAACAGCAGTTCTTTAAGGACCAGAAATGCCTCCAGAGTATAAATTCCCGCAACAAAAAAATGAAATTCATCAAGGTAGGTATCATGGAAAATGGTAAAGCCGTAAAAGACGACCGCTGCCCATTTCAAAAGAGAAAGAGGCGAAAAAAGAAGCAGCCGTCCCTGCGCAGTTTCTTTTATGTGAACAAATAATCGTTGAAAGCGATATTCTTTTGCTTGCCAGAGATACACCCAATAAATGCTGTTGCGAATAATCCAAAGTAAAAATGCACTGCTTGTCAGTACAAATAATATATCCATAGACTGTAAAAAAATAAAAATAGGGGCAGAGGGATCTGTGCTTGTAGCTTACGATAACGATACAAAAAAGGCAACTACAAATTAGCTGTTTTTACTTTACCGTCACGCTTTTCGCCAGATTGCGGGGCTTATCAGGATCAAAGCCTTTTTTTATGGCGAGAAAGTATGCCAACAGCTGAGCTGGAATAATTTGCGTAATAATCGATGCGTCTTTTGCATCATCGACTTGAATCCATTCGTCAAAAACCTCTGAATTTTTTGAACTGATACCGATGATAAAACCGCCGCGTGCTTTAATCTCCATTGCATTTGAAATCATCGCTTCGTATGTCTCATCATCAGGGGCAAAAGTAAGACACGGTGTGCCTTTCTCAATAAGAGCAATGGTACCGTGTTTGAGTTCTCCTCCTGCTAATCCTTCCGTATGAATATAACTGACTTCTTTAATTTTAAGTGCCGCTTCCATGGCAGTTGCATACGAGACACCACGACCGATCGTATAAATGTGTTCGGCACTTGCAAGTTTGTCTGCCAGTTTCTTTAGTGCCGTAACATTACCGTTTGCAAGTATGCGTTCAATTTCCGCTGCAGCCTGCATCAGCATATCTTTTGCCGCATCAGTTTTATCGATCATGGCATAAGAGAGCATAAGAAGCGTTGCTAGTTTGGCAGTATAGGCCTTAGTCGATGCGACAGCTTTTTCAGGACCGGCATTAAGAAGCAGTTTGTAGTTGGCCATCCGATAAATCGTGGACCCCAAAACATTGACGAGCGCTGCTATCATACTGCCTTTGTCTTTTGCACGATTTAACGGCTCGACAATATCAATCGTTTCACCGGATTGTGAAAGCGCTATGATGAGACTTTGTTCGGTTAAGAAATCCTCGAGATAATAAAATTCAGACGCAGCCGCTGTATTGACGTGCGTTCGGGCAATTTTTGAGAACAAATACGTTCCGGCAAGACAGGCGTGAAAAGCTGTACCTGCACCAATAAAGAAAGTCCCTTTTGCCTGTTGTATGATATCGGCGAGTTTTTTGCTATTTTCAATTTCGTTCTGGGCAATGTGGCGAAGAATTTTTGCCTGTTCGTAGATTTCTTTGAGCATAAAGTGAGGGTATGATCCCATATCTGATTCTTCGATATTCCAGTCGATTCTTTCAAAATGTGGCTCTATTTTTTGTCCGTCTGGAAGTGAGATAAGTTGGAGATCTTCACCTAAGATAACCATTTCCCGATCTTTTAAGAACATGATATTCCGCGTGTGTTTGATAATTCCTGAGACGTCAGATGCGATATAAAATCCATCTTCTTCTTTTCCGATAACGAGCGGGGAGCCGGTCTTTGCGGCAATAATCTGTTTTGACGGCGCGTATGCGACAACAATCGCATTAAGACCTCTAATTTTATTAAATGCTTCGCGTACTGCGGTCGCAAAACCTTTATGTTTGAGGTATTCCTCAACAAGATGAGCAAATACTTCAGTATCAGTTTCCGAAACAAATGTATGACCTTTTTCAGTAAGTTCTTTTTTGATCTCGGCAAAATTCTCAATAATGCCATTGTGGATAACGGCAATTTCTTTTTTGCAGTCGAGGTGAGGATGAGCGTTTTCTTTCGTTACCCCACCGTGCGTTGCCCAGCGGGTGTGTCCGATGCCAAGCGTACTTTCAGGAAGCGATACTGTCGCATCTCCGATCTTTCCGACATATTTTTCAATTTCAATTTTTTTGTCTTTTTTAACTGCAATACCCCATGAGTCATATCCCCGATATTCAAGAAGCTTGAGACCGTCAAGCACCATTTGCGGGGTATTTGTTTTTTTTCCAATATAGCCAAAAATGCCGCACATAATAAAACTACCTCTTTTTGTTGCGATTTTGCTTACGGTAACGCACAGAAAGAGGCAGGCTTATATTATAGGCTATTAATTCCTATGCGTCAATACTCTCAACAATTTCCGGTATTTCAGAAAGGGTGGTTACTTCACGAGTCGGGGTAAAACCTGAGATCGGTTGCTGCTTCTCTGCATAGATTCCCCGCTTGACCCAAATCGTATACATTGAAGGCATGATCTGATGAGCAGCATGGAGGACCGGGAGTTTGTCATCAATCAGTACTACAGTCTCATCTTTGTATTGCGTAAGAATTTCCTTAATTGTTTCGTCTTTACTGGCAACGATGTGGATATTTTCTTCCATGAAATGGCGAAGAATATCAGTTTTTAGGAGTTTGGTCTTTTGGAAATCAAGCTCTCCTTCTGAAAAGATACCAAGCCGTGCCGTTTTGCCGACATTCATTAAGACATCGAGTACTTCCTCGTAAATCTGATACGTTGTCAACTGAGATTCTTTAAAAATATCGGTGTCAAAAAGCGTATAGTCGATATCAAAAAGGACAAGTTTTTTGCTTGCTGTGAATGTTTTATCAGCCGGTTTTTTAACACCATCTCTTGACTCGACGACTTCCCGAAACTTCGTATAGTAGGTGGTATTATCCGGGATATTCCGGAGGACCGCAGTTGAAGGGCCAACTAAAACATTGTTCCCGATAACGACCCCCGGCATAGTTGTGACTCTAATCCCGATTTTTGTGTTATCTCCCATGATAACGCCCAAATCCCGAAGCCCCGAATTGACCTCACCTCGAACACCTTCAACTCTGACCGGTTTTCGGTCAAGTCGCACATTGGCAGTTCCGATAAAGGCCGCAATTTTGTTATGACTGCCAATGATCGAATCGCCGATAAAGCCTGAATGAGTTGTCGTGTGGTCAAAGACAATGCTGTTTTTTATTTCCATATGCGCTCCGATGAGGCAGTGTTCACCAAGGGTGACTGAATCCCGAACAATAGCATTTGTCCCGATCGTTGTTCCTTTTCCAATATAGCACGGTCCTTTAATGACTGCTCCTTCCATGATCTTGACGTCATCAGCGATGATGACATGTCCCATGATCACTGCTTTCTCAGAGATATTGGCACTTTCCGAAGTTTGTGCATCAGTTGTGTTAAGAAGATACGAATTTATTGCGAGAAGATCCCATGGATATTTAAGAGAAGGGATGCTTTTTTCCGTCGCGACATATCCGACGTGATGCGATGCTGCATACGCTCCAAGCGCCTTCTCAAAATTATAGTGATCAGGTTTTTCTGCGCTTAGCGCTTTGAGAAAATCCTTATGTAACAAGTAGATTCCGATCAGGCGAAGGTGTGAGGGTTCATGTCCGGGAAGTGGTTTCTCAACGATATCAATAACAGCATTGTCTTTGAGTTTTAGTACACCAAACTCCTGAACATTCTCTTCTTCGCGAGCGAGAAGAATTGCATCTCCATCCGGTTTGTGCATATCAAGCATCTCTGTTGCAACTTCATGAAATGCGACATGATGGGCATGGAGAACAAAAAAGGAGTCTTTAAGAACGTCTTTTGCCTGCAAAAGCGCATCGCCCATACCGTTTGGTGTTTCCTGAACAATGTAGGTAATAGAAAGACCAAGCTCAGAGCCATCGCCAACTGCTTCTTTTACAAAATTTTTCGGTCCGGTGATAACTACCACATCTGCTATGCCTGCTTTCTTAACACTTTCCAAGGTGTGAAGAAAAATCGGCTTGCCAAGAAGCGTTGCCGCTGATTTATGCGGAAAACTCCGAAAAGGATAAAATCGAGTTGACTGTCCGGCAGCCAAAAGTACAGCTTGCATATATTTTTGCGTTGTTCCGCGTTTCAGTTTTGTTTCGTTCCGCGCACTACTCGTCGACGACTTTGATTGAAGCGCCAAGGCTTGAGAGTCGTTGATCAAAAGCTTCATACCCGCGTTCAACGAGGTGGACGCCGTGGACTATTGTTTCACCATCTGCTGCAAGCGCTGCCAAGACGACTGCGGCTCCTGCCCGAAGATCAAGCATCGTCACTATAGCGTCATGAAGCCGCGTCGGTCCTGTTATCCGAACTGCATGATAAAAAGAAGGCTTATCATCAGCAAGATTAAAGTTATATACTTCGGCAGGATTTTTGACCTCAGGATTAAATCGTTCCATTTTTGCGCCCATTTTCATAAGGTCTTTCACATAACCAAGCTTGTTCTCAAAAACCGTTTCGTGGATGATAGCGGTTCCTTCTGCCTGGGTCATCAGAACTGCCCAGGGAGCCTGCCAGTCCGTCATAAATCCAGGATGAATTGCTGTGGTGACATCAACAGCTCGAAGCGGCCCTTTGTAAAAAAAACGAATTCCGTTTTCTTCTTTCTCGTAGCCTGCTCCAGCCTCATCAAGTTTTTCCAAGAACGAATCGAGATTGGTCTTTTGCGCATCTTCAATAAAGATGTCACCCTTAGTTACATATGCTGCGATCGCAAAGGTTACGACTTCATTCCGGTCAGGGCTAATCGTACATGTCGTTCCGTGAAGCTTTTCGACTCCTTCTATCGTTATCTCGCGCTTTCCGGATCTTCGAATTTTTCCGCCCATACTGTTAAGGAGTGCAATCAGGTCATCTATCTCCGGTTCTTCCGCCGCATTTCTGAGAGTCGTTGTGCCCTTCGCGGTTGCTGCAGCTATGATGAGCGTTTCGGTCCCAGTATGGGTGTTTTTCTCAAAGGTGTAATCAATTCCTGTAAGTCCTTCAGTCTCTGCATGGAAATAGCCATCCATACTTTTGTATTCAACCGTTGCTTGCATTTGGTCGATCCCGTCAACGATACGATCTACGGGTCGCGCTCCAAGTCGGCAGCCGCCGGGATTTGGGATTTTTGCTTTTTTAGCGCGGGCGAGAAGGGGAGCGAGGAACATCACAGAAGCTCGTGCGTGGGAAGCCATATCCAGAGGAATTGTCGTATTTGTTACTCTTTCGAGCCGAACACGCGCTGTATGATCGGTTATCGTTACCGTTCCTCCAAAAAGTTCGATGATTCGGGACATGACATGAAAGTCAGAAATGAGGGGGATATTTTCAATAACAACTTCATCCTCTGTCAGGCATGCTGCAACAAGCGCCTTCAGTGCTGAATTTTTTGCACCGGAGATATGAATAGTTCCTTTGAGGGGCGTGCCGCCTGTAATAACGTATTTCTTCATGATTCATCAATGAGTGTTACGGTTGTTCTGAGTCTGACTCCGAATTCTTTTCGAACAATTGAAATAACATCACGCAATAGTGCAATCATATCATCTCCGGTTGCATTTCCCAAATTGATGAGATAGCTTGGATGTGCCTCAGAAAGCATCGCATCACCGGTCTTTTTCCCGTTTACACCGGCTTTTGTGAGTAAATAGTCAACCGAACGCGTATACCCTGGAGTCGGGATACTCATTGCCTCAGCAACTGTTATATCAGAAAAAACGCGATATGAAAATGGGGTATCAGGCATTATTTTTTTCCGGTCTTCGATCCGTTTGCTTCCTTTTTCCCAGAGGATAGCGCTATGTGTCGGAAAAAGCTCATACACAACAGAAAGAACAACGTAGTTGCCTTTTTTTATTTCTCCCTTTTTATCGGTATAGACGAGATCATGTGGCAATACATCCTGTACTTTTCCGTCATAGGTAACTGCCTGGATCTGATACATTGTCGGCATAATTTCTGTGATTGTTTCCGGATCATCAAAGAGCATGCCGCCGATTGTCCCTTGTAATCCGAGTGTATTTTCAAGTCCTGAGTATCCTTGTTCTATCGTAAATCGAACAACTTGGTTATGAATTGCACCTGAATCGGCAAAAACATATGCCCGGTCGACATCGATTTGGTTATTCCGAATTTTTCCTTTCCGACTCAGGACATCAAATTGCCGGGTGTTGTTTTTAATAATAAGTCCTGCATAGCCCTTTTCCGAAACAATTGTTCGTGAACCGGTTCCGATAACAATAAAAGGAATGTTTGATACATGAGCAAACTCAACTGCTTTGACAAGATCGTTTGTCTCAGATACCTCAAGGTAATACTTGGCAGGACCGCCGACTTTTAATGCGGTATGACTTACGAGGAGTTCATGTTCTTTAACGCGATGTTGCCCGAATTGTTGTTGGAGGGTTGTGAGAAAGCTATCCATTCGTTACGGAAAGAGCATCTTTTACGGTGTAGATATCACCTGCACCTATGGTGATAATAACAGTCTGTTCATCAAAATTGCTCTTTTTGAGATATTCTATCACATCTGAGAGTGCCGGCTGGTAGATTACATGAGGATGTTTTTCCTTCATTGTATGGGCAAGTTGCTCTGAAGTGATCGTTGTGTCCACAGCTTCACGCGCCGATGCGAATATATCGGTCAAAACAACCGTATCAGCATTGGTAAAAGCATTCGTAAAATCAGAGAAAAGTTCTTTTGTCCTGCTGTACGTGTGCGGTTGAAAGACTGCCACAATTTTCTTCTTTGGATAGAGCATCCGTGCCGCCTGAAGTGTTTTCATAATCTCCGTCGGATGATGCGCATAGTCATCATAAAGAAGCGCTCCTGAGGGAAGTGTACCGATGAGTTCAAACCTGCGTTTTGACCCGGCAAATTTTGTCAATGATTGCTTAATTTTTTCTATCGGCAAGCCGCACTCAAGAGAGACAATAAGGGCAGCGACAGCATTAAGCGCATTATGTTCACCGAATATCCGTATCGCAAATTCACCAAGATCAGTTCCTTTTCCTATGACATGAAAGAATGTGTGCTCCTTTGACGTCGTCAAATGGGTAATGACATAGTCATTTTTGGGTGAAAATCCATACGTGATAACAGGTTTTTGATACGTCTTAAGCAGATCTGAGACATTCGGATCATCGCCGCAAGCCACAAGAACCCCTTTTTCCTTTATTTGTTCTGCAAAGGTCAGAAAAGCTGCCATGACATCTACCAGCGCAGGATAAATATCAGGATGGTCATGCTCAATATTGGTAATAACAGCGATTTCAGTATGCAGCCACAAAAATCGTGCCTTTGTATCATTTTTTGGCTCGGTCGCGTACTCATCTGCTTCAACGACGAAATATTTTCCATGGCCGAAATGTCCTGGAAATGGGAGGCTTGGGATGCTGCCGGTTCCTATGATATAGGACGGATCGAGAAATTGATCCATGAAAATTGTCGTAATAAGCGCTGTTGTCGTCGTCTTGCCATGTGTTCCGGCTACAGCAATTCCCTGAAATGGACGATCAAATAATTTCCCATCCATAAAAGCGCCAAGTGCTTCTCCATGAGATACGGCAGGTATACCACGTTCCTTTGCCGCTTTTACTTCGATATTGTCAAATCCACCATGCGCTCCGGTTGTGATAACAAGATCTGCTCCATTGATATGTTCGGGACTAAATCCAACAAAAGGAGTGATACCGACTTTTTTCAAAGACGGTGCGGTAATAAAATCTCCTTCAATATCAGAACCCGTGACGGTTTTCCCTGCCTCTTTTGCCGCTATCGCCAGAGGCGTCATCCCGACGCCTTTTATGCCGACAAAATGGATGTGATTGTATGCCATATTATCTTCTCCCGATTATCCCCATGAATTCTCCGAAGCTTTCCCCATCTCTTCTGTATGAGTATAGATCAGCTGCTTGAAATGTGCAAAGCTCTGCATCCTCGATATTTTCGATCAATACACCAGCTTCTAATAATTGTTCTCTTGCCAAATACGGCATATTGAGATAGATCTTTTGATCATAATCAATAATAAAGGCTAAAGGATCACCATATTTTTGTGTAAATTTATTTCTAAAAAGATCGGCTCGTTTTTCATCAATGGTATAACAACATGATCTGATGCAAGGACCAATTCCGGCTACAATATCTATCGGATTGCTCCCGAGCGTTTGCATTTGTCCAATAGCTTCTAAAACAATTTCACTATAAAGTCCTCGCCATCCTGCATGAACGATACCGGCGATTTTTTTATACCGGTCATAAAGAAGAATCGGTATACAATCAGCAGTAATCACAGATAAAAAAATATTTCGAGCATCTGTCACCATGCCGTCGGTATCTGACACTACTGAACCACTATCGAATGCACTAGCCTGTTCAACGTGACTACTGTGCACCTGTTTCATACGGATTATTTGCATTGGATTTATACCCAAACTTTCTGCAAACGCAGTTCTTGTTTTATTGCTCTCAGGATGAGATGGCCGCATATCGCCAAACGATTTTGTCGAGAAGCCATGAATGAGCTCTGGGTACTCTAGAAAAGAGGATAATTGGTAAATGCCATTACTATTTCTGATCATTATCTGCCTGTTTGAGTGCTTTTTCGACTGCTTCCGTATCACTCCATTTGACTTCGCCTGCTCCGAAATTCATTGACTGCTCATGGCCTTTTCCGGTCACGATCACAATATCGTCTTTCCGGGCAAGTTCTACCCCTCTCCGAATGGCTTTCATTCTGTCCGGTATTTTCTCAAGTGGTAGTGTTTGAGGGATTCCTTTTGCAATATCTTCGATAATTCGCTCAGCCGACTCAGACCTAGGATCTTCTGCAGTGAGAATGATTAGATCAGCATATCTTGCTGACATTTTTCCCATAACAGATCGTTTTGCGCGGTCCCGTTCGCCAGCTGCGCCAAAAATATGAATAATTCGGCCGTCTTTGAGCATTTCTTTTTTTACTGCTTTTAAGACCTGCTCAATACTGTTTGGCGTGTGCGCGAAATCAACAATAATAGTAAATGCATTTTGATAGACCACAGCGAGCCGGCCCTTCGGTAACGTAAAGGATTCGATGCCTTTTCTGATACCTTCATCATTGATGTTTAGCGCCTGGCACGCAGCTATTGTTGCGAGACAATTGTATCTGTTGTAGTCACCGATAAGTTTAGTTCCGAAAGGGAAGGTGAGCGGATTAATATCAGCGTTCATTTTCATCCCGTAGGTAGTTATTGATTTTTTATGGAGATATGGCAGGACTTTATTGTATGATGCATCATCGCGGTTAAGAATAACTTTTCGGGAGCTTGTCAAAAGCTTAGCTTTTGCTTTGACATAATTAGTAAATGTTTTGTGATAGTCGAGATGTTCTTGAGTAATATTTGTCAGAACGCCAACAGAAAAGGGTATGCCCCACACGCGATTTTGATCAAGTCCGTGTGAGGTTACCTCGAGAACTACATATGAGCAGTCAGCCTCTTTGGCTTTCTTCAGATAGGATTGAAGCGCAAATGAGTTTGGTGTTGAAACATGAAAGCCGGTATCAAACTCACGGCCATTGATAACAGCCGATATGGTTGAGATCATAGCTACTTTTTGTGCGGAGGTTTTAAGAATGTGATAGATAAGGTTAGTAGTCGTCGTCTTGCCGTCAGTTCCAGTTATGCCGACAACCGTCATAGATCTCGCGGGAAATCCATATAAAATATTTGCAAGGATGGCCTGGAACAGATGATAAACATTTTTTGCCTTCTGCCACATACCTCTATTATAGCTGACAGAGGCTCACTTCTCCAGGATTGAGAAACAATTATTTGGATCTTGGATCTTACTTTATATAGTGTCTGATGAAATCAAGCAGTCTTGCATAGTTATAATAAATGAGGACTCCATTGATGATAATAAGCATCGGGAAAACAAATGATTTCTCGACAAGTCCGCCGGTTTTGAATCGCAAAAATTTGAGAGGGGGGATACCAAAATGAATTGGAATGGGGAAAAGCCATGGAACGCCTTCTGTCGTGAATGTATCAGCAATAAGATGAGAGATAAAACCGATCATAAAGGACCACCAAACAACATCCATATCAACCAGGAGAACCCCATGCATCATTTGTAATAAAATCTTCGCGACAAATCCAAAGACAAATATGCCGATAAGTGAATGTGATAGCAGCCGATGTCCGCCGATAAGGGGAGATATGAGTTTGCCAATGATTGTTCCACCCCGAATTCTGTGATAGAGGTCAGCTGTTGGCTGATCGATATCTGGGGCGAGCCCGCCAACCATATTGGCGGTAAATGCCACAAGTGCGGTGCCAAGTGACATATGCATGAGAGGACTCGTCACAAAAACATAATTCAAAGCAGTAAATGCAGCTAAGTCATGGGTTCTTCCTGTCATATTAAATCAGTATATAATGAAAAAATGAGAATTATCAATAAAACTTCAGGTAAAACGCTCTCAGAACTTGCTGTACAGACAAAGAATATGCTTGAGAAAACGCTTGGGCTTATTGGGAGAGAACCTCAGGCACTTATCCTAAGAACGCACTTTGGTATTCACACGCTGGGTATGAAATATCCGATCGATGTCTTAATACTCGACAAACGCCATCATGTTGTCGCTCTAAAAGAGAATCTCAAACCAAATCGAATTTTCCTCTGGAACCCTCAGTATGATTTCGTCATCGAACTCCCCAAAGGAACTATCGAAAAAACACATACAAAAATTGGTGATATCCTCTCTCTACCTGCTTCCTCATAAATATGGCATCAACTATGGTATACTACAGCGATGAAACCGCTCATCAATTATGACCAGTTTGCCGCTATGGATCTACGGATCGGTAAAGTCGAGAACTGTGAAGAAAAGGAAGGATCTGAAAAACTTTTACGCCTAACTGTAGATTTTGGGGAAGAAGAAGGAAAAAGAAATATTTTGACTGGCATCAAACAATGGTACAAACCTGAAGATTTAATCTGTAAGCAATTTCTCTTTATCATCAACTTAGAGCCAAGAAAAATGATGGGAGAATTTTCAGAAGGCATGATCCTCGCTGCAGAAGGCGAAAAACCAGAACCTCTCGTTCCTGTCGGAGATGTTAAACCCGGTGCGACAATTCGATAAGCTAAGCTACTGTAAAGTTAAGGGTTTTGGTATGTCGCTTTCCGAAGCGCTTCGACTTCTTTTTTCGTTAACTCCCGATACTTCCCGGATTTCAAATTTGCGAGTGCTACCGGGCCGAATTTTACCCGTTCTAATTCCAGAAGATCTATGCCGACTGCGTCACACATCCGGCGAATCTGTCTATTTCTTCCTTCATGGATAGTCATTGAGAGAAGTGTTTTTGTTTTCAGCTCTTTAAGGACTGTCACCTCTGCCGGAGCTGTGATGCCGTCTTCCAGGATGATTCCGTTTCTCAGTTTGCTCAGCTGCGATTTTTCCACACGACCGCTGACAGTGAGGTGGTAGACTTTAAAAACATGAAATTTGGGATGGGTGAGTTTGTGAGTTAGCTCTCCGTCATTTGTCAAAATAAGAAGGCCCGTTGTGTCTTTATCCAGTCTGCCCACAGGATAGATGCGTTGGTTTGACGGAATGAGGGATATGACATTCATCCGTCCATATTCATCAGCAGTGGTTGAGATAATCCCTTTTGGTTTATTCACAGCATAGTAAACGAGATGGGAAGCTTGCATCTTCTTTCCATTAAGCCTGATATCATCTTTTTCTGGCACAATTCTTGTCCCCGATTCACGAACCCGATCTCCATTGACAGTCAGGATCTGCTCTTTGAGAAACTTTTTTATTCCTCGTCTCGAACTGATCCCAAGGTTTGCCAGGTACTTATCAAGTCTTTGTGTTTTCCGATCCATAAACTGAGATATTATAGCAATTATCGGTTGTGTGATCTCTTGCGGGAGAGCTTGGACAGGGTTATAATTTTCTCGAGACTGCCCTATGGATATTCTTTTTACAAATTTTTACCTCTTTGTCCTTGCACTCACCTTATCGGTTTTTGAAATTCAAATAGAAGGAGAACATGGATGGGCTGAAAGACTTCCGACATGGCGACCGAGTATAAAATTGTGGTATGCCAGATTATACGAGAGGTTATTGGCAGGGAAAGAACTTACCGGATATCATATTATTTTCTTTGTACTGATCGTTCTCCTTTTTCATATCCAGTACGCATTCGGCGTTCCCTTCACGCTTCTTAATGAATTAAAAACGCTATCACTTATGTGTCTTTTTATGACCACAGAAGACTTCCTATGGTTTGTCTTAAATCCCTATTATGGTCTTTCAAGATTCTTCTCAAAGCAAGTTCCATGGCATAGTAAAAGAATTTTTTACTTCCCGCCGGAGTATTATATCTCTCTTATTTTTTCCTTCGTAGTCCTTCTGCCGATCCAAATCTATCATCTTGAAGATAATATTCTCTATTGGTGGGCAATAAATATCCTCGCATTCGGAGTATTAGGGCTTATGACAATTATTATTTCTCTTCTTAGATCCGTGAAGAAATGATCTATTGAGATTTCAGAGTGGAAATATCCTGGAGAAGAATTGTTGTTGCATCACTGAGAATATCATTTCCTTTGTCTGTTTGAACTTCACTTTGGAATGCATCAAGTCTTTTTGCTTTCTGATCGAGCATGCCTTTTCTCTCCGCATCTTCTGCCTGATCGATCAATCTAAGAAGCTTCTTGGCAGTACTATCTTTTGTTATCTGTCCGACAAGTTGTAATGTGGTAATGTCATCTCTTGTTGTTTGATATGTAATGACTTTTGTAAGCGATGAAGAACTCACTTGATCTTTATTGTACCCAAGATTAATTGTGGACTGGTTAGATCCAACGATGCCTTGCAGATCGGTCATCCGAACTCCGCCATCTTTATCATAAATGTATGCATTGATGTTATAAAGGTGGTTATTAGGACCCTTTACTACGATTTTATAATTTCCGGTATCAGGTTTCTTCATAAGTACAATTTTGAGCGGTGAACCATTAGATAATGTAGTTACCGGATCAGTAATTGATTGTTCGTTCACAATCTGACCAACTTGATTGCCATTATTATCTTTCAGTGATACATCTATCGATTGGTCTGTGACGAGCATTATATAGGAAAGATCGCTGAATGCAGGAGTATACCTTCGTAAAGAGAGAAAAGAATTATTGTAGCTATCAGTCAATAAGAGCCGATTATAAAATGGGTCATTTATTGAAAATGTGCTGCCGTTAATACCCTTCGCTACAATAAAATGCCCGGCTTCTTCTAGTATGTCTGGTTGACCGATTTGGAGATCCGATGTTAATACATCTGGATGATAACCGTTACTCCAGCTGAATTCCAGCGCATCATGAGTAAAACCGGGATTATGTCCACTGTCTTTTGCTAGTTTTGAAAGTTTCGAAATAGCCAACCAATTAATCTCTCCGTTTCCCACATAACCATCCGGTTGACCCTTAAGCCAAGAATTAAGCGTGCCCGGATCAAGTGGCGTATTATCAGGTAATCGATTAATTCCATAATATTGCAATATCATTGCAGCAGAAGTAAGTGCACAGCCCCAGCGGTTAATAGTAGGTGCAAGCGGACTCCATTTATCTGCACTATCATAAACATTTGACTGCCATGGTTCACTTATTTGCTTTAAGATAGGAACTGACAGATCGTTATTATCTTGCAATGATTCAGCAACCCCCCATGGATGATCTCCAACTGGAATGGTGTCGATTACAGTGTTTGTTACGGTGGATACCACATCCACAGTGCCAGAATTATCTTTAGTGGCGTATAGCTTACTCCCGTCGTCAGAAATAGTTATAGAAATCGCATCGCCTCCTATCGGAATTGTTGTAACGACCGTATCTGTTGAAGTATTAATGACAGAAATGGTACTACCTGATTGGTTATCCCAATAGAAAGTATTCAATACATATAATCGATTACCGCTTGTATTAATAGCTATATCATAAGGGTTTATACCAACCGTAATATTTTTTATTACCTTATTTGTATTAGTGTCTATGACTGAAATGGTATTTCCCTTAGAAGCTCCACCATTATTTCCGACGTATACTTTTGAGCCATCAGGAGTTATTGCCATTGTCATCGGATTTGCAGATACCGGAATAGTTGCTAAGACAGAGTAGCTATTGGTATCCAGCACGCTAACATATCCAATTGAATCAGAATCATTTTGATTAATAACATACAATCTTGTTCCAGAAGGATTCTCTATACTTGTTTGAGGATCCTTAAATCCACTAAGTACTTTACTAACTAGGTTGTTATCCGTATCAATAACTGCAACATCAGTGAGAAATGGATCCCCAGTATATAACCTTTTCCCATCATTACTTAGAAAAATCCGTTCTGGATAAATATTTCCAACTGGAATTGTATCTATAACCGTGTTATTAGTTGAATCAATTATTGATATGCTATGCCCATACATATTTGAGACATATATGTATTTTCCATTCTTGACTATTCTCCTAGGTTGGTCGCCAACGGGGATGTGTGTGATTATATTATGTGTTGCCTCATCAATCACAGACAAGCTACTTTCTGCTGCATTTGATACATACAGCTTCGCTGATTGAGCAGCATAAGCAGTAGCAGAGGATGACGAAGCGAATAAAATAACAAATAGAAAAAGTATTAGCAGTTTGTTTTTCCTAATCATTTTAAACAGACTCTACTATATTATTAATAATCTTATTCATTAAAATGTCAATATGGAATTTTAATTTTGTATAATACCCGTGCATGAGGGAGAAAGGGAAAAAGATCTTATTCTTATCACGACTATTTTATCCTCACATTGGTGGTGTTGAGAAGCATGTATATGAGATAAGTCAGAGATTGATTAAAAAAGGATATAAAATAACCGTCATAACAGAAAAGTATGACGAGACTCTAACCAATTTTGAGATCGTTGATAGTATTGATGTTTACAGGATTTTTATTCCAAGCAACGAAAAGCTAAAAAAATATTCGATCTGGAGGTGGCTTTTTAAGCATAAAAAAATTTTAGAGAATGCAGATGTTGTTCACTGCCATGATATTTTCTATTGGTATCTTCCGTTCCGTTTTGTTTTTCCAAATAAAAAAGTATTTACAACGTTTCATGGATATGAAGGAGACAAAATTCCTGATTGGAAGTCTAAATTAATGCATAAACTTGCCGAAAAATTGTCATTTGGCAACATATGTGTAGGAGACTATCTAAAAAAATGGTATGGGACAAATCCGACCTATGTTACATACGGTGCAGTCGACATCCCAAAAGAGAGCAATTCTTCTTCTAAAAAAAATGAAATAGTTTTTATCGGAAGGTTAGAAAAAGAGACTGGAATTCTTGAATATATAAAAGCGATAAAAAGCTTGCGAGATAAAAAGATACCATTACATATGCTAGTTTTAGGGGATGGATCGCTACGAAAAAAAGCCGAGGCATTCTCAAAGAAATATTCTTTAGGTGTTAATTTTAAAGGATTTGTAAAAGATGTTAATAAATATTCCTCAAATGCCAGATATATATTTACTTCACGATTTCTGGGGACACTCGAAGCGTTCGCTTTAAAAAAATATGTCTTCTCTGTCTACAATAATTCCATTAAAAGAGATTGTTTTGCGATGTCTCCATTTATTTCATATATATCTCTGAGCAATAGTTCCGATGATATAGCAAACGAAGTGGTACGTATTGTAGAGAACAGAGATCTTGAACGTGATAGAATTGATAAAGCTTATCGCTGGGTTGTTAAGCAGAACTGGAATAATTTAGTGAATTTATATATAAAACTTTGGGGAAGTAATGTTGACAAAAGATCTTAAATTGATTAAGAACTGCACGATTGGGAAATCATCAAAACTGTATGATTTTATTAACCTCTATGGTTGTACTATTGGTGAAGAATGTATCATAGGTCCCTTTGTCGAAATACAGCGTAGAGTTGCCATAGGAAATAAAGTAAAAGTAAGTTCACATTCATTTGTTTGTGAAGGGGTAACTATTGAGGATCAAGTTTTCATTGGTCATCATGTGGTTTTTACGAACGATAAATATCCCCGTGCAACTACAGAAAGCGGGAACATGCAACAGTCGAGTGATTGGGAGATTCTTAAAACGAGAGTAAAAAAGCTTGCATCAATCGGCTCAAATGCCACTATATTGGGGGGAGTCACAATTGGTACAAAGTCTATAGTCGGTGCAGGTTCAGTAGTAACAAAAGATGTTCCAGATAATGTTATCGTCGCTGGCAATCCGGCAAAAATAATACGAGAGCTCTAAAATTCTATTTGAATTTCTTTTCCCGTTTTCATTGAAGCATCTGAAGCTTCAAGCATTGAGATGACTTTAAGCCCATCATATCCGTCAGTAATTGGTTTTATATCGTTTTTAATACAGAGGATGAAGTGGGAGAGTTCGTTAAATAATGCTTCGTTACTTTTTATCTTAGGAATTAGAATATCTCCGCTTCTATAAAGCGGATTGAATGGAGTTACATCTTCATTAGGAATAGTAATACCTTTATCATAAATCCTTATTTTTTCACTCGGCTGGATATCGTCATAAAGCACCATTTTTTTCTTGCCTCCGATAAGAATTGTCCTAATTTTTATCGGCGAGAGCCAACTGACATAAATGTGCGCCGTGAATCCATTTTTATAGGTAATAAAGATATGCGCGAGTTCATCCGACTTATTCCTCAGAGGTGAAGAGCTAACTGTCTTAATTATGATAGGTCTGTCTTTGATTAGATAGTTTAGGATTGCAAAATCATGTACTGCAAGGTCCCATATGACATCTGCATCTTTCCGTAGTTGTCCAAGATTTATCCGCGTACTATCATAATAAAGAAGCTTTCCAAGTTTTTCTGCATCAATTAATGTTTTAAGTTTTTTTACAGCTTCACTATAAACAAATGTATGCCCGACCATTACTTTAAGTTTTTTCTTTTTCGCTAATTTTATTAACTCTTTTGCTTCGTCCGTTGTTTTTGTAAACGGTTTTTCAACAATAATATGTTTGTCAGAAAGAAGCGCTTTTTTAGCTAAATCGAAATGGGTAGATAAAGGAGTTGCAATACTTATTGCTTGTACATAGGGATCTTGTAAAATTTCGTTATAATTCGTTGTATATTTTATCTGGGGAAAATCGTGTTTAGCGCGCTTAATATTACTTTCAAGTAAGTCACAACCATATTCCAATTTAATATCAGATAGTTTGTTAAAATTTCTTACTAAATTCGGACCCCAATATCCAAGACCGACTATTGCCACGCCTATCTTATGAGTTTTCATTGTCGTAGAAGCGTTTCTGATGATACAATAATAAGCAGTAAATGAAAATACCACTCGTTGATTTAGCCGCACAAAATAAGAAATTTGAGAAGCAGTTCCTAGCCAAATTAAAAAAAGTTATAAAAAATGGAGATTTTGTATTAGGTGACGAAGTATCACTCTTTGAGGAGGAATTTGCACAATATGTAGGTACTAAGTATTGCATTGGTGTTGCATCTGGAACAGATGCGATATTATTAAGCCTATTAGCATTGGAAATTGGTAAAGGTAATGAAGTCATCGTCCCTGCATTTACATTTTCTGCGACAGTTTCTCCCATTTTGCAAGTAGGAGCCAAACCGGTTCTCGTAGATTCTTATGAAGACAATCCGAATATGGATTTGGATCAACTCGAAAAGGCGATAACCGGAAAAACGAAAGCTATCGTTATAGTCCATATGTACGGGATGCCAAGCGACATGAAAAAAATAAAAGAAACTGCCACAAAATATAATTTAAAAATTATTGAAGATGCGTGTCAAGCTCATGGGAGTGAAGTAGATGGAAAAAAAGCTGGAAGTTTCGGAGATACGGCTGCATTCTCATTTTACCCATCAAAAAATTTAGGTGCATTTGGAGACGCCGGTGCAGTTGTTACCAATGATCAAAAACTTGCTGAAAAAATCAACGTGCTGAGAAATCATGGACAAGAAAGAAAATATTTACACAAAATAGTCGGAATCAACAGTAGATTAGACACAATCCAAGCAATTATTCTCCGTCTTAAGCTTAAACGTTTAGATGAGATGAATCAACAAAGGAGAAAAGCAGCTGAGGAATATAAAAAACAATTAAAAGCATTACCAATAGAAATTGTGAGCAGAGATGATATCGGGAAAACAAATTATCATTTATTTGTGATCAAGACAGATAAAAGAGATGAGCTATTAAACTTTCTTAAGTCAAAAGGCATCCAATGTGGCATTCATTATCCTTATCCTATTCATCTTAATCCAGCATTTATGTCCTTAAGAACTTCCGGAGAAACTTATACAAATGTAGAAAAATTTTCTGGTGAATGCCTTTCACTTCCTATGTACCCGGAGCTTAATGCCGAACAGATAAGTCAAATATCTGGAGAAATAAAGCGTTTTTTCTCCTAGCCCCTTTGCAACCATTGTCATTAAACTCGACATTAAACTCGAGTTGAGTGAAAAAATAAAAAGGTATAATAAAGCAATAAAACTTACTAATTTACTAGCTACTCGTATTGGAGTATCAATGAATTTAACTGAAACATCATATAAACCCTTCTCTAAGGAAAATGCGATCACTCCTGGATTATTTTTTGACTGGTAATTAATAGGAATTTTTTTACCATTCACCACAACCTGCCATCCGGGAAAATAGATCGTATTCTCTTTTATAGTTGTATTCTGCCGGGTTTGAATAATATATCTATGAAGTGTAGTAGTACGCGAAAGCTCCTTAATTGTTCCAGGACCTGATAAGATTTCAGCATGTTGTGTTGGAACCCTGTACATCCATACAGATTGTTTTGGTAACCATTCCGGGGCCGATTGTCCATTTCCTTCTCCTTCAAAGGTGCTTTTTGCGAGATTGTTTCTTAATGTCATATCGTTAATTGCCGAGATGACACGCCTATTTCCCCAATTTAGCCCGGTATAAATTATGGTCACAAGACATAGCATTATTAATAAAGTTTCCTTAATATGCTCTGATACTATGCCTGCAATAATTGCGACAATGAAAACTTCCTCAGCCAACAGTCTGTAGGAAAATTGAAAATTTTTTAATAGCGGTAATATATTCCACAACGGTTTTGAGATAGACTGCATCATAAAAAAGAATACAAAAAAACAAATGGTAAAAAACAGCAAAGTGTGACTCTCCTTTTTAACCAGACGCTTTGTAAGGAGAAAGTAGCAAGCTATAAAAATGACGATCCATTGTGTGTAACCTATTATCATTGAAAGCTCACCTTCTGGTCCTTGAAAAAGTAGGCCATATCTCCATGGAGAGTAGATGAAATCCCAAAAAGAATTGAAAGACACTGTTGTTGGGAAAAGCCCATCTATGGTAAATCGTTTTTCAACAATTACAGGTACCCAGTAATATGCACCAAGCAATAGTCCAATAAAGGCAGCTGTAAAAGAATAATATAGATATTGCTTATTAGGCTTTTTAATAAAATAAATAAATATCATGAAAAATATTAATAGCGGAAAGAAGGCGAGAGAAACAGCCTGATGAGATAGAATAAGACAGGCAAGACTTATTGCTTCTAAGGAAAACCATTTATTAGATGGCTGTCTCATCATTTTTACTATGCCCAAAAAAAGTAAAGGAAGGAAAACAAGCGATAGTATCTCGCCAATTGCTACTCTGAAATTGAGTTCTACTAAGTGAAATGGAGCAAATAAATAAAATATAGATGCTACAATACCAGCTTTCTCAGAAATAAACTCTTTCATGAATAAAAGCATACTAATTCCTGAGAGAACAAAGGATATAAATAAAAATAATTTGAGGCTAATAATAAAACTAAAACCCAGAAAGTGGAAAAATGCAATTAAATAGTTTGGTAACGGATAAGCAAATAAAAAAACAGGATATCCAAATGTTGCATTTAATTCTCCTCCCCAACGAGGAATGAATACATGTTCCTGCAGATTTCTATAAAACGACATTGCTTCATATATATGAAGAGTAAAATCACCACTTTCATAGACGCCTTCACGGAAGATGTTAATTGCTGGGAGTAATGAAATAAGGAGAATTAAAAATATAGCTGGTAAGTTTTTCTTCGGGAAAATAAATTTATATACAAATAATAATAATATTAAAATAAACGTTGAGATAATATTAATGATGATCATTTTGGTTGGTTCAATCATCCGAAGTGATTTGTTAACGTTGGAGGCTGATCAGAATTTGATCCTATGATATACTTAAAAACCGAAGCATTCAAGTATGAAAACTTCATTTGTTGCCACGATTTTTAATGAAGAAAAGACCATTGGTGAATTCATTAAATCAATCAATTTACAGACAATCACACCCTTTGAAATAATATTCGTCGATGGAGGGTCACAAGATAATACGGTAAATGAGGTAAAGAAACATAAAAATATAAAATTATTTTCCTTGAATGCGAATAGGTCAAAAGCGAGAAATTATGGTATAGCTAATGCTTCAGGGGATACTATTCTTGTTTCCGATGCAGGGTGCAGACTCGACAAAAATTGGGTGAGACACATAACTTATCCGTTCGCAGACCAGAAAATTGATGTTGTGAGTGGGTATTATAAGCCAATCACTGATACAGTTTTTGAAAAGTGTTTGGCCACATACACATGTGTTATGCCGGATAGAGTAGACCCAGAAAACTTTTTGCCATCTTCAAGATCAGTCGCATTTAAAAAATCGGTCTGGAAATCTGTAAAGGGGTATCCTGAATATCTTGACACTTGTGAAGATCTCGTTTTTGCGAGAGATCTAAAGAGGAAAGGATATCATTTTTTCTTCGAAAAAAATGCCATAGTTTATTGGAGACAGAGAAAAAATATAGTTGAAGCATTTAAGCAATTCTATGGTTATGCAGTTGGTGATGGTATGGCTCATTATTTTCGCCCACAAACCCCTCTTCTTTTTTTAAGATATATTTTTGCGATCGTATTGTTATTCGTAGTAATCTTAAGCAAGAATAGCGCTTTTTCTATTTTGTTTGTTTTATTATTTGTCTTCTACGTTAGTTGGGCGATTAGCAAGAACTATCGATACGTGAAAAATATTGCTGCGTTATTCTGGCTTCCTTTACTGCAACTTACTTCTGATTTTGCCGTCCTATCAGGAACAATAGTAGGAATAATTACAAGCCTAATATCATCTTAAAGCAGTTTTCTAAAATGTTATAATCGCACCGACTATGTATATCGCTGTTTATCACGAATTGCCAAAAGGTGGTGCAAGGCGAGCTATCAATGAATTTTCAAGAGCGCTTGGAAAGAGGAATACTGTTGATTTATATATTGTTGATGAAAAAAAACCACTTCATGAAAAAATATTTTATAGTAAAATATTTTACTACCCCTTCATTCCAAAAAAATGGTCTGGCGGAAATCCTCCGGTCCGTTTATATAAGGATACCATTGAGTTATATAAGCTTTTCAATTTAACAAAAAAAATTGCTCACGCTATAGATCAAGAAAAATATGATGTTGTTATCGTAAGCACATCAAAATATATTGAAGCCCCTTTTATTATGAGATTTCTAAAAACGCCGTTCATATTTTATGTATCCGATCCTTATTACAGATTTATATATGAGCCGTTGTTGCAAGTTCAGAAAGAAGCTGGATTCCTGCGATATAACTACGAAAAATTAAAACGATTTTGTTTTAAAACTTTTGATAAACAAAATATCGAAAAAGCACTTTATTGTTATGGGCCTTCCGATTTTATCGCCAAAAAGTTTACTAAGACATATGGTAAAAAAAATAAATCAGTTCATTATGGAGTGGACACGAAATTCTTTACTCCTGGAAATGGAGAAAAAAATATTGATATTTTTTATATCGGTTCAAAAGATCCTGTTGATGGAGTAGATTTATTAGATGATGCACTAAAGCGAATTAAAAAAAAGCTTAGAGTTCGCAAACTATTAACGGATGAAGAATGGATATCAGATGATAGAGTTTTGCGAGAACTCTACAGGAAATCGAAGGTTCTGTTTTGTCCCGCGCATAATGAAGGACTTGGTGCATCATTGATGGAAGCAATGGCTTGTGGAACTCCTGTCATTGCAGTAAATGAAGCAGGGCATAGGGAGCTTGTTGTCGATGGGAAAAATGGTTATTTAATTCCGCGCAATGCAAAAATAGCAGCTGAAAAAATACAATTTATTCTCGATAATACAGAAAAAAGAAAATCAATGGAACAATTTGCTCATGATAATATGCTGAGTAATTGGTCGTGGAAAAGACGAGCAGAGAAACTCGAACGTGTGTTAAAAGAGCTTGCCAGATCGAAAAAAAATCAATTGACCCGATAATGTTCATCTGTTATCATCTTTTTTATCGTTATGCCTAGTATTGTAAGAAAAATCAGTCCATTTTTTACTGATGATCGTGGTGAGATGTCACATTTACTTACTGGAAACGAAATATTTACAAGTGCTGTCCTTATTACCTGCAAAAAAGGTGCGATTCGTGCAAATCATTATCACAAAACAGATACACATTACTCATACATGCTGAGTGGAAGTATGGAATACACATACAAGCCGTTTGGAAAGGCCGGAAAAGGAACGACCATTATTATCAAAAAGGGAGAAGTAGTCTGGACACCACCTCAGACCATCCACGCTATGCGATTTCTTGAGGATTCAGTATTTATTGCACTTACAACAGAATCGAGGAGTCAAAAGAAATACGAGGAAGATACTATAAAAGTAAAGCTAATCGCATGAAACAAGTTGTTAAGAAAAAAGTATCCTGCCGTGTTTGTAAAAAAACCAATCTTGAAATGGTTTTCTCCTTTGGACCGACGCCTCTTGCCAACGCTTTTCTAACGAAAAAACAAATTGATGATCCAGAGTATTATTTCCCTCTGGATGTATATTTCTGTCACTCGTGTTCATTTTTGCAATTGGGGCATGTCGTTGATCCAGCACTACTCTTCGGTAACTATGTATATGTTTCTTCAACTTCACCGGTATTTATCAATCACTTTAAAGACTTTGCAAAAATTGTGATAAAAGACTACAAATTTGAAAAAAAATCACTCGTGATTGATGTGGGAAGCAATGATGGGATTCTCCTTAAGCCTTTTAAAGCTCTCGGAATGCATGTTTTAGGTGTAGAGCCAGCAAAACACATTGCTGCAATTGCAAGAAAAGATGGCATACCTACTGTTGCAGAGTATTTTACGGTTCCAGTAGCTAAAAGAATCGTTCATAAATACAGAACAGCCAAAGTAATTACTGCAACGAATGTATTTGCCCACATAGATGATCTAGATGAGGTAATAAAAGGCCTTAATGTTTTGCTAGATAAGGATGGTATTTTTATTATTGAAGCACCTTATTTAGTTGATTTTTTACAGAAGCGGTATTTTGATCTTGTGTATCACGAACATTTATCCTATTGGGCGGTAGGAACATTCATAACGCTTTTTAAACGATTTAACATGAAGGTTATTGATGTCCAAAAAGTTCCAGTACATGGTGGATCGATACGCGTTTTTGTCACGAAACATAATAGTAAATATGACATACAGGATTCTGTTAAAAGTTTCATAAAAAAAGAAAAAAAACTTGGTCTAGACAACATCGATACATATAAAGAATATGCAAAGGAAGTTCAAGAAAACAAAATAGCACTATTGGAACTCCTTTCAGAGATAAAAACGAATGGAAAAAAGATCGCAGGGTATGGTGCTCCTGCCAAAGGAAATACACTTCTGAATTTCTTCAGCATTGGAGGAGAAACACTTGACTATATTATAGACGATAGCAAACTAAAGCAGGGACTTTTTAGTCCTGGTAAACATATCCCTGTCGTTCCATCAAATATAATTTCCAGACAAAAACCAGATTATATTCTTATCCTGGCATGGAATTTCGCTGAATCAATAATAGAAAATCAAATGAATTTTAGAAAAAATGGAGGAAAATTTATTATTCCGGTACCAAAGCCTACAATCGTATGAAATGAGAAATACTATTATTGATGAGGATATCTCTGCAATTCTCCAAGAAATTGATGATGTTTCCCTAAATTTATCAGGTAAGACCATCCTTATCGCGGGAGGTGCTGGATTTTTAGGAAGTTATTTAATAACAACGATTGATCGATTAAATAAAAAAGTACTTCCCAAGCAATGCACAGTAATCTCTCTTGATAACTACATAACAGGAAGAAAACGAAACATTTTAAAAACGGTTGATAGGAAATGGATCCATTTTAAAAAGGCAGATATCACAAAACCGCATAAAATTTCTGAAAAAATTGATTACATTATTCATGCAGCAGGGTTAGCATCTCCAACGTACTATCAGAAGTACCCCATTGAGACAATAGAAAGCGCAATTTATGGTGCAAAGAACTTGCTTTCTCTATCTGTTGATAAAAAGGTTAAGGGATATTTGTTCTTTTCATCGAGTGAGATATATGGTGATCCTGATCCGGCACATATTCCTACACCAGAAACTTATAGAGGTAATGTTTCACCTACCGGACCTAGGTCTTGTTACGATGAATCAAAACGCGTTGGTGAGACGCTTTCAATGACCTACTATCGTTTATATAACACACCTGTCAAAATTGTTAGACCTTTTAATGTCTATGGTCCGGGTATGTTAATAGATGATTATCGTGTTGTTCCATCTTTTATTGCACGGTCTCTCAGCGGAAAACCACTTTTTGTTCACGGTCAAGGAAAGCAGACAAGAACATTCTGCTATATCAGTGATGCCATTTCCGGATTCTTCAAAGTACTGCTATCAGAGGAAAATGGTCAAACATATAATATCGGAAATGACGATGAGGAAATAACAATGATGCATTTAGCAAAGCAAATAGCAAAATTATCACCACGAAAAACTACTATAAAAACAATCCCATACCCCGCAACATATCCGCAAGATGAGCCAAGAAGAAGATGTCCGGATCTCACAAAAGCAAAAAAAGATCTCAGCTACAATCCTCAAATATCACTTATTGAAGGACTAAAAAGAACGATGCACTGGTATGCTAACGAGTACGAGTTATGACCAATTTAGCACTTATTGGAGCAGGATCTTTTGGAGCGAAATACATTGCAACATTAGAATCGTTGCCTGATATATCATTAAAGTATATTTGTACGTCAAGTGATGAAAAAAAGAAGCTCTACGCAAAGCATTATATAGTCATTAACAACTATAAAGAGCTATCTAAAATGGATGATATTGACGGGGTTATCATATGTACTCCAGCCTCGACACATTATACTATTGGAAAATATTTTCTTGAAAAAAAATTCAATGTGCTATTTGAAAAACCCCTAACAACCTCATACTTTGATGCAAAAAAACTTTTGACGCTCTGGAAAAGGACCAAAACTGTTATCTTAGTCGGACATACCTATTTATATAGCCCAGCTTTTTTGACAGTGTGTCGTTATTTAGCACATATTGGCGAAATTCGTTCGTTAGATTTTACCGGTGCAAACTGGGGTCCTGTAAGAGCCGATGTCTCTGTACTGTGGGATTGGTCAGCACATGACATTGCTATGTGTTTAGCAATTCTCCCTTACAGACCTCGAAAGGTAGAGGCATTTGGAGAAACTATATTAGAAAAATCAAAAGGTGGAGATTTCGATTCAGTATCAATTAGGCTTTTCTTTTCAAAAAATATTGTTGTTACAATCCGTAACAGCAGGATTTCTTTAGATAAAGTCAGAAGGGCTGTAGTTATTGGGACAAAGGGAGGTATTTTGTTTGACGATTTAGCTAAGAAAAAAGTTTCCTACTACCCAACGAAAGGTACACAGCATATTTTTTCTCGTGATGATCAGCCAATATTTCCTACGATCTCGCGTACAACACCACTAGCTTCTGAAATTCTAGAGTTTGTTCGCTGCATCAAAACGAAAAAAAACCCTCATTCTGATTTGGTATTTGGAGCAAAAGTCGTAGAAATAATTCAAAGTACTGAAAAATCTATAAAGGAAAAACGGTCTATAATTTTCTAAATAACATGAGACATAACCCCCCTATTTCTATCTCATTAATCTACGTTTATTACAACACTCCTTGTGAGCTTGCTGTTTCAATAGAATCTGTCAATAGAGCTGTTGGGAAATATAAATATGAAATCATTATTGTAGATAATGCCTCAGCGAAAAAAATTCCAATAGAGATTTTTAAGAAAAAAATTAGAATGATCACAAATGAGGTAAATGTTGGATTCGGAGCTGCAGTTAATCAGGCAGCGAAAATTGCTAAAGGGGAGTATCTTCTTATTGTAAATCCTGATGTTCTGTTTCATAAAGATACGATCAGAAAAATGATTGAGACGCTTGAACAGAATAAAAAAATTGGTATTATTGGGCCAAAATATCTTGACGGTAATGGGGAAGTAATTCCAAGTGTCAGCGGTATTCCATCATTTCCTGGGATGATTGCTTGTTTCTCACTTATTGATAAATTTTTTCCAAAAAATTCTTTTTCAAAAAAGTACTGGATGCGGGATATTGATAATTCGAAGTTGCAAAAAGTTCCGGCTATTGGGGGAGCGTGTCTTCTGGTCAGAAAGTCTGTTTTTGACAAAATTGGTGGATTTGATGAGCGATTCTTTATGTATTTCGAAGAAGCGGATTTGTGTCAGAGAATAGCAAAAGCTGGGTATTCAGTCGTTTATCTTCCGCAGGCCGTCATTACCCACTTGGTAGGGAGAAGTTCTACTGATAAAGCATTGGTCCAAAAACGTTTCGAGAAAAGTAGGTTTATTTACGTCCAAAAATATCACGGAACAATCTCTGCTTTTCTTTCAGAAGGACTTATCAGATTATTGTCGCCGACAGGGTTGAGTCTTTTTTTTATCCTTTGCGTATCGCTTTTTCTCAATCTCTATAAAATCACATCTCTTCTTATGTTTTTTGGAGATTTCGGAAGAGACCTGCTTGCTGCTCGCGATATGATAGTGACCGGTAAAATTCCGTTGCTTGGTATTCCGTCATCTGTTATATGGTTGCATCAAGGTCCTCTGTCGATATATTTTATCGGTTTGTCGCTTCTCATTGGAAGATTTAATCCAATTGCACCGGCAGTCTTTTATGCTTTCCTTGGCGCTTGTTCAACTTTTCTTGTTTACCGACTTGGAAAAGCGCTGTTCGGATCAAGAGCCGGTTTACTTTCGGCAGCTTTTTATGCAACTTCACCCCTAATTGTTATGAATGCCCGATTACCCTATCATACTGCTCCTATTCCTTTTTTCACCTTGCTTTTTTTCCTGACGCTCTGGAACGTCATAAAAGGAAATTATCGACTGATCTTTACATTATTTTTCCTGTTTGGATTGCTACTGGAGCTTGAACTTTCAAATGCTCTCATTGCAATTATCTTGGGTATTATCTGGGTTTTCTACAGGCTTCCTGTTACAAAGCGAATTATTCTTCAGGCATTGGGCGGTTTTGTTCTCGGTATCCTCCCGTTTATTCTCTATGATGTAACACACCATTTTATTCAGACTGGGGGATTGTTTTTGTGGATTATCAACCGGATCCGATTGTTCCTTGGATTGACGATCTCTGGGAATGCGACGACTCACGAAGCAGGGTCTGCAGTAACTACTATATGGTCAGAAATAGTACGAATCATTTTTCCGGCAGTCGATATCGTTGTTGTTGCTATCATTGCACTGGGGGCAATTGCCGTTTTACAGATGCGAAAAGAGCTACTTTATAGAGCGAAACCGAACGGGCTTATCATGAGTCTTGTCTGGCTACTTGTTCCGATTACCGGCTATATTGTTCATGCAAAACCGGGAACTGCGTACTTTCCATTTTTGTATCCGGTTATTGCATTATTTATCGGATATACCTTTTTTACTTACGCCAAACGCTTTCTACTCGTTCTTTTTGTGTTTTTCTTTATTATTTTCTTTAACGCGTCGTATCTTGTGAGCAACAATTATTTTTTGGCGACGCAGCAGTCAAAGACTGTTCCTGCGCTTTATGGATACAGCTACGGAATAAGTATCGGTGTTCAGAAGGAGGTAGCCCAATTTATTGCGCAGGATGCAAAGGGTAATCAGTTAGCAATAAAAGGCGGAGGATTTCTCCGGCAATATGCTACAGACGTTGATAATTATAAATACCTTGTATGGTGGTACGGAGCACATCTTAACGATAATGCTCCAGTCCAATATGTGATTTACCAGAACAAAAAAGAGATTCCAAAACATACACAGGTCGTATACAACAGTACGTTTGTGTGGGTAATCAAAAATGTCAAGCACCACTAAATATTTTTTTATCGGAATTATTCTTATTTTTTTTATTTCTGTTATTCTTCCCGGATATTTCTTTCCGGCTGATGTTGTAAATAATATTCCGAGTTTTAGTGAAGGGAAATGGACAAGGCCTAAGAATTCATTAGAGGCAGATCCAGTATACCAGTTTGAACCATGGCGTGATTTTGCAAAGAGAAGCTTTTTTAGCGGACAATTTCCGTTATGGAATGATCTTAATGGACAGGGAGCACCGCTTTTTGCAAATATGCAATCAGCAGTTCTTTTTCCTCTAAATTTTCTTTATTATCTTCTTCCGACAAAAGTGGCAATAAATAGCATTTATTTGCTAAAGCTTTTTCTTTTTGGCTTTTTTATGTATCTCTATCTTAGGTCTATAGATATTCGCGTGGGAATTGCAATTCTTGGAGCGATAGCGGCGACGTTTTCAGGTTTTATGATCTTGTGGCTTTATTGGCCGCATACTAATGTGTATTTACTGCTTCCGCTGCTGTTATTGTTAACTGAAAAATTAAAAGAGACAAAAAAAATATCATATCGATGGAATATTGCTATAGCTATTAGCTATTTCATCGGTATTCTCGGTGGCCATCCTGAGACGCTTTTTCATATAGCGATTCTCCACATGACCTACAGTGTCTTTCGGCTTTGGGGTGAAAAGAAAAAAATTACATCATTACTTCTCAGTATTTTGTTCGGGTTTATCCTTGGGGCAGTGCAGATATTACCATTTCTGGAATATTTGAGAAATAGTTATACGCTTCAAAAACGGACAGTGGGTGTTTCACAATTTTATCTCCCCTTACAAGCCTTCATAATGAATTTTTTTCCATTTATTCTTGGCGGGCCGCATCGGCAATATTATCGACCTATTGAGCCTCAAACAAATTTTCAAGAGGTCCTCGGAGGGTATGCAGGACCAATCATATTGTTATCATCTGCCTTTGGACTACTTGTCTTTAAAAAGAAGAAGTTGGAGCTCTTTTGGACGGCAGTTATCGTAATATCGTGGCTCTTAGCGTATAAAGTTTGGCCATTCTGGTACTTAAATACTCTGCCGGTTTTACGGACAAGCGCCAATCAGCGTCTCATTGCTTTTGCAGGGTTTGGCGTGGTGGTTCTTTTTTGCTTGGTTCTTAACAAAGTGCTTAAGGGAGAGAAACCACAAGTGCCATACAAAATAATGTTTTCTAACAGGATCTATGGTATCTTGTTTGCTCTTAACGTCTTGTTGTTTGTTGTGTTTAGCCTCAAAAACCCATTTGAGGGGACAAAATACGTTCAGATATTTCCATTTATTCTCCAGCATATTTTCTTCATGGTTGTAACAACTATTCTTTTTTTCTGGATGACGACCCGATTTATCAAAAAAAAACTTTCTGAGAAGCTTTACTTTATTGGAACTACTATTTTCTTACTTTCACAAACATTCCTGCTTTTTTGGAACTATAATCCTGTTATTCCGAAGTCGCAATTTTATCCTGCTATACCAGTTGTACAGGAACTCAAAAAATTTCCAAAGGGAGCAGTTCTTGAAGTAGGTAATCCTTCACTCCCTGCAGATATAAATCTTAGATTCGGCATTCCAGAGAATACTAATTACGATGCTGTGGAAGTGGCCTGGTACAGACATGCATTAGATCAACTGTTTCCGAAAAAAAATCAGTGGGAAAATCCTGATGACATTACACCTGACACAGCCAGGCGGCTCGGCATTATGTATGTTTTATCTGATTATGATATTACTCTACAGAAAAAGACCGTTATAACTGACGTTGCTAGCGTACTTCACCCGATCGCCAAAAGTAGTCCGTATACGTATGAAATTTCAAATCAGGATGGAGTACTCAAGCAAATTCGATTCCGTACAGCAAATTTCAACAGGGTAAATACTTGCACACTCTTTGTATCTTTGCGGAATTCTTCAACTAACAAACTATTAATCAATAAGCCGATATCCTGTAGAGAGATCCGTGATAATGTATTCTATACTCTTACCGTTCCTCCGACGCCATTAACGAAAAATAATAGGTACAGTATTACCGTAACAAGCAACACCAATAATACAAACGCACTAGCTCTATGGGGAGATAATGGGAAACCGTTTACTGAATTTCTTTTTGATACACCAGGCAAAAAGAACCCATTTACCTTACTCGCAAAAACAAAGAGCACGTATATTTGGAAAGTCAATAATTCCAAATTTGTTGAGGGTGTTAAAAAATACTCAGTCCTTTATGAAGATCCGCAGAAACTTGTACTTGATGCAACAAGTGATAAGCCAACAGATATTATCATTAAAAAAACATTCTATCCGGGTTGGCATTCTCAAATAAACGGTAATGAAGTAACCATCAAAAATTCAGATCCTTTTATGAAAATCCCGCTGAGTAAAGGGAAAAGTTATATTGAACTTACCTATCGCCCTCTCTCATTTTTAGTCGGCACGGTTATTACATTCCTTGGAATTCTTGGTCTGGGAATATTTTTATTCAGAAAAGAAAGACAAGTATTAGGCTCATACTACAAAGGTTTGGTGATCGGCAAAAAGATAGATTCAATTTCTTTTGATCAACACGTTATGTCTATTGTCATAGCGATTGTTATGGCTATAGCCTGCTATGCATTTTTAGTACTCGTAGTTCCTGTACATTTTACTCAACCTTGGACTACTGCAATTAATTGGTTTACTGTACATCATTATCCGCGTCAAAGAGATTATTTCTATTACATTTCCGGATTTCTTTTTATTTTGGTTTTTACTTGTGGTGCATGGATAATTTGGATATGGAAAAAAGGAAAATAATTTTTTTTGAAATTATTATAATCATTGTCTTAAGCGTATTAATCGGTTCTACTGGAACTGCAAGTCTGTTTTTTGGAGACATCAACATTATTGACGAAGGACAATTTGCTGCATGGGCGAGTCATATGCTTCTTGGTCAACATATGTTCAAAGATATCTATATCACATACGGTCCTTTTTTCGTTTATCCAGTGTATCTTCTTTTTAAATATTTTGGGTCATCCATTTTTTCAGTACGATCTTACATTCTTAGCGGAGATATTGCAGGAATAATCATCTCACTTCTTATTATGTATCGTTTGCGTGTCCCTTTTTTGGCTAGATTTTGTGTCATATTACTCATGATACTTATTCCGACAATGCAGTTACGGCAGGCAACGGGGCTTATCAGTCTCTATTTGATAATGGAGGCAATAGATAGAAAAAAACCTCTCTGGTTCTTCTTTACTGGGATTTTTACTGCTTGCAGTATATTGGTCAGCCCGGATATAGGAATTTTTGTCTGTTTGATTGAAGGGATAATCTTGATTTGGTATTTTCTTTTTGAAAAGCGGATTGGAATATATTCTCAACAAATTGGATATGGAATACTGGGTTTTATTGCTGTTGTTCTTCCGTTTGTCCTTTGGTCGCATTCCGAAGGATGGTTTGGATCGTATCTATCAGTGACCAAAGATGTGTTTAATTCATTTTCCGGTATTAATCTCCCAAATGGGACGGCATTCCCAAACTTTCTTGCCTTAATGCCACGATCGTTCAATGTAATAACGTGGGTTAAATTTATTTCTTCAAAAGAAATACTGCTATATTGGGGGATACTATTCTACATTTGTACCTTCTTGTATTGTTTTATTATCCTTCTCAAAAAAGGTATGACCTCAAGAGTGAGAGATATAAGTATGTTGTCGATTTTTGGATTTTGTCTTTACTTTATTCTTGTCGGAAGATGGGGAGTAGGGCACTTTTTCTTTATTTTGTCTCCAATTTTATTGATTAGTGCGTATTATATTAGCGAGTTAATCAAAATGCCAAAAAAAAATATATCTGACAAGTATTTTAGTTATATTTTAATAGGTCTATTATGTCTATCCGGGGTGAGATTGATTATGATCAATAGACCACAAATTATCACAAATGTAACTGCACTTTTTCAATCCGCGAATGATAATCAAAAAAAAACAAGAATTGATAACATATCAGTATCAAAAGGTCAAAAACGCTATATTGATTCTGTTAATAAATTTATTACAAAAAACAGCAAAAATAGTAAATATATTTTTTTCTTGTCAAATGAACCTCTTTTCTATATGATGAGTAAGAAATTAAATCCGACTCGATATGATCTGCCGTATATCGTCATAACAAAAGCAAAGCGGTACGAAGTCTTGGCTGCCTTACAGGCTCACCCGCCACAGTATATTTTCAATAACCTTGCGTCATGGCCTGTTGATGGAGTCAGTAATAGCCAGAGAATGCCGGAAGTGGCGGCATATATACAAAACCATTATCGAAAAGTCGCAATGATAGAGAAGACGGTTGTTTATGAGTACGAAAAATAGCAAAACGAAAGTCGATATTATCCTTCCTGTTTATTATGAGCAGGATAACATTGAGAAAGTCATTCAGGGAATAGAAAAATATACTACATCACCTCATCGAATCTTTGCAATCTGGCAGGATAAAAAGGATCCATCGATATTCATACTTAAGAAATTACAAAAAAAATATACGTCACTGGAAGTAATTGAGTGTAAGTCCGGAGTCGGAATGCGGCAGGCGCTTACAACCGGATTTAAACATACTTCAGCAGATATCATTATTATCATGATGTCCGATCTTTCTGATAATCCAAAGCAGATTGAGCAAATGCTTAAAAAAATTTCAGAGGGATATGACTTTGTTTGTGCAACTCGATACAGCAAGGGTGGGAAAAGAATAGGTGGTTCAAAAATAAAAGCATTCATGTCATGGTTTGCCTGTGTGACGCTTCGTATGATTACCGGTATCCCGACAAGTGATGCGACGAATGCGTATAAGTGTTTTAAAAGATCTTTACTAAAAAGAATAACGGTAGAAAGCACTGCGGGATTTGAAATACCATTGGAGTTAGTCGTAAAAGCATATAGATTAGGGTATATGATAACTGAAATTCCAACAGTATGGAGGGAGAGGGAAAAAGGAAGCTCAAGTTTCAAAGTATTTTCGTGGATACCATTTTATATGCGTTGGTATACTGCGGCAATAAAATATCGATACTTTACAGCTTATGAAAAATAATCACCTTTATTCTGTTCGTTTTCCGGATTTGCAAATCAGAGATAAGATCTGGACAGTTTTAGTCAATGACTTTTTCCAGAACTACTTTTCTCAAGATGATACTGTTCTTGATATTGGATGCGGATATGGTGAATTTATTAATCAAATAAAATGTCAGAAGAAAATAGGACTTGATATTGACAACAAATATAAACCATATCTTAATAGAAACGTTCAGTTTATCCATGCACCGAGTTTTAGAACTGGCATGAAAGCACACTCTATAGACAAAATATTTATTAGTAATGTTTTCGAACATCTATCAAGAGAAGACATAAAAAGAACTATTGAAGAATGCAGAAGAATTTTGCGTGAAGATGGGGAAATTATTATTCTTCAACCAAATATTCGATATGCCACAAGAGATTACTGGATGTTTTTTGATCATATCACTCCAGTGGATGACCGCGCACTTCAAGAGATATTTTCGACATACAATTTTGGGATCGCCAAAAAAATTAATCGATTTTTACCACTGACAACCAAAAGCAGCTTTCCAAAGAATCCATTTTTTGTTCGTATGTATTTATATTTCCCGTTACTTTGGTATATATTCGGAAAACAAAGCCTTTTGATATTTAAAAAAAAATAATACATGGAACTTCGAAAACTTACTGAGTTATTGTTTATTCTGACAATTCTTTTACTTCTCCTTGCCACATTTAACAAGGGATTGACTCTCAATGACGAAGGATATGTTTTGCAGGCTGGCCAAAGGATACTTCACGGTGAATTGCCGTACCGGGATTATTTTTTTGTCTATACACCACTGTCTGCGTATATTACTGCGGGAGCATTTTTATTATTCGGTCAAAGCGTTATCGCATCACGAGTTGTTGTATTGTTTTTCTCAATAGCAGCACTTATCGCTGTGTGGCTTATTGCAAAGAGATTAACAAAAAATACATACGTTATCGCAATAACAGTGCTCTTTTTTACAGTTTGGTCACCATTACATACAAATTTCTCTTGGCCGGTGGTGTATTCATTGACTTTTACTCTCTGGAACGTTTATTGTTTCCTGCAATTTCTTGAAACCAAACAGTATCGTTATGTTGTTTTTGCAGGTTTACTTACGTCACTGGTATTTCTTACCAAGCAAAATTTTGGTGCGGCGGTACTCGCAAATGGCATAATTATGTTTTTGTGCATAAAAGAAATCCGAACAAGAAAATCGTTTATTATGTTTACCGTTCCTTTTCTTCTGCCAATTATCTTATTTGTAATACAGATATATCTATCCGGTTCCGTTAGCGGAACCGTCGAGAACTTTTATTACTATTTCTTCAAAAAATTGATTATTGACCATAACGGTTCAACTCCATTTATCTATATTTTACCCTCTTTCGTTAAGACACTGATAAAGGCATTCTTTTATTTATCTCCACTGATAATTTCAGTGGCAACACTAATCTATAGTTTATTAAAAAAAAGAAATACTTACTTTTTTTTGAGCACGACGACTGTGCTGTACTATTTAACAGGTATCCGTCCAGTTACTGATATCGTTCATTTAACTCCGCTCGTATCTCTCTTATGTTTGCCATATCTTGAATTTGTCGTTATGGAAAAATCAAAAATAAGTCAATTAATTGCAACACTTGTAGCAGGTGTATTTATTTTAGTAGGACTATATAATGCATTCTTTAACGGATACTATAAATGGGAACAACCGCTGATCAAACAGACTGTCTATCAAAAAGATAGCAGACTTCAAATTTTTCTTGATGATAAATCTGCACGGGAAATTAAACATGTTACAAAATTTATTGATCAAAATTCTAAAATAAATGATTATATTTTTATATATCACTACGTTCCGACATTTTATTTCTTGGCTGACAGGAAAAATGCTACCCGTTTTATTTACATTCATCCGAATGTGTTGGATTCGCAATACCGGAAAGAAGTAATTAATGATTTAAAAGAAAAACACGTGAACCTTATTGTCACTGATAAAAATTTGCGTGAGGATACATCTTCGGTTTCTGTCTATATCCGGACTCATTACAAAAAGTTCAATACGATAGCAAGCTATGATTTCTGGCGAAAGAAATAACGGCTATTTTTTTTGAATACCTGTGGATAGTATCGTACTGAGAACAAGTATCCCATGTTTAAAAGAACTTACACTTGATTGTCCCTCAATACGTTTTTTATACGTTATAGGAACATTAAGAATTCGATATTTTTTTTGTGAAGCTTTGATAACTAATTCCGCTTCATACCCGAAATGGTCAACCTGGGGCGAGAGATCTTTCAGAACGTCAGTCTTAAATGCCTTAAAACCTGCCATAACATCAGTAATACGCTGCCCAGCGACAATGCTGGTCATAGCAGAAAGAAAATAACTACCGAATAATTTTAATCTGCTGACTGATCCTTTTTCAACGTGAGCACCTTTTTGATAACGCGTTCCCAGAGTGACATCATATCCTTTTTGTAAAGGATCGATCAGTTTTGGAATATCATCAGGAATAAATTGGTAATCTGCATCAATTTGGATAGCATATTTACCGATAATATGAGGAATTGCTTTTTTAATATTCGTTCCTTTTCCTATACTGTCTTCAACACGCAAAATCCTTGCCCCAAGTTTTTTGGAAATTTGGCTCGTATTATCCGTTGTTTTGCTATCAATTATCACCAGGATATCGATATGATGATATGATAAGTTCTGTATTCCTTTAATAATTCTTTCAATGTTATTCTCCTCGTTATATGCTGGTATTAGTACGGTAATTGTGGGATTGTCGAGGTTGCTGGGACGCATTTTTGTATAATACTGGTAATTGTAACAAATCTCATTATGATCAACAAGAAAAATGTCATCCTGGCAGCAGTACTATTTTTTTCTGCGATACTCTCCCGGGCCCCTCTTATAGAACACCTCCAATCACATTGGGATGGACCACAATACAGTATCGGTATAGTACGATACTCTCTTACGCAGGATACTCCGGCACCACCCGGTTATCCTATCTACATCGCAATGGGAAAATTTTTTTACGTTTTTACTCATGATCCACATCTTGCATTGTTGATTATCAGCGTACTGTTCAGCGGAATAGGGGTAGTTATTTTCTATCTTGCCGGTCAGAGAATATTTAACCAGTCTGTCGGAATAATAAATGCGTTATTGTTTCTTTCAGGACCGACTTTTTATTTTTTTGGACTAACAGCGTATGCATATGGTATTACTCCGGTAATCTCAACTGCGTTAGCTTTGGTGGTTTTCCTCATTGCCCGGGAGAAAAAAAAACTGGGATTTTTGCTCGGATTATTATTCTCTCTTGCTATCGGGTTTCGAATACAAGATATATTTTTCCTTACACCGTTGTTTTTTTACGGCTTATATTGTTTACCCAAAAATCAAAAGATTGTTGCGAGCATTTCATTTATTCTTATAACATTTGTATGGCTGTTTCCTTTATTAAACGTAGTTGGAGGGCTTCAGGAATACATTCGTCTTTGTTCAACCTTCGCACAAAATGATTCATTGCCATCACCTGGGATCATGTATCCCATCATAAACAGAATGACAATTGTGAAAGGATTTTTTCTTAGTTTTAGTATCGGTTTACTATTTCTCCTTTTCTATCCTTATACTTTTTTACACCAGCCAAAAGGAAAAATTATAAAAAAGAACGCAAAGATGTTCTTATTTTTTGCATTATGGATCATACCTTCATTATTATTTAATCTGTTTATCAGAAGCGATCATGCTGGTCATCAGATGACATACCTATCTGGCACTGCTTTACTAATTGCATACGCAATATATAAAGTCACATATAAGAGCAAGCTTTTTTTCATAGCCTCTGTTTTTTTAATTGTTTCATCAAACCTATTTACTTTCTTCCGGGACAGAGATCCGAACTTTACTATGCCTTACGTTGCGACATCATTTCATTACTCAGAAATTCGAAAAAATGATATAAAACTCGGATCAAAAATACAGTATGTTAAAACACATTTCTCACCTCAATCAACACTCATTATCACATCCTCATATTTATGGAGACCGATCATGTATTATTTAAAAGATTATCAGGTTGATGATATTGAAGCATTGGTAACGACAGATCCCCAATATAGGGATATCAGAAGAGATGCACACGACTGGAATAGGAAAGAATATACTGAAAAAAAATATTTATTTAACGTCCCAGAAAATATTACAACAATAGTTCTTTTTGAAGACGAATCAAAAAAGTGGATACAAAGAGATAAGGCTAAAGATGTGATACTTCCGGGAAATAGCACCATTACAATTATGGAGACAAAACCGGGGAAACAATATAGTTATAGTTATGCAAAATTAAGAGAAAAGTAATGATAATGAGAACGCTATATCAGTATGCAGTTATCGGGTTACTACTTCTGTGGATAGTGGTCTCTGCAGTTCGTACTGTTAGTAATTTCTCAAAGATTTTTACAGAAGAGAAAGAGTGGATGGGTCTATCTGACTATCAAAAAAACAATAAATACTTCGGAAATATCTTTTCCCTCCTTTACAATACCTCCAAATATACGAGTAGCAACAGCAGGATTGGATTTTACTCGGGGGGAAGAGAATTCTACCTTGGAAGATACGAGTTATATCCCCGAAGAACAATTTGGTACCATACACCCCAAGAACTCATTGCTAATTTGAAAACTAGAAATATACAATATGCTATTGTATACGGAAAAAATCTGTCATCCAATAAACTTTTCCGAAATTTACACCTTACGATTATCACTCAGACAAATGATAAGAAGGGAACACTCTACAAATTATGATAACGCTACTCGCATTCGGAGCTATCCTGTTTGTGACATGTTTGGGATCGTTAATAATAGTTGCTTTCAATCTTTTGCCTAAAGAGCATCCGCTGAGTCTTCTTTGCTTCGGCTACGGATTAGGGGTAGGCCTCATCGGGTTACAAATGTTTGTATATGCAAGAATTGGACTAAGTTTTTCACTTCCCCTTATTGTCACACCGTGGTTCCTTTTTCTATTGTTTCCTCTTAGAAATAAAATATCGTATCCCTATAAACGATTGAAAGTAAGAATAAACGCAATCGATAAAGTATTGTTAGTGTTTATTCTTTGTTTATTAGGATTTGTCTTTTTTGAGTCGCTCATGAGACCGGTGACTGCCTGGGATGCGTGGGCGACGTGGTTATTAAAATCAAAGGTATTTTTTATCGATAATGGCATAAAATCCGGTATCTTTCGGTATCTTGCATCAGATTACCCGTTACTTATCGGTATGATCGGCACCTTTGTCTATGAATTTATCGGGTCAATAAATGATAGGGTAGTATTACTGGTATTTTCTTCATTCTATATTGCATTATCAGGAGTATTTTTCTTTACGCTTTTGCCCAAGATAGGATTGACTAAATCTCTGCTTTTTACGTTTCTTTTACTGTCTACACAAAATCTTATCAGACACGGGGGAAGATATGAGGCAGGACAAGCTGATTTGGCGCTCGGATATTATTTTCTTGTTGATGTTGTAATTTTATTGAAGTATATAAAAACAAAAAGCTTTCCGACGCTTATCTTGCTGAATATATTTTTAGGAATTACAGCGTTAATCAAAAACGAGGGGATACCGATAAGTATTTTCGTATGTATAACAGTTGTATTCTATGTTATCAAATTTAAATCATACAAACAGCTTGTTTCATTACTTTTTCTCTTTATTCCTCTTCTTGATTGGCAAGTGTATAAAGCAATATCTGATATGCCAAAACTCCCAAGCTATGTACAGTTTGCTCTGTACCCTGATCGATTTTTTCAGATAGTAAAAGGATTTTTCCAAGAAGCACAAAATATAAAAAATTGGAATTTATTATGGATCGTATTTCTTGTTTCTACGGTTCTTTTTCCTTTCAGAAAAAAGGAAAATAAAACAATTGGAATAATCTTACTCCTTGTTTATTTACAACTGGCAATGTATCTTCTGATATTCATGAATACAACGGAAGACCCAACAGCACATATCAAAGATGTCTTTGACAGACTGCTTTTACATATTGCTCCGACCGCTATGCTGACAATTTCCTATATTACCTCAGATATTATTAATTCTTCAAAAATAAAGAGGTTTTTTAATGACTAAATATCAAGGAATCTCAACGTTAGAAGTGCTTGAAGGTGCTGATCATTATAATAAGTGGATTGCAGAAACGGCGATGAGCAGTCTTTCGTCGCCGATACTTGAAATCGGAGCAGGAACGGGAAATATCTCACAGTTTTTCTCCGGCAGAAATGGTGTATATTTGTCTGATGTTGATACTAATTTAGTAAAACAATTAAAAAAACGTTTTGCAGAAGATAATACATTCAGTGTCTTACAATTGGACATAAGAAAGCCGGCACAGGACAAATACAGAGAGTACTTTCGATCAATTTTTGGCATAAATGTTTTAGAACACATAGAAGATGATGAGAAAGCGCTCGCTAATCTTAATACCTTACTTAAAAAGAATGGGGAATTAATGCTGTTAGTTCCTGCCAAGCAATTCGCATATACAAGACTTGACAAAGACCTCGGGCACTACCGGAGGTACGAGAAAAAAGAATTAAGAGAAAAAGTAGAAAACGCCGGCTTTATCATTAATGAGATGTTTTATTTTAACATCGTCGGCCTCTTGTCTTGGATAATCAGGGACAAAGTAGAAAGGGAAAATATTCAACTCAAACCATACCAAGTTGCGCTTTTTGATTCGATAGTACCGATCCTAAGAGTTATTGAATCAACGATAAAACCTCCGGTGGGAATATCACTTATTGTCCGGGCGCGAAAAAATTAATCTTTACAATTTTATCCGTAGCTTATTAAGAATCATTTGCTGGGTATTTTTTCCTTCAATAAAACTGTTTTCCTGGATATAGAACTGAAAGATACCGATCATAATAGCGTTATAGAGAATAAATAACAGACAGAGTGTCACAAGGGTATGAAATTGCATTTTCTTAAGTAAGGATTGCATAAGAGCGGCAATACCGATAGAGAATACTGGAATGAGACTAATGAGCATGCGTGTTCCGTACGCTTCTCCTTGTTGCCAGCCGCTCCAGCTGGCAATAACAAAAAATTGTACCCCTATGGTGATAAGAAATATTGTGCTCATACTGCTGTGTATCTTTCGGAAAATCCATAGTCCGAACAAGCTTATAATGAACAGGGAAGAGAAATACAGCATGCCAGTTTTTGGGTTGAGTAATACACCAAGAATATGAGGATGAATAACGTCAAATGAGCTGCTGTCAACGTAAGGACTTTTCCATACTGTGCCATAAACTATGTACCAGACAATAAGTTGCGGTAAAAACCCGATAAGAAAGCCACTAATTACCGCTACACTTTGCTTGAATAGGGATGTCGAGTCATATTTTTTTTTAAACAGCATAATGGTCTCGAAGGCAAGAGGTAAGCCCAGAACAATATCTTGGGTCCGTATCGTTGCCAGCATTCCGAGAAGTAATCCTAGGATCAGCCATTGTTTCAACGGACGATGCATATAATTTTTTTGCCAAAGATAGAAATAAGTTGTTGCAATAAAGAATGAAAAAGGGTGAGAATTTATGACATCAATACTGCTGTAATAAATAAGATTAGTCGCAAAAAGAACAAAGAGTGTTGTTGATAGGGAAATCCGTGGAGGGAAAAGATTTTTGAGGAGTTTGTACAGAACTGTCAGACCAAGGACAAAATACAAAATGTTTCCGATTCCTACAAATATCTGATAAATATCAGAATATCCGTTCCGGGAAGTTGCATAGCCAAGGGATCTGAGCGTAAGTACTATACAATCAGCGAGGAGATAGAAAGGAAGCCATGACAATGGAGCACCGGGCGGATATCTGTTCACTGCCAATCCTGTCGGCGTTGTTAATGTATATCGGTTAAGAATCTTCTCATGTAACGAATTGTTCCCTTCATGACTATAATTATGCCCCAGCTCATTAAAAAATGATAAATCATGATCAAAATAGACAGAGTGGGTATATGCCCAGTAATATATCCCGTCACCATATACAGCCTGGCCAACAATCGTATAGCGAAAAAGAAACATTGCGGAGAGGAAAAGAAAGACAAAAATCCAGATTTTATTCATGAGTTGGATTATGATAGCATATAGCAGTACATAGCATGATTTCTGCAGTTATTTTGACAAAAAATGAGGAGGCAATTATTGAGGATTGTATAAAAGCCGTTTCATGGTGTGATGAAATTATCCTCCTCGATGATAAATCTACAGACAATACTGTTCTTCTCGCTAAGGAATTGGGAGCAAAAGCTTTGGTACATCAGCTTACTGACTTTGCTTCACAGCGTAATTATGCTCTGGAACATACAATGGGAGATTGGATATTTTTTGTTGATGCAGATGAGAAGGTTTCTGATGCATTACGGAAAGAAATACAGAATGTTCTGGCAAATAATGATATAAAAGGGTATTTTCTAAGAAGACAAGATACCATGTGGGGGAAAGCACTAAAATACGGTGAGACAGCGAATATAAAACTTCTGCGTCTTGCAAAAAAAGATGCCGGAGCATGGCAGGGGAAAGTTCATGAGACCTGGCATGTTACCGGTAAGACTGCTGAGTTATCAAATCCGCTACTGCATTATCCGCATCAATCAATTGCCGAGTTTCTTTTCAAAATTAACCGGTATTCAGATATACGTGCAAGAGAGCTCTATGTGGAAGGGGTAAAGGCAAATGCGTTACTTATTATATTATATCCGCAAGCAAAGTTTGTGTTAAATTACGTTATCAAGTTGGGATTTCTCGATGGCGTTGCGGGTTTTATACATGCACTGATGATGAGTATGCATTCATTTCTTGTCCGCGGAAAGTTGTGGCTATTATGGCAAAAAAAATCTACGTCCTGATTTTCATCATTTGGTCCCTGACTGTCCTCCTTTTTTATTTTCATCATCTTTTATGCAGAGGAGGAATATGTTTGTTCTGGCAGTAATCCTCGGTTGTTATGCATATGTGATATTTTTTCTCGGTTTGTCTCATTTATTGTATAAACAATCATTATTATTCGTTTCAGTCTTATGTATCTGTTCGGTTTTACTCCTTGCAATACGAAATAAAAAAATTCTCCAGACGATTTACCTTAGGTTTGGCGATTCGCTGCATGATAAAAAAATCGCAGTATTTTTTCTTTTTTTGCTCCTTATGGCGATGGTTAATCTCATCGGTGTACTTGGTCCGGAGCTGTCTTTTGATGCATTATGGTATCATCTTACTCTTCCGAAACTATATCTCCTGAACCATAAAGTCTTTTTTATTCACGGAAATCTTTTATATTATTCTGCAATGCCGCAATTGACGGAAATGTATTATGCCGCTGCGCTCGCTTTAACAAACGAGATCGTAACGAAAATTATTCATTTTTCATTCGGAATTCTTTCATGCACTGCACTTTTTTTTCTCGCCAGAAAATTACTGAACACATTTTACGCTGTTATCGTTGTCGTTGTTTTTTATGCAAATTTAGTTGTCGGGTGGGAGTCAATAACCGCCTTTATTGACTTGACCAGAACATTCTTTGAAATTATGGCTTTGTGGGGATTTGTTAATTGGATAGAAAATAAAAAGATACAATGGGCCATACTTTCCGGCATAATGGTAGGATTTGCCAGCGGAACAAAATTGTTATCACTTGGCAGCATTATTATTTTTTTGGTCCTCTTTTGTATCCTTCTGCTAAAAAGCAACCATACTTCGGATAGAAAACGGATCGTGAAAGCCGCCGGTATTTTTGGAGTAACTGCATTTCTTGTTGTATCTCCATGGTTATTTTTTGCCTATCACGCAACCGGAAATCCGGTGTATCCGTTTTTTTCACCACTTAATATTATTGAAAAAACAAAAACATCTTTCACGTTGGTAACTCCCTTTGTTGCACTTTGGAAACTTTTTGTTGCGGAATCAGATCCGATTTTACCGATATATCTTATTATGCTCCCCCTTCTTTTTGTATTTGACAGAAAACGTCCGGTGTATGTCTCAATTCTCCTGTGGTATTCGGGTCTTTCACTCCTTATCTGGTATATACTTCCGAAAATCGGCGGAGGGAGATTTGTATTGCCATATTTACCGGCATATTCTCTTCTTATTGGTTATATGCTTTTTCGAATAAAAGACGGTTTCATCCGTCGTTATGTACTTTCATTAATTGTTTTTCTTGCAGTAATTTCACTTTTTTATCGTGCAGCGGCAAATGCAAAATATCTCCCGGTACTTCTTGGGAAAGAATCAAAACACGAATTTTTAAGCAATCATCTTAATTTTTCATTTGGCGATTTTTATGACACTGATAACTTTTTTGCAACACATATCAAATCAAGTGATGTTGTGCTTTTATACGGATTCCACAACTTATATTACGTCAATTTTCCTTTTATTCATGATTCGTGGGCAAAAAAGGGGGACAGATTTAACTATATTGCCGTCCAAAATGGTACAATCCCAAAAAAGTTCTCGAGTGCCCGGTTGATTCATGTCAATCCAGTGACACATGTCAAAGTATATGCATTTGATAAATTTATAACCTATCAGTAATGAATAGATATCTTCTTATTTTTTGTTTTGTTGGTTTCTCTCTTGGACAATTAGCGAGAATTGATTTTGGTAATGGAATTGCGTTCACAGTTCTTGATATTGCAGTCTCTTGTTTTGTTGGCTACAACATGCTTCCCTTACTTCGTATAAAGCAAGCTGCAGGAGTATTGAAAAAACCTATTATCCTTTTTGGCGGAGCGTGTATCCTTTCGCTTCTTGTTAACAGTTATATCCTCAATTTTCATGAACTTGCTGTTTCATCTTTGTATCTGATCCGCTGGATGGTCTACGCGGGGTTGTATTTCATCATCGTCAATTCATCAGTATTTAAAAAAGATGAAATATTGCAGTATTTTTCAATTGCAGGATGTATTCATATTATTCTCGGTTTGTTGCAATACTTTCTGTATCCTGATCTCAGACAGCTTTATTTTCTTGGTTGGGATGACCATCTCTATCGTCTTGTTGGTCCGCTCATTGATCCGAATTTTCAAGGAGCTCTTTTTGTACTTTTCTTTACGCTCTTTTTCCTTCTTCTTTGGAATGAAAAAAAGAAGTATCGCTCACTGTCATTTTTGAGCAAATTGTTAGTGCTTATTGTACTGATGGGAGTGATTGTTCTTACGTATTCACGAAGCGCACTTCTTATGCTTGGGATATCTTTTGTATCATTAGGATTATTATTAGGTAATAAAAAAATTATTTTTTCTTTTGTTGTAATAACGCTTTTTTGCGTTGTTCTCTTTTCAAACAGCAAAATTGAAGGCCTCAATCCGTTTCGAACTGCGTCTATCTTAGCAAGAATTTCATCAATGCAGGAGGCGATTACCATAATTCGTGATAATCCTCTATTCGGCGTCGGATTTAATGCATTTCGTTATGCTCAGCACCGATATGGATTTCGTACCTCGGAAGTATGGCAGACAAGTCATGCCGATGCAGGGACTGACAACAGCTACCTTTTTGTTTTTGCAACTGCAGGGATTATTGGGCTCGGAGCATTTGTGTATCTACTCCTGAAAATCCTGCAGTTTTTATGGAAATCGTCGAGAAGAAATACCATGCTTTCACACCTAACGCTTGTTTCATTTATTGGTCTTATGGTAGACAGTTTGTTTGTAAACAGTTTGTTCTATCCGTTTTTTCTCTTTTGGATATGGATGCTTTTGGGTATTACGGAGAATAAGTAAATTTGACGTCTTTCTCGGTAGTATTTCCTGCCTCATCCGTTGAGACTACTTTAATAGTGTTATCGCCGCTTTGCATGTGATAATCATAGGTGAATGTTCCCGAATCATCCATAATAGTCCATGCGCCGTTAACGGTAACTTTTGCATATGAGGCAGTTTTTCCTTTCACTTTCAGAATACTGACTGATCCTGAAAATGCATCTCCGTCTTTTGGAGTATCAATATCCAGATCAGGAGCTTTTTGCCGGTAAATTACTTTGAGCGGTTCTGACAGGTCACTTTCATGTTTTCCGGCAACAGCTTTAGCAGTGATTGTGTTCGCGCCACCCTTGAGTGGAACTTTATCAAATGTTACTGATGTATCAGATACTTTTTTCTTATCAACGAGGCTATTATTAACAAATAACTGAATTTCTTCATCTTTCTGACCATTTGCGGTTATACTCACCGATGGATCCTTGACTACTTTTGCCGATGCTGTGAGTGTCGGTGGAGCTGCAAAGACCTCATCAGTGTCGCTTTTTGAAACGACTTTATCATTACCGTTTACTTTTCCGAGAAAGAGACTGAAATTAATGAGGAGTTGTATTCCAAAGACAAAAAAGAGGACGAGAATAATAATAGTGCCAATGGCTAACAGAATTATCGTGTGCAATGACCGCGAGGCTCGCGCTTGCTGCAGTCGGGATCGCTTCATAGGTTCAGCACTTATTATATCGCTTTCGTCCAATGGATGGACAAGTTCTTTTTCAGATTCTTTTTCTACTGATTTTGCCGCTTTTGCCATTTGAGCCGAAGGTGGGATTCGGACCCACGACTTGCTCTTTACGAAAGAGCTACTCTACCCCTGAGTTACTTCGGCGATACGTTAGCCTATTTTAGCATAGAATTAGTTTTGTCATAACGACTGTATAACAAGCACAACAAAGCTTGACAACGTTTATAAAAAGCTTCAGTATTAAATGATATGGATACTCCAGTTCCGCCCTCATCACAACCTCCAAGTACTCCTCCTCCTGTAGACGAAAAGCCAAACGCTTCACAGCCGCTTTCTCAATCACAACCTCCAACAGTCCCTCCTGTGTCAAATCCCCAACAGGTAGCTCCCATAACACAAGGCACACCGATTGGCACTAACCATTCCGATCAACCGAAAAGTGCTAAGAGGAGATTTTTCTCGCCGCTTATTATCGCACTTGTTGTTCTATTTATTATTTTTATCGGCGGCGTATTGTATCTTCGTCAAGCGCTCTACAAGACTATCAACAATCATGCTTCGATGGGAATGGGGGGGATGACGCAATCTATGGATATGTCTAAACCTATGAATATGGGTGCTTCACCGGCCATGGGTCATATGATGAAAAAAGAAATTGTCATCGGGAGTGATGCTACTTTTCCCCCTATGGAGTCGATCAACGACCAAAACGAGATTGTCGGCTTTGACGCTGACTTAGGAAAAGCTATCGGCAAAGAAATGGGGATACCGGTTGAGGTTAAAAACATTCCATGGGATACCATTTTTACGTCATTAGAAGAAAAAAATATCGATATGATTATGTCTTCGGTTAGTATAACAGAGGAGCGAAAGAAAAAATATGCATTTTCAGATCCCTATCTTAATGCCGGGCAAGTCATTCTTATCAGAAAAGAAAATACAAAAGTAACGAGTCCTGTAGATCTAAAAGGGTTGAAAGTCGGAGCACAGGAAGCGACTACGAGCCTTGAACAAGCGCAGAAGTATGCATCTTCTACGGCTGTTTCATATCCTGATCCTAAGAAGGCCGTTGCCGATTTGGTGAGTGGGAAAATTGACGCGGTGGTTGCTGATCTGCCTGCGGCAAAAGGGTATAAGGATGCGAATGCAACGTTAAAGATCTGCTGTGATCCTTTTACTTCGGAGTATTATGGCATTGTTTTTAGAAAAGACGACGAAGATCTCAAAAACCATGTGAATCAAATTCTTAAAGAATTGGAACAAAAAGGTGTTATCGCTGATTTAAAAGCTAAATGGTTGGATTAACTCCCGTCTCACTGTTGCATGAATGAAACTCACTATTCGAACCAAGCTGCTTGTAGGTGCTTTGATTATACTTTGCATGTTTGGCGCATTGCAATATTTGTTTTACGATGTCACCAAGCAACATTCTGAACTCCATGTCGGTGTTATCCAATTAGATAAAGCGGAGACCGCAGCGCTGCAAATTGAGAACTTCTTTTCAGATATTGAAGCTGAGAATAGGGTTTTAGCACATGATTATAGTGAAGACCCGAGTGACTTGAACGAAGTAGCTCATCTCGCATCGCATACATTTCTAAGCAATAAGTTTATCGAAAAAATTACCTTTTTAACTCCCGGCGGAAAGGAAATATTAAAGGTAGATAAGGCAGGAGTAACACCTGAGGCTGATCTGAGTTATGAGATTGAAAGTAAGTCATTAAAATCAGCGATTAAAGGTACGACAGCTCCGTCTCAATTATATTATGCAGGGCCACAGCAAAGCCCGTATTTCGACTTATTCTTCCCGATCTTTTCAAACAAAGCATCCGTAGTCGGTGTCATTAAGACTCAGATAAGTCTGGAAAATCTATGGGATATCATATCAAAGGTTGGTGATAACGAGGATGGTATTGCATATGTCGTAAATGACCAGGGGCTTCTCATTGCTCATCCGAACCATGCCTTTTTGAAAGAACGTCCTAACCTTTCTTCAAGGAATGTTATTTCTCAACTGTTGCAAAATCCATCACTAAGTCAGACACAGGGAGACTTTCATTATCAAAACGAAAAGCATGTTGATGTGCTGGCAAAAGCGGTAAAAGTTCCCGAGCTGAATTGGATCGTTGTCTTCGAACAACCAACCTCTGAGGCCTTATCAGTCGTCACTGCAATTACTAATTTATTGCTCTTTTCCTATACCGGTTTATTCATTTTTGTCTTTATTTTACTTATCGTTTTTAGCGTTAATATAACGAATCCAATAAAAGAGCTTCAAAAAGCGACGAAATTATTGCAAAGTGGGGAACTGAGCACGAGAACAGCAATTAGAAGCGGTGATGAAATTGAGGATTTAGGCAACGCGTTTAATCAAATGGCTTCCGGTCTTCAGGATAGTTTCCATGCGTTAGAATTAAGCCAAATAAGTGTATCATCAGAGAGAAATAAACTTGCAGTCATCCTTGCAAGCATATCTGATGCGCTCCTCGCAATTGACTTAGAACAGCGAGTAATTTTATTTAATAAAGCGGCAGAAAAACTCACCGGCTATACAGAGAAGGAAGTATTACAGAAAAAAATTGACGAGGTTATTACGCTTTATGACACTTCTTCACAGGTAATTCCCGTTGCTCAGTACAGTCCGATAGCTGCATCGCAACAAGCCGGGAAGATTTATGCTAACCCGAGTGTCAAACTTGTCAGTGGAGGGAGAAGTGAAAAACAAGTGAGTATAACAACCGGTCAAATTGTAGAAAGTCATCAGGCAAATGTCGGCGCGATCATTACACTTCATGATATCACCCAAGAACATGAGCTTGAGAAAATGAAGTTAGATTTCGTTTCGATGGCAGCACACGAGCTCCGTACGCCACTAACATCAATTCAGGGATACCTGGACGTTTTGTATAAAGAGATAAAAGAATCGCTCAATACCAATCAGCAGCTTTTCTTTGAAAGAATTAAAGCCTCATCCGAGCGTTTGCAATTTCTTATTGAGAATCTCCTGAATGTTTCCCGCATCGAGCGTGGCCAATTGACCAGTAGTCTCCAGCCGATTAACCTGGAGCCGATTATCGATCAGGTTGTAAGTGATCTGGCGAATCGTGCACGGGAAAAACAATTATCATTGCTCTTTACTGCGCCGCAATCTCCCTTGCCGAGTGTTATTGCAGACCAATCGCGAATTCAAGAGGTTTTAGCGAATCTTATTTCGAATGCTATTCAATATACGGATACCGGTTCTGTCACAATCTCTCTTGAACAACAAGGAAATGAGGTTATTACCCATATACAAGATACGGGCATCGGTATTCCTGAGGAGTCTCTTCCGCATCTGTTCACGAAGTTTTTCCGGGTGAAAGATTCATTGGTACAAGGGAGAAAGGGAACAGGTCTTGGCCTTTATATAACAAAATCCATTATTGAGCAACATCACGGGAGAATATGGGTAAAATCAGTAGCCGGAAAAGGTTCAGTATTTAGTTTTGCACTTCCGATCGCACAATCTTCTGAGCATAACCCAATATCTCAATAGATCGTTGACTTACGCTTAACGTAATTGCTATAGTGAAATTAATGGAGCCGGCAACAAAAAAATCAATACTCATTGTCGAAGACGAACAATTTCTCCGTGACTTATATCGAATGGAGTTTGAAGAAAACGGGATAGCGACAGATGTGGCTTCGGGAGGAAAAGAGGGGATCGAAAAGGCAAAAGCAAAGCGGTATGACGGCATTCTCCTTGATATCATGATGCCAGACCTTTCAGGAATTGAAGTTATGAAAGTACTCAAACAGGATCCGGCGACAAAAGACATTCCGGTTATTTTCCTAACAAATATGGGCCAGGAGGATGTTATTAAGGAAGGGATTGCTCTTGGTGCCGTAGCTTATCTTATTAAATCAACAATATTGCCTGATCAACTGATAGAAAAAGTTACCATGCTTCTTGACCAACACGCAACTCCTTCTTCCGTATAGTTTCTTTCTCCTTTAAGATTTGCTCTCAAGAAATTTTCTACCGTGACCGACAGAAGTATTTATCGGTACATTATTTTTACAAAGCGGACAATCAGCCTGCTCGTAAGCTTCTGCTTTAAGAACACCAAGTGCAAAAAACGGTGCACCAAACATCGCTTCGTCAACGGTATCCGGACTGCGATTGACCATTACTCCAACGGCTGCGATTGTGGCACCTGCGTCACGTGCAGTTTTTACTACTTTCAGAACAGACCCTCCGGTATTTGCCAGATCCTCAATGACGAACACATTTTTACCCTTGACCAGCGCATCATACCCTCGTTTTAATACCTGGTTGTTCTCAGCGTCTTTCTCAGTATACACACCTAAAATTTCTTTTCCTTTCATGTCTGAAAGGTGAAAGGCTGTCCATTGCGAGAGAACAATTCCGCCGAGTGCCGGGGCGATAACCACGTCAATATTTTTATCTTTCACTTTCTCAGCAAACATCCGGCCGATCTCTGATGAAAGCGAAGTATGCGGATAGATTGCATCTTTATTGATATAGATAGAACCGTGCTTGCCGGATGTATAGACGAAATGATCGTCAGTTATAACTGCTTTTACGCTTTTTAGTATATCTAAAATATCCATTAGGTATGTTTATTATACTACTACGCCTCGTATAAGTCCCTCTCTATAGTCGTCAAGAGAGTATCCTATTGTTTGCTCAAGTTCTTGACTGGTTAAGTGCTTTGTTTTGACAAATGTGCCGTTTTCATGTACCAGTCCTAATTGCTCAGGTGTCCCTCCTGCAAAACTTCCGTCCGCAAAAGGATACGGACCGACGAATACTCCTCTGGTCTGAAGGTGGGGAAGCATTTGTATTTCCAAAGCTCGAATAGTATTAGGGTAAGGAAGACCTTGAAAATAAATTGCTTGTAAATTTTGTGTCGCCTCAGCGGGTGTGACAAGACCAATAATACCTTCGTTTAATGGACTTAATCCGTCATTTTCATTACCATTGGCATTTCGTGTATCTCCATGTACCTCTACAAGCTTTTTTATTTTACCGTTGTGTTTGAATTGAGTAATTCCCTTTGTTAGTTCATTTTCTACATCTGTTACATTTGTGACAATTCCATCCTCCTCAAGAGCGTGAAGAGCGGCGGGAATGTCTTGATCAAATAAGTCTTGATAAACATACGTTGAAGCATTTGGAAAAACAACCAATGGAGAAAGATCCTTCCCAGAACCTGCGTAGAGAACAGTTCCGGTAACTCTACCAAACAGTTCAGACTTAGGAGCTAACTCGTACTTGACTCTATATTTACCGGGGATTCTCTCTAGTGTATTATTAGCTTTTTGCGCTATTCTTTGAGAAGCTAGCTCATGCCCAAGAGTTTTCGGAAAGGAAACCCCAAGTCGTTGTGTCGACTCTACCATATCAATCATATTAATGGCGATATTTATTTATCTCATTGCGAAGTCTTTTTGCCTCATCCCGTGCTCTCTGCGCAAAATCTTCACCATTTGATGCATAAATGATGCCGCGAGCTGAGTGAATTAGCAATCCTGATTTATTAGAGCGGAGTCCTGCGGCAAGTGTTGCTTCTACATCGCCGCCTTGTGCACCGATACCGGGAACAAGAAAGAACATATCAGGTGCAATTTCTCTTATCTTTTTCATCTCTTCCGGATAGGTAGCTCCGACTACCAGAAGACAATTTCCGGCTTTCCCGTTCCATTCTTTCACTTTTTCAGCGACATGCATATAAAGCGGTTTGCCATCTGTTACCAGATCCTGAAAGTCTTTTGCTCCCGGATTTGATGTCCTGCAAAGAATAATTATTCCTTTGTCCTCACGAGAGAGGAAGGGTTCAATCCCATCATAGCCAAGATACGGATTCACCGTGAGAGCATCGGCTCCTATGACGTCAAATGCTTCTTTTGCATATTGAGCCGAGGTATTCCCGATATCGGCTCTCTTGGCATCGAGAATGACCGGAATATCGGGAAAAGTTGTTTTAATATATTTTATGCTTTCTATGAGTTGCTCTAATCCTGAAATCCCATGAGCGCTGTAATATGCGATCTGAAATTTATAGCTGCAAACAAGATCATGAGTCTGATCTATAATTGCTTTATTAAACTCAAGTAATGGATAATTTTTGTGTCTGATATGATCAGGAAGTTTTTTTACATCTGAATCTAATCCAACACAAAGCAGTGAGTTGGTTTTTATGATATTGTCCTCTAGTTTGCGAATAAAATTCATAATAATACTTATTTGTTATAGTCTGATCGACTTGTATATGTTTTTCATTTATAGCTATTAAAGCTAAAAAGTGCCACTGATTTCCGTTAACGTAACACCTGGTACACATTCCTGCTAATTTAGCCTCAAAATTATAATGGAACAGTAATTTGTTCAAATCTGATCAGTATAAACTGCCATATTAACCTATAGAATATGTTCACATAATCTGTACGAACACTATTCTTCAGTCTTAGCGATCTGATTTGCCAGATACGGATTCCACATTGCACCGGTTGCTGACTGAACACAATCTGCTCCTGCTTTCCGATACTCGTGATAGTCTTGCGGTGTCATAACCCCGCCGATACCGGTAATTTCATAGGTATAATTGTGTTTCTTTCTCAGCCTGTCGAGTTTGGCAGTCATTTCCACACCCGCCCATTTTATTGATGATCCGCAGACACCGCTTCGTAAGCGGTTTTTTCCGGGAAGTGCTTGATTGCCGTTACTGTCAACAACTTCTACCTGCAAGGTATTTATTGCCGCGATTCCCTGTGCATATTTTTGCGCAATACCGGCAAGTTTTTCAATGTCCTTATCGGAAGTGTAATACCCGATTTTCAAAACGAGTGGAGTATTACCAATTTCTTTTCTTACCGCTGCGCAGACGGCTTCTGTGACTTCAAGGTTGTAGCAGACAAGTCCTTCGTTCCCGATGTTGGGGCAGGAGAGATTTGCTTCGACGACTTTAACGCCGGTTTCTGCCGCTAATTTACCGGCAAGAGCAAAGTCCGAAATAAACTCTTGTTGGCTTTGATTTTCTTTTACTGTTCCCATAAAACTGAGAGTAAGCAGTTGACCGTCTCCTTCATAGGATAAAGCCTTTTTAACATCTTCCTGCCAAACTGGCACCGGCTTTGACGGAACGCCAAATGAATTGGTAATATTGAAATTTTGATCGGCGTTTTGCGGCTCATCTTTTATGACGAGCTTTGGTGTTTGGGATGGATGTAATTCCGGTGGCGTATCAACAAAGACAACATTGGGGAATGGATGAGAGGGAAACGTTTCAGCTCTGACAGTTTTATATGTTGAAACATCAAATCCCCACGCAAATGCTGCTTTAACAAATTTGCTGTTAAGAAGAGGACCGGGAGGAATACCAAACGGTAAATTTACATCAAAACCGAGATGTTTGTATTTTTTGGTTGTGCGTCTTTGGGGAGGAGTAAGATGTTGCGCATCAATAGGAGGGCCTTTTTCGTAATTATCTTCATAGCTTATTGTATGATCGTAAAAGGCAGGATGTATCATGTTGTCGGTCCAGGAACATTTCGGTGTCTTCGTCTTACGACTTTCAATTCTGCAATAGCTCGTCTGAAGTCTCCTTGAACAACGGCAAATTCCTGCTCTGTCATATTCTCCCGATCTTCCTTCAGTTTTTTCTCGGCACGTTGTTGTGCTTCAACTGCTTTTTTTGCATCAATCTCTTCTGATCTTACCGCATAGTCTGAGAGAAGGGAAATACTATTATTTGCAATCTGCAAAAAGCCTCCGGTTACTGCAAGATGCTGCTCCTTACCTTTTAGCTTAATTGTCATTTCACCCGGTTCAAGCTGCGTTAAGAGATTAACATGATGGGGGAGGATGGCAATTTCTCCATTCACTGTCGGGACAATTAATTCGTCAATATCGTCTGAGAATACTATTTTTTCGGGGGTAATTATTTCTAAATGCATATATCAATTTCAAATACTACCAATTTCAAATTTCAAATGTTTATTGGAAATTGGAGATTAGAAATTTGAAATTAGAAATTTATTTCAGTTTTTTGGCGTTCTCGACTGCTTCTTCAATGCCGCCTACCATGTAAAATGTCTGTTCCGGAAGATTGTCGTGCTTGCCTTCGAGAATCTCTTTAAAGCTTCGCACTGTATCTTCGATTTTGACGTATTTTCCAGGTTGTCCAGTGAAGACTTCGGCAACGAACATGGGTTGACTTAAGAAACGTTCGATCTTTCGAGCACGAGCAACGAGCTGCTTATCTTCATCTGACAATTCGTCAACACCTAAAATCGCGATGATATCCTGAAGATCCTTATATCTCTGGAGGACTTTTTGAACGCCGCGTGCTACTTCATAATGATCTTTACTAACGACATTTGGATCTAAGATGCGGCTGGTCGATGCGAGCGGATCGACGGCCGGATAAATACCTTTTTCAGCAATAGACCGCTCAAGAGCAATCGATCCGTCCATATGAGCGAATGTCGTTGATGGTGCAGGATCTGTGTAATCGTCAGCCGGGACGTATACTGCCTGAAGTGAGGTAATTGAGCCTTTTTTCGTACTGGTGATGCGTTCTTGGAGTGCGCCCATTTCATTTGCGAGCGTTGGTTGGTATCCGACGGCACTTGGCATACGACCAAGAAGGGCTGATACTTCAGATCCTGCTTGAGCAAAACGGAAAATGTTATCAATAAAGAGCAGCACATCTTCATTCTTCTGATCGCGGAAGTATTCTGCCATGGTAAGAGCAGTGAGTGCGACTCTCAGACGATTACCCGGCGGCTCATTCATCTGACCGTAGACCATAACAGTCTTGTCCATAACATTTGCTTCAAGCATTTCAAGCCATAGATCAGTACCTTCACGAGTACGTTCACCAACACCGGCAAAAACAGAATGACCTTTGTGCTCCATGGCGATATTTCGAATGAGTTCTTTCACAACGACTGTCTTTCCGACGCCTGCGCCTCCGAAAATACCGATTTTTCCTCCTTTGGTGAACGGCGCGATAAGATCAATAACTTTAATACCGGTTTCAAGGATTTGTGGCTTGGTCTCTTGATCGATAAGTGACGGGGGAGATTTGTGAATTGGGTCAAGATCTACACCTTTTGGTGCTTCTTTTCCGTCAATCGGCTCACCGAGAACGTTAAAGATGCGACCAAGTGTTTTATCACCGACAGGGACGGCAATTGGTTTGCCGGTTCTCTTAACTACCATGCCTCGTGAAAGCCCGTCTGTTGACCCGAAAGCGATAGATTTTACCTCATGATCACCAGTCTCGAATTGGACCTCCATTGTCAGGAGTTTCTTATCAGGCAAATCGACAGTCAGTGCCTCGTAGACTTGTGGAAGATCGCCTTCAAAATACACATCCACAACTGGACCTGCAATTCTGACGATAACGCCTTCGTTTACATTGGTATTTTGTTTATCAGCCATAATTATTCTTCCTTCTGCCTTCCTCCTCCGATATCAAGTAACTCACTCGTAATTTTACTTTGTCGTGTCTTATTATACTCGAGACGAAAGCCTTCGATAATATCTTTTGCATTATTTGTTGCATTCTGCATTGAGATCATGCGCGCTGCTTGTTCTGATAAAAAGCTTTCAAGCATGAATTGATAGAGCGACATTTCAAGATAATGGTTGAGTAAGGATGGCAATATATCACGAATTGACGGTTCATACAACTGAAAATGTTCTTTTTCTTTTTCGGTAGAGTTTTCCTCATTTACCTCAGCAAGTGAGATAGGGAGAAGGTTTGCGATTTTTGGTGTCTGGGAAAATATACTAGTAAAATCCGTATAAAGCACTTTAACTGATGAAACATTTCCTGAGAGATATTGATCATTAATGAGTTTGGTCAGAGGAAAAACTGCATCAAATTTTGGTAGGGTAGTGCCAAAAACAAAGGTTGCTAAGACTTCATTTTTGAGTTTTACTACCTGATTTTCGAGCTTCTTGCCCATAACGATATAGGATGAATCCGGATCTTGATGAGCATAGGAAAAGAATTCTCTGATTAGGTTGGTGATAAGTCCTCCACAGAGACCTTTATCAGGGGAGAGAGCAATTACGAGTGTTTTATTTGTTTCACCGGGTGGTGTTATATATGGATGAATTGATTTATCTTCGACTTTCTCTGAAAGATCTTTTGCGAGGACAGTCAATTTGCTGACATAGGGTCTACTTGAAAGTGCTGCATCTTGTGCTTTTCTGAGATTTGATGCTGCGATCATTTGCATTGCTCTCGTCGCTTTTGCGACATTTTGGGCTGCTTTAATTCTTCGTCTTAGCGTCAAAAGTGTTGCCATTATTTACTAAATCCTTTCTTGAAGTCTTCGATCATTTTGTCGACTTCTTTCAATTGCTCCTCTTTTAATTTCTCGCCACTGGCTAAGATATCTATTACTTTCGTGTGTTTTTTGCCTTTTGCGTATTCCTGAAGCTCTTGCTCAAAGCGTGAAACATCTTCAACCGGGATATCATCAAGATGTCCGCGAGTAACTGCAACAATACTGAGTGCCTCCTCAGCTTCTGTCATAGGTTGGTATTGCGGCTGTTTGAAAAGCTCGGTGATTCTTTTTCCTCGTTCAAGTTGCTTCTGCGTCGCTGCGTCAAGGTCAGAACCGAACTGTGCAAAAGCGGCAAGCTCTCGAAACTGTGCCAACTCGAGCTTCATTTTTCCTGCGATTGATTTCATCGTACCGGTCTGTGCTGCTGTTCCGACACGGGAGACTGAAATACCGACATTAATAGCCGGTCTGATACCTGCGTTGAAAAGATCTCCTTCAACGAAAATCTGGCCGTCGGTGATAGAGATAACATTGGTTGGAATATATGCTGAGATATCGCCTGCTTGCGTTTCAATAATAGGCAGTGCTGTAATAGAACCACCGCCATTTTTCTTATTAAGTTTAACAGCGCGTTCGAGTAGTCGAGAATGGAGATAGAAAATATCACCAGGATACGCTTCACGGCCTGCGGGTCTTCCGAGAACGAGTGAGATTTGTCGATATGCCCACGCGTGTTTGGTTAAATCATCATATACGACAAGCACATCCTCACCTTTTTCCAAGAAATATTCGGCAACTGCTACACCGGCATATGGTGCCAGGTATTGGAGTGACGCCGGATCTGATGCATTTGCTGCAACGACGACTGAGTAATCCAACGCTTCCTCATCTTTTAATTTCCCAATGATTTGAGCGACTGTACTCTGCTTTTGGCCGACAGCGACGTATACACAGATGACTCGTTTGTCACCCTTTTTCATATTGATTTGATTAAGAATCGTGTCGATTGCAATTGCTGTTTTGCCAAGACCGCGATCGCCAATTATAAGTTCGCGCTGTCCTCGCCCGATCGGGATCATCGCATCAATTGCTTTAATACCGGTTTTCATAGGAGTATCGACAGGTTCTCGTTCGATAACACCTGCTGCAATTCGTTCAAGTGGCATGTCTGTGCCTTTGGTAATTGCTGCCTTTCCATCGAGTGGAACTCCGAGTGGATTTATAACCCTGCCCAAAATTGCATCAGTGACTCTGATACTGAGTAACCTTCCCGAGGTTTTGGCAGTATCACCTTCTCTAAGATCCGTCGCCCGGTCAAGCAAAATAACCGAAACATAATCTTCATCAAGATTGAGGACAACACCCGTTGATCCATTGGAGAAATCAATCAGCTCTCCCATTTTCGCTTGGGAAAGTCCTGAAATTCGGGCAACACCGTCATAAAATTTCTCGACTGTCCCGACATTTTCAGTCTTCGCATTATCTGAAAATGTCCGAAGCTTGGTTTCTAATTGTTGAATGATATCCTGATCTTTTATCATAATTATTCTGTTATATATGCCTGTAAATTCTGCAACGTGTCTTTCAGATTCATTTCATAGATAGTATCGTTATCGATGATTCTTGTACCGATCAAAAGATCGGGATTTTTTTCAAAGACAACTTGTTTGTCAGTAAAGTATTTTCGAAATTCGTCTTTTGTCCGTTCGTCGATGTCAATTGCAGATTCGACAGTAATAGTATGTTCCAGAACCCATTTTTTTAATGAATCAATATAGGCTTTGAGATGTTTACGATTCATCTGGTTGGCAAACTCCGTGACCTTTTTTTCATCTAGCCGGTTATTTATTATACTTTGCTTAACGAGTTGATCGATTATCTTCTTATCCATCTTAATTTTTCTTTGTCTTTATTCTCTTGAGAGCAGAACGCATAACAATCTCCTGTTCATTTTCATCAAAAACTTCCTCAAGTGACCGCTGCAAAAATTGCATTGCAAGCTCTGAGACATGAGATGTGAGCCTTCGTTCCGCCTCTCTTGTATCATAAGCTATCTGCTCACGTGCTTCTTTGAGCATACGATCTGCTTCTTTTCGGGTCGTTTCTTCAGACTGACGAAGCATTTCCGTTCGCTGCGACTTTGCATCATCTAAAAGCTTTTTTGCTTCATTTTGTGCTTTTCGTAAAATCTCGCGTTCTTTTTCGGTTGCTTTATCTAACAGCCGTTGTGCCTCTTCAGCATCTTTCAGGCCTTTTTTGATTGTCTCCTGTCGTTGTTTTAATATCCCTAAGATCGGTTTGTAGGCAAACCGTTTGAGGATATAGGCAATAATCAGGAAATTGATGACTTGAGCCCCTAACAGAACCCAGTCAATACCAAATTCTTTTATAATTTCCATAATCGTTTACTCTTATCCGGTGAAAGCCAAGATAAGTGCATAAATAGCAATAGCTTCAGCAAAAGCCATACCTAAAAGCATTGCCGGTAAGATACGACCAGATGCTTCAGGATTGCGGCCGATTGCTTCCATCGCTTTTGCACCGATGAGTCCGATTGCCAGTGCAGGAAGCGCTCCTCCTAATGCAATAATTAAACCACCTTTTACAACTAAATCCATTAGTGACTCACCTCCTTAGCATGCTCTTCAGCATGATGCGGTGTCATAAGAATAGACATAAATACCATTGTCAAAACAGAAAATACCAGTGCCTGTACTAGTCCGACGATTATTTCAAGTGCCATAAACGGTATAGGTGCAATAAATGCAAAAAGAGAAGATACCGTGTGAAGGACAACTTCTCCTGCATATATATTACCAAAAAGTCGGAAAGAAAGCGAGACCACTTTTGTAATTTCTGATACAAGCTCTAATAATCCGACAAAAAGGAAAATCCCAAACATCCCAAATGAGAAATATCTACTGAGATATTCTTTCCACCCGACCGCCCGAATTGCTAAGACATGCGTTACGATAAGAGAAATAATTGCCAAAGCAAAGGTTGCGTTTGCGTCACTTGTCACATTTCGGATAAAGGGAATGATTTCGGGTTTACCATGAACTGTATGACTAAGTCCTATACTGCCGACACCAGGTAAAAGACCGCTCCAATTGCCAATTAAAATAAAAATAAAAAATGAAAAAACCCAGGGGAATATTTGAAGCGTATTTTTAGCTCCCGCAATTGATTCAATAAAATCGTAGAACGTTTCAATCAGATATTCACTGATATTCTGGAACATTCCCGGTACTTTTTTTACATGATTTTTAAGAAAAACAGCACCGCCAATGAGTGCAGCATCGACAAGCAGAGTGTTAAGAATTGTATTTGTTACGGGGAGTCTTCCGATGGAAAATAAAATATCTGGTGCTAATTCGGCCATGTGCAGTTACCAACTTTTTTTAGCATACGTATCAAAAACGATTATATCATACAAGAATATTTTTTGCTGACTCAATTCTGTTTGCGATAATCATCGGTTTGTCATTTTTCATATCCAATTTTCCCTCAAGAACAATAACATTGTCCTGAACGAGCACATTTTTATAGAGCTCAAAAACTTTCGGAAAAATGATGCATTCGATCTGTACACCTTTCTCGTCTCCAATGGCAATGAATGCCATTTCGGCATTTGTCCGTTTGGTAAAGACTTTTCGTGACGCCTCGATAATGCCGCCGATTTTAACGAACGTCCCTTCTTTCTCCGCTTCAAGCATCTCAATCTCGTGGGTTAACAGTGATTTAATCTGATTGAGTGTCTCCATATGGGGATGGGAGGTGAGGTAAAATCCTAAGAATTCCTTCTCAAAATGGAGTTTTTCCTGATCGGTAAAATCATCAATGTCTCCAGCAATCGCAATACTGTCATCATTGGTATTTGCCATGTCGTCTCCGAAAAGTGAGCCCTGTCCTTCAGATGACTGCTTTTTTATTTGATTAGCTTTATTTACGACCTCAGGCATCGTGATAAGAAGGGATGCGCGATTGCCGAATGAATCCATAGCACCTGCTTTAATGAGACTTTCAATAGTCTTTTTATTGACTGTTGAAAGATTTACTCTGTTGCAAAAGTCTTGAAGGCTCAGAAATGTGCCATTCTGTCGAGCTGTCAGGATACTTTCAATTGCCGCAGTACCGACATTTTTAATGGCGGAAAGACCAAAACGAACGTTTGATCCGTTCTCAATATTGAAATCACTCTCTGATTTATTAATATCAGGGCTTAAGACTGGAACCTCAAGACGGCGACACTCAGCAACAGCTTGTGATATTTTCTCATTTTTCTGAGGGCCGGTAGTTCCTCTGGATTCAGCAGTTAAGAGTGCGGTCATAAATTCAACCGGAAAATGGGCTTTGAGATACGCGGTTCGGAAAGCGATCGTCGCATAGCAGGCGGCATGCGCTTTATTAAATCCGTATCCGGCAAACGGAGCGATGAGTTCGTATATCTCTTTTGCTTTTTTTTCCGTGAGGCCATTTGTGATACATCCTGAAAGAAATAATTCTTCCTGCTTTTTCATTTCACTGGGAATCTTTTTCCCCATTGCCTTTCGGAATTTGTCCGCTTCAAGCCATGTATAGCCGGCAAGAGCAATGGCTGTTAACAAAACGTCATCCTGAAAAGTGAGCACGCCGTAGGATTCTTTTAAAATGCTTTCCAGTTTTGGGTGAGGATAGGTAATAAGCGCCGGATTTCTTTTTCTTCTGATAAATTCAGGAATATTCTGCATCGGACCGGGACGATATAACGCGACCATTGCCTGAAGGTCAAAAATACTTGTCGGCTTCAATTCTTTGATATAACGGCGCATACCGGCAGACTCGAGCTGAAAAATGCCGGTTGTCTCACCAAGTCCTAACAACTCATAAGTTTTCGGGTCATCAAGGGGAACAGTCTTAAAATCGATGTCTTTATTTTGATTTTTCTTAATAAATTTGAGCGTTTCTTCAATAATAGTGAGGTTGCGGAGGCCCAAAAAGTCCATCTTGAGAAGGCCAACGCCGTCTTCACCGACGGTATACATATCATATTGCGTGACAACTTTATCGCCGTTCGTTTCTTTCTGAAGCGGCGTATATTCAGTTAACGGCTTGTCTCCGATGACTACGCCTGCAGCGTGTACCGAAGCATGACGGGCTACACCTTCTAATTTCCGTGCGACATCTAAAATTCGCTTTGTTTCCTCTTCACTTTCATATGCGCGCTTCAAATCGGGTGATTGTTCAAGTGCGCTACTGATAGTCATCGCATGACCCTGCCAGCCGGGCGGAATCATTTTTGAGATCCTGTCAGGTATAGCATAAGGATACCCAAGCGCCCGTCCGGCATCACGGACTGACCCTCGAGCCTCCATGGTTCCGAAAGTGATAATCTGTGCCACCTTGTCTTTTCCATATTTCTCCGTGACATACTCGATGACCTCATCGCGTCTCGTATCGGCAAAATCGAGGTCAATATCAGGTGCAGAGGGACGGTCCGGATTGAGAAATCGTTCGAAAGGAAGGGCGAAATAAAACGGATCGACGTCAGTTATTCGAAGCGCATAAGAAACAACCGAGCCTGCTGCTGAGCCACGGCCAGGACCAACCGCGATTCCATGATCTTTTGCCCAGTTCACGAAATCCTGAACAATCAAAAAGTACGTTTCATATTTCTTCTTGAAAATAATTGAAAGTTCATAATCAACGCGCTTTTTTATCTCTTCAGTTATATTTTCATAGCGGTTTTTAATGCCTCTATAGGTCAATTCCTCCAAATACTCTGCAGCGGTTTTTTTATCCGGAACATCAAAAACAGGCATGTGCCATTTACCAAGCTCGATCTCAACATTGCACATCTCAGCGATTTTTACCGAATTTTCAAGTGCTTCAGGCAGCTCAGCAAATAGATCCTCCATTTCCTCTGAGGATTTAATGTAAAAGTCAGGAGAGCCGATCATCGAAAGTTTGCGATTGGTATCAAGCAGCGTTGATTGTGTCTGAATACAGAGGAGTACTTCGTGTGCTTCAGCATCGTCTTTTCTCGTGTAATGATTGTCGTTTGTGGCCACAACTGGAATGCCGAGTTTCTTAGATAATGCGAGAAGCTTTGTATTCGCCTTTTCTTGCGGCGGAACATCAAGGTGTTTTTGAATCTCCAAATAAAAATTACCCTCACCAAAGATACTGTTGAGCTGGATTGCTCGTTTCTCAGCAACTTCATCTTCATCATTGAGCAGAGGGTCTGTCACAAAGCCATTCACACAGGCTGAAAGACAAATTAGGCCCTCATGATATTGTTTTAGAAGCTCAAGATCAACGCGGGGTTTGTAATAATATCCTTCAAGATATGAAATCGAGATAAGCCGCATGAGGTTTTTATAGCCTTCGTTGTCTTTTGCAAGAAGGATTAAATGGTTGTAATCCTTATCGACGCCGGCTTCTTTATCCAAATGAGAACGCTTTGCCATGTAAATTTCACAGCCGATGATCGGTTTTATGCCTGCTTTTCTTGCGGCTTCGTAAAATTTAATCGTTCCATAGAGGCCGCCGTGGTCAGTTATCGCCAAAGCTGACATATTCAGCTCCTTGGCGCGTTTGACCATCTCGCCGATTTTGTTCAAACCGTCAAGGAGTGAGTATTCAGAATGATTGTGGAGATGTACGAAATCCGCCATGTTAGAGCAAATATCCTCGATTGAGGGTTACCCGCGGTTTTTTGGAATATATCATTCTTAGGCTAGTGAAGATTGTAGCTTTTCTTTGACAAGCTGCGGATCAACTTTTTTGCCGATGGCGCGCATAACCTGTCCGAGTAAGAACATTATGACAGATTCTTTGCCGTTTTTGTAGTCTTCAACTGCTTTTGGATTGTCTTTAAGAACCGTATCGACGACACGCTGCAATTCTTTCTCATCAACCGTTGCGACCTGTGTTGATACACTAAGGTCTGTAATGATTTTTTCGGGTGATAGTGAAGTGGTATCGATTTTTTTATTGATTATATAGTTTGCTATTTGTTTGGCTGTTAACTTTTTTCCATTTCCTATCTCAACTGCTTTTTCAAAAAAGGCAGCAGCTGCTTTATCACGGGTTAGAATATCTGCGTCATACTCAGATATGCCGAAAAGCTTGACAAAACGGGTAATTTTTTCTTCCCGTAATTCTGGCATTTGTGACTTGAGAGTGCTAATTTGTTCATCCGTAAGTCTGATTGGAGGAATATCCGGTTCTGGAAAATACCGATAATCATTTGCTTCTTCTTTAACGCGTTGGGAAAATGTCAGCCCTTTGTCCTCATCCCATCCGCGGGTTTCCTGGAGCGGTGTCTGACCTTTTTCTAGAATTTCGTTTTGTCGTTTTATTTCATACTGGATGGCTCGTTCAACAAATCGAAATGAATTAATATTCTTTACTTCAACTTTATATTTTGGCAATTGGTCTTCTGTGATTTGGGGTTTGGGATTTGGGATTTCACCCAGTGAAATATTTGGTTCAAGACGCATATCGCCTTTTTCCATATCAGCATTTGAAACATCCAAATAGCGAACAATCTGTTGGAGGCTTTGGAGATATTCTTTTACCTCTGCTGCATCGTTAAAGTCAGGCTCTGTAACGATCTCGACTAAAGGTACGCCTGAGCGGTTGAAATCAATAAGACTGACATATTCACCGTCTATTTTTTGATGTGAAAGCTTGCCCGTATCCTCTTCCATATGAACGCGCCTTATTCTGATAGTTTTACCGTTTTTGAGGCTAATATGGCCTTCATAACCAAACGGCAGATCATACTGACTGATCTGATATCCTTTGGCGAGATCGGGATAATAATAGTTTTTCCGGTCAAATTTTGAGAATTTGTTAATTTTGCAGTTTAGGGCTAAGGCAATAAGCACGCACCAATCAATAGCTTTTTTATTCGGGACCGGAAGTGCGCCTGGCATACCAAGACACACAGGACAGGTATGCGTATTTGGTTCTTTGCCAAAATAGTCTGCAGAACAACCACAAAACATTTTCGAGGCTGTTTTCAGCTCAACATGGACTTCAAGGCCAATAATTGGTGTCAGTTTCATATATTTGGTTTTTTTGTATGCCAAGAGGTATTTTGTTCAAATTGGTAGGCAAAATTGACGATTTTTTCCTCAGCAAATTGCGGCCCCATGATCTGGATGCCAATAGGTAATCCTTCTTTTGAGAATCCGGCATTGACATTGATGCCCGGAATACCGGCAATGGATGATGGCTCGACGAGTACATCTGCCATTTCTCCAAACATCGGATGTCCTTTACTTGCTCCAAGCGGCAATGCGACAGATGGGCTGGTTGGCGTTATCATGACATCAACCTGTTCAAAGATCCGAGCAAAATCTTCAATTATGAGCGTTCTTACCTGCTGGGCTTTCTTATAATACGCATCATAATAGCCTGCAGAAAGAGCATAGGTGCCAAGCATCACCCGGCGTTTGGCCTCATCACCAAAGTGATCCCGTCCGTTCCCATAACGTATGCCGTCATAACGCGCCAGATTTGAAGAAACTTCAGAGCGCTGGATGATCGTGTAGACTGCGATTGAATATTTGGGATCAAAAATATCCGGTAGCTCGACTATTTCTGCGCCGAGTTCCTGAAATGTTTGGATTGCTTGCTCGAATGCTTCCAAAACTGCTTTTTCTACTCCGTCAGTATATTTTTTTGAAATACCAATTTTTTTGCCTTTTATTGAGTCTTTGAGATGTTTTGTGTAATCAGCTGTCGGCTTTGGGGAGGTAGTAGCATCAAGTGGGTCTTTTCCGGCAAGAATATTAAGAATATAGGCACTATCTTCAACTGTTTTGGTCATAGGACCGGGTGAATCCAAAGATGATCCCATGGCAAAAACGCCATATCTGCTGACCCGTCCATAGGTCGGTTTGAGACCGACTACTCCGCACCATGATGCCGGCTGACGAATGGAACCGGCTGTTTCAGAGCCGATACCGGCGATAGTCTGATCTGCTGCTACAGATGCTGCACTTCCGCCACTGGAGCCGCCGGGAAGCTTGCCTATATCCCACGGGTTTTTTGTCGCTCCATAATCTGATGTCTCTGTGCTTGAACCGTGCGCCCAGGCATCCATATTGGCTTTGCCAAGAAGCACCATGCCGGCTTCTTTTAGCTTTGCTACAACTGTTGAATCATATGGCGGAACAAACTCATCAAGGACTTTACTGGAAGCAGTTGTTCGAATATCTTTTGTGCAGAAGTTGTCTTTAATGACGAGCGGAATGCCAAGAAGCGGTTTATCTTCGCCTTTTGCCAAAAGATCGTCAGCAGCTTTTGCATTCTTGAGTGCTTCTTCCTCAGTTGTAGTCACGAGCGCGTTGATCTTCGGCTCAGTAGCTTTTATCCGGTTAAGACAGGCTTTGGTCAGATCCACTGATGAGAACTTTTTATTTTTTAGCCCTTCTTTTGCTTCTTTAAGTGTCAGTTTGTATAAATCCATTATTCCTCCTCGATAATCGCTTTTACTTTGATAAAGCCTTTATAGGTATCTTTCGCATTCTGTAATGCTTCTTTTTGCGTGAGGGATGGTTTGACGACGTCTTCCCGCATGACATTTTCAAGGCCTGTGACCTGGTTTGTCGGTTCGATATTTTTGGTATTTATTTCCTGAAGATTTGCAATGTGTTCGAGGGTGTCTTCTAATTGTTTCTCAAACTTTTTCTTTTCCTCGTCAGTAAGTGGGAGATTAGCTAATTCTGCGATATGGGAAACATCAATTTTCATGAGGCTCATTATACTCCAACGCCCAGCCTTAAAGCAATCGCTTTTTGTGCTTGCAGCTCAAGCGTATCGTCCAGCGGTTCTAATGTCACAGATGTCTGATATTTTACTTCAAGTGCCCGTTGTATCAGCCAATCCGCAATTGACGGATTCTTTGGAAGGAGAGGACCGTGGAAATAACAGCCGATTGCGTTATTATATACGACGCCTTCTGTGCCGTCTTTGCCATTATTGCCGTTGCCTTTTATAACCTGGGCAAACGGCTTTGCATCTTTTCCAAGATACGTTCTGCCTCCGTGATTCTCAAAACCGACGATGATGTCGCTTCTCGAAGAAATTCCGAGGTTATCCCAATGAACTTTTGCAATGATATTTCCAATCAGGCGGTCTGCTTTTGGTCCCGGATGTTTTGAAACCATGTCAAAAATTCCGACGCCTTCAATCCGTTCTCCTTCAGCCGGTTCGTAATATTTCCCCATGAGCTGAGGAGAGCCGCAAACAAAAAGTGCAGGTTTTTCTTTATCGATAAGTTCTTTGATCGCCCCTCTTTTCTTTTGCAGATCATTCATCACGATTGATTGTTCCAGGTCTTGCGCACCACCGCCAAAAAGAACATCAATCTTTTTAATATCTTCTCTTGTCGTCTCCTGCGTAATCGGAATAACGTTTAGAGCAATATCCCGCCACTGACAGCGTTTGGTCAAAACCAAAATGTTCCCCCGATCTCCATACGTACTCATGAGGTCAGGATAAAGCCAGCCGATGGTTAATTGTTGTTTCATAATATCTTTTTTCCGGTTAGTATTTTTCTTGTCTCAAGCATCGCTGTATAGGTTGGGAGGATGTATAGAGTTTCATTCGTTTCTATTTCATCTAAACCCATTTTAATTGCTTTTTCCAGACTATCAATAATTTTGAGTTTTGAACTTTGTTTTTGACTTTTGTCCCGCGGAGTGGGATCTAGACCTTTTGCACTTTGATCTTCAATCTCATATTTTACTCTTAAACCCATATCATAAACCCTATCACCCGAAACATAGATACGCTTTATTGAGGATAGGAGTATATCTATATCGACATCCCAAATCCACGAGACATCAGTACCGTCAGCGATCCTGTCATTTAACACAAAAAGGACAGTTTTGGCGTTAAGTTCTTTTACCGTTCTGAGAGACTCATTAAATCCTGTCGGATTTTTTGAGAGAAATATTTGCACTTTTTTACCTTCAATTTCTATGATTTCCTGTCTTCCAAAAGCCGGTTGGAAGGTTTGTAATGCATAGGCAATTTCTTCTTCAGATACTCCTACTTGTTTGCAGAGTGCAATAGCAGCGTGGGTGTTGTATTCGTTGTAGGTTCCGGAAAGAGGATATGCTTTTGCTGTTCCGATATCTATTTTCGGACGACGAAGGCCACATTTAGGGCATTTCCAGTCGCCGAGATGAGAGAAAAATCGCTTGTTGTAATGCAATTTCTCATGACAATTTGGACAGTAAATTGAATCAGCCGCGTGTTCTTGCTTATCAGTTTTTGTCTGATCATCTAAGCCAAAATAGACAGTCTGGCCGGTTGTCTTATTGCCTAAATTGGCGATTTCCGGATCGTCAGCGTTTAAAATAACCGTAGTTTCAGTTGGGAGTTTGACAAGCTCTTTTTCCCACTTGTCTGCAATAGTATGGACTTCACCATATCGATCAAGCTGATCGCGAAAAAGATTGAGAAGCACCAGATAATCGGGAGTGATTTCATTGAGTACCAGCGGAAGGGCATTCTCGTCGACTTCAAAGATTGCAAAATCAGCTGTTATTTTCCCAACCACATTTGTTTTTACAATAAGCGTTGAAGCAATGCCGTTGAGGAGGTTTGCGCCGGAAGCATTCTGGATAACGCGATAGCCATTTTTTTGAAGAATATGTTTTAGCATCGAAGAAGTCGTCGTTTTACCATTCGTTCCGGCAACTAAAATTATCTTCAAGTGATTCTTCTTTACGGTTTGGCGAATAAACTTTTTATTAGCCATGAGCGCAATATGCCCAGGCCAGGTCGAGCCGTTGCCTTTATTAAGCGCTCGTGCAGTGAATGATACGAATTTTCCAAAGGCGATTAACAGCAAATTCATGGATTACATCGAGCGGAGGATTTTGATCCGTTCTTCAATGGGTGGATGGGTATTAAAAAGGGAAGCAAACCAGGCAGCAGCTTCTTTGCCTTTGAAGGGATTGACGATAAATAGATGGGCTGTCGCATTTGAGGCTGTCCTTACTGGGTGGGGATCTTTTGAGATCTTTTCCAGTGCATCTGCAAGGCCATCAGGGTAGCGGGTGAGTAACGCACCTGATGCATCGGCAAGAAATTCTCTTTTTCGAGAAATTGCCAGCTGGATGAGTGTGGCAATAATTGGTGTTAAGATCGCAAAGACAATGCCGATAAGAAGAAAAATACCATTACCATTTCGTTCATCGTCCCGACCCCGAAACCACATGCTTCGCATAAAAAAATCAGCGATGATAGCCACAAATCCTACGAGTATCGCGACAATTCCCATAAGCCGTGTATCGTAGTTTTTGACATGCGATAACTCGTGTGCAATAACTCCTTCGAGTTCAGGCTTATTGAGCCGTTCTAAAATCCCGGTCGTTGCACAGACAACAGCGTGTTTCGGGTCTCGTCCTGTAGCAAAAGCGTTGGGGGATGGGTCATCGAGGATGTAGACTTTCGGCATAGGAAGACCATCGCCGATCGCTAAATTCTCAACGATATGGAAAAGGTCTGGATTGTCATTTTCCTGGATTTCATGTGCTCCGGTAGTGGCGATGACGAGTTTGTCTGAAAAATAGTAACTACCGATACTGGTAATACCGGCAAGAATAAGGGCAAAACCGGCAAATGAAAGACCATATCCTGTTGCTTTACCATATACATATGCGATAGTCGTTATGAAGACTACGAAGAGTGACATAATAAGCCATGTTTTCCATTTATTTTGTGAGATTTCAGAATAGATATTCATAGGGAAATTTGCGATTACATTGAAAAAGAAATCTTCTCTTTTTATACTTTTGAAAATACATAAACAGATCAATCAAGATCAAAGTATGTCAAGAAGACATATTTCCGTCAAAATAGCACTATATCACTCAGACTGCTAAAAAGCAACTAAGATAGCCTCAAAAATCAAAAGCTCACCTTTACTGGTTTTCGTTCTTCATCAGACGCTTCGAAAAATGTTGCAGGTCTAAATCCGAACATGCCGGCAATAATACTGTTAGGGAATATCGCAATTTTTGTATTGTAATCAAGAACATTGCTGTTATAGAACTGTCTTGAATATGAGATTTTATTTTCCGTATCAGACAACTCATCCTGCAATTTTGCAAAGTTTTCATTTGCTTTCAGATTCGGGTAATTCTCAGCAACAGCAAAAAGAGATTTTAAGGTACTTGAAAGCATGTTATTTGCTTCTGCTTTTTCTTGAGTACTGTCAGCCCGCATAAGTGATGTACGGGCCTTTGTAACATCTTCCAACAGGTCTTTTTCATGCTTTGCATACCCTTTAACGGTTTCTACAAGATTTGGAATTAAGTCGGTTCTTCTTTTAAGCAAAATATCAATTTGCGAGAGCGCCTCAGCGACGCGCATTTTTGCCGTTACCAAACCGTTATAGATCATCCAAATGTAGAGAATTAAGAGGACAACAAAACCTATAAGAATATAAAGTGGGTTCATCGTATCACCTCCTTATGAATGCATGAGCCATGCTTCAAGTTTATTATACTCCTGTGCGTTCATGATGTCATCAGGCGTAAGCCAGCCACGCCTGGCGACCGCGACGCCATAGCGCATTAGGTCCATATGCCCTCTTGCGTGGCTATCCGTATTTATAACAAACTTGACGCCGTGTTTAGCTGCATTTCTGACCAGACTATCAGGCAGATCGAGCCGCTGCGGCCACGAATTTATCTCCAGAGCCTTATTATGTTTGACCGCAAAGTCAAAAACCTTATCCCAATCGAGCTCGTATCCAGGGCGCTCATTGAGGAGACGACCGGTCGGATGGGAGAGGATTTTCGCTTTCGGGTGGGAAAGTCCTTGAAGCACTCTTTTTGTCATAGTCTTTTTATCCATTGAAAAAGAACTATGAATCGAGACAAGGATTGCATCAAGAAAATCGAACGCTTTTTCATCTATGGCAATTTGACCGTTTGCGAGAATATCTGTCTCGAGCAAAGAATATAAACGAATATTTTTATTACTCAAAGAAAGTTGTTCAATATTTTTACTTCGCTTTGCCAGTATTGAATAAATCTGTTCTTTTGAATGTCGAGAGACGCTGGGGTTATGTTCTGAAAATCCAAGGTACGAATAGCCAAGTCTTTCCAGCACAGTGGGATCCGAAGCTTGGAATTCACGTGACTTGAAGTCGCGGC